>Ga0190275_10000078_pt1 | contig 114139 bp, 112 predicted proteins | sample Popmic550T_FD_133745 | JGI IMG/M metagenome (GOLD analysis project Ga0190275, IMG submission 133745) | Populus adjacent soil microbial communities from riparian zone of Yellowstone River, Montana, USA - 550 T | ecosystem: Environmental > Terrestrial > Soil > Riparian zone > Trees stand... | reverse complement strand
GGACACCAGCGCGTCGCTGGACGAGGTGCGGGCGGAGTTCGGCGACGAGATCGCCCAGTTGGTCGACGGAGTCACGAAGCTGACCGGGATCACGTTCCAGAGTCGCGACGACCGCCAGGCCGAGAACTACCGCAAGATGATCGTGGCGATGGCCTCGGACATCCGGGTCATCCTGATCAAGCTCGCCGACCGGCTGCACAACATGCGCACGATCGAGGCGATGCCGAAGCAGAAGCAGCAGGAGAAGGCGCGCGAGACGCTCGAGATCTTCGCGCCGCTCGCGCACCGGCTCGGCATCCACGCGATCAAGTGGGAGCTCGAGGACCTCGCGTTCGCGACGCTGCACCCGCGCAAGTACAGCGAGATAAAGGGCCTGGTCAACCAGCAGCGCGAGGAGCGCCAGGGCTACGTGTCGCGCGCCGGCGACTACCTCGGCAAGGAGCTCGCCGCCGTCGGCATCGAGGCCCAGATCTCGGGCCGTGCGAAGCACTTCTACTCGATCTACTCGAAGATGACCAAGAAGGGGCGCGAGTTCAACGAGATCTACGACCTGACCGCGATGCGCGTGCTGGTCGGCTCGGTCAAGGACTGCTACGGCGCGATCGGCGTCATCCACTCGCTCTGGAAGCCGCTCCCGGGCCGCTTCAAGGACTACGTGGCGATGCCGAAGTTCAACATGTACCAGGCGCTCCACACGACGGTGATCGGGCCCGAGGGCCGGCCGCTGGAGATCCAGATCCGCACGACGGAGATGCACCACACCGCCGAGTACGGGATCGCGGCGCACTGGATCTACAAGGACGGCAAGCACGCGCCCGAGGAGAAGGTCGAGTGGATCAAGCAGATCGTCGACTGGCAGAAGGACCTCTCCGACCCGCAGGAGTTCGCCGAGACGCTTAAGGCCGACCTGTTCGAGGACGAGGTCTTCGTCTTCACGCCCAAGGGCGAGGTGAAGTCGCTCGGGGCGGGCGCGACCCCGCTCGACTTCGCCTACGCGGTGCATACCGACGTCGGTCACCGCTGCGTCGGCGCGAAGGTCAACGGCAAGATCGTGCCGCTCCAATACGAACTGCAGTCCGGCGACATTTGTGAGGTGCTGACCTCCAAGCAGGAGCGCGGCCCGTCGCGCGACTGGCTGTCGCTCGCGAAGACCACGCGCGCGCAGTCGAAGATCCGCGCCTGGTTCAAGCGCGAGCGCCGCGAGGACTCAGAGCGCACCGGTCGCGAGATCCTCCAGGACAGCTTGCGCCGCCAGGGCCTGCCGCCGCAGAAGATCGCCGGCTCGCCGCTGCTCGCCGACGTGATCCGCGAGATGGGCTTCCGCAAGGGCGACGACTTCTACATCGCGCTCGGCCAGGCGAAGATCTCGGCAAAGGTCGTCACGCAGAAGATCATGCAGCGCCTGCGCCAGGGCGAGTCTGCCGTCGAGGACGCCGGCGCGGCCGCCCAGCTGCTGGACCGCAAGAAGGAGCGCCCGCGCTCGACCGGCAGCGCATCCGGCTACGGGATCGTCGTCGACGGCATCGACGACGTGATGCTGCGGATCGCGAAGTGCTGCCGCCCGGTGCCAGGCGATCCGATCGTCGGCTACATCTCGCTCGGCAAGGGCATCACGATCCACCACGAGGCGTGCTCGAACGTCCGCGCGCTGAAGCGCAACCCGGACCGCTTCACAAAGGTCTGGTGGGACGGCGAGGGCGCCGGGTCCTCGTTCCGGGCCGAGATCGAGATCGACGGCTGGGATCGCCACCGCCTGCTGGAGGACCTGTCGCGCTGCTTCGCCGAGGCCGGGGTGAACATCCTCGAGGCGCGCTGCACGACCGTCGACCCGATGATCAAGAACCGCTTCGTGGTCGAGGTGGGGGACACCCAGGCGCTGAAGATCTGCATCTCGCGCCTGCGCAACATCGACTCGGTCTTCGACGCGTATCGTGTGACGCCGACGGGCTGAGCGGCAGTAGAAGGGGGGAGTCGTGCGACAGCGGGGTGGTGGGGGCCTTCGCCGGCGATCGGTGCGGCTCGCGCTGGGCCGCCTCTGGCTCGAGGCCGTGGTGCCCGCCACGGATGCTGGCCACGCCGATCCCGCCGCGGCGGTCAGGCAGGCCGTCTACTACTACCTCAGCGACGCCGGCTCCGGGCGCGCCGGCTGGACCCACCCGCGCTTCGGCCGCGGCGCAGAGCAGACCGGGCCCACGATCGAGGTGGCCGTGACCGTCGACGAGGGAAGCTGGCAGGCATTCGTCGGCGAAGCCGCCAACCAGGGCGTCAGCGTCGACGAGCTCGTGCGCCATGCGCTGCTCTACTTCGCGGCCGATCTCGATGCCGGCCGGGTCGCGGCGCGGATCCTCGACGATCAGGCCGAGCGTTAGCCCACCGTCGTCGGCTGCGAGAGCAGCCGGGGAGAGTCGCTAGGCCTGCTGGGTGATCACAGGGGCGGCGTCGAGGCTGCGCAGCGCCGCCTGAAGCGTTCCGCGCCCGCGATGGTGCAGCCCGTGGATCGAGCTCTCGGTCTTGCCGAGCACGCCGGCGATCTCGGTCGGCGACAGGCCGACGATGTGGCGCAGGACCGCGACCTCGCGCTGCTCGACGGGCAGCTGGTCGAGCGCCAGGCGCAGGCTCTGACAGCGCTCGGCGCCGACCTCGTGATGGCCGTCGTCGGTCGCGCGGACCTCCTCGCAGGGGACCGCACGACGGGTGCGCATGTGGTCCAGCGCCGCGTTGCGCGCGACGCGCAGGATCCAGGCCGCAAACGGAACCTCGCGCTGCTCGTACTTCTTGATCGCGGTCATCAGCTTGGCGAACACGTTCTGCGTGATGTCCTCGGCCTCGTGGTGGTCCTTGACGAAGGACCTCACGTAGCCCAGGACGTCCGCGGCGTAGCGTGCGTAGAGGAAGTGCAGCGCGTCCATGTCGCCCTGCTTGGCGAGGCCGACGGCTTGCAGGACCAGCGCGCTCTCGCCCCGCTCGCCCTTGGTCGAAGAGGCGAAGCGGCTCTTGAGGCGGCGATCGTGATCGTTCGAGCGCGGCTCGGACGAACTGCTGGTCATCTCCTACTCCCTGATCATCCCGGATGCCCGCCGGACTCGCCGTGCGCACCTGAGCTGCTGGCTCCTGCGCGACGATCGCCCTTGCTGCGGACTCCTTACGGGTCCATTCCAATTTTTCCTGCAACCTCGGGAGACTCCCGATTCCCACGAAGGTGCCGGCGAAACCACATTAGGCCAGATGTAGGTATCTGGCCAATCGTTGGAGGCTTCTGCCCAAGTTCGCCTCCAGAGGTTGGAATTTCGGATGAGCTTTTCTAGCTCAGGCAAGTCCCCGGTTTGTCAACGAGTTGTGTAGGGGCAGAGGGAAAGCTCACTCGGCGGCGCCACGGCGGCGGCCGCGCGACGAAAGGCCGAAGGTGACGTGGCAGTCGGAACGTTCGGGGGGTAGCGAGGTTCAGACGGGCGTGGGCGTGGCTGACGCGGTCCGTTCGGCGGTCCTGCACTACGTGCGTGAGCTCAAAGGCGGGCGCGCGGTCCCGTTTCCGCGCTTCGGTCGCGCCGGCTATCAGCGCGCGGCCCTGGCCGGAGTCGAGCTGGATCTCGACGGCGAGACGGCGACCGTGCTCGAGCGTGAGGCCAAGCGGCAGCACGTGGCGATCGAGCAGCTGCTGGCACACGCGATGTTCGTCTACCTGGCCGACGTCGACTCCGCATACGCCTAGCCGGCCGGGCCGCGCCGCTCGCGGGCGCTGGAAGTGCCGGCCCGGTTCGGCCGTTAGCTCGAGGTGGCAGCACAACCCAAGTCGACGGTCGAGCTACCGCCGCCCGCCACGGTGGAGCTGACGGTCACGCTGATCGTCGCGGACACGCATGACGGTCCCGATCTCGGCGTCTTCCTCGCCGCGGCGGACATTCCCGTCCTGGAGCGCATCGCGGCTCCGGCCGAGCTGACCCGCGGCCACGACGGGGCCCCGGGCATCGTCGTGGCGATCTGCGATCCGCACGACGGAGATCAGGAGATCCGCCAGATCGTCGAGCAGCGGCCGCAGGCCCGGACCGTGATGGTGTCGGAGACCTCGTCGCCGGCGATCGTCCGCCGTGGCGTCAACAGCGGCGCGGCGGGCTTCGTCCGGCTCGACGAGGCGGAGGTCGCGCTGGCGCCCACCGTCCGGGCGATCGCGGCGGGCCAGCTCGTCATTCCCTTCGCCAGGCGCAAGGAGTCGATACCGGAGACGCTGACCACGCGCGAGAAGCAGATCCTCTCGCTGGTCGTGATGGGCCTGCGCAACCGCGAGATCGCGAGCAAGCTCTACGTGGCGGAGAGCACGGTCAAGAGCCACCTCTCCTCGGCCTTTGGCAAGCTGGGCGTCGGCTCGCGCAACGAGGCCGCGGCGCTGATCCTCGATCCGCGCGCCGGCGTGGGGATGGGGATCTTGAAGATCCCGAATGAAGGGGTGGGAGGTTCGACGCCGTGAGCGGACGGGGGCGCAAGATCGTCTCGGTCGTCGGGACCCGGCCGAACTTCATGAAGATGGCGCCGATCGTCGCCGAGCTCGACCGGCGCGGCGACGGCTTCGAGAGCGTGCTCGTCCACACCGGCCAGCACTACGACCCGATCATGTCCGAGGTCTTCTTCGAGGAGCTCGGGATCGGCAGGCCGGACCACATGCTCGACGTCGGCTCCGGCTCGCACGCCCAGCAGACGGCGCGGGTGATGGAGCGGCTCGAGCCGGTGCTGCTCGAGGAGCAGCCCGACCTGGTGCTGGTCCCCGGCGACGTCAACTCGACGCTCGCGGCCGCGCTGGTGGCCTCGAAGCTGGGAATTCCGATCGGCCACGTCGAGGCCGGCCTGCGCAGCTTCGACCGCACGATGCCGGAGGAGATCAACCGGATCGTGACCGACCGCGTGTCGGATCTGCTCTTCACGCACTCGCCCGAGGCTCAGGACCACCTGCTGGCGGAGGGGGCAGCGCAGGAGGCGATCCACTACGTCGGCAACACGATGATCGACACGCTGGTGGCGATGCGCGCGCGCGTCGAGAGCCTGCAGGCGGCGCGCGGCCGCGGGCTCGAGCCGGGCGGCTACGTGCTCGTGACGCTGCACCGACCGGCGCTGGTGGACGGTCCGCTGCTCGCGGACGCGATCGAGGCGCTGATCGAGCTGTCGCGCGAGCTGCCGATCGTCTTCCCGGCGCACCCGCGGACGCGCAAGGCGATGGAGACGCTCGGCCTCGACCCCCGGAGCGAGCGCTTCACGGTGCTCGAGCCGCTCGGCTACCTCGACTTCCTCAGCCTGCTCGGCGACGCGGCCGCCGTCGTGACCGACTCGGGCGGCATCCAGGAGGAGTCGACCTACCTCGGCGTGCCGTCGTTCACGCTGCGCGACAACACCGAGCGCCCGGTGACGCTGACGATGGGGACTAACCGCCTGCTGGGCCTGCGCCCGCAGCTGCTGACGGAGGTGCCCCAGATGATCGCCGAGGTCGCGGCCCGCGAGGCGCTCGTGCCGCCGCTCTGGGACGGCGCGGCGTCGGGTCGAATCGTCGACGTGCTGGCAGCGGAGCTGCCGCTCGACGCGGCGGTCTCGACGACGCGGAGGGTCGCATGAGGGTCGGGATCGTCGGTCTCGGCTACGTCGGCCTGCCGCTCGCGGTCGCGTTCTGCGAGGCGGGCCACGAGGTCTGGGGCGTCGACGCCGACAAGCGCACGATCGACGAGCTGCGCGCGAGCCGCTCGCACATCGAGGACGTGTCCAGCGAGCGGCTCGCCGCGATCGCCGGCCGGTTCCACCCGAGCACGCGCTACGCCGACCTGGCGAAGGTCGACGCAGCCGTGATCGCGGTCCCGACGCCGCTGACGCGCAACCGCGAGCCCGACCTCGGCCCGCTGGTGTCCTCGGGGCAGTCGCTGGCGGGCGTGCTCCAGGAGGGCCAACTGGTCGTGCTCGAGTCGACGACCTACCCCGGCACCACCCGTGAGCGGCTGGTGCCGCTGCTGGAGGAGTCGGGGCTCAAGGCCGGGCGCGACTTCCATCTGGCGTTCTCGCCCGAGCGGATCGATCCGGGCCGGACCGACTTCACCCTGCGGACCACGCCGAAGGTCGTCGGCGGCCTGACCGACGCCTGCCGGGCACGGGCGGTCGAGCTCTACCGCGAGGTCTGCGACGAGATCGTCGAGGTCTCGACGCCGGAGGCCGCCGAGCTCTCGAAGCTGCTCGAGAACGTCTTCCGCTCGGTCAACATCGCGCTCGTCAACGAGCTCGCGATGCTCTGCGACCGGATGGGAATCGATGTCTGGGAGGTCGTCGAGGCGGCGGCGACCAAGCCCTACGGGTTCATGTCGTTCCGCCCGGGGCCCGGGATGGGCGGTCACTGCCTGCCGGTCGACCCGTTCTACCTCGCCTGGCGCGCACGCGAGTTCGACACCCAGACCGAGTTCATCGAGCTCGCCGGCGAGGTCAACCAGCAGATGCCGTACTTCTGCACCGAGAAGATCGTGCGGGCGCTCAACGAGCACGAGAAGCCGGTCAAGGGCTCGAAGATCGCGCTGCTGGGCGTGTCCTACAAGGCGGGCGTGGGGGACATGCGCGAGTCGCCCGCGCTGAAGATCCTCGGGCTGCTGGCGGCACAGGGCGCCAAGCTGCGCTATCACGACGACTTCGTCTCCGAGCTGGCGGAGTTCGAGCTCGTCTCACAGCCGCTCGAGCAGGCGCTCGAGGGCGTCGACTGCGCCGTGATCGTGACCGCGCATCCCGGCCTCGACCTCCGGCGAGTCGTCGCCGAGGCGCCGCTGGTGGTCGACTTCCGCGGCGTCACGCGCGGCATCGAAGCGCCCAACCTCGCGCGCCTGTAGCCGCCGGCACATAGCCCGATCCGCGTCCAGTGGACCTCTTGCGCGCTCAAGATCGTCTAGCCGTCTGCCGAATTGGATAAAGAAGGGGTAGGCAAACTCACGAGGGGAGCCGGTCGATGACCACATGGCAGCTGCTTGTTCTCGCCTGGGGCGTCGGCGCTCCGCTCGCCGTCGCGGGGTTCGTGCTCAGCTATCCGGTCTACCTCCGCCACCGCCGCCAGGCCCGGTTCGGCCGGTCTGCCGCGGTCGTTCGGCCGCAGCGCCGGCACTCGCTGCGCCGCACCGTTTAGCACCCCGTAGCGCCTGCCAGCACCCGGATCCCGCGCCGGAGCAAGTTTCAAGCGGTCTTACCCGTTCGTGGGAGGTGATCGTCTCTCGCCGTCCGCGATGTCACCGGAGCAGCGATGCCGGCTGAGCGCACCGAGGTGACGCACCGCTCGCAGCAGGGCAGCGTCGCCAGCAAGGCCGATCTGCGGATCCCCGATGGTGGGCAACGCCGTAGGCAGTACAGCTGGGACTCCGCGTTCGCCGCCGCATCGGTGCGCATGCGCCCAGGCGGCCGCGGCAACGCGCAAGCCGAGATCCCCGAGGGCGCCGGCACGGCCGCCGGCCTACGCCGCAATGCGCTCTACCGGCGCAGCCTCGCGACGGCGGACGTAATCGCCGCGGTCTTGGCGCTGGTCGCAGCGGTGCCGCTGCTCGGCGACGATCGGCTCAAGGCGACGCTGTTCGCCGCGCTGCCGCTCGTCGTGCTCGTCAGCAAGGCGATCGGCCTCTACGACCGCGACGAGAACCTGCTCCACCGCACGACGCTCGACGAGGTGCCGGCGCTGTTCCAGATGACGACGCTCTACACGCTCCTGATATGGCTCACGCAGGGCGTCTTCGTCGCCGGCCAGCTGCGCCCGAACCAGGTCCTCGGCGTCTGGGGGCTGCTCTTCGCCGCCATGGTCGTCGGCAGGGCGAGCGTGCGCTGGGCGTTGCGGCGGGTGGCTCCCGAGGAGCGCTGCATCGTGCTCGGGGACGCGGAGAGCGCGCACACGATCCGCCGCAAGATCGAGGGCAGCCCCGCGATCAACGCCGTCGTGCTGGGCCGCGCGACGCTCCAGCCCGGCGACTCGGCCGGCAACGGCATCCCGCTGCTCGGCGACCTGTCGGCGCTGCCCGTCCTGCTCGAGTGCCACGAGGTCGAGCGCGTGATCATCGCGCCGACGTCCGCCGACCCCGACGAGCTGCTCGACGCGATCCGGCTAGTGAAGGCGCTCGGCGTGAAGGTCAGCCTGCTGCCACGGGTGTTCGAGGCCGTCGGCTCGACGGTCCGCTTTGACGACATCGAGGGGCTGACGCTGCTCGGCGTACCGACCTATGGGCTGACGAACTCCTCGAAGCTGCTCAAGCGCAGCATGGACGTCGTCGGCGCGAGCATCGGCCTGATCGCGCTCGCGCCGGTCCTGTTGACGATCGCGCTGCTGGTCAAGCTGACGTCGCCCGGTCCCGTCTTCTTCCGCCAGCCGCGGATCGGCCGCCACGGCGAGCAGTTCGAGATGGTCAAGTTCCGGACGATGGTCGAAGGCGCCGACGAGCAGAAGGCCGAGCTGCTCGCCGCCAACGAGGCTGACGGCCTGTTCAAGATCGCCAACGACCCCCGCCTGACCGATGTCGGTCGCGCGCTGCGGCGCTTCTCGCTCGACGAGCTGCCGCAGCTCTGGAACGTCCTGCGCGGGCAGATGAGCCTCGTCGGACCGCGTCCGCTGGTGCCCGAGGAGGACTCGATGGTCGACGGCTGGGAGCGCCGCCGGCTCGAGTTGATGCCCGGCATGACCGGAATCTGGCAGGTGCTCGGCTCGGCTCGGATCCCACTCAGCGAGATGGTGAAGATCGACTACCTCTACGGGGCGAACTGGTCGATCTGGCTCGACCTTAAGATCCTCGTGCGCACCGCCGGCTTCGTGCTGGGCCGCCGCGGCCTCTAGCGCCCGTCGCGACATGCCGTGAGCGGAGCCCGCTAGGGCGTCACCCATTCGTCGTGCCAGGCGCTCACCGTGTACAGGTTCCAGAGGTGCTTGCTCCAGTCGCCGCGACCGTGACGGTGACTCTCGAAGATGGCGTCGATCCGGTCGGCGTCGAGCAGCCCGCGCTCGGCGAGGCTCGAGCCGCGCACGGTTGTCTGCGCGCGGCGACCGAGGTCGCCGCGTAGCCACTCCTTCATCGGCGTGCCGAAGCCCTGCTTCGGGCGGTGGACGATCTCGTGTGGCAGGACGTCCTCGGCTACCCGCTTGAGCGCATGCTTCTTCGACCCGTCGCGGACCTTCATGTCCGGCGGCATGGCCAGGGCCAGCTCCACGAGCTCGTGGTCGAGGAACGGCTCGCGGCCCTCGATCGAGTTCGCCATCGTCTGGCGGTCGAGCTGCATCAGCAGCATCTCCGACAGCCGCTGCTTCATCTCGACGTAGGTCATCCGCTGGAACAGGTCGGCATCTCCTCGCTCCTGCCCGGCCTCGGCCCAGATCCGCTCGACGATCGCGTAGGAGTCGCCGTAGCCGGCGCCGTCGAGCAGCACGTCGCGCTTGAGCTCGCCACGGAAGCAGAGCGCGCCGCCCCAGTAGGGCAGCGGGCTCGTGGCGGCGTCGTAGAGCGCCTCGCCGTGACGGATCCCACGGCCCGCGCGCTGGGTCGCCCGCAGCGCCGAGCGGCCGATCAGCGGCCTTAGGCGGGGGTGTACGAAGCGCTGGAAGGGGACCACGAAGCGGCGGTGGTCGACGTAGCCCTTGTAGCCGTGGAATAGCTCGTCGGCGCCCTCGCCGACCTGGACGACGATCGTCCCGCTGTCGCGCGCGAGGCGCGAGACGAAATGCTGCGGAATCGACGTCCAATCGCCGATCGGCTCGTCCTGACGGCTGAGGAACTCGGGGATGAAGGCCGCGACGTCCTCGTCGGTGATCACGACCTCGTGGTGGTCGGTGCCGAACTTCTCAGCGATCGTGCGCGCGTAGCTGAGCTCGTCGTACTCGGCGTAGTCGCGTGGCGCGGTCGTGTAGGTCCGCACGGGCCTGTCGGTCAGCTCGGACATCAGCGCGACGTTCAGCGACGAGTCGAGCCCGCCGGAGAGGAAGACCCCGAACGGCACGTCGGACATCATCCGCAGTCCGATCGACTCGCGCAGCTGTGCGCGCAGGCGGACGAGCATCTCGGTCTCGTCCATCGCGGCGACCTCGGCTGCGAGTGGCGACGCGAGCGGGCGCCAGTAGCGCTCGGCCTGGATCGAGCCGTCGGCGCGGATCGTGATCCGCTCCGCCGGGGCGACCTTGCGCACGCCGGCGAACATCGTCCGCGGCGCGGGGGCGAACGAGAAGGTGAGGAAGTGGAAGAAGCTCTCCTCGTCGAGGTCGGGCGTCAGCGCCGGATGCTCGAGCAGTGCGCGCATCTCCGAGCCGAACACGAGCCCGCCGGGCAGCGGCGCGTAGAAGAGCGGCTTGACGCCCACGCGGTCGCGGGCGAGGAACAGCTCGCGCCGGCGCGAGTCCCAGATCGCGAACGCGAACATCCCGCGCAGGCGCTCGACGCAGGCCGGGCCCTCCTCCTCCCAGAGGTGGACGATCGTCTCCGAGTCGGTGTTGGAGCGGTAGCGGTGGCCCTTGGCCTCGAGCTCGGCGCGCAGCTCTAGGTGGTTGTAAATCTCACCGTTGAACGTGATCCAGACCGTCCCGTCCTCGTTGGACATCGGCTGATGGCCGGCGCGTGAGAGGTCAACGATCGAGAGGCGGCGGTGGCCCAGCGCCACCCGGTCGGCGGGCGAGCACCAGCTGCCGCCGTCGTCCGGACCGCGATGGCTGATGCTGTCGCGCATCCGCGTGACGGTCGCCTCATCTGCGGCGAAGCCGTCGGAGAAGCCCAGGATTCCAGCGATGCCGCACACATGGGAGGAACGGTGGCGGCAGGGAGATCCTTTCCCGGCGCCGCTAGCCTGCTCTCGGTGCCGAACAGAGCGTACGTGTGCAAGCTCGCGCGCCGCACGTCGTTGACTACCTGAGATGTGCGGGATCGCAGGCCAGGCGAGGACCGACGGGCGCCCGGTGGACGCGGCGCTGGTCGACCGGATGTGCGCCGGCGAGGAGCACCGCGGGCCCGACGCGCGCGGCGTCCATGTCGAGGCCGGCGTGGGGCTGGGGATCCAGCGCCTGCGGATCATCGACCTCGCCACCGGCGACCAGCCGATCTTCAACGAGGCCGGGACCGTCGCCGTCGTGCTCAACGGCGAGATCTACAACTTCCGCGAGCTGCGCGAGCGCCTGATCGCCTCGGGCCACACGTTCCGGACCGAGTCCGACACCGAGGTGATCGTCCACCTCTACGAGGAGCTCGGGCGCGACTGCGTGCGCGAGCTGCACGGCATGTTCGGGCTGGCGATCTGGGACTCGCGCCGCCGGGAGCTCGTGCTCGCGCGCGACCGTGTCGGCAAGAAGCCGCTGCTCTACGCGCTCGGCGACGGCAAGATCAGCTTCGCGTCGGAGTTCGGCGCTCTGCTGCAGGACGAGGAGATCCCGCGTGACCTCGACCTGCAGGCGCTCGACGCCTACTTCGCCTACCGCTACGTCCCCGCCCCGCTGACCGCCCTGCGCGCCGTGCGCAAGCTTCCGCCGGCTTGCACGCTGACCTTCGGCCCGCGTGGCGTCGAGATCGACCGCTACTGGAGCCTCGACTACGGCAAGCGCTTCGAGGGCACGGAGCAGGAGGCGCACGCTGCGATCCGCGACCACCTGCGCCGGGCGGTCCGGAAGCGGATGGTCGCCGACGTGCCGCTCGGCGCCTTCCTCTCCGGGGGCGTGGGCTCGGCGGCCGTCGTGGCCGCGATGGCGGAGGCCTCGCCACGGCCGGTCGAGACGTTCTCGATCGGCTTCGAGGGCGAGCTCAACGAGCTGCCGCTCGCTCGCGTCGTGGCCGAGCGCTTCGGGACCGAGCACCACGAGCTGATGGTCGAGCCGAAGGCGATCGAGGTGATCCCGAAGATCGTCCGCCACTACGGCGAGCCGTTCGCCGACGCGACCGCGATCCCCACGTTCTATCTCGCCGAGATGGCGCGCAGGCACGTGACGGTCGCCCTCAACGGCGACGGCGGCGACGAGGCCTTCGCCGGCTACACGCGCTACGTGGCCCAGACCGCCCTAGCCAAGGTCGGCCGGCTGCCGGCGACCGCACGGCGGCTGCTGAGCGCGGTCGCGGCCCGCGTGCCTAGCAGCGGCAAGATCGACAGCACGCGCAGCCGCATCCGCCGCCTCGGCGAGGCGGCGACGCTCGACGAGCCGGGTCGCTACCTCGCCTACATGACGGATTTGCAGGGCTTCCGGCGCAACGACCTCTACAGCGACGACTTCGCCCGAGCGATCGGGACCACGACGGCCGACCGCTTCGTCCGCGAGCCGTGGGCGCGCTCGACCGCCGACTCGCTCGTCGACCGCATGCTCGACGTCGACGTCGCCCACTACCTGCCCGACGACCTGCTGACGAAGGTCGACATCGCGACGATGGCGTGCTCGCTCGAGGGCCGCTCGCCACTGCTCGACCACGAGCTGCTCGAGCTCGCGGCCTCGCTGCCGCCTGAGCTCAAGCTGCGCGGAGGCGAGAAGAAGGTCGCCTTCCGGGCGGCGCTGCGGGGCTGGGTGCCCGACGAGATCCTCGACGCGCCCAAGCGCGGCTTCCAGCCACCGCTGGCCGACTGGTTCCGCGGCGAGCTGCGCGGCTACGCGCGCGACGTCCTGCTCGACGGCGGCGCCACAAACCGCGGCTACTTCCGCGCCGATCGCGTCGAGGGGCTGCTCGACCGCCACGCGAGCGGCGTCGAGGACAACTCGCAGGGCATCTGGACGCTGCTGATGTTCGAGCTTTGGCAGCGCGACTTCGTCGACGGGACGCCGCCGACGCAGCCGGCGGCGCTATCGCTTGACGGCTGAGGCGAACAGCTCCCGGAGCTGCGCGGCGGCGCGCGAGCCGTCGTGGTCGGCCGCAACCTTGTCGTGCCCCGCATGCGCGAGCCGCTCGCGCAGCTCCGGGTTGTCGGCGAGCCGGCGCAGGGCGGCCGCCAGGAGGTCGGGCCGGCCGGGCGCCACTAGCAGCCCGCCGACCTCGTCCTCGACGAGCTCGGGGATGCCCATGACCCGCGAGGACACGACGGCCACGCGCATCGCCATCGCCTCCATCAAGACGACGGGTATGCCCTCGCCGAAGCTGGGCAGGCAGAAGACGTCGGCGCGCTCGTAGTAGGCGCGGATGTCGTCCTGGCCGACGCTGCCGGCGAAGGTGACGCCGTCGGTCACGCCGAGCTCGGCGGCGCGGCGCTCGAGTGCCTCGCGGCGCTCGCCGTCGCCGACGATCGTCAACCGCGCTCGCACGCTGTCGGCCTGCAGCAGCGCGAGCGCCTCGAGCAACACCGCCTGTCCCTTCACGGGATGCAGCCGGCCGACGTTGAGGATCCGCAGCTCGTCGCCCGAGTCGCTTGCGGCCCGGTCTCCGTCGAACTGCGCAAGGTCGACGCCGCAGCGCACGACGTGGATCTTCGGCCAGTGCTCGTCGCCGACCAGCGTCATCAGCTGGCTGCGGCCGAAGTCGCTGACGCAGACGACGAAGCGGGCGTTGCGGACCTTCTCGGCCAGCAGCCCCTGGTCCGCCGTCTGGATGTCGGTGCCGTGTGCGGAGAAGCTGTAGCTCCAGCCGCCTCCCAGCCGCGCGACGATCATCGCGACGTCTGCGGCCGGGCTGGTGAAGTGGGCGTGGACGTGGCTGAGGCCCTCGCGCCGCAGCCTGTCCCAGACCAGGACCGCCTCGGCGAAGTAGAAGAGCTGCCAGAGGCGCCCGCGCGCCGAGCCGCGCCCCGTTCGCAGCGCCCACAGGAGCGTTGCCAGGTAGCGACGCCGCTGTCGTGCGAAGCCCGCGAGGTGGACCGCCAGCAGCCTCGCCATGCCGACGGGGAGCACCGCGTAGGTCGTCTCGAACTCGCGCCGGTCGGCCTCCGCCTTGAGGTGCCCCGGATCGCTGCGGCGGATCGAGACGGTCGCGATCTCGGCTCCGAGACGCCGCAGCGCCTCGACCTCGCGCAGCACGAAGGTGTGCGATATCGCCGGGTACTGGTCGCAGAGGTACGCGAGCCGCAGCGCCACGGCTAGGAGGAGCCCTGCGCCCCGGCGACGGCGTACTCGACGGCGGACTCGAAGCCGGTCGCCATCCGCTCGTAGTCGAAGGCCGTCACGTCCTCGCGCGCCGCCCCCGCCATCCGCGCGGCCAGCTCGCCGTCCTCGACGATCCGTCGCAGTGCGCCGGCGAGCGAGCCCGGATCGCGCTCGGGCACCACGAACCCATTGCGGCCGTCGTCCACGAGCCCGTGCGCGGCAGCGCCGACCGCGTCCGAGGCGACCACGGGCAGGCCGGCGTGCATCGCCTCGTTGACGACGAGCCCCCACGGCTCGCGATCGAGCTCGGTGGTCACGGACGGCAGCACGAGGCAGCGTGCACGCGCCATGTGACCGGGGAGCTCGTCCTGCGGCACGTAGCCGAGGACCTCGGCGTCCTCACGCCCGCCAACGCGGGCGCGGACGTCAGCTTCCAGCGGTCCGCTGCCGACCAGGCGCAGCCGCGCCGGCGTCGCCGACTCCGCCCGCACGCGATCCCAGGCGTCGAGCAGCGGCATGACGCCCTTGTACTCCTTGAGCTGACCGATGAAGAGAACCTCGGCCTCGCTGCCGTTGCGGTGTGGCTCGACGCTCGCGAAGCGGCCGGGCTCGACCGCCTGGCCGGCGACGAAGATCTTCTCCGGCTCGACGCCCGGCACTTCGGTCAGGAAGCGCTTGACGTGGTCGCCGTAGGCGACGATCGCATCCACGTCGCGGTAGAGCGCCTCGGTGACGCGTCGCGTGCGCTGGTGGAACGGCGTCGTCGGGTGGTGCCACATGCCGGTCCAGAGGACGAACGGCACCGTGCGGGCGCGCGCGGTCGCCCACGTCAGCGGCAGCTGGAGCTTGCCGTTGGTGCTCTTGATCACGGCGTCGTAGCGGCTCCCGCTCAGGGCGAGCGCGGTGCCGGGCATGACGGCCTGTCCGCCGATCCGCATCCGCGCCAGCTCGACGCGACGGTAGTCGCCGTGGCGGTCGACCGGCACGTCGCGGTTGTGCCAGCGCTCGCGCTCGTCGGCGAAGAAGTAGAAGTCGACCTCCATCCGGCGCGCGAGCGCCTCGTAGAGTCGCAGCCGGTAGTGGGTCGGGAAGTACTCGAAGAACGCGACGCGTCGTCTCATCTCGCGGCAGTATCGACCAGAGCTTCGTGGCATCGCGCCCTGGCAGCGATCCTGCACCCGGGGTAGGGTTGCCGCGAACGGGTTCGGGGCAGAGGGGCGAGGTGTTGGACGCAGAGGCGGCGGATCGTCGTGATTTCTGGACCGGCTATCAGCCCGGGTTCAAGTTCTCCGACGCTGAGGTCGGCAGTCAGCGCTTCTTCGACGAGGTCGAGGCGCACCGCTACGCGCTCGAGCCGCACATCAAGGAGATCGTCGGCTTCGAGCGCTGGGCCGGCAAGGACGTGCTCGAGGCCGGCTGCGGCATCGCCACCGACGGCATGCAGTTCGTCCGCGCCGGCGCCCGCTACACCGGCATGGACTTCAGCCCGAGCGCGCTCTCGCTGGCGCAGCACCGCTTCGACCTGGCCGGGGAGGAGGCGCGCCTCCAGCAGGGCTCGATCGCCGAGATCCCGTTCCCGGACGACTCGTTCGACCTCGTCTACTCGAACGGGGTGATCCACCACCTGCCCGAGACCCAGCGGGTCGTGGACGAGTTTCACCGCGTCCTGCGGCCGGGCGGCAAGGCGATCGTGATGGTCTACCACCGCGACTCGCTCAACTACCTCTTCACGATCATGGTGCTGCGGCGCCTGCTCGCGGGCCTGCTGCTCATCCCGGGATCGGACCGCCTGGTCGCGCGCCTGACCGGTGAGCCGCTCGACGTGCTCGAGGGCCACAAGGCGCTCCTGCGCGAGCACGGCCTCGGCTACCTGACGGATACCGCGACCTTCCTCTCGAACAACACCGACGGACCCGGGAACCCGCTTTCGAAGGTCTACTCGCGCCGTACGGGACGCGAGCTGTTCGCGCGCTTCGAGCGCGTCGAGACCGACGTGCGGTTCCTCAACCTGCGGATCTACCCGTATGGCGATCGGCTCGCCGCGACGGCGTTCGCCCGCCGTCTCGATCGCCGCTACGGCTGGCACCTCTGGCTGACGGCCGTCAAGGCCTGAGCCGTCTCGCCGATCCCGCTCCGGGACTGGCGCAACGCGCTGAGTAGACGTGCGTCCTAGTCGAAGGCGCTTTAGAAGCGCTTGACACGCGCGGTACCGATATGACGGGAGGTGCGACTGCTCGTCCAGTTTCTGATTGCCTTGCTCGCGATGCTCGTGTTCGCGGGCGGCTCGCCTGGCATGCCGGATGCCGAGGCGAAGAAGCGCTGCGCCAAGGCCGCCAAGAAGACGGGGAAGGGGAGCGCCAAGCACGCTCGCTGCGTCCAGCGGTCGGCATGCCAGACGCGCGCCAACTCCAAGGCCGCCCGCCGCCGGGCGAGGGCGATGCGCGGCAAGCAGGGCGCGGCCCGCCGGACGCGCGCGCTCAAGGGCCGGAGCGGCAAGTGCCGCCCTCGCCGCACGACGACCAGAGGCGCGGCGCCCATCGAGTCCGGGACGCCGACCGGCGCGCCGGGTGGCCAGCCGCCCGCGACTTCCGGCGGCGAGCCGCCGGCACCCGACGGTCGGCCCACCGCCCCCACGGACGCAGAGCCGCCCTCGGTGCCAGACACGGACCCGCCCGCGGCCACCGACGGAGACCCGCCCGCGACCGCCGAGTCGATCCTCCCGGCGCCCGTGCGCGAGCTGCACTTCGCGCCGACCTCCGTCTGGGACGCGCCGCTGCCGGCCGACGCGCCGATCGCACCGGACTCGTGGGCCCGCCTCGACCCGATGCTCGACCACGTCGAGGCGCGCCAGGCCGACATGTTCTTCCCCTCGATCTCGATCTCGTCCTACTCCACGCCCGTCTACATCGTGCCCCTCCTCCAGCCCCGAGTGCCGGTGATCCTCGACGCCTGGAACCCGAGCCTCAAGCGCGCACTGTCCGAGGGCGTGCCGATCCCTCCGAACGCGCGCCAGGCGGCGGGAACCGACGGTCACCTGACGATCTACCAGCCCTCGACCGACAGCATGTGGGAGTTCTGGAAGGCGTCCAAGCGCGACGACGGCTGGCACGCGGCCTGGGGCGGAGCGATGCGTCACGTGTCGACGAGGGCCGGCTACTACAACAACAACGTCTGGCCAGGGCTTTCGGGGCTCCAGGGCTATAACTGGGGCTCGACCGCCACCTCCCTACCGGTGGCGGGCGGGCTGATCACGATCCAGGACCTGCGCGAGGGCCGGATCGACCACGCCCTCGCCGCCTCGGTGCCGTTCGCGTGCCAGGACTTCTTTCTCTTCCCGGCCCAGCGCACGGATGGGCTCTCGACGCGCTCGGATTGCATCCCCGAGGGCGCCCGCCTGCGACTCGACCCCAACCTCGACGTCAGCGCCCTCAACGTCCCCCCGGTCACGAAGCTGATCGCCAGGGCCGCGCAGAAGTACGGGATCATCGTCCGCGACAAGACGGGCGGCCAGTCGATCTCGCTGTTCGCGGAGCAGGTCCAGTACGGCCAGCCGAACGTCTACGCCGGCCCCGACGGCCTGCTCGACGGATACCCCGCATGGTCGCTGCTCGGCAAGTTCCCTTGGCGCAAGCTGAAGCTGATGCGCGCACCGGCGTGCACCGCCGCTCCCTGCACACCTAGCTCCTGAACAGGGCGTAGGACGTCAGGCACTGGGCACGCCAGCCGAGATCTGCGAGGCAGTCTCAGGGTTGCGCAGCGAGTAGCCGAAGCGGTTCACCTTCGTCTCGAAGCGGCGCACGATCAGCTCCCGGTAGAGCGATCTCGGCACGCTACGGCCCAGGTCCTTCCAGCGGTCGAAGTACGCGTCGTTGAGCCCGGCCCGAGCCTCGGCACCACACGACTGGGGCTCGATCCCGAGGAACCGGTGTAGCCGCGTCAGCACATCGTCGGCGTTTGCGACGAGGTCCTCGTAGCGGACGAGCGTGGCGTGTTCGAGCCGATCCATGTCGGAGATCATCGTCTCGTTGCTGACGAGCCAATGGCGGATGAGCTGGTCGAGTCGAGTGCCACTCCACTTGTGGGTGGCGAAGGCGGTAGCGATCGGATCGCGCAGGACCAAGATGAAGCGCGCTCCCGGGAACAGCGCCTGCAGGAAGCGCGTCTTGAGCATGTTCGGCGGCGACTTCTCGACGAGCACCGGGCGCTCGCAGTCCCAGTGGGGGCTCCACTCGCTCCACAGCCGCTCGCGATTCGCGTTGGTGACCAGCGGCGAGCTCTCGGTCATGTGCATCGCGGGAGCGAAGCCGAACTTTCCCGGGCCGCCGAACTGCTGCCCCAGGGGGTAGACGGACTGCAGGTACTGGCCCTCGTCCTCGGTCGCCCCGGTGTCGGCGAAGCCGCTGACGGAGGGGTGCTCAGCCAGGCAGCGCGCCAGCAGCGTCGTCCCGCTGCGGTGCAGGCCGCCGATGAACGTCAGCGTGTGATCGCTCGGGCGCGCGCCGTCGAGGGCCATCGTCAGCCGCCCGTCGGCGTAGGCAGGTCGCCGAGCGCACGCTCGGCTGTCGCCCGCACGCCCTCGCTGACGCGGCCGGCGCGGCGGCGGAGGACGAAGCGGTGGAGCAGGACGCCGGCGGTGCCGAGCAGCCGCTGGGGATCTTTGAAGATCTCCGAGCCCCAGCGCAGCGCGGTCCGGCGGTCGCCGGCGCGCAGGGCCGTGCGCATGTTGTCCCAGGCGGCGACGCCCTCGAAGCGCCGCAGCGGCCTCCGCGAGCCGTCCGCACGCTCGACGTGAGCGTGGCCCGCGTCGAGGTGGGCGAGCTGCATCGTGCGCTGGTCCGCGCCCGACATCTGCTCGTCGTGGAGGCGGTAGACGATGCCGATCCGCGGCGAGACGATCGCTGTTTCGCGCTCGAGCACGCGCAGCCAGAGGTCGAGGTCCTCGACGACGCCGCGGCGGGGCGCGAAGCCGCCCGCAGAGATCGCGGCGTCGCGACGGACCATCGCGGCACTGACGGGGATCAGGTTGCCGGGGTGGATCAGCTGCTCGGGGGAGTGCAGGACCTTCGGCTTCGACCCCGCCGGCCCCTGGATCCTGTCCATCGACACGTCCGCGCCACAGCGCAGCGCCGAGTCGGCCACGATCGCGTGACCGTCGCGCAGCTCCCATAGATGGGCGAGGTGGTGGGGCAGCCACTCGTCGTCGGAGTCCAGCAGCGCCACCCACTCGCACGAGGCCGCCTCGACGCCGGTATTGCGAGCGGCGGCCAGTCCGCGGTTGCGCGGGTGGCGGATCACCGTGGCGCCGAGCCGCTCCGCGACGGCCGCGGTGTCGTCGTCCGAGCCGTCGTCGACGACGATCACCTCAGCCGGAGTCGCCGGTCTCTGCGAGCATGCGCTCGCGACTGCGGCCTCCAACATGTGCGCGCGGTTGTATGCCGGAATGACTACGGATATTGCAAGCGGATCGATCTCAGCGGACTCCATGGCCTCAGCGAACGCGGTATCCCCGATATTCCTCTTCTCAACGGCCCGGAGTGGGTCGACTCTTCTGCAACGAATCCTGGGTTCGTATCCCGAGGTTGCCACGGTCGCAGAGCCCTGGCTGCTGATTCCGCTGGTCTACGCCTTTCGCAAGCGCGGCGTCTTCGCCGAGTACGAGCACGGGATCATGGCGACCGCGATGGAGGACTTCTGCGACGAGCTCCCGCGTGGTCGCGACGACTTCAACGCCGAAGCGAGGCGCTTCGCGACCAAGCTCTACGAGCACACCTTCGAGCCCCAGCACCGCTACTTCCTCGACAAGACCCCGCCGTACTTCCTGATCGTCGACGAGATCTTCGAGCTCTTCCCCGACGCGAAGTTCATCTTCCTGTGGCGCAATCCGCTCGCCGTCGCCGCATCGCTGGCGGAGTGGCCGCAGCGCAACTGGGGCGGCCTGTACCGCGAGAACCTCTTCTACGGGCTCGCGAACCTGATCAGCGCCTACCAGCGCAACGCTCACCGATCGCACGCGATTCGCTTCGAGGACTACGTGAGGGGCGACGCGGATACCTGGCAGAGCCTGACGGAGTACCTCGACCTGCCGTTCCGCCCGGAGTCGTTGAGCGATTTCACCGACGTCGAGTTGACCGGGCGGATGGGCGACAAGCACGGCGTGAACCTCTACGACCGGCTCAGCGAGGAACCGCTGACGAAGTGGCGCGGCACGCTCGACAATCCGCTCCGCAAAGAGGCCGCGCGCCGCTACCTGACGTGGATCGGGGAAGAGCGGCTGGCGGTCATGGGCTACGACGCCCATGAACTCTATGCAGAGCTCGAGGCGGCGCCGACGACCACGAGGAACCTGGGCTCCGACGCCAAGCACCTCGCCAAGGCGATCGTCACCGAGCCTCTCTACGCACGCCTGCGCAGCATGACCAACGTCGGCCGGCCGAGCTCGCTGCGTTACCTCCTGGGCGCGCGCCGAAGCCTCTGAACCGCTCGTCTCAGTGGGGAGCGAAGCGCGGCGACGCCCTGACCATGAGCTGACGAAGACGCGCGCGATCGCGATCCTTCGTGCCGCCCACCGCGATCGCGGTGATGACGTAGGCGAGCGAGCCCATGATCAGAGCGAGCACCAGGCCGGGGACGCCGTCCACGTTGTCGGTGATTGCCCGCGCGACCGCGAAGCCACCCGCATAGGCAGCGGCCAAGCCGACGAGCTGTCGCAGCAGCGATGCGAATCGCGGCGACGGGAACGCGGCTCTCGATCGGATGACGATCGCGAAGATCGCCAAACTCGAGAAGCAGCCGAGGGCCACCGCAAGCCCCATGCCCGTCATGCCGAGCGCATTCGTGAGCACGACCCCGGCGACGACCGTCACGATCAGCCGAGCTATCTGGGCGATCGTGGTCCAGATCGGCTGATTGGCGGAGATCAGCACCACCCCTTGAATCGCCGTCAGGCTTTGGAGGACGGGCGCGAAGAGCACCCAGACGAGCGCACCTGCCGCCGGGGCGAAGGCCGAGCCGAACACGACCGCCATCACAGCCTCCGCGGCGCCGCCCGCGACAGCGGCAGGCAGCAGCAGGCCGAAGGTGACGTAGCGAAGCGAGTCGGCGAGAACGCGGTTGTACCCCTCGGTGTCGCCGGTCGCCTGGCGCTGCACCAGAGTCGGCAACAGCATCTCGGTGATCCGCCAGTTGAACTCCCCGAGCCGGGTCGCGATCATCGAGGCGCGGCTGTACGCGCCAACGGCGTTGACGGTCGAGGAGACGCCGAGGATCCAGGTACCGCTCGAGTCGCTCAGCCCAGAGGCGATCGATCCGGGCGTGATCTTCAACCCGAAGACGACTATCTCGCGCAGCTTGGCGAAGCCGGCCCGGATCTCCGAACGCGGCACGCGCAGGCGCACGACTCGCGGAAGCAGCGCCAAGCGGTGCACGAGCGACGTCAGCCAGGAGCCGACATAAGCGAACGTCAGGCTCCAGACGCTGTGGTCGACGAAGCTCAGTCCGACGATCAGCACGCCATACATCACGGCCTGGTGCAGCCGGACCGCGAACAGCTCCTTGCCGGCCAGGAACGCGCCCAGCACGCCGTCGACGTTCCATGCGGGGTTGACGATCAGCAGGTAGCTGAGTAGGGCGACGGCCGCGGGCGCGAACAGATCCGGATGATCGATCGGGCCGTTGAAGATCAGGTACGAGGCACCGATCCCGAGTGCGGTGGCGACCGAGGTCAGCAGCGACGAGAAGGAGAAGACGGCCAGCCAGATACCTGTCACCGCAGGATCGCGGGGCTCCAGCTTCGCGATGACGCGCACCATCGCCGGTTGCTCGCGCGTCGTCGAGAGCAACGTCACGATCGCCACTGGGGCGAGCGCAAGCACCCCCTCGCCGAGCACGGTCACGCCGTAGATGCGTGCCGTGAGAACGGCGGTGATCGTCACGATTACGCCAATCGACGCGAAGCTCGCGAGCGCGAACGCCATCCCGGAGCTGTACGAGCGCTTCATACGCGCGGCGTCTGGGCCGCCGCGGCGGCGTTGTGCCCGCGGTACTTGGCCAGCAGCTCGGTGAAGCGGAACGGACTGACGCGACGGCGCCAGCGACCGAGGCTGCTGGCCGATGCGACATCGATCTGCCACTCACGCAGGAACGCGGCCAGCGTCGCCGGCGGGACGGGTGCGAACGAGGCGATCGCCTCGGACTCGAGCCGCGTCCGCCGGTAGAGGTGGCGCAGGCCGAACTGACGCCGGTGGCTGTCGCCGACGGTGAGCTTGGGATCGATGGCGATCGTCCATCCGGCGGCCAGCACCCGGAGGGCCCACTCCTTGTCCTCGCACGACGCCAGCGCCTCGTCGAACGGCAGCTGTTCCCAGACGTCAGCGCGCCACGACGACGCCGTGTTCGAGAAGCCCCAGTACGGATGCTTCGTCGCCTGCTCGAGGCTCTGATAGAGCGTCGTCGTCAGCGGAGCGGGGGAGCCCGGCAGCGTCGGGGCGCCGCTGGTCCCGGCGACGTCGGCGCGCTCGTACTTCGCCAGCGACCGCTCGATCCAGAGCGTGTCGGGCGGTACGGCGTGCGAAGAGAGGGCGAAGTGGATCGGGGCGCGCGCGGCGGCGGCACCGACGTTGAGCGAATGCCCGAAGGTGAAGCTCTCGGCAGGAATCTCGATCACCTGGTCGGCTTCGGCGTGCGCCAGCGCGAGCGTGTCGTCACCTGAACCCGAGTCCACAACGACGATCTCGACCGGAATCGTCTGCGCCCTCAGCAGTGAGAGCGCGCGCCCGAGCGTGCGGGCGCTGTCCTTGGTTCTGACGATGACGCTGGCGCGGGGGGGCGGGCTGCTCACGAGTCCAGACGCGGTTTTAACCCAAACGCCGAGGGCGCTGCGGACACTCTATCGTGGGCCGAGAGGCGTGACCGAGAGCCGACTACAGAGATGGCTCCTGCGCGTACTGATCGGTTTGGCGGTCGCTGCCGTCCTGCTGCTGCCGATCGTCGGGCTAGGAGGCGGACCGGCCGAGGAGGAGCTTCCGGCCGTCGAGGCAACGGCCACCGGCGACGGCCGCGCGGATCGTCGCGGCCCGCGGCTGTTCGCGCCCGACAGCGTCTGGAACGAGCCGCTTGCCGCCGATGCGAAGTTGGATCGCGCGTCCAGGTCGATCGTCGCCGACCTTGCGGCGGAGATCGAGCGCGAGAAGCGCCTCGGGATCGGCCCATGGGTCGGGACCGTGCTCGCGAGCACGCCGCTGTACGTCGTGCCCAAGGACCAGCCGCGCGTTCGGGTGACTGTCGACGACACCGGCGTGGTGGGGGCGGCCCGGCTCCAGCGTGCGTTCGCCGCCGTGCCGATCCCGCCCGGCGCGAAGCCCGCGCAGGGCACCGACGCCCACCTCACCATCTACCAACCGTCGACCGACAGCATGTGGGAGTTCTGGAAGGCGCACAGGCGCCCGGACGGCTGGCACGCCGGCTGGGGTGGGGCGATGAGCAACGTCGCCGACAGTCCCGGCTACTACGGCCCCCATGCGTGGCCCGGAGCGGGCGCCAACTGGGGCGCGACCGCCAGCAGCCTGCCGCTGATCGGCGGCGTGATGCTGCTTAGCGAGCTGCGTGCCGGCCGCGTCGACCACGCCCTGGCGATGAACATCCCCTTTCCGCGCCGTGACGAGTACGCGTGGCCGGCCCAGCGCACCGACGGGGACGGGCCCCCGGACGCGCTACCCGAGGGCGCGCGTCTGCGACTCGACCCGACGCTCGACCTCGACCAGTTCGGCCTTCCGCGCTTCACCCGCATCGTCGCCGAGGCGGCCCAGCGCTACGGGATGATCGTCAGGGATCAGACCCACCACGCCACCAGTCTCTTCATCGAGGACTGGACGCCCCACCACCGTGAGAGCCCGCTGCTCGGCCCCGATGGCATCTACGGTGGGTCGACGCCGCTCGAGCTGCTCTCGCTGTTCCCATGGGAGCGCCTGCAGCTGCTGAAGATGCACCTCTGCCGCAACGGCGAGCGCTGTCCCGCACCCGGCGAAAGCGCTGGCTGAGCAGGCGCGTTATAGACGTGTGACGCGCCGGCAGACCGCCGGCCGCGACAATCGACCCCGTGACATCTGAGCTCCAGTACACCCGCCCCGCCCGGCTGAGCATGGGAACGACCGTGCGCCGCCACTGGCGGATCGTCGCCGCTGCCGCGATCCTCTTCGTCGCCGTCGCCCTGGTCCTCGGCCTCAAGCGGACGCCCGAGTACACGGCGACCTCCGAGCTCTCGGTCGGCCACGCCTTCGTCGACAGCCCGGCCGGGATCCCCGGCGTGATCGAGGCGACGAAGTCGCTCGCATCGGTCTACAGCCGCACCGCGGGCGGCGCGGAGGTCTACGAGGGCATGGCGCGCAGGCTGCGCAGCCAGGGAATCGAGACCACCGGCGCGATCTCCGCGAGCCCGATCCCCGACAGCCCGCTGATCCGGGTGACCGGCGAGGCAGACAGCGAGCGCGAGGCCGTCGCGCTGGCGAACGCCGGCTCGGAGGCGCTGGCGGCCCACGTCAACGGCCAGGTGAGCGCCGAGCGCTCGAACGACGCCACGGTCAAGCGCTACGAGGAGGCCTCGACCGAGTGGCGCCAGGCGCTCGAGGCCAGCGCGCGCGCTACGAGCAACTACCGCGACGACCCTAGTCCGAGCAGCCGCGTCGTCGCCAACCGCGCCGCGGCCAAGGCCGACGTCGCCGAGCTCCGCCGCGAGGCGCTCCGGCTCGAGTACCAGGCAAGCGGGCAGTCGAGCGCGAACGCACCCACGCTCGAGGCGTTCTCCCCCTCCAACGCCGCGACCAGCGATCGCTCGTCCACGCTTCAGATCCTTCTCTTCATCGGGCTGATCGGGGGCTTGGCGGCCGGCACCGCGCTCGCGCTCCTGCGCGGCCAGCAAGAGCTGCGGCCCTCGCTCGACTGATGGCCACGCGAGCGCCGTCGCCCGCCACGGTCGCCGCGATCGGGGCCGCGGTGCTGGCGCTGATCGCCCTGCTCGTCGCGCCGGCCACGGCGGCCGACGACGCGGCCGAGCTCTTCCCGCTCGCGGTCGGCGCGCTGGTCGCGGCGGTCTGCGCGTACGTCGCCTGGACCGCCGATCCGGCGTACACGCTCACCGGGGCGATCCTGCTGACCCCGCTCGCGGGCAACTGGCCCGAGTTGGGCGTGCCCGGGCCGCTCTCGCCGGATCGCATCCTCTTCCTCGGCGGGATCGCCGCGGTGCTGCTGCGCGCGCCCGCCGCGCGCGACCGCCCACCGCTGAAGATCGGCGTCGAGCACTGGCTGCTCGGCCTGGCGCTGCTCTACGCGGTCGTCTCGGCCGTCCTGGTCGGGACGATCTCCGACCGCGCTTCGATGCTGAAGCTCGTCGACGCCTACGGCGTGATCCCGTTCGGTGTCTTCGTGGTCGCCCCGATCGCGTTCCGGACGGCCGAGGCGCGCCGGGTGCTGCTCGCGGGCCTGGTCGGGCTGGGCACCTACCTCAGCGTGACGGTCGTCTTCGAGACAGCGGGCCTCGACGCCCTCGTGTTCCCGCGCTACATCGTCGACGAGGCCTACGGGATCCACGCGGGCTACGGCCGCGGCCCGTTCGTCGACGCCGTCGCGAACGGGATGGCGCTGTTCTTCTGCGCCGTCGCCTGCGCGATCGCGGTCGCGCTCTGGGAGGACAGGAGCTGGCGCATCTTCGCCGGGGCGGTCGGGGTGCTGTGCCTCGTCGGCACGTTCCTGACGCTCGAGCGCTCGGTCTGGATCGCGGTCGTCGTCGGCGTGACGGCCGCGACGATGGCCAGCCGGGGGCTGCGCCGCTACTTCGTGCCGCTGGTCGTCGTCGTGGCGGTGGTCGGGGTCTCGGCCGTTGCGCTCGTGCCGGGACTGGCGGCACGGGTCGACACCCGCGCCAACGAGCAGGGCACGGTCTGGGACCGCCAGAACCTCGCTCGCGCGTCGATCAACATGATCGAGGCGAAGCCGCTGTTCGGCTTCGGCTGGGATCGCTTCACCGCCGACAGCCGCGACTACTTCGAGCAGTCGCCGGACTACCCCCTGACGGCGACGCGCGCCAACTCGCACAACATCCCGCTCACCTACGCGGTCGACCTCGGTCTCGTCGGCCTGACGCTGTGGGCGCTGGCACTGCTGTTCGCGATCGGGGCGGCGCTGTCGACGCGTGGTCCGCCCGACCTGCTCCCGTGGCGGATCGGGCTGCTGGCGGTCGCGATGGCCTTCGTCGTAGTGGCGAACGCGGTTCCCCCGACGGCGTGGCCGAACCGCTCGCTGTGGCTGCTCGCCGGAGTCGCCCTGAGCGGGCGCTACATCGGCCAGGCGGCGGGAGCGGCTCGTGGACGCTGAGAGTCGAGCGCTGATCGCGGGCGCCGAGCGGCTCTGCGAGTCCGCGGAGGCTGCCGGCTGGCGCGGTCCCGACGCATATGACGGGCTCTGGTGGCGCTGGCCGCGGCCGCTGGTGGGCGGGCGGCGCCGGCGCCAGGTCTTGATGCAGCTCCACGCGCGCTCGCCGGTCGACTTCCGCCCGCTCTACCGGCGCAGCCATCCGCTGATCGCGAAGACGCTCGGGATCTTCGGAGCGACGCGCACGCGGCTCCATCGCCTGACGGGCGATCCGCGTCATCGCGAAGGAGCGTTCGGCGCGCTCGACCTGCTCTGCGCCGACCGCAGCTCTCGAACGCCGGGGTGGGGGTACCCGTGGGACACCCAGACGCGCTGGAGCTTCTATCCGGCCGGCAGCCCGAACATCGTCGTCACCGCCTACGGGGCCGGAGGGCTGCAGGAGGCGGCGGAGGCGTTCGAGATCGAGCGCTACGGCGAGCGGGCGGCCGCCGCCGCCGAGTGGATCCAGGACGAGCTGTTCGACGAGCGCCTCGGGATCTACTGCTACCACCACGGCTCCGAGGCATTCATCCACAATGCGAGCCTGCTGGGCGCGCGTGCCGTGCGACGCGTGCTCGGGCCTGACTACGCGCCCGGGGCCGTTGCCCGCGCGATCGAGCGCACGCTCGACTGCCAGAAGCCCGACGGGTCCTGGCCCTACGGCGAGGGCAGCGGGCTCGAGTTCGTCGACTCCTTCCACACCGGCTACGTGCTCGAGTGCCTGTGCGACTTCACAGACGACGATCCGCGCATCCGAGAGGCGCTGGAGCTCGGCTCGCGCTACTACGCCGAGCGGTTCTTCGGCACCGGTGGCGAGGCGCGCCTGTGGCCCGATCGCCGCTTCCCGGAGGATGCCCACGCGGCGGGGACCGGGCTGACGTCGCTCGCAAGGCTCGCCGAGCACGGCATGGTCGATCCCACCCTGGTGCGACTCGTCGGCAGGCGCGCCACGACGCACATGCTGCGCGACGGCCGCGCGATCTACCGCCGCTACCGCGTCGGCACCACGCGGGTCAGCTACCTGCGCTGGGCCGACGCCCACATGGCGCTCGGACTGGCGAGTGCGGCGCCCGTGACCCAGATGGCATAGAGCCGTCCAGCACCTGCGAGCCTCCCTGGGCTCCTTGGGCGCGGAAGGGCCGCTCGCCCTGCCGCGTTGATGCTCTGGATGCTCGAGGCCGCCCCCGGCAAGGACGAAGCAGCCCACGGCGAGGGCGACCGCGCCGACGTGCTCGGCTGCCCGATCGACCGGCTCGACATGGAGCAGACGCTCGCGCGGATCGACCGGCTGATCGAGAGTCGCGGCTTCGCCCAGCACGTCGCCATCAACGCCGCGAAGCTCGTCGCGATGCGCAGCGACGACGAGCTCAGCGAGATCGTCAGGCGCTGCGAGGTGATCTCCGCCGACGGTCAGTCCGTCGTCTGGGCGTCGCGACTGCTCGGCGACCCGCTCCCCAGCCGCGTCGCGGGGATCGATCTGATGCACGAGCTGCTCGCCCGCGCCGAGCAGCGCGACTACGGCGTCTTCGTCCTCGGCGCCAAGCCGGACGTGCTCGAGCGCGCCTGCGAGAAGATCCTCGAGCAGCATCCTCGCCTGCGGCTCGTCGGCCGTCGCGACGGCTACTTCCCGGAGGCCGAGGACGCGACCGTGGCGGCGGAGATCAGGGCCGCCCGCCCGGACATCCTCTTCGTGGCGATCTCCTCGCCGCGCAAGGAGTACTTCCTCGGGCGCTACGGGCGCGAGATCGACGTCCCGTTCGTGATGGGAGTCGGCGGGTCCGTCGACGTGATCGCCGGGATCACCCGCCGCGCACCGCGCCTCTTCCAACGGCTCGGCATCGAGTGGTTGTACAGGCTCGCCCAAGAGCCACAGCGGCTGTGGCGACGCTACCTCGTGACGAACGCCCAGTTCCTCTCCCTGCTCGCGCGCGAGCTGGCCGGACGGGCCGCACGGCCCTAAGGCCGGCGTCGGCGAGTCGATCTATCCTGGCCTCAGTGCGACTTCGCCGGCGACGAAAGCCAGACGTGGCCGAGCTGCGCAGCAAGGGGGACCTGTCTGGCTTGCGGGCATTGAGCCGGCACAGGGACCTGCTCTGGGATCGCGACGACCGGCCCGTCGACCTCGGCGCGCCGGTGCGTGGCGAGGCGATCCGGGCGCTGTCTGACTTCTACGGACCAGAGGTCGTCGAGGCGCTCTACGAAGCGATCGGCGACCCCGACGCGAGTGTTCGCCGGGCGGCCGTGACGGGACTGCTCGAGCTCGACTCGCCGGGGGCCGCGACGGCGCTGATCTTCGCGCTCGTCGACTGGCCCGAGGGCCACGACTCCGAGCTGAGGGCGGAGGCCGGCCGGGGTCTCGCGACGATGGATGCGTCCGGGCTGCCGGAGGCCTACGCCGCGCGGCTGCTCGAGTCGGGCAGGTCGGAGGCGACACCCTTCGACCGCCAGGTCCTCGAGGCGCTGCTCGAGGCCGACGTCCGCGGCCGGGACGCGCGACCGGTGCTGATCGACTTCCTGATATCACGCCTCGACGTTCCGCGCGGCGACCGCGACACGACCGTCGAGGGCATGCTCGAGTGGCTCGCAGCCGACAGCGTCGAGGCGCTCCTGGGTTGCCTGAACGGGGGGCGGACCAGGATCGCCGCCGCACGACTGCTCGGCGCCTCCCGCGACGCGCGCGCGGTCGAGCCGCTCGTCGCGCTGCTCGCCGATCCCGACCCCGAGGCACGCGCGACGGCCGCCCTGTCGCTGGGCCAGCTCAGGCATGCAGGCGCGGTCGAGGCCCTGCTGGCGGCAACCCGGGACTCGGAGTACGACGTGCGCGACGCCGCCATGTCGGCGCTCGACTCGATGGGGGCAGCCGCCGTGACGGTCGGGCTCGCGGCGATGGTCGAGCCCGGCTCGGCGCAGCTGCCGCCGAGCCCGCCGCCCGACGGCGACCCGGCGCGTTCGCACGATCAGGCGCTTCCATGGGCCGAGCGCATGCTCAGCCGTCTGCTCGGACCGGGCCCGGGGGCATCGTGACGGGCGCCGGAGCGATCGGCGCGGTAGGCGACGTCGAGACGCCCGAACCGCGGCTCGAGGCCGGCGCCTGGCAGCCGGCACCGCTGGAGCTCGTCGTCTGCGAGCCGCTGGAGGACGAGGCTCATCGCAGCGCCGCCCAGAAGACCGACGCGCAGCTCGTCGACCTGTACGAGATCGCACTCGGGGCGCACGCCAAGGCGGTCGAAGGCGGCGAGGGCAGGGAGGGGGAGGCCGACTACTGGGACGTCCTCCAGCGCGCGATCGTCGAGGAGGCGGCACGACGGCCGGACTTCGGCCAAGAGCTGGCGGGCGAGGACCAAGGCAGCAGGCGTCAGCGACGCCTGCTTCGAAAGCGCCTCGAAGCGCTGCTCGCGGCGCGTGAGGCCAAGCTCGCGGGCCCCACGGATGGGGCGGTCGTCGAGGACCCGCCGGCCGATCGTTCCGGCACGCGCTAGGAGACGACGGCCAGCGCGGCTGGAGCGGCGCTGTAGCGCACGGACTGCTGCTCGCCGATGTAGTCGCCGTCGACCTGGACGGGCAGCGGCCGCCCGTCGGCGCTCTCGATCAGCGCCTCCTGGACGCCGCGGAACGGCTCGATCTGGCGGTGCTTGGAGACCGTCGCCGCGCGGCCCGAGAAGAGCCGTGGGATCAACGTGGGCAGCTCGAGCACCGTCGCCTTGCGCAGCGCCGCCACGCCGAGCGAGCCGGTGTCGAGCCCGGCGCCCTCGCAGACGCGGATCGGACGCGGGCCGAAGTAGGTGAACGGGTCGGAGTTCTGTGCCACGACGGTGACCGCGTCGAGCGTGTGCCCGTCGACCGTCACCCGCATCCGCGGCGGGCGCACCAGGTAGCGCTTGTTGAACGTCGAGATCGCCGCCCACGTGTAGTAGTACTCGCCGAGGCGCGCCTTCAGCCGCGGATGGGCGTCGACCCGCTCGACCACGCTCGCATCGAGCCCGACGCCCGACGAGAACACGAACGCGCGGCCGTTGACCAGCCCGAGGTCGACCTTGCGCGGGCGGAAGTCGTCGGCCATCCCGAGCAGGTGCTCGGTCGCGTCGACGACGTCGCCGGGAATGCCGAGCGTGCGGTGGAAGACGTTCGTCGCTCCGCCCGGCAGGCAGCTCAACGGCGTGTCGGAGCCGATCAGCCCGTTCGCGGCCTCGTTGACCGTGCCGTCGCCACCGAAGGCGACGACGACGTCGTAGCCCTCGCCGGCCGCCTCGCGACAGATCTGGGTCGCGTGATCGCGGCTCTCGGTGTCGACCGCCTCGACGTCGTAGCGCGACTGCAGCGCGTAGACCACGAGGTTGCGCAGCCGGTCGGAGACCGTTGTCGCGTAAGGGTTGACGATCACGAGCATCCGCTTGCGCTCGGCGATCGCGGCGGTCAGCCGGCTGGCGAGCTCCTCCGCGCGCGCCTCGGGCGCGCGAGCGGTGCTGGTCGGGGCATGCGGAGCAGCCATGGACGAACGCTAACCCCGCGCCCGGCCGGCGGTTACCCGGCGGACTGCTCGGGACCCCCGGACGGGGCGGCGGCGACCTCGTCGCCGGGCTGCTCGGCCGCCTCGAAGCAGACCAAGTCACCGTCGGCGACCTCGCGCACGCGTCCCTCGTTGAGCAGGATGTCGGTGTGCCCGAGCACCTCGCTGAGCGTCAGGTACGCCTGGGTCACGGCGATGTTGCCCCACAGCGCCTGGGCCAGCTCGTAGGCCGACCGCGGCCGCTCGGCGATCAGCCGCCAGAGCTTGTCGGCCCGCCGCCGGTGGAGCGTGAAGCGGTCGTCGATGACCTTGCGGTGGTCGATCACCGGCGGGCCGTGTCCGGGCAGGACGAGGTCGACGTCCATCGCCCGCGTGCGCGCGAGCGAGTCGAGGTAGGTCACGAGCGCCTGCGGCCGCTCCGAGGACCCGTCGATCGGCCGCGTGATCAGCGGGTTCGAGGAGATGTGGGCGAGCAGGTGGTCGGCGGCGATCAGCATCCGCCGCTCGGCGTCCTCGAAGACGGTGTCGGTCGGCGAGTGGCCCGGCCGCCAGTGGACGCGCAGCGTGCGATCGCGGAACGCGAGCTCGTCGCCCTCGTGCAGGACCCGCGTCACGTTCGCGGGCGCACCCCAGGCGCGGAAGGCGCGCGACACCGACTGCAGCGCCCGCACGACGTCCTCCGGGATCCCGTGGCGGAGCATCGTCGCGGTCGCGAACTCGTCATCGGCCTGCATCTCCTCCGAGAAGCGCTCGACGATCGGGACCGCGTGGTCGATCGCGGCGACCTCGGCCCCCGAGCGCGACGCCACCAACCCGACGAGACCTAGGTGGTCGATGTGCTGGTGGGTGATGACCACCCGCTCGATCTCCTCGAGCGAGTGGCCGAGGCCCTCGAGCCCGCGCGTCAGCTCGTCGAACGACGTGCCCGAGTTCGGGCCGGCGTCGATCAGCGTCAGCGGCTCGTCCTCGATCAGGTAGACGTTCACGCGCCCGATCGCGAACGGCGTCGGGATCGACAGCCGGTGGACTCCCGCGGCCGTGGCCGGCGCGAACGGATCGGGCTCGGCGGCCTCGCTCATCGGCCCGTGGAGGGAACGGGGTGGCCGCCGGCGCCGGTCACGCGCGGATCGACGCCAGCACCTCGTCGCGCTTCTGCGCCATGTGCTCCGGCGAGACCAGCGACTCGAGGTTCAGCCGCAGCAGCGGCTCGGTGTTCGACGGACGCACGTTGAAGTGCCAGTCGTCGTAGTCGACCGAGACGCCGTCGAGCCACGAGACCTCGCCGTCGCCGTACGCGTCGGCGAGCTCGCGCATCTTTGCGTCCTGGTCGGCGACCTCCGAGTTGATCTCGCCGGAGATGAAGTAGCGCTCGCGCAGCGGCGCGAGCATGTCGGCGAGCGTACGGCCCTCCTTGGAGAGCAACTCGAGCAGCAGCAGGGCGGGCAGCGTGCCGGAGTCGGCGCAGTAGAAGTCGCGGAAGTAGTAGTGACCCGATACCTCGCCGCCGAACGCGGCGCCCTCGTCGCGCATCCGCGTCTTGAAGAACGCATGACCGACGCGGTTTACGTGCGCCGTGCCGCCCGCCTGCTCGACGACGTCGCGCACCGCCCGGCTCGCGCGCACGTCGTAGAGGATCGTCGCCCCCGGCTCGCGCTCGAGGATCGACTTCGCCAGCAGCGCCGTCATAAAGTCGCCGTCCACGAACGCGCCGGTGCCGTCGATGAAGAAGCAACGATCGGCGTCGCCGTCCCAGGCGATCCCGAGCTCGGCGCCCTCAGAGCGGACCTTGTCGACAATGAAGCGCCGATTCTCCTCGAGCAACGGGTTCGGCTCGTGGTCGGGGAACTCGCCGTCGGGCACCCAGTAGGTCTGGACCTGCTCGATCGGCAGCTGGTCAAGCAGCGGCCCGCACAGCGGGCCCGCCATCCCGTTGCCACCGTCGAGGACGACCTTCATCGGCTGGATCGGATCGACGTCGATCCAGGCGATCGCGTCACGCTGGAACGGCTCGTAGACGTCCTCGCGGTCGACGTTCCCGGCCGGCCCGTCCGGCGCTCCGAGGGCGTCGCCGGTCAGCAGCTCGCGCAGCTCGCCGATCCCCGCGTCGCCGGACAGCGCCAGCGCGCCGCGCCCAACCAGCTTCGCTCCGGTGTAGGCCTTCGGGTTGTGCGACGCGGTGCACATCAGGCCGCCGTCGAGCTGACGCGAGCCGACCGTCCAATAGAGCATCTCGGTGCCGACCATCCCGACGTCGAGCACGGACGCGCCCTCGTCGCTCATGCCGCGCGCGTACTCGGCTGACAGCGCGGGGGCGGTAAGCCGCATGTCGCGGCCGAGGGCGAGTCGCAGCTCGCGCGGGGCGGTGTCGTACATCTCCGCGAGCACGCGGACGAAGCCGCGGCCGACGAGGTAGGCGACGTCCTCGTCGATCTGCTCGCCGTAGAGCCCGCGAACGTCGTAGGCCTTGAAGATGCTCGGATCGATGTCGGTCACGCGGCGGGAGAGTAGTCCCTCAGCCACTGCGGCAGCGGAGCGAGATGTTGGTCAGAGGAGCGTAGGAACGAGCTCCATTGGCCAACATCTCGCTCCGCTCCCACCACCGCCAAACGCCTACAGCCAGCCGCGCCGCCGGAAGTACCCCAGCATCCCGAGCAGCATCACGAGCATCCCGCCGAGCACGATCCAAAACGCCGTCGTCGAGCCCTCACCGGGCACACCCACGTTCATGCCCCACATGCTCGCGATCAACGTCAGCGGCAGCACGATCACGCTGATCGACGTCAGCACCCGCAGGATGTCGTTCACCCGGTGCGAGATCACGGACTCGTTCGTCTCGGCGAGTGCCTCGACGACCTCCTTGTAGTTCTCGAGCATGTCCCAGATCCGCTCGGATGCGTCGACGATGTCGTCGAAGTAGACGTCGAGGCTCTCGGCCATGTAGCGCTGCTTGGTCCGCTCGAGGTCGCGCAGGGTAGAGCGCTGCGGGCGGATGATCTTGCGGAAGTTGATGATCTCCTGTTTGACGTTGGAGATGTCGCGCACGACCTCGTCGGAGCGCCCGAGGAAGATGTCCTCCTCGATCTGCTCGAGCTTGTTGCCGATCTTGCGCAACATCGGGAAGCAGTAGTCGATCGAGTCGTCGACGATCTTGTAGAGCAGGTAGCCGGGGCCGTTGGAGAGCATCTGCTCGCGCATCTCCTCCGAGGCGCGGCAGCGCTCGAACAGGTACTCGACCGGCGGGATCGGCCGGTTGGGGAGCGTGATCATGAAGTCGGGCCCGACGAACATGTCGAGCTCGGCGGTGTTCAGGCGCCCGACGGCCTTGTCATAGACCGGGAAGTGCAGGACGATGAAGAGGTAGTCGGGGTACTCGTCGATCTTCGGCCGCTGGTTGCGCGACGCGACGTCCTCGTAGTCGAGCGGGTGGAACTCGAAGTGCTCCTGGAGCCAAGCGCGGTCGACCGGCCCCGGCTCCTGGATGTTGATCCAGCGCAGCGGACGCTCGATCGCCTCGGCGCCGTCGCGCTCGACGACCTCTACGTTCGGCTCAGGAGCAGCGGTCGACGGCCCGGCGTCGGGTCCGATGCGCGCCGTGCGGCGCAGGCGTGGCCTTGGGATGCTCGGCATGGCCCGGACTGAGGGGGTCTTCGGTGGGGACCGTCATCGCATTCATTCTACGCGTGGCCTTGCATCCATCCTCTCGAGCGCTATCCTTCTCGGACTGACATAGCCGCACGCATCCAGAGGGGTGGAGGGAAATGGCCCTACGAAACCCCGGCAACCATCCAAACGACCCCGGTCGCGAGGAAAGGTGCCAAGTCCATCAGGTCCAAGAGATCTGAAAGATGTGGCGAAGCCCTTCAGAGGCCTCCGTCACGAGCAACGCGGCGGAGGCTTTCGACATGAAGGGGATCACGGCATGGCCATAGAGGCGCTGAAGTGCAAGGAATGCGGAGCGGCCTACCCGCTCGAGGCGCGCTACGTCTGCGACGACTGCTTCGGCCCGCTCGAGGTCGCATACGACTTCTCGGGGCTCGACGCCGAGGCGACCCGGCGCAGGATCCAGGCCGGCCCGCAGTCGATCTGGCGCTACTCCGACTTCCTGCCGTTCGAGGCGCCGCCGCGCACCGCGCTCGCCGCGGGCGTGACGCCGCTGCTGCGCGCCGACCGGCTCGCGGAGCGGCTCGGCCTCGGTGAGGTCTGGGTCAAGAACGACGCCGCCAACCCGACGCACTCGTTCAAGGACCGCGTCGTCACGGTCGCGCTCGCCAAGGCTCAGGAGCTCGGCTTCGAGGTCGTCGCCTGCGCCTCGACGGGCAACCTCGCCAACGCGGTCGCGGCCCACGCCGCCGCCGCCGGGCTCGAGTCCTACGTGTTCGTGCCCTCCGATCTCGAGGAGCAGAAGATCCTCGCGACCGGCGTCTACGGCACCAACCTGGTCGCCGTCAACGGCAACTACGACGACGTCAACCGCCTCTGCACCGAGCTCTCGGGCGAGCGCGACTGGGCGTTCGTGAACGTGAACATGAGGCCGTACTACTCCGAGGGCTCGAAGACCGTCGGCTACGAGATCGCCGAGCAGCTCAACTGGGAGCTGCCCGATCGCGTCGTCGTGCCGGTCGCCTCGGGGTCGCTGATCACGAAGATCGCACGCGGCTTCGAGGAGTGGCTCGAGGTAGGTCTCGTCGAGGGCGAGCTGCCGAAGTTCAACGGCGCCCAGGCCGCTGGCTGCTCGCCGGTCGCGCAGGCGTGGGAGGCGGGGCGCGACTTCTGCGCGCCGGTCAAGCCGTCGACGATCGCCAAGTCGCTCGCGATCGGCAACCCGGCCGACGGCCCGTACGCACTCGACCTGGCGCGGCGCACCGACGGCGGCATCGACTCCGTGACCGACGACGAGGTCCGCGCCGGCATCCGGCTGCTGGCCGAGACGACGGGGATCTTCACCGAGACCGCCGGCGGCGTCACGACGGCAACGCTGGCGAAGCTCGCCGAGCGTGGCGACATCGGTCGCGGCGAGCGCGTCGTGCTGGTGATCACCGGCGACGGGCTGAAGACGCTCGACGCGGTGCGCGGCAGCTTCGAGACGATCGACGTCGAGCCGACGACCGAGTCCTTCGAGGCCGCGGTCGGCGTCGAGGCCGTCGCTTGACGACCGCGGCCGGCCAGGTGGCGCGGGGGTCTGGGGGCGTGAGCCCCCAGTGGATAAACTGCCGCGCCCGATGAGCGTCACAGTGAAGATCCCGACGCAGCTGCGCAGCGTCACCGGCGGCGAGGCCGAGACGGCTGTCGACGAAGCGGCGACGGTCGGCGAGGTGCTCGACGGCCTCTACGACCGCTTCGACGGCCTGCGCGACCGGATCGCCGAGGACGGCGGCCTGCGCCGCTTCGTCAACGTCTACGTCGGCGGCGAGGACATCCGCTTCCTCGACGGTCTCGACACGCCCGTCGATGACGGCGACGAGGTGACGATCCTCCCCGCCGTCGCCGGCGGCTAGCAGCGCCCGCGTGACCTGGAGCAGCGCCGACTCGACCGTCCTCGTGACGGGCGCTCAGGGCTTCATCGGCTCGTGGCTGGCCGAGCGCCTGCTCGACGACGGCGCGCGCGTGGTCGTCCTGCGTCGCGACGCCGAGCCCGAGGCCCGTTTTCGCACCGAGGGGGTCGAGGATCGCTGTGTCGTCGCGCTCGCCGACGTCCAGGACTACGCGGCGCTCGTGCGCGTCCTCAACGAGCACGACGTCGACAGCGTCTTCCACCTGGCCGCGCAGACGATCGTCGGGACCGCGAACCGCTCGCCGCTGTCGACGTTCGAGGCGAACGTGCGCGGGACATACCTGCTGCTCGAGGCCTGCCGGGCAGTTGGCGGCGCGATCTGCCGGATCGTCGTCGCCTCGTCCGACAAGGCGTACGGATCGCACGACGCGCTGCCCTACCGCGAGGACTTCCCGCTCCAGCCGACGTTCCCCTACGACGTGTCGAAGGCCTGCACTGACATGATCGCGCGCAGCTTCGCCGCGACCTACGGGCTGCCGATCGCGGTCACGCGGCTCGCCAACGTCTACGGCGGCGGCGATCTCAACTGGTCACGGCTCATTCCCGACAGCTGCCGTTCTCTGATCGCCGGCGAGCCGCCGGTGCTGCGCTCGGACGGCAGCCCGCAGCGCGACTACCTGCACGTCGACGACGCCGTCGACGCCTACCTGGCGATCGCCGCGTCGCTCGACCGCGCCGAGCTGCGCGGCCGCGCGTGGAACGCGGGGTGGGGTGCACCCGTGTCGGCGCGCGAGGTCGTCGACCGCCTGATCGCGGTCTCGGGACGCGACGTCGAGCCCGACGTCCGGGGCACGGGCACGCCGCACGGAGAGATCGACCGCCAGTACCTCGACTCGAGCGCGATCCGCGCCGAGCTCGGCTGGGAGCCCCGCGTCGCGCTCGACGACGGGCTGCGCCGTACCTTCGACTGGTACGCGCACCGCCTTGCCGAGCTGATCTAGGATCCGCGGATGGCGCTCGGCGACGACGCAGCGCCGTCGGCCGCGCTCGTGACAGGCGCCGCGGGCGGCATCGGAGGGGCGGTGGTCGAGGCGCTGTCAGACGCCGGCTTCGTCGTCGCCGGCCACGACCGCCAGCCGCCCGTCGAGCGCGTCGACCATGCACTGCAGAGCGATTTGCTCGAGGGCGACCCGCGCGAGATCGTGCGCGCCGCCGAGGCTGCCGTCGGCGGGCTCGACGTGCTCGTGCACTGCGCCGGGGGCGGACCGGGCGGCGACCTGCTCGAGCTGACCGACGCCGAGTGGCGCGCGGTCGTCGACCTCAACATGACCGTGGCGTTCCCGCTCTGCCAGGAGGCGGCACGGGGGATGGCGGCACGCGGGGGAGGGCGGTTGATCCTGATCGGCTCGCTCTGCGGGCGCCAGGCCTGGCGTGGCTATGCGCACTATTGCGTGGCGAAGGCCGGGCTCGAGATGCTCGGCCGCTGCCTGGCGCTGGAGCTGGCGGGTAGCGGCGTTCGCGCCAACACGGTCATCCCGGGCACGATCGACACCCCGCTCAACGACGCGGTGACGACCGACCCGGACGAGCGGGCGAGGTTGCTCGCGCGCACTCCGGTCGGGCGCCTCGGGCGTCCCGAGGAGGTAGCCGAGCTGGTCGCCTGGCTGGCGACCGCGCCCGACTTCCTCACCGGCGCGTCGCTCGAGATCGACGGCGGCTACTCGATCGAGCTGACGCCGTGACGAAGATCGTCGGCATCGACGTGACGCCCGTGTCGATCCCGTTCGCCATTCCCGAGCGCTGGGCGTTTGGTGAGCACAGCGGGATGACGACCTTGATCGTGGAGCTCCGCACCGACAGCGGCCTGGTCGGGCTGGGCGAGGTCGTGCCAGCGGGGCCGGGGCCGAAGACGCTGATGGGGGCGATCGAGGAGCTCACGCCGCTGCTGATCGGGCGCGACGCGCGAGACGTGAACCGCAACGTCGCCCGGATGACCTATGCAGGCGGCTGGTACATGTTCCCGCGCACCGGCAACCTGGTCGTCGCCGGGCTCGAGATGGCGATGTGGGACGTACTCGGCAAGAGCGTCGGCGAGCCGCTGCACCGGCTGTTCGGCGGAGCGGTCAGGGACCGGCTCCCATACGTCTACTGGCTGATGGCGACGCCCTCGCTGCCCGACATGGTCGAGGAGGCCGTGTGGGCCGCGCGCAAGGGCTTCACGAGCTTCTTCTTCAAGGGCGGCTGGGACGAGCGGCGTGACCTCGAGCTGGTCGCCGCGCTGCGCGAGCGGCTCGGCCCGGACGTCAAGCTGCGGCTCGACGTCAACGAGGCCTGGACGGTCGGCACCGCGAAGCGGATGCTCGCCAAGCTCGAGCCGTATGACCTCGAGTTCGTCGAGCAGCCGGTGCGGATGGACGACGTCGACGCGCTGCTGCGCCTGCGCGAGGCCTCGCGCGTCCCGATCGGCGCGAACCAGTCGAGCTGGACCGCGAAGCAGATCTTCGAGATCGCCAAGCGCGGCGCGGCCGACGCGGTCGTCACCGATCCCCACCAGGAGGGCGGGCTCTCGGGGCTGCGCAAGTCGCTCGCGATCTGCGAGGTCGCCGGCATCCCGGTCGCCCACCACTCGTTCAGCGGCCTGACGATCGCGATGACGGCGGCGATGCACGTCAACGCGACGACGCCGAACTCGATCCTCGCCGGCCAGGCCTGCCCGCCGGGGTACATCCAAGGCGACGTCACGACGTCGACGTTCACGGCCACGGATGGATTCGCCGAGCTTCCGAGCGGACCGGGCATCGGGGTCGATCTCGACCCCGACCGCCTCGCGACCGCCCACGAGGCCTACCTGCGCGACGAGCTGCATCCCTTCTTCGGCGGGGGAGGCGACATCGAGTGGATGCCGAGCCGCTGAGGCTTTCGCTGCGCTGCGACGACCTCGGCATCGCGCTGAGCGGGACGCTCGATGCAGCGCCACTCGGGCGGAGGCTCCTGCCCGGCCGGCGCGAGCCGGTGACGCTGTTGCACGCTAAGCGCGACGGGCAGGTCTGCTTCGCATACGCCGACGAGCTGACCGGCGTGGCGACGTCGGGGCGGTCGAGCGGGCAGCCGGGCGAGATCTTCGCCTTCGGCGGCGATCCGAGCGGCTCGGGCGACGAGCGCCGCGGCCAGCTGATCTTCGTCTACGGGCCCGCCAACCTCTTCGTCGAGCCGTTCGACCGCGGCTTCCACGAGCGCGCCTACTCGCGCGTCGGGGCGATCGACGACGTTCACGGCCTCGCGCGGCTCGGCGAGCGGATGTGGCGCCACGGATCGCAGCGGGTCGAGCTCGAACTGACGGCGACGTGAGTCGCGAGGCCGTCCTCGAGGTGCCGGCCTATGGCGCCGCGGTGGGCGTCGAGCTGCTCTGGGACGACGCTCCGCGCACGTGCGCGGCGATCTGGTCGGCGCTGCCGATCGTCAAGCCGGCGTTCCACGCCCGCCGCTCGGGCCAGGAGCTGTTCCTCCTCGCCGACCCGTTCGACAACCCGGGCCCGGAGAACCAGCGGCTAGAGGTCGCGGCCGGCGACGTGCTCTTCGCGCACATGCCGCCGTCATGGACCGACGATCACGAGGACTACACCCGCGGCGAGCTCGGGCTGTTCGACATCGCGCTGATCTACGGGCCCGACGCGCTGATCCGCGGGCCCGAGGCGCCGGTCGCGGGCAACCTGTTCGGCCGCGTCGTGGAGGACCTCCCAGCGCTCGCCGAGATCTGCACGCGGATGTGGCTCCAGGGTTGTGAGAACGTGACATTACGCAGGGCCTAGCGCTCCCCCGGACGGCGAGCTAGAGTCCTCGCGCCGCGCCAACCAAAGCTGGAGGAGGGACCCCCTCGATGTCCTCGCGCCCTGGAACAGCATCGGTCCGCTGGATGCTGGCCGTTCTCTGCCTGATGTCCGCGTTCGCCCTCGCCGCCTGCGGCGACGACGAGGAGTCCACCGCCGCCGGCGACGGACAGCTGAGCGGGACCGTCGACTTCTGGTGGTGGGGCGAGGAGGAGGCTCCCGGCCTCGAGAAGTGGGTCAAGGACACCGCCAAGGCCTTCGAGCAGGCGAACCCCGACGTGAAGATCAACCTCGTCGAGCAGAGCAACAGCAACCTGGTGCAGTCGTCGCAGTCGGCGCAGGCCGCCCAGAAGGGCCCCGACATCCAGTTCTACTGGCCCGTCGGCTGGTTCCAGGAGGACATGTTCAACGGCGCGCTCGAGCCGCTCGACGACCTCCTCGGCGAGGAGGAGATCGACCACTTCCTGCCCGCGGCGCGCGACTACGCGACCTGGAAGGGCGCCACCTACGCCGCGCCGATGTACTCGATCGGCAACCCGTGGGTCTACCGCAAGGACCTCTTCCGCAAGGCCGGACTCGCCCCCGAGAAGCCGCCGACGACCTTCGACGAGCTGCTCGCGGCCGGCAAGAAGCTCAAGGCCGCGGGCTTCACGCCGATCGCCGCCGGGATGAAGGACCAGTTCTACGCCGACTGGCCATGGATGTTCTTCCAGGCCTGCGGCGTCGAGAACGCCGACGAGTGGTTCGACGCGTTCCTCGGCAAGCGCAGCCTCGAGGAGCCGGAGTTCAGGCAGACCTGGGACAAGATCAAGCAGACCCAGGACGCCGGCATGTACGCCGACAACCTCTTCGACCTGACCCTCTACGAGGGCTTCGACGAGCTGCTCAACGGCAAGGCGGCGATCGCCACGCCGGTCGCCCCGACCGTGGTCGCGTGGGAGCGCCAGCTCGGCTCCGACAAGCTCGGGGCGTTCCTGACCCCGTGCCAGGACGAGAGCCCGCTCGCGGCGAAGTACCCGAACGCGTGGCACTACGTGGCGATCCCGACCTTCGCCGAGCAGAAGGAGGAGGCCGCCGAGTTCATCAAGTTCATGCAGGCGCCGAAGCAGACGGCGGCGCTGTACCGCGATGCCGGCGCGGAGCTCGGCAACGACCGCGGCTCGCCGAAGCCCGACGGCGAGGCGAGCAGGCAGATCCTCGACTGGGGCCGCAACGACAGCTACATCGCGCTCTACTACTCGTCGCCCCCGACGGTCGACGAGTGGATCTGGCCGAACGTCAGCAAGCTGCTCCAGGGCGACATGACGCCCGCGGAGGCGGCACAGGTCTCCGAGGAGACCAACGGCCGCTGGCTGGAGCGCAACAAGCGGATCGCCGACAACTTCGGCGAGTGGCAGGGCCAGGTAACCGAGAGCTCGCGCTAGCGATGGGGAGGTCGTGTGGCTCGCCGTAGAGCCACACGACTCCTGTCCGCGCTGCTGCTGCTCGCCCCGGCGCTCGCGCTGCTGGGGATCGTCTTCGCGTACCCGATTGTGCGCCTCGTCGAGCTGTCGACGCAGGACGTGATCACCTACGAGCGGACGCTCGGGGTCGGGCTCGACAACTACCGCTTCCTCTGGGACGACCCCGAGTTCCGCCGTTCGCTGGCGAACAGCGGGCGGTTGCTGCTGGCGGTGCCGTTGCTGCTGGGGCTATCCGTGCTCGTCGCGGCGGGCCTGCGCGAGCGCCTGCGCGGCTGGCGGCTGCAGAGCGGACTGATCGTGCTGCTCTACGTCCTGCCGATACCGGCGTTCGCGCTTGCGCTGCGCCAGATCCTGCGCGGCGACGGCCTCTTCAACCAGACGCTCGAGACGGCCGGGCTGTCCTTCCTCGCCGAGGAGTGGCTGGCGAGCGCGAGCCTGGCGATCTGGACCGTGCTCGCGATCATCGTGATCAAGGAGCTTGGGCTCGGCGTGCTGATCTTCTCGGCGCGGCTGAACAGGGTCGACGACGACCTCTACGAGGCCGCGCGCATGGACGGCGCGCGCTGGTGGCGCCAGCTCTGGCACGTCACGCTGCCGCAGACCCGTGACGTGATGGGCTTCTACGTCGTGATCGCCGCGGTGACGATCGTGAGCTGGGTCTTCGCCTACGTCTACGTGCTCACCGGCGGCGGCCCGGCGAACTCGACGTCGATCCTCGAGATCTACCTCTACCGGCGGATGTTCGGGGTCGCCTCGGGCGGGCAGGACATCGGCACGGCAGCGGCGGTCGGGGTGCTGATGCTGGTCGCGATCGTCGCGGCGTTCGCGCTCGCGGCGGCCGCGCGCTACGTGGTGTTGACGGTCCGGCGCAGAAGGGCGGTGGCACGTTGATCGCAAGACTCGGCCGCGGCATCGGCAGGTCGGCGCTGTGGCTGCTCGCCGGGCTGACGCTGGTCCCGCTCTACTTCCTCGTGACCACCGCAGTGCGCCCGGGTGACGACTACGCCGCGGACCCCGGCGGCCTGCCGAGCCGGCCGACGCTCGAGAACTTCGACCGCCTGTTCGAGATCGGCGACTTCGTCACCTGGCTTGGCAACAGCCTGCTGCTGACCGGAGCGAGCACGGCGATCGCGATCGTCGTGGCGACGATGGCGGCGCACGCGCTGACCTACCTCGAGCTGCCCGGCTCCGAGCTGGTCCTGCGGCTGATCGCCTCTCTGATGGTGATCCCGCCGATCCTGCTGATCGTGCCCCTGTTCGTCCAGTTCGCCTCGCTCGACCTGATCGACAGCTACCTCGGCGCGATCCTGATCTACTCCGGGCTCGCCTTGCCGTTCGCGATCTACATGCTCGCGCGCTTCTTCCGCGCGATCCCCAAGAGCGTCCTCGAGGCCGCGCGAATCGACGGCGCGGGGCCGCTACGCGTGCTGCCGGCGGTCGTCGTGCCGCTCTCCAAGCCGGCGATCGCCACGCTGGCGGTCGTGACCGCCTTCTTCGTCTGGAACGACCTGCTGATCGCGCTCGTGTTCCTCCAGTCCGAGGAGCACCGGCCGCTGATGGCGGGCCTGACCACGCTCGCGGGGCGCCAGACGCAGGACGTCCCGCTGGTGATCGGCGGCGTGCTGCTGTCGATCGTGCCGATCGTCCTGCTCTACCTCGCGAGCCAGCGCTCGATGGTGCGCGGGCTCTACGCCGGCAGCTCGAGGGGCGGCTGAACGGTGGCGAGCATCCAGCTGCGCGGCGTCGGTAAGTCGTTCGGCGACACGGTCGCGGTCACGGGCGTCGACCTGACGATCGAGGACGGCGAGTTCCTCGTCCTGGTCGGCCCCTCCGGTTGTGGCAAGTCGACACTGCTGCGGGTGATCGCCGGGCTGGAGTCCGTCTCGTCGGGCAGCATCGCCGTCGACGGCGCCGACGTGACGCAGGTTGCCCCGGAGGACCGCGACCTCGCGATGGTCTTCCAGGACTACGCGCTCTATCCGCACATGACCGTCGAGCGCAACCTCGGCTTCGGCCTCAAGCTGCGTGGGGTCGACAAGGCCGAGCGCGCGCGGCGGGTGGGTGACGTCGCCGCGATCCTCGGGCTCGACGAGCTGATGGCGCGCCGGCCGGCCGAGCTGTCGGGCGGTCAGCGCCAGCGGGTGGCGCTCGGGCGCGCGATGGTCCGTCAGCCGAAGGCGTTCCTGATGGACGAGCCGCTCTCGAACCTCGACGCGCGGCTGCGCACGGCGATGCGCGCCGAGCTGGCCCGCCTGCACGAGCGGCTGGGGGTGACGAGCGTCTACGTGACCCACGACCAGACCGAGGCGATGACCCTCGGCAGCCGCGTCGCCGTCCTGCGCGACGGCGTCCTGCAGCAGTGCGGCACGCCGCTCGAGCTCTACGAGCGCCCGGCGAACCTGTTCGTCGCCAGCTTCATCGGCTCGCCGCAGATGAACCTCGTGCGCGCGGCCCGCGAGGGCGGGGAGATCCGCTTCGGCGGCTGGCGCCTGCCGCTGCCGGACAGGGCCGGCCGCGACCTCCCGGACGAGCTGATCCTCGGCATCCGCCCCAGCGACCTCCACGTCGCCGGCGGAGACGGCGGCGGTCCCGACCTGCCCGCGATCGACGTCGTCCCCGCCGTCGTCGAGGAGCTCGGCTCGGAGCGCCAGGTCGTCTTCCCGGTCGACGCCCCGCCGATCGACGCCGACGGCGACGTCGCCTGGGAGGCGCCGACGGAGGACGATGCTCGCCTGCTCGCCGACGACGCACGGTCGTTCTTCGTCGCCACGCTTCCGGCCCGTACGCCGGTCGCCATCGAGCAGCCGTTCAGGCTCGCCGTCGACACGGACTGGATCTACCTCTTCGATGCCGTCGACGGGCGCACGCTGCTGGTTCCGCCCGCCGCCGGGTGAGCGCTCAGGCGGTGCGCTTGTCGCCCGGGAAGTCGATCACGTCGCCGTCAGGGTCGTCCGTCGACGGTTGCGGCGGTGCGAGCAGGCGGCCGCGACCGAGGAACCGCAGCTGGTGTGCGTGGAGCATCGCCGGCATGTCGGGCACGGCCATCAGCACGCCGATCCCTCCCTCTTCGGCCGCGGAGCGCAGCAGCCCCACGATCCGCTCGCGGTCGATGATTCCGAGGCCGGCCGTGGGATCGTCGACGATCAGCAGCCGGGGCTCGCGTACGAGCGCCTGAGCGATCGCGACGAGCGTCCGCGCGGTGTCCGAGAGGTCGTCCCAGCGCTGGGCGGCACAGTCGGCGGCGCCGACCTTCGCGAGCGCGACTTGCGCCCGCCGCTCGGCCGCCCTGCGCCCGAGGCGCCGGTAGAGCGCGAGGGCGAGGTAGCTCTGTATCGGGAGGTCGCGACTGTGCGGCCCGGCCCGCTCGACCCATCCGATCTGCTCGCGGTGCAGTCGCGCCAGATCGCGGTGCGACAGCTCGGCGACGTCCCTGCCCTCGAACGTCACGCGTCCGCGGCCCGGGCGCTCGAAGCCCGCGGCGATCTGCAGCAACGTCGTCTTCCCCGAGCCGCGCTGACCGTAGACGGCAACCAGCTCGCCCGCGCGGACCTCGAGCGACACCTCCTTGAGCACGCTCAACTCGCTCTGTCCGCGCCAGAACGACTTGCTCACGGATTCCAGGAGAAGCGTCGACATGTTCTGTTCTCAGGGGTCGCGCCGGGCGGCGAGAGGAGACGAGACGCACCTGTTAGCGCGTGAAGCGCGCCTCATTCTGTCCTCCCCCCGCCGCCACCGAGACGACGATCCCCTTATGGAGGGAATAGGGACCTTCGCCCGAGACAGGTTCCGCATCACTTTGGGGTGTCACGAAAGTCTGTCAAGCGCCTTGCGCAGCCTATGCCCGTGCAGGCGCCGCGGTCTATCCCTGCGCGGAACTACTCTCATGCAGGCATTGCACCGACAGCCGTCCGAGCGCGCTTAGGACGACTGCTGCGAGTAGAGGATCCGCCAGGCGCGCAGCACCGGCAGCAGCAGCCGGACGAGCGAACCTCCGGCCTGCACGAGCCGCCGGGTGGTCGGCCACATGACCGGCGTCCGTGCGCTGTCCTTCGAGAGGTACATCGCGACCATGGACGCGACGATCACCAGGTGCCGGTGGCCGTCAGGGAGCTTGAATGCCGCCTTGGCCGCCCGCGCGATCGCACAGGCCGTGCGCTGGATCGCCTGCTCGGTGTCGGGGTAATGCGCGATGTAGCTGTGGTTTCCCGACTCGCGATCCTCCGCCTGGTCGACGTAGCTGTCGAGCATCGCGGTCGCGAGCGAGGTCCAGGGCCAGTAGACGGCGTATATCTCGTCGATCTGGGCGTCGCTGACCTCCGTCTCGGTGGCCAGCGCCAGCAGCGAGTGCACCACGAGCGATGCGCTCGACGCCGCGCTGAGCTCGAACCAGGCCAGCTCGCGCGCGTGCGGAAACTCCGTCGCGGCCCATCGCCGTAGCGCCGCGTCGCGTCGCGTGGGATCGCGGAGGTGGTTGAGGGCGAGGACCTGCGCGCGCCACGCCTCCTCGAGCAGCAGTGACCTGACCCGCCAGTAGGAGGGCAGCGAACGGCACGACTGCCGGCAGAGTTCGACGAGCGCTTGTAGATACCCGCCGTCGTCGTCCCAAGGGTGATAGCGGTAGTAGTCGGCGATCGGCCGGCTCGGATCGAGGGCGTCGACGAGGGCGAGGTGCAGTTCTCGGCCGTTGGCCTCGGTCGCATGGCGCTCGCTGACGTCGTCGAGGAAGTCGAGGATCGTCTCGTAGGCCACCAGCAGACGCAGCAGTGCGTGACTGCGGTGGTCCGGCAACACGGAGAAGAGCGCTGCGCCGTCGGCGTGCCCGCGCTTGTGGGTCAGCGCGCGCAGCGCATCGTGCCGAATCGAAGGGTCCGGTATCAGCTCGGCCAGGGCGCGCCAAGTGCGTAGCTCGCGGGAGACCTCGCGCAGGCCCCAGCTCAGCTCGCGACCAGCGGCGACCACCAGCTCGCGCACCTGGGCAGGGGAGAGCGGCGTCGGATCAGCGAGCGTCTCCGGCTTCGGATCGGGTGACTCCAAGTACGACATCTACCCCGCAGCCTATTTCGGTCAGTCCACGGGCTCTCAGAGGCCACGAGGAAATGCAGCGCCTAACCCGAGAATGCTGTACGGTCATGTCCGTAACGTTGGGGGGGGACCCGGAGGGGGGAATGAGCAGGCTCTCTACAAAGCATGTGGTGTTGGGGTTGATGATCGATCGGCCCAGCTACGGCTACAGCCTGCAGCAGCAGATCGGCGAGCGCCTTGGCTTCCTCGAGCTCGCGGAGAGCGCCGTCTACAAGACGATCGAACGCCTGGAGCAGGACGGCTGGGTCGAAGAGGTCGGAGAGAAGCAGGCCGGCCGCACCCGTCGCGGCGCCCCTCGCGTCCTCTACCGCGCGACCCCCGAGGGCGTCGAGCAGTTCCGGCGTTGGATGGCCGAGCCAAGCGATCGCGCGGTCCTGCGCGACGAGCTGCAGACCAAGCTGTCACTGGCCGAGCCGACCGACCTCCCGCAGCTGCTCGAGATGGCGGAGCTACAGGCACAGCAGTGCCTCTCGGAGTTGGCGCAGCTCAGCCGTCCGTCGCTCGCGTCCGCGTCGACTCCCGACGTGCCCTGGAATGCGGCTGCGCGCATGATGGTCGACGACTTCAAGGCCCGCTGGCTCGAGAGCCTGGTCGACTGGCTGTCGGCCGTCTGCGAGGTGATCGAGGAGCGCCTCGAGCGTTCACCCGACCTGTCGAGTGCGCCCAGGCAGTCGTGACGTTGCTGCGCCTGGAGTCGGTGAGCAGGTCCCACTGGCGCGGGCTCACCCAGATCCCGGTGCTCAAGGACGTGAGCCTGACGGTCGAGGCGGGCGACCTCGTCGCCGTCTACGGCCAGCGAAACGCCGGCAAGACGACGCTGCTCAAGGTGGCGGCGGGATTCGAGGCGCCGGACAGCGGCGACGTCAGCTTCGAAGGAAGGTCGCTGTCGGTGCTATCGCGCAGGGAGCTCGCGCGACTGCATCGCGAGCAGCTCGGCTGGGTCGAGCGCGCGGGGCCGCATAGCTCCGAGCTGCCGCTGCGCGTGTACGTCGCGCTCCCGCTCTACCGCAAGCTGGGTCCCCGGCAGGCACAGCGGAGGGCGCTGGCGGTGCTCGCGAAGGTCGGCGCAGCCGACTGCGCGGACCAGCGCTGGGGCGACATCTCCGACACCGCCCGGACGCTGGTCGCGATCGCCGAGGCGCTCGTGCGCGAGCCGCGCCTGCTGATCGTCGACGACCCGACCGCCGGCCTCGGCATCGTCGATCGCGAGCGGATCGTCGGCCTGCTGCGCAGCACTGCCGAGGAGGGAGGGCTCGGCGTCCTGATGGCCGTTCCGGACATGCCCGCGATGCTTCACGCCCACGAGGTCCGCTCGCTCAGCCGCGGACGTCTCCTAGAGCCGGCCGGCACGCCCCCGCAGCGCGACGGAACGGTGATCGAGTTCCCTCACACCAAGCGGACTGCCTGAGTGCTCGAGCTCGACGAGCTGGTCAAGCACTTCCCATCCGGAGGCGGGGAGACGGTGCGAGCACTCGACGGGATCTCGATGACGATCGAGGCCGGCGAGCTCGTCGCTCTATACGGGCCGAGCGGATCGGGCAAGACGACCCTGCTCAGCATCATCGCCGCGCTCATGCCGCCCGACAGCGGACGCGTGCGGGTCAACGGGCGCGACGTGTCAGCTCTGTCGGCGCGTGACGCGGCCCGCTACCGGCGGCTCGAGCTCGGCTACGTCAGCCAGTCGCTCGACCTGCTGCCGGGCGTGCCGGCGGTCGACAACGCCGCTTTGAAGCTGTTCGACCTGAGGGTCGGCGTACGCGAGGCGCGCCGGCGGGTGGTTCCGCTGCTGAAGCGGCTCGACCTCGGCGACCGGCTCCAGCACCGCTCGGACCAGCTCTCGGCGGGCGAGCGCCAGCGCGTGCTCGTGGCGCGGGCGCTCGCGACCGGCCCGACCCTCGTGCTCGCGGACGAGCCGACCGGCAGCCTCGACACCGATCGCAGCCATCAGGTGCTCACGCTGCTGACGGAGGTCTGCCGCGAGCAGGGGGTCGCGATGCTGCTGGTCACCCACGACCCGCAGGCGGCGGCATTCGCCAACCGGGTCCAGGCGCTGAGGGACGGCCGGCTCGTGAGCTTCGAGCCGGACCGCGACGCGCTCACCGCTCCCGGGTCGTAGGGCGCCCCGTGCGCCTCTCGAGCGTCATCCATCTCTACCGGGTGCGGCTGCGGTCGCGGCTCGTCCAGGAGCTGCTGGCACTCGCGGGCATCACGGTCGGCGTCGCGCTTGTGTTCGCCGCCCTGGTCGCGAACACGAGCCTGACCGGCTCGGTGCGACAGCTCACCGACAGCGTGGTCGGCGAGGCCACGCTGCAGCTATCGGGACGAGGCCCCGAGGGCTTCGACCAGCAGATCGTCGCGGACGTGCGGGGAATCGACGGCGTCAAGATTGCGGCGCCGGTGCTCGAGGCGCGCGTCAACGTCGTCGGCCCCAAGGGCCGCCGCTCGGTTCTGCTGCTCGGTGGCGACTCGCGCTTCACCCGGCTCGGCGGCACGCTGCTGCCGCGCTTCACCGAGGACGGGCTCGGCCGGCTGACGTCGCTCGGGCTGCCGACGACGATCGCCGATGGGCTCGGTCTGTCGCTGGGTCAGCCCGTACGGGTCGAGATCGGCTCACGAACGGTCAGCGTGCCGCTGGGCGCGCAGCTTCACTCCAACGACATCGGCGCGCTCGTCCAGAGCCCGGTGGGCCTGATGTCGCTGCGCATGACCCAGCAGCTCAGCGAGATGACGGGCCGGATAACACGCATCTTCGTCGAGCCGCTCCCGGGTCGCGAGCAGGAGGTGGAGGCGGCGCTGAGCCGGCTCGCGGGCGACCGTCTGAACGTCCTGCCGGCCGATGCCGAGGTCGCGGTCTTCGAGCAGGCGGCCTATCCGACGAACCAGTCGACCGCCCTCTTCTCGGTGTTCAGCGCGCTCGTCGGCTTCCTCTTCGCCTTCAGCGCGGTGCTCCTGACCGTGCCTCAGCGGCGACGGCTGATCGCCGATCTGCGGATGGCCGGCCATGAGCCCTGGGTGCTCATCCAGCTGCTGCTGTTCGATGCACTCGTGCTGGGGGTCGCGGGTGCCGTCGCCGGGCTGGCGCTCGGCGATCAGCTGTCGCGTCACCTGTTCGACTCGACCCCCGGATACCTCTCCTCCGCGTTCGCGGTCGGCAGCCAGCGGATCGTCACCTGGCAGACGGTCGCGATCGCGGGCGGAGCCGGCATCGTCGCCGCGTGCGTTGCGGTGCTGGCTCCGCTGAACGACATCCTGGCGCGCCATCCACGCAGGTCCGCGTCCTCCCTGGTCGGCGGTCGCAGCGAGCGCTGGACCGCGGCGGCCGGCATCGCGTGCCTGCTGGCCACGACCGCCGTCATCGTCTTGGTCCCAGACGCAGCGATGGTCGGCATCGTCAGCCTGACCCTCGCGCTCCTGCTCCTGCTGCCGATGCTGCTGTCGCTGGTGACGTCCGCGTTCGAGGTTCTCGGACGCGTGCTCAAGAGCCCGGTCCCAATCCTCGCGATCCTCGAGCTGCGCTCGCGCTCGGCGCACATGCGCACGCTCGCCCTCGCCGCGACGGGGGCGATCGCGGTCTTCGCCACGGTCGCGATCGGTGGAGCGCACGCCGACCTGGAGCGCGGCCTGGACGCCTCGGCACGCGACATCGACGGCAATGCCGACATCTGGGTGACGTTCGAGGGGGCGGCAAACATGCTGGCCACGACGCCGTTCGCGAACCCGAGGGAGGAGACCCAGGCGATTCGGGGCCTGCCCGGCGTCCGCGAGGTGCGCTCGTACCGCGGCAGCTTCCTCGACGTCGGCGACCACCGGGCCTGGGTGCTCGCGCCCCCGAGGACGACGGCCAAGCCGATCCCGCCGACCCAGATCCGGCGCGGGGAGCTGGCGCTCGCCGCCGCCCGGGTCAAGGCGGGCGGCTGGGTGTCGCTCTCGGAGGCGATCGCCGAGGAGCACGGGGTCGGGGTGGGAGATCGCGTCGAGCTCCCGTCGCCGGTGCCGACGAGCTTCCGGGTCGCGGCGGTGTCGACCAATCTCGCCTGGCCTCCGGGCGCGATCGTCCTCAACGCCGACGACTACGCCCGCGCGTGGGGGACCCGCGCGGTCAGTGCGCTGCAGATCGACGTGGCTCCCGGGGCCTCGGTGAGCCGGGTGGCGCGCGCCGTCGAGCAGCGGCTGGGACCGCAGCTGCCGCTGCGCGTCGAGACGAAGCGCCAGCGCACCGAGCGTCACTACGGGACAGCGAGAGATGCCTTGTCGCGCCTCACGCAGATCTCGGTCCTTGTCCTGATCTCGGCCGTGCTCGCGATGGCCGCGGCGATGGGGGGAATGATCTGGCAGCGACGGCCGACGCTCGCGGCGCTCAAGGTCCACGGCTACCCGGAGGTCGAGCTCTGGCGGGCGCTGCTGCTCGAGAGCGGCCTGCTGCTCGGAACCGGATGCTTGATCGGCGCGCTCTTCGGTCTCTACGGGCAGGTGCTGCTCAGCCGGGCGCTGGAGTCGATCACCGGCTTTCCCGTGATCTACTCCGCGGCGGGACTGGGCGCGCTCGCCGTGCTCGCCCTGGTGACGGTCGTCGCCGTGACTGTCCTGGCGATCCCAGGCTGGTTCGCAGTCCGCGTCCGGCCCGCGCCGGGAATCCCGGGCTGAGCCGGGGGCGGCGGCCCCCGGCTCGAGCTGGTCTGGCTAGAAGCGATCGTTCTCGTCGTCGGTCTCGACCTGCTCCTTGCGGACCTCCTCGGAGACCGTCTCCTCGTCGGTCACCGTGTCCTTGTCGAGCCGCACACGCTCCTTGGGCACCGCGCGCTTCTCGGTCACGACCTCGTCCTCGTGCAGGACGACCTCGTGCTCCTCCTCGGAGATATCGGGCCCGGACGTCGCCCGGTCGACGTTGGCGTCGGTGATCGGCTCGCGCTCGACGCGGACCTCCTCGCGCTGCACGGGGACGGTCTTCGTCACCTCCTCGGTGACGACGTACTTACGCAGCCGCGCACGGCCGCGCTCGCGCCGGGCGGTGCCGACCTTCAGCTCCTCCTCGGAGCGGGTCATGGCGTCGTCGGTCGTCGGGCCGCTGACGTCGCGGCCCACGGCTCCGCGACCGGCGTCGCGGTCCCCGCCCTCCGGCAGCCCCGAATCGGAGCGGCTCTCGGAGTAGTCGAGGCCGTAGTGGCGGTACAGGCTCTCCTCCTCGTCCTGGGAGAGCTCCTGGTCGGCCTCGGCGTTGGGCGCGTCCTTGACCTGGTCCTTGCCGTAGGGCACGCGCACGTCGTCGCCGCTCTCGGTGGCCTCGGCGATCGGCAAGAAGGTCACCTTCTTGCCGAAGAGGCCGGTGCTGACGGCGATCCACTCGGGCTGCTCGGTCTGAGTGTCCATGTAGATCTCGTCGATCGAGCCGATCTTGTTGCCGTCCTGGTCGACGAGCGTGCGGCCGCGCCAGTCGATGACGGTGCTCTGGGAGGGGGACATACGAGCCTTCCTTCGAAGTCGGGAGGCTCATGCGCTTACCCGGGCCCGATGCGGGCATTCACCTTCCCTCGTCCGGCCGCCGGCGGCTAGCCGGCAGGCCGCGCGTGCGTCGGCTGCTCGATCGAGCCGTCCAGGGAGGTGCCGGGAGGCGACCCGTCTGCGTTGTGCGCCGCGAGCGGCACGAGCACGAAGGACTCGACCGCGATATCAGGCTCGAGATGGTTGTCGCTGAGGAACGCGAGCACCTCACGGCCCGTGAGCGTCTCCACGAGCGTTACGAGGTCCTTCTGCATGGTGCTCTGGTAAGCCCTGCGGGCCGTGAGGACGAGCGCGACCTCACCGTCCTGGACAAGGCTCCGCTCACCCTTGGTGAGGGTGTCCTCGAGAACTACGCTGATCAGGTCGCCTTTGAGATAGGTGCGCGCCCGCGTCGGACCCCTGCCGGTGTAGTCCCTCAGCAATCGGACGACTCCACTGGAAATCGCCGCTGCCACCTCTCCCATGACCTTCGTATCTGGCTGGCTGGCTGGCATAGCTAGCCGCCTCTCTCCCGAATCCCTCGCGATAGGGCCGCGCCACAGAAGAAGGAAACGGGAAGGATCCAACGGGCGCCCGCGATTTGGCGACGTGCCCGTCACAGCGGGGCGGCGTCAAGCCACGTCACCCGAGTGTAAAGCGTTCTCGGGAAGTGACCCGGTCTGTCGCCGGTTGTTTCGGCACGGGCGTTTTCCGCACGGGCAGCAGGGGAACCGTCCTGCCAAGCGAGAGGAGGCGACATGACCAAGGACCACGGACCGAGCGTCAAGAACGACAAGCAGTACGAGGGCCTGCGCAAGAAAGGCATGAGCAAGGAGCGCGCGGCCAAGATCGCCAACACCCCGAACGCGTCCAAGAAGGGCGGCAAGAAGTCCGGCAGCAAGTTTTGAAAGTTCCGGCCTTTCGGCGGCCGCGACAACGGCCGTGCGACCGCCGAGAACCCGCCCCCGGAAATGCGCCCGGCTGGATTTGAACCAGCGACTTCCGCCTCCGGAGGGCGGCGCTCTATCCACTGAGCTACGGGCGCTTGCCCTGCCGAGGATAGGGCTTTTCTGGGCTCAGTCCGCCCCTGACGTATCCGGGCCTGCGCTAGCGACCAGGTGCGTCGCCCCCTCTACGCAGCAGGGCTCCATGACGGTCCGATTAGGATCGTCAGGCGGTTGAGTAAGGCGCATGCCTACGCCCAGAGAGATAGGAGGTCGCTGACCTTCCGGCCCCGGGCGAGCGGGTCGGGGAGCGGCAGATGGGACTGGATCGTGTAGCGGTTGCGGCGGCCATGTCGCTCGCGTGAGACGTAGCCGGCAGTGGCGAGCTCGCCGACGATGCGGTGCGCTGCCCGCTCGGTGATTCCGACCCTGTCGCCGATGTCGCGCAGGCGTATCTCCGGGTCATGCGCAATGCAAACCAGCACTTGGGCGTGATTGGTCAGAAACGACCACGCGGTCGGTCCGTTGGGGGCCATTGATTACAAGAATAGCGTTTCTAGATTTATGCATCATGTATAGTCGGCTGCATCGAACGTCGGTATGGGCCGACGCCGCTCGCGAGCATCACCTTTACGGCCCGGAGCGGATGAAACCTCATGAGCAGGCTCTTCCAGTACGCAGGAATCGCTGCCAGCACGGTGCTGATCGCCTTTGGCATCGGCGCGACGGTGATCGGCATCGACGGACGTGACCGGGTGCGCAGCGAGCTCGCCCGCGAGCAGATCGTCGGCACGCCCGACTCGACGATCCCCGACCAGCTCGTCAACACCGGCAGCGAGGCACAAGCATTCGCCGTCGTCATGCGCAAGCACACGCTCGAGGCCACGGGAGGCAAGACCTACGCGCAGATGCCACGCTTCCTCGACGCCTCCGGCAAGGGGACCAACGACGAGAAGGCCGCCGCCACGGATCCGAAGAGCGGCGGACCGGTCGCAAACCCGGCGCGCGACATCTGGGTAACCTCGACGGCCCTGACCACGGCGCTCAACACCGCCTATTTCGCCGAGAGCACGGCGACTTTCGTGATCGTCATGGGCATCGCCCTCCTGCTGACCGGGTTCGGCTTCCTGGTTCTCACGCTGCAGGGTCTGCGTCAACCCCGCGCGAAGACGCAGACCGCGGAGCGGCTACCGGCGACAAAGGCCGCAGTCGGCGCGGCCTAAGCGAACCCGGCCGACCGCCGCCGCAAGCACACATCTCGACGGCCCTCCGCTTCGGCGGAGGGCGTCTCCATGCCGCCGCCGACAGCCAGACACGACCGGCCGCCTGGCCAGACTCCAAATGATGGCGCCCATTGATCCGACGATGGCCGCGACGTCGAGCCGGCTCGCCGGTGACTATGCGACCGTCGAGGTGCCGACCGTTGCGACCAACGACACCCTGGCCACCGTCCGAGACGCACTGCACGGTGGAAACTTCGAGGCAGCCCATGACGCGGTCGTGGTCGATGACAGGCGGCCGATCGGGCTGCTGCCGTTAGAGGTTCTGATCGCCGGCGATCCGAGCGACTTGGTTCGGGACGTCATGTTGCCTGCGCCGCCGATCGTTGCGGCTAGTACAGACCAGGAGATCGCCGCGCAGGCAATGGCGCGCGCAGCCAGCCGATGCCTTGTGGTCACCGATGACGAAGGGCGCTTTCTCGGCTTGATCCCGGCCGACCGGATGTTGTCGGTGCTGCTCGCCGAGCACGACAGCGACATGGCGCGACTCGGCGGCTACCTCGCCGGCGCGACCAGAGCGCGCGGCGCCGCGCAAGAGTCGATCAAGAGGCGCCTGTGGCACCGGTTGCCGTGGGTCTTGCTAGGCGTTCTGGGCGCGATGGGATCGGCCTTGCTCGTCGGAGCGCACGACTCCCAGCTCGAGGCGAACGTCATCGTCGCATTCTTCATCCCGGCGATCGTCTACATGGCCGACGCCGTCGGCACCCAGACCGAGACGGTCCTCATTCGCGCGCTCGCAGCCGGGGTGACGACCAGGGCGATCGTCGCACGCGAGCTGGTCACCGGTCTGGTGATGGGAACAGTCGTCGGGCTGGTGTTCTTCGCCTTCGTGGCGATCGGATGGGGCGACGTGCCGGTCGCTACCGCCGTCGGGTTCGCCTTATTGGCGAGCTGCTCGATCGCGACCCTCGTCGCGATGGTCCTGCCCACGATCTTCCAGCGCCTCGGAGGCGACCCCGCATTCGGCTCCGGGCCGCTCGCGACGGTGATCCAGGACCTGCTGTCTATCCTCGTCTACTTCGCAGTCGTCGCTGCAATCGTCTAGTTAGACGGGGCTGGGATCACAACCACGGGCCGCGTGCTGTGGTGGACGACGCCGTTGGCGACGCTGCCCAACAGGGCCGACTTCACCCCTGACAGCCCACGCGAGCCGACGACGATTGCCTCGGCGTCCTCTTGGTCGGCGGCGCGGACGATCGTCGCCCAAACCTGGCCGTTGCTGCGGAGCGTGCTCGGGGTCGCGTCGAGACCGAGATCCTTCGCGGCGGTCGCGCCCTCATCTGCTTTCTCGGTCGCCTGGCTCTCTGACTCCTTATCGAGCGCCTCATAGGCGCTAGTCGCCACGCCAGCCGGGATCGCGATCAGCGACGCCGCAGGGATATCGGCCGCCGGGTGCCACACCGAGACGACCACCGCAGGACGATCTGGAAACAGTCGCCCGGCAGCCTCGACGGCCGCCTTCGCGCCCTCCGAGCCGTCGTAGGCGATCAGGACCGGCTTGCTCGCGTTCATGCGCGGCACTCTACGCCGACCCGCATAGGAGAGCAACGACTAGGCTGCTGGCATGGATCGTTTCTCGGTCGTGATCGCGGGTGGAGGGGTGGCGGCGATCGAGGGGCTGCTGCGCCTGCGCCGCCTGGTCGGCGACGAGGCGAAGATCACGCTGCTCGCTCCCAACGAGGAGTTCGCGTTCAGAGCGTTGAGCGTCAAGGAGCCGTTCGCGCTCGGCGCCGCGGAGCGTCACCCGGTCCGCCACATCGCGCGCGACGCGAACGCGGAGTGGGTGCAGGACGCCCTCGCCTGGGTCGATCCCGACGGGCAGGTCGTCCACACGACCGGCGGAGCTGAGCTTGCCTACGACGCCCTGCTGCTCGCGATCGGCGCGCGCACCGCGCCCGCCTTCGAGCACGCCACCACGTTCCGCGACGACCAGGCGGACGCGCTGCTGACCGGGATCGTCGAGGACATCGAGGGCGGCTACACCGAGAGCGTCGCGTTCATCGCGCCGCCCGGCCCGGTCTGGCAGCTTCCGATCTACGAGCTGGCGCTCATGACCGCCGAGCGCGCCAACAGCATGGGCATGTCCGATGTCGAGCTGACCGTCGTGACGCCCGACGAGGCGCCGCTCGCGGTCTTCGGCCCCCACGTCAGCGACGCGGTCGGGGGGCTGCTCGACCAGGCGGCCATCACCGTCCACACGTCGAGCGTCGCGAGCGTGCCCGCCGCGAAGACGTTGCGGCTCTCGCCGCAGGACGTCGAGCTTCGACCCGACCGCATCGTCGCGCTGCCGGCGATCTCGGGTCCGGGGATCAGAGGTCTGCCCGGTGGGAGCGGCGACGGGTTCATCCCGATCGACGCCCACTGCGCCGTGCCGGGAGCCGGCGGCCGGATCTTCGCGGCGGGCGACGCGACCACCTTCCCGGTCAAGCACGGCGGCCTCGGAGCCGAGCAGGCCGACACCGCGGCAGCCGCGATCGCCTACCTCGCCGACGTCGAGGTCGACGCCGAGCCGTTCGCGCCGGTGATCCACGGGATGCTCCTGACCGGGGCGGCGCCGCTCTACATGACCGCCCGGCTGATTGGCAGCGGCAGCTTCGAGTCGGAGGTCTCCGACGAGCCGCTCTGGCCCTCCGGCGCGAAGGTTTCCGCCGCGGAGCTCAACGGCTATCTCGGCAACCGCTAGGGCGCCGACGCGGCAGTCAGACGCCTAAGAGCAGCGCGAGGGCGACCATGAGCGCTCCTCCTGCGAGCGTCCCGGCGAGCGCGAGCAGCCGGCCGCCGCGCGCGAACGCCTGCGGCGCGAGCTCGACGACGACCAGGGCGAGCATCGCCCCGGCGGCGAAAGCGAACGAGGCTGGCAGCAGCGCGTCGATCTGCTCGACCAGCGCGTAGGCGATCAGGGCACCGACGGGTTGCGGCGCGCTGGTCGCGACCGCGGCCCAGAACTGGCGTGTCCGGCTGAAGCCGGCGGCGTCCATGGGAATCGCGACGCTGGTGCCCTCGGGCACGTTCTGTAGCGCGATCGCGAGGATCACGAACAGGCTCAGGCCCGCGGTGTCCGACGCATAGGCGGTCCCGATCGCCAGCCCCTCCGGCAGGCTGTGGACCAGCAGCACGCCGAAGACCAGGACGCTGCGCGTGACACCCGGACCGGTCAGCCCCGCGACCGTCGCGTGGCGACGGTTGAGGCGCCTACGCGAGATCAGGAGGAAGGCGACGCCTGCCGCGCACCCGATCGCCACCGTTCCGGTCGAGCCGGTGTCGAGCGCCGGCTCGAGCAGCCCGACCACGGATGCGACGCCCATCAGTCCGATCGTCACGCCCCACAAGCCAGGGCGCAGCCGCTCGGCGGACTCGCCCAACAGCCACACCGGCACAGCGCCGAGCCCCGTGGCGAGCGCCGTGGCGATTCCTGCCAGCAGCAGCACCAGGACGTCCACGAGGTGAAGTAAACCGCCCTCGCCAACGGCCGGACGACGGTAGAACCGCGCGAGGGGCGTCACCATGTGAGCCGTGCCGACGATCGAGACCGAGCGCCTCACCAAGCGCTACGACAACCATCGCGGCATCGAGGATGTCACCGCGACCGTCGAGACGGGCGAGGTCTTCGGCCTGCTCGGACCGAACGGCGCGGGCAAGACGACGCTCATCCGCACGCTGCTCGACCTGCTGCATCCAACCAGCGGCTCGGCGCGGCTGTTCGGCCTCGACAGTCGCCGCGACAGCGTCGCCATCCGCGCTCGGCTGGGCAACCTGCCCGGCGACTTCTCCTACGGGCCGCCGTCGCTGACCGGTCGCGAGATCCTGACGCTGTTCGCCCAGCTGCGAGGCGTTAGGGGCCTGGGCAACGCCGAACAGCTCGCGGGTCGCTTCCGGGCGGATCTCGACCGGCCGATCGGCCAGCTGTCACGTGGCAACCGCCAGAAGATCGGGTTGCTTCAAGCGCTCTTTCACGACCCCGAGCTGCTGATCTTCGACGAGCCGACCAGCGGCCTCGACCCGCTCATGCAGGAGGAGTTCCTTGCCCTCGTTACCGAGCTGCGCGAGCGCGGGAAGACCGTGTTGCTGTCCTCGCACGACCTCGACGAGGCCGAGCGCGTCTGCAACCGGGTGGGCCTGATTCGCGACGGGCGGCTCATCACCGTCGAGCGCGTCGCCGACATGGTCGGCAGGAGCTACCGCCACGTCACCCTCGCGTTCGCGGAGCCGGTCGACGCGGCCGAGTTCGCCGCGCTGCCGGGAGTCAGCGACGTCGCATCCAAAGACGGGCAGCTCATCTTCAAGGCCACAGGCGACCTCGACCCGATCGTCAAGGCCGCCGCGCGCCATGCGGTGCGTGACATGCAGCTCACTCACCCGACGCTCGAGGAGGTCTTCCTGACCTACTACACCGACCCGGAGGCCAGGCGATGAGCGCGCTGCTGCGCCGCGGACTGCTCGACCGTCACCGCGCCCTGATCGTCTGGGCGCTCTCGATCGGGCTCACCGGCGCCTTCTTCATGCTCGTCTGGCCCTCAATCGACGACTCGATCAGCCAAGCGCTCGACAGCTACCCCGAGAGCGTCAAGGAGGCGTTCGGAATCACGACGCTGTCCAACGCCGAGCAGTACCTCAACGCCGAGCTGTTCAGCTTCATCCTCCCGTTCGCCCTCGCGATCTTCGCCCTGCGCACCGTCGCCTCCGCGATCGACGGCGCACAAGAGCGCGGCCACCTCGACGTCCTGCTCTCCGCGCCCGTCTCCCGACGGCGGCTCGTCGCCGCGACCTTCGCGGCCGTCGCGATCGAGCTCGCGATCATCCTGCTCGCCTCCTGGGCGCTCACCTGCCTCGGCAGCCTGGTCGCAGGCGCCGATCTCGACGCAGGCCTCGCCGCCGCCGGCTACGCCAACGTCTGGCCGCTCGCCATCTTCGCCGCCGGGATCGCGATGCTCGTCACCGGCGTCTCCCAGCACGCCGGCGCCGTCACCGGCGTCGCCGCCGGAGCGATCGTCGCGATGTACGTCCTCGACCTCCTCGGCCGGCTCTCCGACTCGATCGAGCCGTTCCGCTGGCTATCGGCCTTCCGCTACTACGGAACCGCCGCCGTCGACGGCATCGACCCGCTCGCCTTCGCCGGCCTCACGGCAGCCGGCCTCCTCCTCGCCGCCATCGGCGCGCTGCTGTTCGAGCGGCGCGACCTCGCCGGCTGAGACGTTGCGCCTCAGGGCGCGACCGGGGAACATTGGCAAATGGTCAACGTCCTCATCGCATACGCCAGCACCCACGGCCATACCGCCAAGATCTGCCGGCGCATCGCCGACGTCCTCCAGGCCGACGACCTCGACGTCGACGTCTGTGACCTCGGAGCCGGCGAGGGCCCCGACCCCGGCCAGCACGACGGCGTGATCGTCGCCGCGTCAGTCCACCGCGGCACCCACCAGCCCGAGGTGATCTCCTGGGTCAGACGCCATCAGCCCGGCCTCGCCGACAAGCCGACCGCCTTCGTGTCGGTGTCGCTGACCGCCGCCGAGGACACCGACGAGTCGCGCACCGTTACCCAGGGCCTGATCGACAGCTTCACCGCCGAGACCGGTTGGACACCCGGCCACGCGACCGGCATGGCGGGCGCGCTGCAATACCTCGAGTACGACTACTTCACCCGCATCCTCATGCGTCTACTCATGCGCCACGGAGGTCATCCCACCGACGCCTCACAGGACTACGACTACACCGACTGGGACGCCGTCGAGGACTTTGCTCACGAGTTCGCGGACACCGTCAGGCAAGCTGAGCGCACGTGAGCGCCCGCGGCGGGCCCGTCGCTGGCACCGACATGTTCCAACGTCCTCTCGGCCCACGTGGTCACGGCTCGACGAGCCCGCGACGGATGGCGTAGCGGGTCAGCTCTACGCGGTTGCGCATGCCGAGCTTCTCGAGGATGTTGGAGCGGTGGCGCTCGACGGTCTTCTCGCTGATGACGAGCGTGTCGGCGATCTCGCGACTGCTGTGACCCTCGGCGATCAGCTTGACGATCTCGGACTCGCGGGGTGACAGCGGATCGTCGGGGACGGTCTCGCCGTTCTTCGTTCGCTGGAGGTAGTCGCGGATCAGCGCTTTGACAGCGCCGGGATAAATGAACGGCTCGCCTCGCATCGTCGCGCGGCAGGCCTCGACGAGGTCGCGGTCGGCGACGGACTTGAGCACGTATCCCGAGGCGCCGGCGGCGAGCGCCTCGAAGAAGTAGCGCTCGCTGTCGTGCATGGAGAGGATCAATACCCGCAGGTCGGGCTTGCGCTGGGCGAGCTGGCGAGCGGCCTGGATGCCGGTGAGCCGGGGCATCGTGACGTCGAGGATCGCGAGGTCGAGGTCATTGCGGAGTGCCTGCTCGACTGCTTCGGCGCCGTCGCCGGCCTCGGCTACGACCGCCAGGTCGGGCTCGGAGTCGAGCACGAGGCGTAGGCCGTGGCGCACGACGGCGTGGTCGTCGGCGAGGAGTATGCGGGTTTTCAGCGGTGTCGTCACGCAGGGTCGTGGTGGCCAGGCACTTGGAGTGTGACGGCGGTGCCCGCACCGTCGACGATGTCGAGCGAGATCCTGGCTCCGACCATCACGGCGCGCTCCCGCATGCCTTGGATCCCCGTGCCCGGCTCGGCGTCGCCGATGCCTCGACCGTCGTCGGCGACCGTGAGCGTCACGAGCGCTCCGGAGGAGGTCAGCGACAGCTCTATCCTGGTCGCGTCAGCGTGACGCAAGGCGTTGGTCATCGCCTCCTGCGCGACGCGATAGATGACTAGCTCGCACTCCGGGCTGATGTCGGGCAGACGGCGATCGACGTGCCGTTCGATGCGGATGCCGGTCTGCTCGGTGAGGCGCTCACAGAGAGCGACCAGGGCACTGTGCAGGCCGAGGTCGTCGAGCGCCTCGGGGCGGAGGCGCTTGGCGATCGCTCGCACGTCCTCGAGACTTCGGCGGGCGGTCTCCCTGGCCTCTGCGATCTCACCGCCGATGTCATTCGGTGCGATGCGGACGAGGCGGTCGAGGTGCAGCAGGACCGCTGTCAGGCTCTGGCCGACCTCGTCGTGGAGCTCCTGGGCGACACGGCCGCGCTCGGACTCCTGCGCCTCCAGGGAACGGCGAATGCTGCCGTGGCGCTCGGCCTCGAGGCGGTCGAGCATCTCGTTGAAGGAGCGTGTGAGGTCGACGATCTCGGCCTCCGAGCCGTAGACCGGGATGCGCCGGCCGGGGTTGAGCAGCTCGACGCCGCCCATCGCCGCTGCGAGCCGCTCGAGTGGACTCAGCGCCCGGCTGAGCAGGACGAGGTTGATCACGAGAATCGCCAGGAGACCGCCGACGATGATCGCGATCTCGCGCAGGTGCGCCGGCGAGCTGACGGTGGCCGGCGTGAGCAGGAGCACGGCGGCGGCGATGGCCGTCACCGCCGCGTTGGCGACGAAGATCCTCGCCCGCAGCGACACGTGGCGAAGTCGACGTAGGGAAGGTGCCGCCAGAGGTATGGGCCTCATCATCGCGGCTCCAGCCTAGAGCGGAGGACTCGGTGGGGCGAGCGAATCAGTGCACGCCGGCGTGGTAGTTCGGCGACCGCCTGCGGAGGCGTTTGAGCATGGCGCCAAGGCGCGCTTCGAGCTCTGAGTCGTCCATGCTCAGCACCTCGGCGATCTCCTTTCGTGGAGTGCCGCCCGCGAGCATCGCCAGTACCGGCATGTCCTCGTCGTCGAGCTTGGCGGTGGCCGCCTCGAGCTGGTCGGCGGAGACCGGCGGCGGCGCGTCGATTCCGCGCCAGACGCTGCGGATCGCGTCGAGCAGCGTGTCGGTCGCGACGCCCTTGTCCACCAGCCCGTCGGCTCCCGCCACGCGAGCGGGGACCGCGAGCCCCATCCCCGCAAACGCCGAGTACACCAACACCCGCGGCGGACGGTCGCGCGCCTTGAGCCGCTGACAGAGCGCCAACCCGTCGTCGTCGGGGAGGTGGTAGTCGACCAGCGCCACGTCTACATCGCCGCGCTCCAACTCGGACAGCGCCTCCTGCGCACTCGCGACGCCCGCGACGGGGACGATGCCCGGCTCAGACCGAAGCGCTACCAGCAGTCCGGCGAGCACGGCCGGATGGTCGTCCACGACTAGCACTCGAATCACTGGAGGCACCCTTCTCTCGGAGTCGGCGCCTCCAACCCTCTCGCTCGACGCGCGACGCCGGTATGCGGCCAACCCTGCAATCGACCCCGGAGCGCCCATGGATGCACGGCGAGCTGGGGCATCGCCAGGGAATGGGTCGTAAGTAAGCTCGATCCATTCCCGCCAGCGTCGCCTTCGAGCAGGAGCAGTCACCCAACCTCTGGCCGCGGGGTGATTAGAAGGCGACAGCGCGTGCGCGAGCAGGTCGACGCCGCGACCGAGTACCTCCAGGACGAGGCGATCGGAGGCGGCGCGCTGCTGGTCGCGACCGCCGTGGCGCTGATCTGGGCCAACCTGGGGGGCAGCTACCTGTCGTTCTGGGACACCGAGCTGACCGTCGGGATCGGGTCAGCTTCGATCACCGAGGACCTTCAGCACTGGGTCAACGACGGACTCATGGCGCTGTTCTTCTTCGTCGTCGCGCTCGAGGTCAAGCGCGAGTTCACCGTCGGCGAGCTGCGCGACCGCAAGACCGCCACCGTGCCCGTCTTGGCGGCGCTCGGTGGCGCGGTCCTGCCGATCTCGATCTTTGTCCTGCTGACCCTCGACGGCGACGGCGCACGTGGCTGGGCGATTCCGGCCGCGACGGACATCGCGTTCGCCGTCGGCATCCTCGCCCTGCTCGGCGATCGAGTCCCGCCGGGCGTCAAGCTCCTGCTGCTGACGATCGCGGTCGTCGACGACGTCGTCGCGATCGCCGTGATCGCGCTCTTCTACAGCTCAGGGATCGCGGTCGGCTGGCTCGCCGTCGTAGCAGCCGGCCTCGCCGCCATCGTCGCCCTGCGCGCGCTCGATGTCAAGCGGGTGCTCGCCTACGTCCCGATCGGCCTGCTGGTCTGGGTCGGGATGCTCGAATCGGGCGTCCATGCGACGATCGCCGGCGTCGCCGTCGGCTTGTTGACGCCGGCGGGCCCGGTCGGCGGACGGCAGGTGCTCGAGCAGCTCGAGCACCGCCTGCACCCCCTGAGCAGCCTGGTCGTCATACCGCTCTTCGCGCTCGCCAACGCCGGCATCGCGTTCGACGGCGCCACCGTCGCCGACGCCGCCGGCAACCAGGTCGTCTGGGCCATCGCGATCGGCCTCGTCGTCGGCAAGCTGCTCGGCATCGCGGGAACCGTGCTGCTGGTCGTCCGCCTCGGCATCGGCACCCTCCCCGACGGCGTACGCGCCCAACACATCTGGGGAATCGCCGCCCTCGGCGGGATCGGCTTCACCGTATCGCTGTTCATCGCCCAGCTCGCCTACACCGACCCGACCACAGTCGACGCAGCCAAGATCGGGATCTTCGCCGGCTCGCTGGCCAGCGCCCTACTCGGCGTTCTCATCCTCATCCGAGCGACAAGCCATCGCCAACCGGGCGCTCCGGTGCCAGACCACGAGCCCGCCGCAGGCGCTAGCTGATCCGACCGCGGTGGGGGTCCGCCACCATCGAGAATGCGGGGGACCACCAATCGCCGACCCGCCGCGCATGGGTGAGAATCGCGTTATGGCCACGACCGCGCCAGCAGGCGACAGGGTCATCGTCTGCGGCGTCGACGACACCCCGGACGGCCGCAACGCCGGCCTCGTGGCCGTACGCCTCGCGGTTGCGCTCAATGGGCATGTCATCGCGGTCAACGTTCCGGCGTCCCGCGACGGAAGGCGCTACGGGACAGTCGAGCACCCCGACCGCGGAACGCTCCAAGCCGCGATGGAGCTGACCCATGCAATCCTCGAGGAGTCGGCCATCGAGCTCGAGCTGCAGACCGCTCCACACGTCCATGTCGAGCACGGCGAGGCGAGCAGCGTCCTTCGACGCGTCGCGTCCGAGCACGACGCGGACTTCCTCGTCGTCGGATCGCGCACCCGGACCGCGATAGCCGCCACGATGCGGCCCGGCATTCCGACCACGCTGACGACCGCCAGCCCGTGCCCGGTGATCGTCGTTCCCGACCGCCTCGACGACATCGGCCTGCTCGCACCGTCCCGCTGGTCGCGGGCGATCATCTGCGGAGTCGACGACTCACCACAAAGCCTCAACGCCGCCCAAGCGGCCGCCCGGCTAGCCGCCACCCTCGACACACGCCTCGTGCTCGCCCATGTCTACCAGACCGGCACCGAGCTCCCGGGCGCCCTGCCCCCTGCCCCGGCTCCCGCCCTCGCGGACATCGGCACGCTCATGGTCGGCGAGCGACGACGACGTGCCAAGCGCCTGCTCAAGCAAGCTCAGGCACACGCCCGCCAGGCGCCGCGCATCGAGCTGGAGATGAAGCAGGGCCAACCCGCGGCCGCCCTCAACGACCTGGCCCACGAACACGGCTGCTCGCTCCTGGTGGTGGGCTCCCGCGGGCACGGATCGCTACGCCGAGCGATGCTCGGATCTACCTCAGCCGCCCTGACCACCCCCGCGCGACGACCGGTCATGGTCGTCGCGCCAACCACCAGCCGGCTTCCACCGAGTGCGTCGAGCGATCGACGGGCCACAGGCGGCTTGCACAGCAAAGACGAGCTCTTCTCCGACTGACTACTCAAGCCGCTGACCGGGTTCTTCAGTCGACGGCAGGATCAGGTCGCGTCGTGACCGCGAACGGTGGGTACTGAATCGCGGAGATGGCGCCCGGCGGCTCACTCCGTTAGATGGCAAGCCCCCGCCTGCGCCGAGCAGCAGCGACGGCGTGCGTCGTCCTCGCGTCGGTGAGCGCTGCGGCCGGGACGCTCTCGGTCTTCCAGATCGAGCGGGAGCTGTCGGTGGGCGCAGTGCAACTCTCGACCACCCCGGCGCGCGAGGGTGCGCTCGACCTCTACGTGCCGCTGGTCGACTGGGGCGTGCGGTTTCCCGGCGCGGTGCGGCTGCCGGCCCGGCTGTCGGTCGATCTGCGGACCGTCGACCGCACAGCCGCCCAGCGCCTCGCGGCTGGCGATCTGCCCGAGCTCGCGCATGTGCGCGACGAGGCCGCAGACGCGATCGCCGCCTACATCCGGCTGCTGATCCTCGTGACCGCGATCTCCGCCCTGGCGCTCGGCGGCCTGGTGGCGCTCGCGATTCGTGGGCGGGTGGCACGACTGTCGCTGCTGCTGGCCGCCGCCGGCCTGACGACGCTTGCCTGCTGCGCGGCGATAGCGCTGCTGCTGCCGCCACGCGGTGAGATCGGGGACCCCGAGTACTACGCCCATGGGCCGGACATCCCGGCGGCGTTGCGGACCGTCGAGCTGGCTACGCGATCCTCGGAGATCCTGTCGGAGGAGTTGAACTCGCAACTGGTCGGGCTCGCCAGGCTGATCGCCGCTCCCGCGCGCCGCAACGCCGGCGCGGGGGCGCCCAGGCGGCTAACGCTCGCCTCGGATCTGCACAACAACCTGCTCGCGCTGCCGACCCTCGAGCGGGCGGTCGACCGCGGGCCGCTGTTCTTCGCGGGCGACCTGACCGCGAGCGGCTCTCCGTTCGAGGCCGCCCTGACGCGGCGCATCGCGCGGATCGGCAGCCCGTCCGTGTTCGTCACCGGCAACCACGACTCCGACGTGCTCGCCCGTCGGCTCGCAGCGGCCGGGGCGATAGTCCTCACCGAGCGCGGCCGGCTGCGCGGCGACGGGACATACGGCCCGGTCGTGGCGCGCGTCGCCGGCCTGCGCGTCGCCGGTTACTCCGACCCGTTCGAGCGCCGCCGCGCCGAGGGCTATCGCGATCGCTACGACGACGGCCCGCCGACGACAGAGCGGCGGCGCAGGTTCGCCGACTGGCTGGAGCCACTCGTCGGCAACGTCGACATCGTGATGGTCCACTCGCCCGGCCTCGCCAAGCTCACCGTGCGTGAGCTCCGCGCAGACCCGCCCACAAGGCCGCTGGCGCTGCTGACCGGCCACACCCACCGGGCGACGGTCGCTACCTCCACCAACGTCCTGGAGCTCAACGGCGGCACAGCCGGAGGCGGCGGCGCAGGAAACCTCGACGAGAACCAGCCGTTCGGCATGGCCGTGCTGACCTACGCAGCCGCCGACGGCTTCCGGCCGCTGCTCGCCGACATCGTCGAGATCGACGCGCACAGCGGCGCGGCCAGCGCGCAGCGGACGCCGCTGGACCTCCGTGCACCCGACGGCGACGCGGCAGCGCCGGCGTCAGACTCCGTGCGGGGCGCCAAACGGTAATCTCGGGCGCTGGTGTGCCGGGAAGACTGGTCGGCGACTGTTTCGTCGACCCCGTAGGAGGTACTTCCGGTGACATCGTCGTCCTCGAAGGCCGCGGATGCGCTGACGCGCCGCCGCCTGCTCCAGGCCGGGGCGGTCATGGGCGCGGGTGCCACGCTGCCGTTCGCCGCCACCGGTTGCGCGGACGACTCCACGGGGAAGGGCGGCGTGCGCAACGTCGTGCTGATCATCCTCGACAGCGTTCGGCCGGACTTCGTCGGGGCGTATGGGTCGCGGCGGGTGCTGACGCCGAACATCGACGCTTTGGCGTCGAAGGGGCTGCGGTTCAACCGGGCGTTCCCGGAGGCGCTGGTGACGGTTCCGGCGCGGCGGTCGATCTACACCGGCCAGCGGATCTTCCCCCACCGCGACTTCGAGCCGCGAGCGGACCTCGGCGTGAGTCCCGGGTGGGCGCCGATCGACGATCTCGACCGCACGGTCGTGAGGGTGCTCAAGGATGCCGGCTACCGAACCGTGCAGGTCACCGACAACCCGCCGGTCGGGTTCACCCAGTCCTACCGGCCCTTCCGCCTGACCTGGGACACGTGGGTGTCGATCGAGGGGCGTGTCGGGACGCGCAACCCGCCCGAGACGGTGTCCGACCGCGAGGTGCGGCGGTGGCTGCCGCGCGAGCTGTGGGACAACGACCGGTACGTCAACGGGATGAGGAAGAACCTCGCCAACACCGGCTACGGCCGCGACGAGGAGCAGTCCGACGCCGCCCGCGTGTTCGGCGAGGCGCGCAACCAGCTCGACGCGCTCGCCCGTGGTGGTCAGCCGTTCGTGCTGACGATCGACAGCTTCGACCCGCACGAGCCGTGGTCGCCGACCCAGGAGTACATCGACCTCTACGGCGACCCCGACTACGACGGCTCGGGGATCGGCGTCGTGCGGTACGGCGGGTCGGACTACCTCTCAACCGACGAGCTGCGCCGCGCACGCGCCTGCTACGCCGCCTCGACCACCCAGACCGACCGCTGGCTCGGCCACTTCATGGACCGCTTCTACGAGCTGGGCCTCGACTCCGACACAGCGATCGTGTTCCTCTCTGACCACGGGTTCCTGCTCGGCGAGCGCGGCTGGGTCGGCAAGATCCCCAACGAGCTCCACCCCGAGATGGCACAGGTGCCGTTCATCGTCGTTCACCCCGACGGCAAGGCCGCCGGCGAGGTCAGCCATCACTTCGCCTCCACCCACGACGTCGCACCGACCGTCCTCTCGCTGCTCGGTGTCGAGGCCCCGCGCTGGATGGAGGGACAGGATCTCTCGGCGATCCTCGACGGCGAGCAGCCACCCTCGAGACCGTGGCACTACGGCGGGATGTTCAACCGCTACTTCGTCCGCACCGACGAGTGGGTGCTGCTCGGCGACAACCTCGGCGGCAACCGCAAGCTCTACGACCTCGCGCTCGACCCCAACGAGATCCGCAATGTCGAGCCCGCCAACCGCAAGATCGGCGAGGAGCTCTACCAGCAGCTGATCGCCGAGACCGGGCGACTGCCCTACTACGACGCCGACGAGCTCGACAGCAAGATCGCCGCCGACCGCGAGCGGATCGGCTGGAAAGACCCGCAGCGCAACTGACCGCGACCGAAGCCTTTCAGGCGAGGAATCGGCCGGCGACCATGCGGAAGAACTCGCCGCGGGTGATCAGCCCCTCGACCTTGCCGTCGTCGACGATCGGGACGACGAGTACGCGGTGGTGGAGGAACGTCTCGGCGATCTGGATGTCCGAGTAGTCCGGCGGGACGTCGACGTGCTCGGTGTTCATGTACTTCGCGACCGCCTCTCGGCGGCAGGCCTCGTTGCGCTCGAGCGCGTCGTCGAGAGTGTGGGAGACGAAGCCGGCGTACTTGAGCTGCTTGAGGTAGCCAGGAAAGACGGCGGCCATGAACTCTCGCTCGCCGTAGATGCCGGCGAAGCGCTCGTCCGCATCGACGACCGGCAGAGCGGGCAGGTCGCTGTCGAGCAGCCTGCAAGTCGCATCCTCGATCGTGTCGTCGGTATGCAGGAGCGGCGTGTCCCGGAGTATGCGGTCGCTGATCGTCTTGGGGGTCATGCGTACCTCACCATCACGTAGCCGGTTGCCAGGATCAACGAGATCGCGGTGACCACGAGCCCGTACTTGAGGAAGAAGAGAAAGCCGATCGGTCGTCCGGAGTTGGCCGCCATCCCCGAGGCGGCGACATTCGCGGCGGCGGCGACGATCGTCGCGTTGCCGCCGAAGCAGGCCCCGAGCGCGAGCACCCACCAGTAAGCGTCCTCTTGGGCGCCGCCGAGTGAGTCGACGACGGGGATCATCGCCGCGGTGAACGGGATGTTGTCGACGAGGCCGGAGCCGATCGCCGCGACCCACATGATCCCGAGCAGCTCGGCGGTGCGCCGGCCGTCGGTTACCGATGCGATGCCCTCGGTGACCTCGTCAAGTGCGCCGGTGGCCTCGAGCGCGCCGACCATCACGAACAGGCCGATCAGGAAGAACAGCGTCGACCACTCGATCCCGCTCAACGCATCCTCGACTGACTGGCGCGTGACGAGCAGCATCACGCTCGCGCCGGCGAGCGCGACCGTCGCCGGCTCGACGCCGATCGCCTTATGGGCGAAGAACGCGAGGATCGTCGCGACGAGGACCGGCACGGTGCGCTTCGCCTCGGCGGCGTCCTCGATCGACCGTGAGGCGTCGAGCTCCATCATCCGGGCGCGCGCCTGCGGGGCGATCTGCAGCCGCGAGCGGAAGGCGAGATAGAGGCCGGGGATCACCACCAGCAGAGTCACGATCACGATCGGCGCGAGGTTGACGATGAACGCGCCGAACGACAGGCCGGTGTGGCCGGCGATCAGGATGTTCGGCGGGTCGCCGATCAGCGTCGCCGTCCCGCCGATGTTCGAGGCGAAGATCTCGATGACGACCAACGGCAGCGCGTCGATGTCGAGCGTGTCCGCGAGCAGGAACGTGATCGGCACGACCAGCAGCACCGTCGTCACGTTGTCGAGGAACGCCGACAGCACCGCCGTCGTCACGGCCAGCGCCGCCACGACCGCCAGCGGCCGGCCCTTCGACAGCTGTCCCGCCCGGATCGCAACCCACGTGTAGACGCCGGTCGTCTCGGTCAGCTTGACCATCAGCATCATCCCCGCCAGCAGCCCGATCGTGTTCCAATCGACCGCCTCGATCGCGTGCTCCTGATCGATCGTCTGCGTCAGCACGATCAACGTCGCGCCCAGCAGCGCGACCTTCGTGCGGTCGACGCGCTCGGACGCGATCACCGCCAAAGCCACGACGAAGATCACAATCGCGAGTGTCACGGGCAGCCTCCGTTACGGATCGACGAAATAGTCGCCGACCAGTCTTCCCGGCACACCAGCAGCCAGCCTACCGACCCTTCACTAGCATCGGGCTCGCCAGTGGAGGACGACCAGCCCAACGGACCCAGCCCGCCCCGACCGCCGGGCCGCGGATTCTGATGGCCTGGCAGCTGGTCGTCGCCATCCTGTTGGTGCTCGCCAACGGCTTCTTCGTCGCAGTCGAGTTCTCGGTCGCGCGGCTGCGCCCGACCCAGGCGCGCGAGATGCTCCGCGAGGGCAGGCCGGGGTCGAAGTCGGTGATGCATGCCGTCGAGCACATCGACGCCTACCTGTCGGCCTGCCAGCTCGGGATCACCCTGTCGTCGCTCGGCCTGGGCGCGATCGGCGAGCCGGCCTTCCATGACCTGCTCGAGCCCGTCCTCGGCGACGCCGCCGGGATCGCCGGCTTCGGCATCGCGTCGATCGTCGCGTTCGCGATCATCACGACGCTGCACGTCGTCGTCGGCGAGCTGGCGCCCAAGAGCCTCGCGATCTCGCGCACCCCCAAGGTCGTGATCGCGCTCGCGCCGATCATGCGCGCCTTCTACTTCGTCACCCGCCCGGTGGTCGACGCGTTCAACGCGATGGGCAACCTCGTCCTCAAGCCCTTCGGGGTCCCGCCGGCCTCCGAGGCCGGTCATCAGCCTCACAGCGAGGACGAGCTGCGCGAGCTGCTGCGCCAAAGCTCGCGCGAGGGTCTCATCGACCCCGGCGAGCAGGAGATCTCCGAGGCCGCGCTGCTGTTTGGCGACATGCGCGCCCGCGACGTGATGAAGCCGCGCGGCGAGATCGACTTCGTCCTGACCACCGACTCGCCCGAGACGATCGCCCGCCGCGCGATCGACGCAGGACGCACCCGGCTGCCCGCCTGCGAGCCCGACGGCGGTCTCGACGACGCCGCCGGCACGGTCAACGCCAAGGACCTCTTGCCGCTGCTGTTCCACGACGCCGAGGCGTTCGACCTCGCGAAGATCATCCGGCCGATCGCGCACATCTCAGAGTCAGCCCACGTCGATGAGGTGCTGCGCGACATGCGCGAGCAACGCCTGCACGTCGGCCTCGTCCACGACGAGCACGGCACCGTGATCGGCCTGGTGACGATGGAGGACATCCTCGAGGAGCTCGTCGGTGACATCGAGGACGAGTTCGACGAACGCCAAGACGACCACTTCCACCAACAGGACGGCCGCCTCATAGTCGATGGCCAAGCGTCCGTCCGCGACCTTGCCGACCGGCTCGGATGCGTGCTCGACGAGCATCACGAGACCACCGTCGGCGGCTACGTCTCAGAGCAGCTCGGACGCGTCCCCGATGTTGGTGAGATCGTCGAATGCCTTGGCCGGAGCGCCGAGATAGTGGCCGTCGAGGAGACACGCATTGTCCGCCTCGCGATGCTCGACACGGCGGACCCCACCCCAATCGACTAGCGATTCAAGAGCCACCGACCCTCAGGACGAGAGCAAGCAGCCGCTCCAGCGCGTCGCAGGCGCTCCATCCACTGAGCTACGGACGTAGGGAGATCGGTCAGTCTAGACGCGATGCGGCTGGCGATCATCTCCGATACTCACCTTCCGAAGGGCCGGCGGGAGCTGCCAGACCGGTGCATCGAACTGCTCCGGTCCTCGGACTTGATCCTGCACACCGGGGACGTCAGGACGACCGCGTCGTTGGACGAGCTGCAGGCCCTCGGGCCGCCGGTCGCCGGAGTGCATGGGAACGTCGACAGCGCCGAGGTTCGCGAGCAGCTACCCGCGGAGCGCGTCGTCGCGGTCGACGGGCTCGAGATCGGCATGGTCCACGACGCCGGACCGGCGCGCGGCCGGCTCGCGCGAATGCGGCGCAGGTTCCCCGCTGCGGCCGCTGTGGTCTTCGGGCACTCGCATATCCCGCTGCGCGAGGCCGACGGCGAGTTCCAGATCTTCAACCCGGGCAGCCCGACCGAGCGGCGGCGCTCGCCGGCGCACACGATGGGCCTCGCGCAGGTCGGAGACGGGCGGATCTCGTTCGAGCTCGTGACGCTCGACTGAGCGGCGCGGATGCCGGGCCGCCAAGATAGGCGGCCACATGGACCTGGACGTCGTCTTCCTCGGCACCGCCGGCTCGGCGCCCACCGCCCGGCGGGGCCTGCCGGCGACGCTGATCCGACGTGGAGGCGAGCGGATCCTGATCGACTGCGGCGAGGGCACCCAGCGCCAGCTGATCCGCTCGGTCGGGCTCGTCGACCTCGACGAGATCTTCATCACTCACTTCCACGCCGACCACGTGCTCGGGCTTCCCGGCCTCTTGAAGACCTACGGGCTCCAGGGCCGCGAGCGGCCGCTGACTGTCTGGGGGCCGACCGGTCTGCGGCAGCTGTTCCGCGTGCTGGCCCCGCTGGTCGGTAGGCAAGAGTTCGACGTGCGGGTCGAGGAGCTCGAGAGCGGGGAGGACCTCGACCGCGAGGACTACGTGCTCGACGCCTTCTCGGTCGCCCACCGCGTGCCGGCGCTCGGCTACGCGCTGATCGAGGACGACCGCCCCGGCCGCTTCGACGAGCAGCGCGCGATCGAGCTGGGGGTGACTCCCGGCCCGGCGTTCGGACGCCTCCAGAACGGCCACAACGTCGAGGGGTCGGCGGGCGAGGTGACACCTGAGCAGGTGCTTGGTGAGCCGCGCCGCGGTCGCAAGCTCGTTTTCACCGGCGACACCGCGCCGTGCGAGATGACGCGTGCGGTCGCCCACCAGGCCGATCTGCTCGTCCACGAGGCGACCTTCATGGACGAGGACGCCGACCGCGCCCGCGAGACCGGCCACTCGACCGCTCGCCAGGCCGCGCTGCTCGCCGCCGAGTCCGAGGTCGGGCTGCTCGCCCTGACCCACGTCTCGACGCGCTATCCCGCCGGGCCGCTGCGCGACGAGGCGCGTGCCGAGTTCGAGCGCACGATCGTGCCGCGCGACTTCGACCGCATCGAGCTGCCGTTCCCCGAGCGCGGGGAGCCGGTCCACGAGCGCGTTCAAGAGGCCTAGACGCGGCTAGCGCCGACGCCACGGCGTCGGCGCCCCGTGCTAGATTCGCCCCACGTTCCTTTAACCCGGTCCCGTGAGGCCAGGAAGGGCAGTGCTTTGAGCCACAAGGTCGTACTTGACCGCGACGATGTGCGGCGCACACTCGTGCGCATCGCCCACGAGATCGTCGAGAAGAACGGCAGCGAGCCGCTCGCGATCGTCGGCATCCACCGTCGCGGCGCCGTCCTAGCCGCCCGCCTGCGCGACCAGGTCGCCGAGCTCGTCGGCGAGCCGGTGCCGCTCGGCGACATCGACATCTCCTTCTACCGCGACGACGTCGGCCTGCGCGACCCCGCCGACGGCCCCGCCGGCCCGGTCGTCCACGCCTCGCACGTCGACTTCCCCGTCGAGGAGACGACCGTCGTCCTCGTCGACGACGTCCTCTTCACCGGCCGCACCGTGCGCGCGGCGATCGACGCCCTGTTCGACTACGGCCGCCCGCGCCGCGTCCAGCTCGCCGTGCTCGCCGACCGCGGCCACCGCGAGCTGCCGATCCGCCCCGACTACGTCGGCAAGAACCTGCCCACCGCCCGCGCCGAGCGGGTCAACGTGCGCGTCGAGGAGCTCGACGGCGAGGACGAGGTCACGATCGTGGCCGGCTCCGACATCACGGTCAGGAGGACCGAGGCATGAAGCGACACCTGCTGTCGATCGACGACCTCACGCGCGAGGACATCGAGCGCATCCTGCGCCGCGCCGAGAGCTTCGCCGAGGTCTCCGGACGCGAGATCAAGAAGGTCCCGACGCTGCGCGGCCGGACCGTGATCAACCTCTTCTACGAGGCATCGACGCGCACCAGCTCGTCGTTCGAACTAGCCGAGAAGCGGCTCTCGGCCGACCTCGTCTCGATCAAGGCGCCGGGCTCGTCGGTCGACAAGGGCGAGTCGCTCAAGGACACGATCCAGACGCTGTCCGCCTACGACCCGGCGGCGATCGTGATCCGCTCGCCGCACGTCGGCGCCGCCGCGCTCGTCGCGCGCTGGACGCGCGCCTCGGTGATCAACGCCGGCGACGGCAAGCACGGGCACCCGACCCAGGCGCTGCTCGACCTCTACACGCTGCGTCGCCGCACGGGCTCGCTCGAAGGGCTGCGGGTCTGGATCGTCGGCGACGTGCTGCACAGCCGCGTCGCGCGCTCGGGCATCCTCGCCTTCGCCCGGATGGGCTGCCGCGTCACCGTCTGCGGCCCGCCGACGCTGATCCCGCGCGGCATCGAGGCGCTCGGCTGCGACGTCAGCCACACGCTCGACGACCTCGCCGAGGCGGACGTCGTCTACGCGCTGCGGATGCAGAACGAGCGGATGTCCGGTCCGCTCGTGCCCTCGCTGCGCGAGTACGCCGCCCGCTACCAGATCGACGGCCGCCGGCTCGGGCCGAGCCAACTGCTGATGCACCCCGGGCCGGTCAACCGCGGCGTCGAGCTCGCCGCCGAGGTGATCGACTCGCCGCAGGCGCTGATCGTCGATCAGGTCGAGTCCGGCGTCGTGGTCCGGATGGCGGTGCTCTACGAGCTGCTCGCCGGTGGCCAGGGCGGCGGCCCCGGCGGCGGGGGCCAGGACGTGGCGCTGACCGAGGCGACGGAGCCACAGCCGGCATGAGCGGCCTCAACGCGACCCCCCCGGCGTCCTCGGGCGCCCGCCTCGACGACAGGCTCGACCACGCCCCGGGGCGCGATGCAACCGTGCTAATCCGCGGCGCTCACCTGCTCGACCCGCGCGCCGGCCTCGACGGACCGGGCGATCTGCTGGTCCGAGCCGGCGCGATCGCCGAGATCGGTGCTCCGGGAGCCCTGGACGCGCCCGATGGAGCGGAGGTGGTCGACGCGGAGCGCCTGCACGCCTTCCCGGCGTTCGTCGACCCGCACGTCCACCTGCGCACCCCCGGGCGCGAGGACGAGGAGGACATCGAGACCGGCACCCGCGCCGCCGCCGCGGGCGGCTTCTGCGTGATCGTCGCGATGCCGAACACCGACCCGGTCGTCGACTCCGCGCCGCTGCTGCGCTCCCTGCGCGAGCGCGCCCGCTCGGAGGCCCGGATACCGACCGGCTTCTCCGCCGCCGTCACCGTCGGCCAGGGCGGCGAGCGGCTGACCGAGATGGCCGAGCTCGCCGACGCCGGCGCGATCGCCTTCACCGACGACGGCCTGCCGCTGCAGTCCGCCGGCGTGATGCGCCACGCGCTGCGCTACCAGCGCCTCTGCGGCGGCGTGATCGCCCTGCACGAGGAGGACCCGACGCTCTCGGCCGGCGGCGTCATGCACGAGGGCGACGTCTCGGCGGTGCTCGGCGTCGCCGGCATCCCCGCGGTCTCGGAGTCGACGATGGTCGCCCGCGACTGCGAGCTCGCCGGCTACGAGGACGGCCAAATCCACATCCAGCACGTCTCCGCGCGCCGCACGGTGGAGATCCTCGAGCGCGCCAAGGCGGCCGGCGTCAAGGTCACGGCCGAGGCCTCCCCGCACCATCTGCTGCTCACCGACGAGGCCGTCCGCTCGCTCGACACCCACTTCAAGATGAACCCCCCGCTGCGCAGCGAGGACGACCGCCAGGCGCTGATCGACGGCCTGCGCTCCGGCGTGCTCGACTGCGTCGCGACCGACCACGCGCCGCACTCGCGCGAGGAGAAGGAAGAGCCGTTCGAGCTCGCGCCGATGGGCGTGACCGGGCTCGAGACGGCGTTCGCCGCGATCCACACTGAGCTCGTGCTGCCCGGCGTGCTCGACCTCGGCCTGGTGGTCGAGCGGATGACCGCCGGCGGCGATCCGTTCGGTCTGCTCGTGCCGACGCTCGCCAAGGACGCGCCGGCCAACGTCTGCCTGGTCGACCTCGCCGCACAGTGGGAGGTCGGCGAGTCGGGCTACGAGAGCCGCTCGCAGAACTGCGCCTTCGGCGGCCGGCGCCTGACCGGCCGCGTCCGGATGACGGTCGCCGCCGGCGAGGTCGCCTTCCGCGAGCGCTCGTTCGCGATCGAGGCGGTCCGGTGAGCGCCTACCTGCTGCTCGAGGACGGCACCCGCTTCGACGGCGACGCAGCCGGAGCGCCGATCGCCGCCACCGGCGAGGTCGTCTTCAACACGTCGATGTCGGGCTACCAGGAGGCCGTCAGCGACCCCAGCTACGGCGGCCAGATCATCGTCTTCACCTATCCGCTGATCGGCAACTACGGCGTCTGCGCCGAGCACATGGAGTCCGACCGCATCCACGCCCGCGCCGTGATCATGCGCGAGGGCGTCGACCGCGAGGACGCGCCGCACGCCGAGGGCGGCTGGCTGACCTGGCTCGCCGACTGCGGCGTCCCAGCGCTCTGCGGCATCGACACACGCGCGCTGGTGCGCCACATCCGCGACCTCGGCGCGATGCGCGGCGGGGTCTTCCCGGGCGACACGCCCGAGAGCGAGGCGATGGAGCGCGTGCGCGCCGAGCCCCTGATGGAGGGCGCCGACTTCGCGCGCGGCGTCACGCCCTCGGGCCCCGTCGTCCTCGACCCGCTCACCGGCGAGGCCGGCCCGACGATCGTCGCGATCGACACCGGCATCAAGGACTCGATCGTGCGCAACCTGCGCGAGCGCGGCGCGCGCGTCGAGCTGCACCCGTGCACGACCTCCGCCGAGGACCTGCTCGCGCGCGACGCCGACGCCTACTTCCTCGCCAACGGCCCCGGCGATCCCGCCGCGCTCGACTATGTCGTCGCGACCGTCCGCGAGCTGATCGGCAAGCGGCCCGTCTTCGGGATCTGCCTCGGCCACCAGCTGCTCTGCCGCGCCGTCGGCCTCGAGACGACCAAGCTGCCGTTCGGCCACCGCGGCGCCAACCACCCGGTCAAGGACCTCGAGACCGGCCGGATCGACATCACGAGCCAGAACCACGGCTTCGCGGTCGTCGGTCCCGACGGGCGCAACACGATCGACACCGACGAGCCCGTCCGCTGGGACACCGACTTCGGCGCCGCCGAGCTGTCGCAGATCAACCTCTACGACCGCACCGTCGAGGGCCTCGTGCTGCGCGACGTTCCCGGCGCCACCGTCCAGTACCACCCCGAGGCCGGGCCCGGCCCGCACGACTCGCTGCACATCTTCGACCGCTTCCTCGCGATGGCCACCGCGTAGTGCCGCGCCGCGACGACATCTCGAAGATCCTCGTGATCGGCAGCGGGCCGATCGTGATCGGCCAGGCGGCGGAGTTCGACTACTCGGGCGCGCAGGCGTGCAAGGTGCTGCTCGAGGAGGGCTACGAGGTCGTGCTCGTCAACTCGAACCCGGCGACGATCATGACCGACCCGGAGTTCGCCACCGCGACCTACATCGAGCCGCTGCTGCCGGCATCGATCGCGCGCGTCATCGAGCGCGAGCGGCCCGACGCGCTGCTGCCGACGCTCGGCGGCGGGACCGCCCTCAACCTCGCCCGCGACCTGACCGACGACGGCACGCTCGAGCGCTACGGGGTCGAGCTGATCGGCGCGAACTACGACGCGATCCAGCGCGCCGAGGACCGCGACCTGTTCAAGGACACGATGGCGGCGGCCGGCCTGCGCACGGCGCGCTCGGCGGCGGTCGAGTCGCTCGAGGCGGCGCTCGACGCGCTGCCCGACATCGGCCTGCCGGCGATCGTCCGGCCGGGCTTCACGATGGGCGGCGAGGGGGGAGGGATCGCGCGCACCGAGGCCGAGTACCGCAAGGTCGTCGCCGAGGGGATCGCCGCGAGCCCGATCGGCCAGGTGCTGGTCGAGGAGTCGGTGATCGGCTGGGGCGAGTTCGAGCTCGAGCTGATGCGCGACCACAACGACAACGTCGTGGTCATCTGCTCGATCGAGAACATCGACCCGATGGGCGTCCACACCGGCGACTCGGTCACCGTCGCCCCGCAGCAGACGCTCTCCGACCGCCAGTACCAGGAGCTGCGCGACCAGGCGATCGCGGTCATCCGCGCGGTCGGCGTCGAGACCGGCGGCTCGAACATCCAGTTCGCGGTCAATCCCGCAACCGACGAGATCGTCGTGATCGAGATGAACCCGCGCGTGTCGCGCTCGTCGGCGCTCGCCTCGAAGGCGACCGGCTTTCCGATCGCCAAGATCGCCGCGCGGCTCGCGGTCGGCTACTCGCTCGAGGAGATCGACAACGACATCACGCGCGTCACGCCGGCGAGCTTCGAGCCGACGATCGACTACGTCGTCGTCAAGTGGCCGCGCTTCGCGTTCGAGAAGTTCCCCGGCGCCGACGGGAAGCTGTCGACCTACATGCAGTCGGTCGGCGAGGCGATGGCGATCGGCCGCACGTTCAAGCAGGCGTTCGTCAAGGCGATGCGCTCGCGCGAGCTCGACGTGACCCCGCCGTGCCCGGAGGACACCGACGAGCTGCTGCAACGGCTCGAGATACCGGCGCACGACCGCTACGAGCTGCTGTTCGAGGCGATTCGGCGCGGCGTCACCGAGCGGGAGGTCTGCGCCCGCACCGAGATCGATCCCTGGTACGTCGCCGAGATCGCGGCGATCGCCCGCGGCGAGGACCCCGAGGCCGGCCTCGTGCGCACGTTCAAGTCGGTCGACACCTGCGCCGCCGAGTTCGAGGCCGCGACGCCGTACTACTACTCGGGCTGGGAGCGCCCCGGACCCGACGGTCCGCGCCACGAGGTCCGCCGCGGCGACAACGCCTCGGTCGTGATCCTCGGCTCGGGCCCCAACCGCATCGGCCAGGGGATCGAGTTCGACTACTGCTGCGTCCACGCCGCGATGACCGTGCGCGAGTCCGGCCGCGACGCGGTGATGCTCAACTGCAACCCCGAGACCGTCTCGACCGACTACGACACCTCCGACCGGCTCTACTTCGAGCCGCTGACGCTCAGCGACGTCCTCGGCGTGATCGAGATCGAGCAGCCCGAAGGCGTGATCGTCCAGTTCGGCGGCCAGACCCCGCTCAAGCTCGCCCAGGGCCTCGCCGATGCCGGCGTGAAGCTGCTCGGCACGCCAGTCGAGTCGATCCACCGCGCCGAGGACCGCCCGAGCTTCGGCGCCCTGCTCGACGAGCTCGGCCTCGCGAGCCCGCCCTACGCGACCGCCTCCTCGCCCGACGAGGCGCTCACCGCCGCCGACAGCGTCGGCTACCCGCTGCTCGTCCGCCCGAGCTACGTCCTCGGCGGCCGCGCGATGGAAATCTGCTACTCCCGCGACGACCTCGCCCGCTATCTGGATCGGACGGGATCGGGTCAACGGCCGGAGGGTGAGATCTTCCTCGATCGCTTTTTGGAGAACGCGATCGAGATAGACGTCGACGCCCTCTGCGACGGCGAGACGGTCAGGATCGGGGCGATCATGCAGCACGTCGAGGAGGCCGGCGTCCACTCCGGCGACTCCGCTTGTGTGATCCCGTCGATGTCGCTCGGCCCGGAGATGCTGGGCCAGGTCAGGCACGCGACCGAGCAGATCGCGCTCGGCCTCGGCGTGATCGGCCTGATCAACATCCAGTTCGCCGTCGCGGGCGACGATGAGCTCTACGTCATCGAGGCCAACCCGCGCGCCTCCCGCACGGTCCCGTTCGTGTCGAAGGCCGTCGGCGTGCCGCTGGCGAAGGTCGCCTGCCGGCTGATGCTCGGCGAGCGGCTCGCCGACATCGACCTGCAGCTGCCGAACCACCCCGGCCACGTCGCGGTCAAGGAGGCCGTGCTCCCGTTCGGCCGCTTCCCGCTCGCAGATGCGCGCCTCGGCCCCGAGATGAAGTCGACCGGCGAGGTGATGGGCATCGCCGCGGACTACCCGACCGCCTTCGGCAAGGCGCAGGCCGCCGCCGGGGCCGAGCTGCCGGCCGGCGGGACCGTGTTCATCAGCGTCACCGACGGCGACAAGTCGAGCGCGACCCAGCTCGCCGCGTCGATGCACGACCTCGGCTTCGAGGTGCTGGCGACCGGCGGCACGGCGCAGGCGATCCGCCGCATGGGCGTGCCGGTCGAGCGGATCAAGAAGGTCAGCGAGGGCTCGCCGAACGTCGTCGAACGGATCGACGCGGGCGAGGTCGACCTCGTGATCAACACCCCGACCGGCTCCGGCGCCCGCGCCGACGGCTACGAGATCCGCCGCGCGGCGATCGGTCGCGGCATCCCCTGCATCACGACGATGAGCGGGGCGTCGGCCGCCCAGCGGGCGATCCGCGCCAAGCTCGGGGACGAGCAGGAGCCGATCCCGCTCCAGGAGCTGCACGGCCTGCGCGGGGCAGGCACCCATGCCGGCTGAGATGCCGCAGCGGCCCGCCGAGGGAGCGCCGGATGCCCGCTGAGGCGCGGACGCTCGCGCCGCCGGAGCGCAGGATCGCCGAGGTCAAGACCGCGCAGCGCGTCGGCGCCTACGACCTGATCACAGCGCGCGACCCGATCGGGCCGGCGAACCCGCGGCCGGGGCAGTTCTACATGCTCGCCGCCGGCGAGCGCTGGGGCGGCGGCCACGGCGAGCGCCCGTACCTACCGCGGGCGTTCTCGTTCGCGCGCGTCCGTCCGCTGGCCGCCGGCCAGGGCGCCGACCTGCAGTTCCTGCTCGAGGACGTCGGTCCCGGCACCCGTCGGCTCGGCGAGCTGGCGAGCGGCGATGCGCTTGCCCTGCTCGGCCCGCTCGGCGCCGGCTTCCAGGCGCCCGCGGATGGGCGTCGGCCGTTGCTCGTCGGTGGCGGCATCGGCGCCGCGCCGATCCTCTGCTGGGACGACGAGCTGCGCGCAGCGGGGGCGGAGCCCACCGTCCTGCTCGGCTTCCGCTCCGCCGCCCATGCCGAGGCCGCCGCGCTGTTCGCCGGCGCGCCGGACGTCTCGACCGACGATGGGTCGGCCGGCCGTCACGCGCTGGTGACTGAGCCGCTGCGCGCCCAGCTCGAGCGCGATCCCGAGGCGGTGGTCTACGCCTGCGGCCCCGAGCCGATGCTCGACGCGGTCAAGGCGCTCTGCGCGGAGCTCGACGTCCCGGCCCAGCTCGCGCTCGAGGCCGGCATGGCCTGCGGGTACGGCGCCTGCTTCGGCTGCGTGGTGCCGACCGTCGACGGCTATGCGCGCGTCTGCGTCGACGGTCCGGTGTTCGACGCGGACCGGCTCGCATGAGCAGCGTGGGGGAGCCGCTCGCATGACGGACGCCTCCGTGGCCTCCGAGCCCGTCGAGCTCTGTGGCGTCCAGCTGCGCGGCCCGATCCTCAACGGCTCGGGGACCTTCGACGCGATCGCCGCCCGGCGCGCCTTCGGCGACGCGCTGCTCGACGCTTTCCCGTTCGACTGCTTCGTGTCGAAGACGATCACGCTCGATCCACGTCAGGGCAATCCGCCGCCGCGCCTGTGGGAGACGCCGGCCGGGATGATCAACTCGATCGGGCTGCCGAACAAGGGACTCGAGCGGTTCTTGGAGCTCGACCTGCCCGAGCTGGCACGGCTGCCGGTCCCGCTCTGCGTCTCTGTGATGGGCTTCACCCGCGACGAGCTGGCGACGCTCGTCACCGCCGTCGGTGCCCGCGACGAGGTCGCGCTGATCGAGATCAACGTCTCGTGCCCGAACGTGGAGGCCGGCACCGTCGTCGGCGCCGACCCCGCCGAGACCGCCGCCGCGGTCGAGCGCCTGCGTCCGCTGACGGCCAAGCCGCTGATCGTCAAGCTCACTCCGAGCGCGACCGACCCCGCCGCGGTCGCCGCCGCCGCCGAGGCGGCCGGTGCCGACGCGCTCTCACTGATCAACACGCTCAAGGGCATGGCGCTCGACCCGGTGACCCGCGAGCCGTGGCTCGGCGGCCGGACCGGGGGACTCTCGGGCCCGGCCGTTCGCGCGGTCGCGCTCGAGCAGGTCGCCGCGGTCGCCGCGCGCGTCGGGATCCCGGTCGTCGGCATGGGCGGCATCGCCTGCGGGGCCGATGCGGACGATTTCCTCGCTGCGGGGGCCACTGTCGTGGCCGTCGGCACCGAGAGCTTCCGCGACCCAGCCGCCGGCCGGCGGATCGCCGCGGAGCTCGCCTCGATCCGCGCCACGAGATCGCGGACAGAGGCGGGAACTGCTCTCTAAGGCCCCTTGGGGGCACGCCGTTCTCCAGAACAGAGACAAAGTGCCTGCAAAGACGCGCCAAAGGGTCAAGCAGGGCGAACCTTCCTACACCTGAGGTCGAGGTACAGGTGAATTCACCCAAAAATCGCCGATTGAGGCGGCGACCGCTCGAATCCGTGTGTATAGTCGCCGCCCATGCCGGTCGCGCCCGAATCGCCCGCCAAGATGAACCCTGGCAGCGACTCCCCTCGACCGGCCCAGCCGGGCCTCACGCCCGAGCGATCCCTCACCCAGCGCATGGACGCGCTGGCGCGCGCCAACGAGATCCGCACCCGCCGGGCGCGCCTCAAGCGCGACCTGAAGGGGGGCCACGCCCAGATCCACGGCCTGCTGCTCGACCCGCCCGACTACCTGCTGACCGCCAAGGTCTTCGACCTCCTGCTCGCCGTTCCCAAGTACGGCCGCGTGAAGGTGAATCGAATCCTCACCCACTGCCGCATCTCGCCGAGCAAGACGATCGGCGGCCTCTCGGAGCGTCAGCGCAACGAGCTGGTCTCCTACCTGCGGCGCTAGCGCGGCGATCGACGGCGGCGTGGACACCCCGGTGCTGGTGATCACGGGCCCATCCGGGGTCGGCAAGGGCACCCTGATCCGAACGCTACTCAAGGCCCTGCCCGGCGCCGAGCTGTCGGTGTCGGCGACCACGCGGCCCGCCCGCGACGGCGAGGTCAACGGCCGCGACTACCACTTCCTCGACGCCGCGGAGTTCCAGCGCCGCGTCGACCGCGGCGAGTTCCTCGAGCACGCCGAGTACGCCGGCGACCGCTACGGGACGCTGCGCAGCGAGCTCCAGCGGCCGGCGCGGCTGATCGTGCTCGAGATCGACCTCCAGGGCGCGCGCCAGATCCGCGAGACGATGCCCGAGGCGCGCCAGGTGTTCATCGCCCCGCCCGACGCCGACCAGCTCGACGAACTCGAGCGCCGCCTGGTCGGGCGGGGAGCCGAGACCGCGGAGCAGATCGCGCGCCGGCTCGCGGTCGCCCGGGAGGAGCTGGCGGCCCAGGACGAGTTCGGCGACGTGATCGTCAACGTCGACGCCGAGGTGGCCGCGAGGGAGCTCGTCGACCTCGCCGCTACCATGTGTTCCCCCGAAGTCAGGAACGATCTGTGATCAACCCCCGCCTGGACACGCTGCTGGAGCACGTCGACTCGCACTACGCCTGTGTGCTGGTCGCCGCCAAGCGCGCCCGCCAGATCAACAGCTACTACCACAACCTCGGCGAGGGAACGTTCGACGAGTACCCGCCGCCGATGGTCGAGACAGGCTCGAAGAACTACCTTGGGATCGCCCTCGAGGAGGTCGCTCAGGGCAAGATCAAGTACCGCTACCGCGACTAGCGGGCCGCTCCTCGACCCGCTAGGGCGTTTGCGATGGCTCGTCTGCTGCTAGGAGTCTCGGGCGGGATCGCCGCCTACAAGGCCGTCGAGCTCGTGCGGCTGGCCACCGCCGCTGGACATGCGGTGCGCGTGGTCCAGACCCCGGCGAGCCTGCGCTTCGTTGGCCGGGCGACGTTCGAGGGCGTGACCGGCGGGCCGGTGCTGGTCGACGAGTTCGAGCCGGACCCCGCGCGCGGCAGCTTCCCGGGCGACACGCTGCCCGAGCACGATCCGATCTCCCATCTCGAGCTGGTACGGCGCTGCGACGCGTTCGCGGTCGCGCCGGCGTCGGCGAACACGATCGCCAAGCTGGCCGGGGGACAAGCCGACAACCTGCTCACGAGCGCGGCGCTCGCGTGCAAGGCACCGCTGATCGTCGCGCCGGCGATGAACGGGGCGATGTGGGAGCACCCGGCGACCGCTGCGAACGTCGAGACGCTGCGCGCGCGCGGTGTCGAGATCGTCGAGCCGGAGACGGGGCGGCTGGCGTCGAAGGGCGAGTGGGGGAAGGGTCGCCTGGCGGACCCGATTCAGGTCTTGACCGCGGTCGAGCGGGCGATCGCGGATCCCGCAGCCGCGACGGGAGCGGGGGAGCGCGCAGCGAGCGGCGGGCGGCTCGACGGCCTGCGTGTGCTCATCACCGCCGGCGGGACGCGTGAGCCGATCGACGCCGTGCGCTACGTCGGCAACCGCTCGTCGGGGCGGATGGGCGTCGCGCTGGCCGCCGACGCCGCACGCCGCGGCGCCAACGTCGTGCTGATCGGCGCCAACCTGGCCGTCGAGGCTCCGCCGAGCGTGCGGCTGGTCGAAGTGACGACCGCAGCCGAGCTCGAGCAGGCCGCCCGCGCCGAGTTCCCGGCCTGCGACGTGTTGCTGATGGCCGCGGCCGTCGCTGACTTCGCCCCCGCAGACCCCGCCCACGGCAAGATCAAGAAGGCCGACCGGGCGGAGCTCGAGCTGCGCCTGGAGCCGACGACCGACGTGCTCGCCGCCCTCGCCGCCGAGCGCCGCAACGGGCAGACGCTCGTCGGCTTCGCCGCCGAGCACGGCGCGGGAGCGCGGGAGCAGGCCCGCCACAAGCTCGAGCGCAAGGGGCTCGACGCGGTCGTGCTCAACGACGTCTCCCAGCCCGGCATCGGCTTCGACGCCGAGGACAACGAGGTCGTCGTCATCACCCGCGATGGCGACCGCGACGTCGCGCGCGGTCCCAAGTCCGCCGTCGCGGTCGCCATACTGGACCATGTCGAATCGCTCAGGACGGCCAAGGAGGTGACCCTGTGAGCGAGACACCGGAGGAGCGCGGAGAGCGCGTATACGACCTCTACAAGCGCGGCAGCGAGCTGCTCGAGAAGGGCGACTTCGCCGCCGCGGCGATCCCGCTAGAGACCGCACGCAAGCTCGAGCCCGACAAGACCTCGATCCGAGAGGCGCTCGGCCGCGCCTACTACCGCTCGGGCCGCTTCCGCCACGCCGCCGAGGAGTTCGAGGCAGTCGTCGAGCGCGCGCCCGTCAACGACTTCGCCCACTTCTGCCTCGGTCGCGCACTCGAGAAGACCGGCCGCCCCGACCGCGCCCGCCACCACTTCGTCCTGGCCGCCGGCATGCGCCCGGACCGCGCCGACTACCGCCACTTCCGCGACCGGCTGCGGGCGGCCTAGGCGCCGCCGTCGAGCCAGCCGGCCTGCTCAGGTGGCGGCTCGCGCTTGCCGCGCTGAAACTCGCGCACGGCGATCGCGGCCTCGACCACCAACCCGAGCAGCCGGTCGAGCTCGCGCTCGGAGACGGCGGACACAGGCAGATCCGCGTGCGCCCAGACCTCGTGCGCGTGAGTGGCCCCGAAGCGCACCAGTCGCGTCGAGCGGTTCCACCACAGCAGCATCCAGGGGTCGACGTGCTCCGGATCGGTCAGCGCGTGCGCCTTGGCGGTGAGCAGCCCGTCGGCGATCCGCAGGCCGACGTCGAGCGGCCAGCCCCCGCCGTGGTCGGCGTCGAGCGTCACGCCCCACTCGGCCTGCGCGGGGCGCCGCCGCTCTCCCGGCAGTGACTCGACGTAGGCGGCGACGATCTCAACGGCGGCGGCCATGTCCCCGGACAGTACGGTCCCGGGCGTGCGTGCGCTGGTCCAGCGGGTCGGCTCGGCCGCCGTGGCGGTCGACGGCGAGGAGGTGGCGAGGATCGGCCGCGGGCTGCTCGTGCTGCTCGGCGTGCACGCCGGCGACGGCGAGCGCGAGGCCGACTGGATCGTCCACAAGCTGCTCGCGCTGCGTGTCTTCGAGGGGCCCTCGGGGCGCATGGACCGCTCGGTCGCCGACGTCGGCGGGGAGGTCCTCTGCGTCAGCCAGTTCACGCTCTACGGCGACCTGCGCCGCGGCAACAGGCCGAGCTTCACGGCCGCGGCCCCGCCCGAGCAGGCCGAGCCGCTCTACGAGCGCGTCTGCGCGGGCCTGCACGCGGAGGGCGGGAGATTCGGCGCACATATGCTCGTCAGCCTCGTCAACGACGGTCCGGTGACGCTCCTGATCGAGACTCCGGGCCACCTGTAACGCTGCGGCGGACGCGTCTATACTGGTCCGCTGCTAGGACTTTCAGACGTACCGCGGCCCAGGTCGCGCCTGGAGGTGGGCTTCGCGGCCCACCTTTTTTTCGACCATATGACGCCCAACTCGAACCAGCTACAGACAGACATCGAGGCCCGCCTGGCGGGCTCGCTCGGCGACGTCGAGCTGCTCCTGTGCGAGCGCATCGGCTCCGACCGCCTGCGGCTGACAATCGACCATCCGGACGGCGTCACGCTGGCGCTCTGCGAGCGCGTCACCCACGAGCTCGGCGACCTGCTCCAGGACTACGGGCTCGAGGTCTCCTCGCCCGGACCGGAGCGCCCGCTCGTCAAGCCCGACCACTTCCGGCGCTTCCTCGGCCGTAAGGCCCGCGTCCGCACTCGCGAGCCGCGCGACGGCCACCGCAACTTCACCGGTGAGCTCGTCGGAGCGTCCGACGCGGAGGTGACGGTCGCGGCCGGCACCGGCGTGGTCACGATTCCTTACGCCGAGATCACTCGCAGCCATCTAGTCAGCGGACCGCCCGAGGCCGAGGGCGATCAGATCGACACGGGGAACGGAGGCAGTTAGATGAGCAAGGAGATCGTCGAGGCGATCCAGGCGCTCGGCCAGGAGAAGGGCATCGCCACGGACACGCTGATGGACGCGCTCGCTGACGCGTTGCTGTCGGCTTACAAGAAGAGCCCCGGGTCGGCCAAGTACGCCCGCGTCGACATCGACCACGACAGCGGCGACTTCGTCGTGTACGAGCTGATCCTGCCGCCGGAACTCGAGGAGCGGCTGCTCGCCGAGGCCGAGGAGGCCCAGGAGGAGCCGGAGATCGACCCCGAGACGGGCGAGCTGCGCGAGCCCGAGGAGCCCGAGGTCGATCCCGAGGTGCTCGCCGAGTACAAGGACCAGATCGAGGAGCGCGACGTCACGCCCGAGAACTTCGGCCGGATCGCCGCCCAGACCGCGAAGCAGGTGATCCTGCAGCGCGTCCGCGAGGCCGAGCGTGACATGATGTTCGACGAGTACCAGGACCGCGTCGGCGAGCTGATCACCGGCCTCGTGCAGCAGTCCGACTCCCGCTACACGCTCGTCCAGCTGCGCGAGCGCGTCGAGGCGCTGCTGCCGCGCTCCGAGCAGGTGCCCGGCGAGCGCTACGACCACGGCGCACGCGTCAAGGCGATCATCACCGACGTCTCGTCGCAGTCCAAGGGCCCGAGCATCATCGTCTCGCGCCGCTCGCCGGAGCTGATCCGCGCACTGTTCGAGCTCGAGGTGCCCGAGATCGCCGACGGGCTGGTCGAGATCCAGAACGTCGCCCGCGAGCCCGGCTACCGCTCGAAGATCGCGGTCGTCTCGCACACCAACGGAGTCGACCCGGTCGGCGCCTGCGTCGGGCCGCGCGGCTCGCGCGTGCGGATGGTCGTCTCCGAGCTGCGCGGCGAGAAGATCGACATCATCCCGTTCAACGAGGAGCCCGCGCGCTTCGTCGCCAAGGCGCTCTCGCCCGCGCGCGTGCGTGAGGTGCTGGTCGACGACGAGGCCAAGCAGGCGACGGTGATCGTCCCCGACGACCAGCTGTCGCTGGCGATCGGCAAGGACGGCCTCAACGCCCGCCTCGCCGCCCGCCTGACCGGCTGGCGCGTCGACATCCGCTCCGAGACCGAGTTCGCCAACGAGGACGCCGACCTCGGCCTCGACGAGGAGGAGACCGCGGGCCGCTGCGCCGCGATCCTCTCGAACGGCAAGCGCTGCCCGAACGCCTCGATCCCCGGCTCGCGCTACTGCGGCCTGCCGGCGCACCAGGCGCTCGAGGCGACCGACAACGACTACGTCACCGGCGAGCCGCCAGCCGAGGAGCCCGAGTCCGACGACGGAGCGGGCGCCGAGGAGGAGGCCGGCGAGCCGGTCGAGGCCACCGGCGCCGCCGAGGCCGAGCACGCGGGGGACCAGAGCTAGCGCTCGAGGCATAGATGGCGAAGAAGCGAGTCCATGAAATAGCGAAGCAACGCGGCATCCCCTCCAAGGAGGTGATCGCGAAGCTCCAGGCTGCCGGCCTCGACGTCAAGGCAGCCGCCTCGAGCGTCGACGAGGCCGACATCGAGCTCGCCTTCAGCGGCGGCAAGAAGGCGCCGCCGGCCGACAACGACCGCGGCAAGGGCGCCAAGGCGCGCGGAGCCGCGGCGGCGCGCAAGGGCGGCAACGGTGCGACGAGCGCGCCGACACCGGCTAGCCGGCCGGCGCCGGCCCAGCCACAGTCGAGTCCGCCCGCGCAGGCGTCGTCCGGTCAGAGCTCCTCGGGACAGAGCTCGTCCGGACAGGCCCCGCAGCGCCCCGCACGTCCGACGCGCGACGGTGCGGGCGCCGGCGCGGGAGGCGGCCGGCGCCGGCGGGTGGTCATCGACTCGCAGGCTTCGCGACGCGCCCCGGGCCCGCCGCCACAGCAGCAGACTCCGCCGCGCCGTCGTGGCCGCAGGCGTCGCACGCCGTGGGTCGAGCCGGACTTCAGTCAGCAGGAGGAGAAGCCGCAGGAGGAGCAGGTCACCTCGGTCCAGTCCGGGGCGACCGTCAAGGAGGTCGCCGAGTCGCTCGGCCTCTCGGCTCCCGACGTGATCAAGAAGCTGATGGAGCTGGGCGAGATGGCAACGCTGACCCAGACGCTCTCCGACGACGCGATCGAGGTGCTCGCCGAGGGCTTCGAGAAGAAGGTCGAGATCGTCCACGCGGCCGACGAGGTCGCCGACGAGGTCGTCTTCGAGGATGCCGACGACGAGCTCGTCGAGCGGCCGCCGGTCGTGACCGTCATGGGCCACGTCGACCACGGCAAGACCTCGCTGCTCGACGCGATCCGCGAGGCCGAGGTGGCCGCCGGCGAGGCCGGCGGGATCACCCAGCACATCGGCGCCTACTAGGTCCACCACGGCGACCACACGATCACCTTCCTCGACACGCCGGGACACCAGGCCTTCACCGCGATGCGCGCCCGCGGCGCGAGCGTGACCGACATCTCGGTCGTCGTCGTGGCCGCCGACGACGGCGTGATGCCGCAGACCGTCGAGGCGATCGACCACTCGAAGGCGGCCGGCGTGCCGATCGTCGTCGCGGTCAACAAGATCGACAAGGAGGGCGCCGACCCCCAGCGCGTCCGCGGCGAGCTCGCCCAGCAGGGCCTGACGCCCGCCGACTGGGGCGGCGACACCGAGTTCTGCGACGTGTCGGCCAAGGCGCGCCTCAACCTCGACGAGCTGCTCGAGACGCTGACCACGCTCGCCGACATCCAGGAGCTGAAGGCCAACCCGGCCGCCGAGGCGTCGGGCGTCGTGATCGAGTCGCGGCTCGATCCCGGCCGCGGTCCGGTCGTCTCCGTACTGATCCAGCGCGGCACGCTGAAGGTCGGCGATGCGCTCGTCGCCGGCGAGCACTCCGGCCGCGCCCGCGCCACGCACGACTACAAGGGCGAGAAGATCAAGCAGGCGGGCCCCGGCACGCCGGTCGAGGTGCTCGGCTTCGACGGCGTCCCCGAGGCCGGTGAGCAGTTCCGCGTCGTCGCCAACGAGCGCGACGCCCGCCGCGCCGCCGGCGAGCGCGCGAACCGGCTCAAGACCGAGTCGCTCGCCCGCCGCGCCGGCGTGAAGATCTCGCTCGAGGACGTCATGGCGCGCGCCCAGAAGGGCGAGCTCAAGGAGCTCAACCTGATCGTCAAGTCCGACGTCGCCGGATCGCTCGAGGCGCTCGCCGACGAGATCGCGAAGCTGCCCCAGGACGAGGTCACGGTCAACCTCGTCCACACCGGCGTCGGCGGCATCAACGAGTCCGACGTCATGCTCGCCGCCGCCTCGAACGCGGTCATCATCGGCTTCAACGTCCGCCCGGTAGGCGATGCCCGCCAGGTCGCCGACCGCGAGGGCGTCGAGATCCGCGGCTACTCGGTGATCTACAAGGTCGTCGAGGAGCTGCGCGCGGCGATGGAGGGGCTGCTCGAGCCAGAGGACGTCGAGGAGACCGTCGGCACGGTCGAGATCCGCGCGATCTTCAAGGCCTCGCGCGTCGGCACGATCGCCGGCTCGATGGTCACCGACGGCGTCGTCCGCCGCGGGGCGACCGTCCGGCTCGTGCGCGACGGGGCGATCGTCTACGAGGGCCGGATCGGCTCGCTGCGCCGGTTCAAGGAGGACGTCCGCGAGGTCACCGCGGGCATGGAGTGCGGAATCGTCCTCGAGAACTTCGCCGACGTCAAGGAGGGCGACATTGTCGAGGTGTACGAGACGCGGCAAGTGGAGAAGACGCTGCAGTAGGATGCCGACCGACCGCATGCGGCGCGTGAACGAGGCCTTGAGGGAGGTCCTCTCCGTCCGGATAGCCGCGGGGCTCAAAGACCCGCGCGTAGGATTCGTCACTGTGACTGCCGTCGAGACAAGCCCAGACCTGCGTCATGCGCGCGTCTACGTCAGCGTTCTCGGCACCGAGGAGGAGCGCGACGATACGCTTATTGGTCTGACCTCCTCACGCGGATACCTTCAGGCGGGAATCGCCCGCGAGCTGCGCATCAAGCACACGCCGATGCTCGAGTTCGCGCACGACGAGGCGCTCGAGCGCGGCCGCCGGATCGCCGAGCTGCTCGACGACATCGACGGAGAGCCGTCCAGCTCATGACCGGCATCGGCACCGAGCTCGACCACGTGGTCGAGGAGCTGCGCACGGCCGACAAGCTGCTGCTGACCACGCACGAGAACCCCGACGGCGACGCGCTCGGGTCGCTGCTCGGCATGCACTGGGTGCTGCGCCAGCTCGGCAAGGACTCGCTGATGTACATGTCGCCCGATGAGTTCCCGCTGCCCTACGAGTACCGCGACATGCGCTTCGACCAGATCGTCGGCGCGCCACCGGAGGACATGGACGACCGCGTCGCGGTCTTCCTCGACTGCGGCAACATCGACCGGATGCCGGTCGACTTCCTCCAGCGCGAGGGCATCCACATCCTCAACATCGACCACCACCACGACAACACGCGCTTCGGCACTGCCAACCTCGTCGACCCGAAGGCCTCGTGCACCGCCGAGATCGTCTGGCGGCTGTCGAAGGAGCTCGGCGCCGAGCTGACCGCCGACATCGCGGGCGCGCTCTACGTCGGCCTGATCACCGACACCGGCCGCTTCATGTACGAGAACACGACCGTCGAGGCCCACCTGATGGCGGCCGAGCTGATCGAAGCCGGCGTCGAGCCGCACCGGATCTACAGCCGCATCTACGAGTCGCTGCCATTCGCGCGGATAAAGCTCCTGCAGCGCGCGCTGGCGAGCATCCAGCGCTTCGACGAGGGCGCGATCACGCGGCTCTACCTGACCGCCGACGACTTCGAGCAGACCGCCGCCGCGGAGAACGACTCCGAGGGGATCATCGACCACGCCCGGGCCGTCAACGGCACGGCCGTCGCGATGCTCGTCCGCGACCTGCTCGGCGACCGCTCCGGCAAGCGCAAGGTCTCGCTGCGCTCGACCGACGGACGCGTGGACGTCTCCGAGATCGCGCGCACGCTCGGCGGCGGCGGCCACCGCCAGGCGGCCGGCGCCACCACCGAGCTCGACATCGACGCGCTCACCGACGTGATCCGCGCGCAGGTGCGCGAGCAGCTCGCCGGCTCGACTCCCGCCTGAGCGCCTGACGTGAGCGCACGGGAGGAGGGGCCGGTCGGGGTCATCCTCTATCCGAAGCCGGCCGGCGTCACCTCGCACGACTGCGTCGCGCGCGTCCGCCGCGCGCAGCCGCGCGGGACCAAGGTCGGCCACGCCGGCACGCTCGACCCGTTCGCGACCGGCCTGCTGCTCGTGCTCGTCGGTCAGATGACCCGCGCCCAGCGCTGGCTGATGGGGCTGCCCAAGGCCTACAGGACGGTCGCGAAGCTCGGCTGGCGCTCCGACACCGGCGACCGCGACGGCACGCTCGAGCAGACCGGCAGCGTCCCCGGCGACCCGCGGATCGCCACCGGTGACCTGATGCAGCGCCCGCCCGCCTACAGCGCCGTCCGCGTCGGCGGCGAGCGGCTCTACGAGAAGGCGCGGAGGGGGGAGGCAATCGAGGGCACGGCCCGCCCCGTCACCGTCCACCGGGCCGAGCGGCTCTGGCACGAGGGCGACCGCGCCGCGTTCGAGATCGAGTGCTCTTCGGGCACCTACGTGCGCCAGCTCGTCGCCGACCTCGGCGACGCCTACTGCGAGGAGCTCGAGCGCACCGCAATCGGTCCCTTCAGCCTCGCCGACGCCGATCCGGAGCGGATCGTGACGCCCAACGCGGCACTGGCCTTCATGCCCGAGCACGAGCTCGACGAGCGCGAGGCGTCGGTCGTGATCCACGGCGTCCGCGTGCCGCTCGGCGCGGACGCGGTCAAAGACGAGCCCAGCTCGGCGGACGTGCCCTCCGGCTCGAGCGACACCTCGGCGGAGGCCGCCGTGCGCCTCACGCACAGCGGCCGGCTGCTCGCGATCGCCGAGCCGCGCGGCCGGGAGCTCCAGCCCGTCGTAGTGTTCTCGCCATGAAGGTCACCTCGCTTGCGGACATGCCGCGGCTCGAGCCTGGCGAGGGAAAGCGGCGCCGGGTCGCGATCGGCACCTTCGACGGCGTCCACGTCGGCCACCGCGAGGTCATCCGCGGCAACGACACGGTCCTCACCTTCGAACCGCACCCGGTGTCCGTGGTCCACCCGGAGGCGGCGCCGAAGCTGCTCGCCCCGTTCTCGATCAAGCGCGACCTGATCGCGGGCCTCGGCGTCGAGGAGCTGATCGTGATCCCGTTCGACCGCGAGTTCGCCTCGCGCACCGCCGACCAGTTCGTCGACGACGTCCTCGTCGGTCAGCTGGGTGCCGAGAGCGTCTCGGTCGGCGAGAACTTCCGCTTCGGCCGCGGCGCCAAGGGAACGCCCGAGTTCCTCGCCGCCGACGACCGCTTCGACACCCGCGTCGTGGCGCTCGTCGAAGCGGCGGGGGAGACCGCCTCCTCGAGCCACATCCGCGGCCTCGTCGCCGCCGGCGACGTCCGCGGCGCTTCCGAGTTCCTCGGTGGCCCCTTCCTCTTCGAGGGCGAGGTCGTCTCAGGCGACCGCCGCGGCCGCGAGCTCGGCATGCCGACCGCCAACATCGTCCCCGACGACGCGCTCGTCTGCCCGGGCCACGGCGTCTACGCCGCCTGGGCCCACGGCCACCCCGCCGCCGTCAACGTCGGCGTCCGCCCGACCTTCGACACCGGCCGCGGCCTGCTCGTCGAGGCCTACCTGATCGGCTTCGACGGCGACCTCTACGGCGAGACCCTCCGCATCGCCTTCGTCGAGCGCATGCGCGGCGAGAAGCGCTTCGACTCCGTCGACGACCTCATTGCCCAAATGCAGGCCGACGTCCGCGAGGCCGAGCAAATTTGCGCAATAGCCCGCTACTAGCTGGCTCTGCTACCGTTGCGCGCCGCATGACGCTGACTGTTGAGGACAAGCAGGAGATCGTTTCGAAGCACGGCAAGGATGCCAGTGACACTGGCTCCGCCGAGGTTCAGATCGCGCTGCTCACGGCTCGGATCAACGAGCTGACGGAGCATCTGCGGACTCACAAGAAGGATCACCACAGCCGCCGTGGGCTGCTGATGCTGGTCGGCAAGCGGCGCCGGCTGCTGAACTACCTCCAGCGCACCGATCTCGACCGCTATCGCGGCTTGATCAAGGAGCTCGGCCTCCGCCGATGATCGAGCCGGGGACTCACGCCCCCGACTTCGACCTGCCGGATCAAGATGGGAAGCGGGTCGCCTTGCGCGACCTGGAGGGCCAGACGAGCGTCCTCGCCTTCTTTCCCGCGGCGTTCAGCCCGGTCTGCACCGACCAGCTGAGCATCTATCAGGAGGTCCTGCCGGACCTCGAGGCGCGCGACACGCACGTCTACGGCGTCTCGGTCGACAACCCGTTCTCGCTCAAGGCGTTCCAGGACAGCCTCGGCGTCACGATCCCGCTGCTGGCCGACTTCCACCCGAAGGGAGAGGTCTCCCAGGCCTTCGGCGTCTACGTCCCCGACCGCGGAGTCGCCACCCGGGCGCTGGTGATGCTCGGGCCGGACCTCGTCGTCCGCTGGGCGCACCAGCCCCCGAGCCCGCTCGAGATCCCAGGCGCCAACTTGATCTTCGACGCTCTTGACGCGGCACGAGCCGCCTGACGCGAGCCTCGGCTCCAGCCCGATCCCGCCGGTCGGCGAGGACGATCACAGCCGCGGCGAGGGGCCGCTGGTGATCGAGTACGCCGATCTCGAGTGTCCGTACTGCGCGAAGGCGAACATGCTGCTGGCGGAGCTGCCGATCACGCGCGTGTTCCGGCACTTCCCGATCGTCTCGAAGCACCCGCGGGCGCGGGTGCTGGCGCACGCGCTCGAGGCGGGTGGGCACCAGGGAGCGTTCTGGGAGCTGCACGGCTCGCTGCTGGAGGATCAAGGCCACCTCGACGACCCGCACCTGTGGGAGCGCTGCGAGCGGCTCAGGCTCGACGTCGGTCAGTTCGACCGCGATCGCCGCTCTGAGGCCGTGGCCGAGCGGGTGGAGCGGGACTTCCGCTCGGGCGTGCGCGCCGGCGTGATGACGACGCCGACGCTATTCGTCGACGGCGTCGCGCATCCCGGCGTTCCCGACGCGGCGCTGCTCGACCGCCTCGCGGGCTGACGGCGGCACGCTGGTACCCTGCCGGGGACTCCTATCGAGAAGTCATGAATCGAGCCGCCAACCGGAGGCGGCAGTGAAAGGAACATATGAGTAGCAATGCAACCCGAGTCTCAGTTGAGATCGGCGGTGCCGAGATCAGCTTCGAGACGGGCAAGCTCGCCAGGCAGGCGAGCGGCGCGGTTGTCGTACAGAGCGGGGACACGATGGTCCTCGGCACGGCGACCGCTGGAAACCTGCGCGACGTCGACTTCCTCCCGCTGACGGTGGACGTCGAGGAGCGCATGTACGCCGCGGGCAAGATCCCCGGCAGCTTCTTCAAGCGCGAGGGCCGTGCCGGCGAGAAGGGCACCCTGACCGCGCGCATGATCGACCGTCCGATCCGCCCGCTGTTCCCGAAGGGCTGGCGGCGTGAGACGCAGCTCGTGTCGATCCCGATGTCGATCGACCACGTCCACCCGTACGACATCCTCGCGATGAACGGCGCCAGCGCCGCGCTGATGGTGTCGGACATCCCGTTTCCGATGCCGGTCGGCGCCGTCCGCATCGGCCAGGACGAGGACGGCAACTTCGTCGTCAACCCCGAGGAGGAGTGGCTGCTCGAGAGCCCGCTCGACCTCGTCGTCTCGGGTACCGAGGACGCGATCCTGATGGTCGAGGCCGGTGCCAACGAGATCTCCGAGGCGTCGATCCTCGACGCGCTCGACATCGCCCACGGCGAGATCAAGAAGCTCTGCGCCGCTCAGCGCGAGCTGGCCGAGAAGGCCGGCAAGCCGAAGATGGAGGTCGAGGTCCCGAAGGTCGACGAGTCGCTGTTCGCGACGTTGACCGAGCGCTTCGGCTCCAAGCTGTCGGAGGCCACGCAGGTCACCGACAAGCTCGCCCGCCAGGACGCGACCAAGGCGGTCGAGACCGAGGCGCTCGAGGAGCTCGCCGGCGAGCCGTCGGACCCCGACTACAGCGCTCGCCTGTCGGCCGCCCAGATGGCGTTCGACAAGCTCGAGAAGGAGACGATCCGGCGCCGGATCGCGATCGACAAGAAGCGCCCCGACGGCCGTGCCGCGGACGAGATCCGCGAGATCACGATCGAGGTCGGCGTCGCTCCACGCGCCCACGGCTCGACCGTGTTCACACGCGGTCAGACCCAGGCGTTCTCGGTCGCCGCGCTCGGGACCACGCGAGACGAGATGCGTCTCGACACGCTCGGGCTCGAGACCACCAAGCGCTACTTCCACCACTACAACTTCCCGCCGTTCTCAGTCGGGGAGGCCGGCTTCATGCGCGGTCCGAAGCGACGTGACATCGGTCACGGCGCGCTCGCCGAGCGGGCGCTAGTGCCGGTCGTGCCGAACCCGGACGACTTCCCGTACACGATCCGCGTCGTCTCGGACATCTTCGAGTCGAACGGCTCGTCGTCGATGGCGTCGGTCTGCGGGTCGTCGCTCGCCCTGATGGACGCCGGCGTGCAGATCAAGCGCCCGGTGGCCGGAATCGCGATGGGCCTGATCAAGGAGGGCGACGACTACATCGTGCTCTCCGACATCGCGGGCGTCGAGGACCACCTCGGTGACATGGACTTCAAGGTCGCCGGGACCGAGCAGGGCATCACCGCGCTGCAGATGGACATCAAGATCACGGGCGTCACCTTCGACATCCTGCGCGACGCGCTCGCACAGGCCAAGGAGGGCCGCACGCACATCCTCGGCAAGATGGCCGAGGCGATCGACGGACCGCGCCCCGAGCTGTCACGGCACGCGCCGCGGATCGGTCAGATCCAGATCGACACCGAGAAGATCGGCATGGTCATCGGCAAGGGCGGCGAGACGATCCGCTCGCTCTCGGACGAGTTCGAGGCTCAGATCGACATCGACGACGACGGCACCGTGCGCGTCTTCGCGGCGTCCGGCGACCAGGGCGACGCCCTGATCGAGCGGATCCGCGGGATGACCAAGGACGTCGAGGTCGGCGACGAGTTCACCGGCAAGGTCGTCAAGACGACGACGTTCGGTGCGTTCATCGAGCTCAGCAAGGGCAACGACGGCCTGCTGCACATCTCGAACGTGAAGCCCGGCGAGCGGGTCGACGCGGTCGAGGACGTGCTCAGCCGCGGCGACGAGCTCGACGTGCGCGTGGTCGAGGTCGACCGCGAGCGTGGCCGTGTCGGCCTGCGCCGTGCGGACGATCCGGACATCGCCGGCAAGAGCGCCGAGGAGCTGGCCGGCGTCGGCACCGGCGACAAGGGCGGACCCCGGGGCGGTGGCGGCGGAGGCCGTGGGCGCCGTGAGGGTGGCGGTGGCGGACGTCGCCGCGACAACGGCGGCGAGCACCGAAGGGATCAGCGCTGACCGACAAGCCCCGCATCACCGAGCTCCCGTCCGGCGTCCGCGTCGTAACGGAGAGCATGGAGTCCGTGCGCTCGATCGCGCTCGGGCTGTGGGTACGGACAGGATCACGTGACGAGAGCCCCGCGCAAGCGGGGCTCTCGCACTTCCTGGAGCACCTGCTGTTCAAGGGCACCGACCGCTTCAGCTCGCGCGAGATCGACGAGACGTTCGACTCGATCGGCGCCGAGGTCAACGCGGGCACCGGCAAGGAGACAACCTCGGTCTATTCGCGCTTCCTCGACCGTCACCTCGAGCTCGCGTTCGACGTGATGTCGGACATGGTGCTGCGCCCGACCTATCCGGACATCGACTCCGAGCGCGAGGTCGTGATCGAGGAGATCGCGATGTACGAGGACGAGCCCCAGGACAAGGTCCACGACGTCCTCTCGACCGCGATCTTCGGCGACCACCCGCTCGGACGGCCGATCATCGGCCGCGCCGAGGTCGTGTCGTCGGTCCCGGTGCCGCAGATCGCCGCCTACCACGACGACCGCTACGTCGGCGGCAACCTCGTCCTGGCGGGGGCCGGCAACGTCGACCACGACCGGCTCGTCGAGCTCGCGAGCCGGCAGCTCGACTGCCCGGCGGGCCCCGGCGCCGCCGGTCCGGCCGAGCCGGCCCCGAGCGCGATCGATCCGCGGCTCTGCTTCCACTCCAAGGAGACCGAGCAGTACCACCTCTGCCTCGGCGGCCCCGGCGTCGCCCGCGGCGACGAGCGGCGGTTCGCGCTGCGCGTGCTCGACACGATCCTCGGCGGATCGACGTCGTCGCGGCTGTTCCAGGAGGTGCGCGAGAAGCGCGGCCTCGCCTACGCCGTCTACTCGTACTCGAGCCAGTTCGTCGACGGGGGACAGACCGGCATCTACGTCGGCACGCGCCCCGACAACGTCGCCGAGGCGACCGCGGTGATCGGCGAAGAGCTGCGCCGGATCGCGGCCGATGGCGTCACCGGCGAAGAGCTCGAGCGGGCGCGCGAGAACGTCAAGGGCCGTACGACGCTGTCGATGGAGTCGACGCTCGCGCGGATGAACCGGCTCGGGAGCGCGCTGCTGATGGACGTGCCGCTGCTGACGCTCGACGAGGTGCTGGCGGCGATCGACGCCGTGACGCTCGAGGACGTCGGCGCGCTCGCGACCGAGCTCTACGACCCGGCCAAGCTCTCTGCCGCCGGAGTCGGGCCGAGCGAGGACGCGTTCCGCTCCGCGCTCGAGCCGGTGAACGCGGCCCTGGCGGCCGCGTGATCGCAGTCGCCGTCTCCGGCGCCGCCGGGAAGATGGGGGAGACCGTCTGCCGCGCCGTCGAGGCGGCCGACGACATGAAGCTCACCGGCCGCGCCGACCCGGCGCTCGACACCGAGCTCGCCGACGTGCTCGAGGCCGCCGACGTGGTCGTCGACTTCACCCGTCCGGACACAGCGCTCGACAACGCCCGCGCCTGCCTCGAGGCAGGCGTCCACTGCGTGATGGGCACGACCGGCGCCGACTTCGCCCAGCTCGAGGGCGTCGGCAGCGCGAACCTGTTCGTGGCGCCCAACTTCGCGATCGGTGCGGTGCTGATGATGGAGGCCGCGAAGCTCGCTGCGGCGCACATGCCGGAGTGCGAGATCGTCGAGTTGCACCACGACCGCAAGCTGGACGCGCCGTCGGGGACCGCCACCCGTACCGCGGAGCTGATCGAGGCGGCCGGCGGCAACGTCCATCGGCCGATCCACTCGCTGCGGCTGCCGGGCCTGGTGGCCCACCAGGAGGTCGTCTTCGGCGGCCTCGGGCAGACGCTGACGATCCGCCACGACTCGATCTCGCGCGAGTCGTTCATGCCGGGCGTGCTGCTCGCCGTGCGGCGCGTCGGCTCGCTCGACCACTCGCCCGCGTTCGGGCTCGAGCAGCTGCTCTAGCTAAGCGGCCGCAGCAGGGTCGCGCTCGCCGTCGGGCGCGTCCTTGCGCAGCGCGCGCGGTACGACGAAGCGGATCCCGGAGCGATCGTCGTCGATCGAGCAGGTCTTGTTGTCGATCATCCCGACGCGCTTGGCGATCGGGACGATCAGCATCTGGTTGAGGTAGCGCTCGTCGCCGCGCTTGCGCGTGATCAACCAGAGGAAGCCGGAGTCCTTGATCCGGGCCCGGTAGCGGACGAGCGCCTCCTTGGCCTCGTCGAGGCTCTCGACCAGGACGATCGCGCCGTCGAGCTCGCCGGCACGCACGAGACCGCGCCCGATGGCGGCCTTGACGCCGTCACGGACACCGGGACCGACGTCGCCGATGATCTCGATTCGCTGGCCCTGCTCGACGCCGAGCTTCTGGACGGTTGTGCGGTGGCTGTAGTCGCGCTCGGGCATTCCAACACTCCATTGTGTCATCCCGGATAGACGGTCTGAGCCGGTTGCAAGCGCCATGCCGCTTGGCATCGTGACCGGTAAGGTGGCTGGCGTGACGCTTTCCGGCATCCTCACCGCGATGGTCACGCCGTTCGATGCCGACGGCGCCCTCGCGGAAGAACCTGCCGCGCGCCTGATGCGCCATCTGCTGAGCCACGGCTCCGACGGCCTCGTTCTGACGGGAACCACCGGCGAGGCATCGACTCTCACCGACGACGAGAAGGCCCTGATGTGGGAGATCGGCGTCGAGGTCACACGCGCAACCGCGCCCGGAGCGCCGGTGATAGCCGGCAGCGGGTCGAACGACACGCGTCACGCGGTTGAGCTGACCGAGCGCGCCGCGGAGGCCGGGGTGGACGCGGCGCTGGTCGTCGCCCCCTACTACAACCGCCCCAACCGGCGGGGGCTGATCGCGCACTTCCGAGCGGTGGCGAACGCCACCGACCTGCCGATCGTCGTCTACAACATCCCCGCCCGTACGGGCGTCGACATGCCCAACGACCTGCTGGACGAGCTCGGTCAGATCGAGAACGTGGTCGCGATCAAGCAGGCGCGGGCGGAGGATCTGCGGGCGATCGACGGGATGGACCTGCTCGCCGGCAATGACGATATGCTGCGTGCCGTGCTCGAACTGGGCGGGACCGGCGGAATCCTCGTCGCCTCCCACCTGGTCGGCCCGCAGATGCGCCGCATGATCGACGAGCCGGACGCGCGCGCCGAGATCGACGCGGAGCTGGCGCCGCTGCACCGCGCGCTCGCGGTCGCCCCGCCGGTCATCTCGGTCAAGACCGCGCTGACGATGCTCGGCCACGACGTCGGCGGCGTGCGGCTGCCGATGGTCGACGCCTCCGAGGACGAGCGGGCCGCGATCCGCTCCGCGCTCGAAGCCCACGGCCTGCTCGAGAGGGTCTAGCGGCTTGAGCGGCAAGTTGCGCGTCCTGCCACTCGGCGGGCTCGGCGAGATCGGGAAGAACATGACGGTCCTCGAATACGAGGGCCGGATCGTGGTCGTCGACACCGGCCTGCGCTTCCCGGCGCCCGACCAGCTCGGGATCGACCTCGTGCTGCCGGACTTCACCTACCTGCGCGAACGGGCCGACGACATCGACGCGATCTTCATCACGCACGGCCACGAGGACCACATCGGCGCGCTGCCCTACGTGCTGCGCGAGCTCGGCGTGTCGCCGCCGATTTACGGCGGGCCGCTGACGATGGCGATGGCGCGCTCGAAGCTCGACGAGCACAAGATCAAGGACATGACGGTCCGCTACGTGCGGCCGGGGGACCGGATCAAGGCCGGGCCGTTCACGGTCGAGCCGGTCAAGCTCGCGCACTCGATCCCCGACATGTTCGCCTACGCACTGACCTGCGAGCTCGGCACGACGCTGATCACGGGCGACTACAAGTTCGACCAGACGCCGGTCGACGGGATTCCCGCCGACGTCGCGCGCCTGGCGGAGCTCGGACGCAAGGGCGTGCTGCTGCTCTGCGGCGACTCGACCAACGCCGACCGCAGCGGCTGGTTGCTGTCGGAGTCGATGGTCGGGCCGCGGCTCGAGGAGGTCTTCGCGCGCTGCAGCGGCCGGATCGTCGTGACCTCGTTCGCTTCGAACATCCACCGCGTCCAGCAGGTCGTCGACGCCGCCGAGGTGCTCGGGCGCAAGGTCGCGCTGGTCGGGCGCTCGATGCGCAAGAACGTCAACATCGGCCGCCAGCTGGGCCACATCCACGTGCCGGAGGGGATGCTGCTCGAGCCGCGCGAGATCGACGACTTCCCCGACCACAAGCTGATCATCGTCTCGACCGGCAGCCAGGGCGAGCCCCTCTCGGCGCTGCGGCGGATGGCCCACGGCGACCACACCCAGGTCAAGCTGCACGAGGGCGACACGATCGTCTTCTCGGCCACGCCGGTGCCCGGCAACGAGCGCGCGGTCAACGACACGATCGACCGGCTCTACCACATCGGCGCCGACGTGATCACGCCCGCCGACGCGCCGATTCACGCCTCGGGCCACGGCTACGCCGAGGAGATCAAGCTGATGCTCAACCTGACGCGGCCGCGCTACGTGATGCCCGTCCACGGGGACTACAAGCGGATCCGCCTCCACGGCCAGCTCGCCGAAGCCGTCGGGATCGAGCCCGAGGCGATCTTCAGCGCCGACAACGGCATCCCGCTCGAGATCGACGCCGACGGCGCGGCGCTCGGCGAGCCGGAGCAGGCCGGGATGATCTTCGTCGACGGCGTCGACGTCGGCGACATCGAGGACGTGGCGCTGCGCGACCGCCGGATGCTGTCCGCGGACGGCATCTTCATCGTCGTCGCGACCGTCTCCGAGCAGAGCGGCCGCTCGGTGGCCGAGCCCGAGATCATCTTCCGCGGGGTGCCGTTCGTCGACGAGACCGACCAGTTCATGGTCGACCTCCGCGGCGCGGTGATCGGATCGCTCGCCCGCAGCGCCAAGGAGGACATCCGCGAGATCGACCTGATCCAGACCCACCTCCACGACGACGTGGCGGCGTTCGTCTACAAGAAGCTGCGCCGCCGGCCAATGATCCTGCCGGTCGTCGTCGAGGTCTAGCGCCGCGATAACCGGCGCCAGGCGGCGTCCTCGGGCAGGCCATGGGCTGACGCCCTATGGCCGCCCTGCGTCCTTGCCATGCTTGGTTCTCGCGGCGCTAGGGCGTTGCCGGCACTCTGAATGTGATGCCGTCGAGGTGGTTGGTCTCGCCGCCGGCGAGGACCTCGACGGTGCCGTCCGAGTCGATCTCGACCGTGCCGGGTACGCCCGGGGCGGCTGGGACGACGTAGCGGACGCGGCCCGCCGGGCGGTAGCCCTCGGGGAGGATGAAGAGGACGACCGGATTCATCGAGGCGGGGACCGCGACGGCGCCCTGGAGCTGGACCACGCCGGAGCCGTCCTTCCAGAAGCCGGGGGCCAGGTCGGCGGCGCCGCTCGCGGCCGCGCCGTTCTCAAAGGGGGGCTGGCCGCCGGCGCCGATCAGGCGGACGGGCTCGGGGGTGGAGGCGAAGTCCGCGGGCAGGCGGCCGGCGAGGCGCGCGGCGTCGGCGGCGCTGGGGACCTGCTGGAGCTTGGACTCGTCGACCTGATCGTCGGTGAGGGTGTTGTTGGCGATGTCGCGGCCGCGGATCGTGTTGTTGCGGATGTCGATCGCCCGGACCTCGTTGTTGCGCAGGTCCTTGCCGTAGACGCCGTTGTTGCGGATGTCCTTGCTACGCACCGTGTTGTCGGCAATCTCGCGCGTGTCGATCGAGTTCGTCGCCACGCCGTAGGAGACACCGCCGAGCGCCACGAACAGCGCGATGCAGGCGATGACGGTGGCCGGCGTGGGGCGATGGGCGAAGATGCGCTTCACGGGTGGGGGGCTCCCTCTGGCTCGGTGGACTGGTCGCGCTCGCTGTCTCGAACACGGTCGGGTGCCGATCGGATCGCCGCCGTGGCCGGCAGCGTCACCTCGAACAGCGCGCCGCCGCCCTGGGCGTCTCCGACGACGGCGGTGCCGCTGTGGGCCTCCGCGACGGCTCGCACGATAGCCAGGCCGAGCCCGCTTCCGCGCGCCTCGGTGCGGTCGCCGGCGCTGCGTGCGAAGCGCTCGAAGATCCGCTCGCGCTGGGCGGGCGGCACGCCCGGGCCGCGGTCGGCGACCTGGAGCACCACGGCGCCGCCGTCGCGGCGGACGGAGGCGACAACCGGAGTTCCTGTCGGCGTGTGCAGGAACGCGTTCTCGACGAGGTTGAGGGCGAGCCGGTGGAGGTCGTCGCGCGAGCCTTCGAGCATCGCGGTGCCCGGCTCCGGCAGGTCGAGCGTGAGCGGGCGTCCGTCCCCGACGACGGAGGCCTCACGCGCCGCCTCGCGCACGACCTCGGCGAGATCGACCGGGCGCGGCCGCTCGCGCCGCCCGGCGTCCGCGCGCGCCAGCAGCAGCAGGTCCCCGACCAGCCGGCGCATCCGCCGCGACGAGCGCAGCGCGGAGCCGGCGGTCTCGGCGGCGGCGGCGCTGTCGCGCGGGCCGCCTGGACGCTCGAGCTCCTCCTCGAGCAGCTCGAGGTTGGCGAGGATGCTCGTCAGCGGCGTGCGCAGCTCGTGCGAGGCGTCCGCGACGAACTGCCGCTGGCGCTCGAGCGTCGTCTCGGTCTCGCTGCGCGCAGCGTCGAGCTCGCCGAGCATGTCGCTGAGCGTCGTCGCCAGCTCGGCGACCTCGTCGTTCGCGGCCGGGCGGGGGAGGGTCGTGCGCGCCGGGTCGCGCGTGCGGGCGACCTCGCGCGCGGCCTTGGTCAGGCCCGAAATCGGCCGCATCGCACGGCGCGCCACGGCGAAGCCGGCGGCGAACGCGAACGCCGTTCCGACGAGCACGCCGAGCAGCAGGAACAGGCGCACGCGGCCGATCGTCGCGTTGAGGTTGTCGGTCGGCTTGCCGTACTGGACGGCGGCGACCGAGCCGTCGAGCGGCCGCGGCGTCGAGTCGAAGCCGTCGACCGCGGCGCCGCCGGCGACCGAGCGCAAGAACAGTGGCCGCGAGACGACGCGGTAGTGGCCGACGTCGCGGATGCCCTCGTAGAGCGGCCCCAGGTCCGGCGTGCCGCCGAGCTCGTAGACGTCGCCGTTGACGCGGTCGAACACCCGCACCGCCGCGCCGCCGGCCGCGACGAGCCGGAACAGCTCCGGGTCGTAGGTCGAGCGCAGCTGGCCGGTCGCCGGATCGACCGTCATGTCGAAGCCGCCGACCTGGAACTGGCTCTGGAGGTCGGCGGCGGTGGCGCGCAGATCGCTGTCGAAGCTCGAGCGCAGCTTCTGCTGGGTGAAGGCGCCGACGACGATCGCGAACACCAGCAGGATCGCGAACGTGAGCACCGCCGAGACGGCCGCGAGCTTGACGCGGATCGGCAGCGCCGCCCGCCCGCGCACCCTCACGGCTCCCTCAGCACGTAGCCGGCGCCGCGCACCGTGTGCAGGACGCGGTCCTCGCCGCCGGCCTCGAGCTTGCGGCGCAGGTTCGAGATGAAGACGTCGACCGTGTTCGTCTCGGCGTACGGGTGGTAGCCCCAGACGTCGTCGAGCAGCCGCTCGCGCGAGACGACCAGCCGCTCGTTGCGCATCAGGTACTCGAGCAGCTCGAACTCTCGGCTGGTCAGCTCGAGCGCCCGCTCGCCCCTGGACGCCTCGTGGGCGCCCGGGTTGAGCCGCAGATCGCCGGCGGCGGTCAGCGACGCGCTGCCGCGCGGCGGCCGGCGCCGCAACAGCGCGCGCAGGCGAGCGAGCAGCTCGCGGCGCTCGAACGGCTTGACGAGGTAGTCGTCGGCGCCCGAGTCGAGGCCGTCGACGCGGCTGTCGACGCCGTCGCGGGCGGTCAGCATCAGGATCGGCACGTCGCCGTCGCTGCGCAGCCGCCGACAGACCTCGACGCCGTCGAGCTTCGGCAGCCCGAGGTCGAGGATCACGGCGTCGGGCGCGAAGACACCCGCCGCGGCAAGCGCTTCCTCGCCGTCGCCGGCGAGGCGGACCTCGTAGCCGTCGAGGTCGAGCGAGCGCCGCAGGACGTCGGCGATGTCGCGGTCGTCCTCGACCACGAGGACCCTCGGGGAGCGCTCCATGGCCCTGATGGTAGGGAGGGGAGGAGCACTTTCCGTCGAAGGATCGAAGTCAGTCATGCCGCCCCGTGGCACCAAACGCAAGCCCGCGCCCAAGCGCCCCCAGCGGCGCGGCGGCGCGCTGCCGTTCGGGCTGCCCGTGCTCGAGCAGCACCACCGCGACCTGCTCGGGCCCGGGCTGGTCGCCTTCGGCTGCTTCCTCGCGGTCGTCCTCTACGGCGGCGAGACCGGCGGCCGCGCAGGCGAGGCGACCACCGACGCGCTGCGGTTCCTGTTCGGCGGCGTCGCCTACCTCGCGCCGATCGGGCTCGTCGCGAGCGGGGTGCTGCTGGTCCTGCGCCACCTGCTGCCGGCCGTCCAGCCGTTCCGCGCGGGAGCGCTGTGCCTGACGCTCGGGCTCGCGCTCGGCCTCGCCGGCGGCTCGCTCGGCCTCGGCCCCGGCGCGGCCCCGCACGAGCCGCTGCTCGAGGCGTCTTACGTCTCCGACCGCGGCGGCGTGCTCGGTGAGCTGCTCTGGTCGGTCGCGAGCAGCCTCTTCTCCGACCTCGGCGCCCACTTCCTGTTCGTCTTCCTGATCGTCGGCGGGGTGCTGCTGCTGACAGGCGCCTCGCTGGCGAGCATCCTCAGCGCCACCGGGACCGGGGTCGCGACGACCACGCGCGCGGTGCGGCGATCGACCGCCGAGCTGACGTCGGTCTTCTCGAGCGCGGGTGGGCCGCTGACCGACGCCGGTCGCGGGCGGAGCGCAGCGCCGCCGGCCGAGCCGATCGCCGCGGGCGACGGCCCGCCGGAGCCGCCCGGCGTCGAGCCGGTCGTGCACGCGACCCACGTCGAGGCGCCGGCGCTCGACGCCGAGGAGCGCTTCCCGGACCTGTTCGCCGAGGACGGCCCGCCGCCGCTCGACGAGCCCTCACAGCCGCCCGAGGCGGAGTGGGACGAGGAGGAGCCGTTCGAGGCCGCCGAGGGCGTCGAGGCGATCCCGGACGCGGTCGAGGACGACCCGGCTGGCGATTCCCCCGACGAGCCCGTCCAGGAGCCCCTGACGCCGATGGGCAACCGCCGCACCGACGGGGTCACCGAGGCCGACGACATCGACTACGCGCTGCCGAGCGAGAGCTTCCTCAAGCGCTCGCCGGCCGGGCGCAAGGTCAACACCGCCGCGATCGACAAGGTCGGCGCCCAGCTCGTCGAGGCGCTCGGCCACTTCGGCGTCGAGGCGAAGGTGGTCGGCAGCGTCAGCGGCCCGCACGTCACCCGCTACGAGCTGCGGCTCGCGCCCGGGATCAAGATGTCGAAGGTCTCGAACATGCGCGACGATCTCGCCTACGCGCTCGCGGCAGACGACGTCCGCATCCTCGCCCCGATCCCCGGCAAGCGCGCCGTCGGCGTCGAGGTGCCGAACACGATCCGCCACATGGTCCACCTCGGCGACGTCTCGCAGGACCCGCCCGACGGCTGGTCGCCGCTCGCGGTCTGGCTCGGCAAGGACATCGACGGGCGGGCGATCGGCATCGACCTCGCCCAGCAGCCGCACGTGCTCGTCGCGGGCACGACCGGCGCCGGCAAGTCGGGCGCGGTCAACGCGATGCTCGCCTCGATCCTGATGCGCTCCTCGCCGAACGACGTCCGGCTCGTGCTCGTCGACCCCAAGCAGGTCGAGCTCAACCTCTACGAGCACATCCCGCACCTGCTGACGCCAGTGGTCACCAGCCCGCGCCTCGCCGCGAACGTGCTCCAGAACCTGATCGGCGAGATGGAGCAGCGCTACACGCTGATGAGCAAGGCGCGCACGCGCAAGCTCGAGGAGCTCAACCGCGCCCGCGTCCGCGATGGTGAGCGGCCGCTGCCGTACATCCTCTGCGTGATCGACGAGCTCGCGGACCTGATGATGATCGCCCCCGGCGAGGTCGAGGACGCGATCATCCGGCTGGCGCAGAAGTCGCGCGCCGTCGGCATCCACCTGCTGCTCGCGACCCAGCGCCCGAGCGCGGACATCATCACCGGCATGATCAAGGCGAACGTGCCGGCGCGGATCGCCTTCGCGGTCTCCTCGCAGACCGACTCGCGCGTGATCCTCGACCAGAATGGCGCCGAGTCGCTGCTCGGCAAGGGCGACATGCTGTTCAAGCCCGGCAACGGCTCGAAGCTCAACCGGATCCAGGGCGCCTTCGTCGACGAGGTCGAGATCGAGAAGCTGACCGCTCACTGGCGCCGCCAGGGCGAGCCCGCGCTGCACGAGGAGCTGCTCGAGGCCGTCGAGAGCGACGAGCCCGAGGACGAGCGTGGCGACTACGACCCCGATCAGGACGAGCTGCTCGCCGAGGCGATCCGGACGGTCGTCCAGATGGACACCGCGTCGACCTCGATGCTCCAGCGCCGCCTGCGGGTCGGCTACACGCGCGCCGGCCGGCTGATCGACATGCTCGAGCGCCGCGGCGTCATCTCCGGCTACGAGGGCTCGAAGGCGCGCAAGGTGCTGATCTCCGAGGGCGATCTGTCGCGCGTGCTGGCGGCGCTCGACGAGCCCGCCGGCGCCGCGGTCGGCGCCGGGGCCGACGAGGCGCCGTGACTCCCGGCGTGACGCCCGAACCGCCACAATAGGCGCCTGCTCATGCCTCCGATCGGTGAAACGCTGCGAGAGGCGCGAATGCGGCAGCGCCTCGACATCGTCGACGTCGAGGAGCGCACCAAGATCCGCGCGAAGTACCTGCGCGCGCTCGAGAACGAGGAGTGGGGGCTGCTGCCCGGCCCGACGTTCGTGCGGACCTTCCTGCGCACCTACGCAGAGGTCGTCGGGATCGACCCGCACCTGCTGGTCGAGGAGTACCGCGTCAACCACGAGCCGCGCGAGGAGAACGACTTCCAGCCGATCGCGTCGATCCCGGCGCGCGACCGGGGCCGGGGCGGGCGCGGAGGCGGCCGTGGCGGCTCACGCGGCCAGGGTCGCGGTGGTCCGCGCGGGCGCAGGCAGGGCCCCGGACCTCCCGGTCGCGGCGTCGTCGCGGTGGCGCTGGGGGTCGCGCTGGTGGCGTTCCTGCTCGCGCTCGGCCTGCTCGGCGGCAGCGACGAGCCCGGCGACGGCGAGCGAGCCGGGTCGACCTCGACCGACACCACGGAGACGACCGCCAAGCAGCGCCGCCGCCCGCGGGCCAAGCCGGCGCCCACCGGCGTCAACGTGCGGATCGCACCGATCGAGGAGACCTACGCCTGCATCGACCCCGGCCCCGAGACGGCGGTGATATTCGAGGGCACGCTCGACTCCGCGCAGACGTTCCGCAACCGCCGCATGCTGCGGATCAACCTCGGCAAGCGCTCGGCGGAGATCACCCTGAACGGCAGGCCGGTGCCCGTCGAGGACAGCGGCGACCCGCTCGGGCTCGAGCTGCGCCGCGGCGGCTCGACCGAGCTCGCCTCGGGCGACCGGCCCTGCGCGTGAGCACCCGCGCCGGCATCGTCGTCACGGGCACCGAGGTGCTGACCGGCCGCGTCCGCGACCGCAACGGCCCGTGGCTGTCCGACCGCCTGCGCGAGCTGGGCGTCGACCTCGCGCACATCACGATCTGCGGCGACCGGGCCGAGGACATGGAGGCCCAGCTGCGCTTCCTGACCGAGCAGGGCGTCGACCTGATCATCACCAGCGGCGGCCTCGGCCCGACCGCCGACGACCTCACGCTCGAGATCGTCGGCCGCTTCACCGGCCGCGAGCTGGAGCTCGACGAGGCGCTCGAGGGCCGCATCGCCGACATCCTGCGGCCGCTGATGAAGCGCTGGCCCGACATCGACTTCGAGGCGGTGCGGGCGGCGAACCGCAAGCAGGCGCTCGTACCGCGCGGAGCGACGGCGATCGACCCCGCCGGCACCGCGCCCGGGATCGTCGTGCCGGCGGCCGACGGGCTGCCCGCCTTCGCGGTCCTGCCGGGCCCGCCGCGCGAGCTGCACGCGATGTGGCCGGCGATGGTCGCGACCGAGGCATTGCGCGCGGTCCTGAGCCGCTCGACCGACTACCGCCAGACGATGCTGCGGCTGTTCGGCATCCCGGAGTCCGAGATCGCCGCCACGCTACGGGTGGCCGAGGACGAGATCGAGGGGCTTAACGAGCTGGAGATCACGACCTGCCTGCGCCGCGGCGAGGTCGAGGTCGTGACGCGCTTCGAGCCGGGCGCGCAGGCGGCCTGGGAGGCGCTCCGCGCCCTGATCGGCGAGCGCCACGCGGACAGCCTGTTCTCGACCGACGGCTCGACCGTCGACGATCAGGTCGCGCGGCTGCTCGCCGGCCGCACGATCGCCGTCGCGGAGTCGTGCACGGGCGGGCTGCTGGGGGCGCGCCTGACCGACCGCCCGGGCGCGTCCGAGCACGTCGCGGGCGGGGTGGTCGCCTACTCGAACGAGGCGAAGATGGACCTGCTCGGGGTCGACCCGGCGCTGATCGAGCGTCATGGAGCGGTCTCCGGCGAGGTCGCGGAGGCGATGGCGGAGGGGGCGCTGAGCCGCTTCGGAGCCGAGGTGGCGGTCTCGGTGACGGGCATCGCCGGGCCCGGCGGCGGCTCGGAGGAGAAGCCCGTCGGAACCGTCTTCTGGTGCGTCGCGCGCTCGAACGCCGAGCCGCACGTGCGCAGCGCCCTGCTCCCGGGCGACCGGGCCGAGATCCGCGACCGCTCGACGACGGTCGCGCTGCACCTGCTGCGGCGGACGCTGGGCGATGGAGCCGCCGCCGGCTGACGCGCGACCGGAGCGCGTGCGGCTGTTCGTGGCGCTCGCGCTGCCGGAGGCGGTACAGACAGAGCTGGCGGCGTGGGCCGAGGACGCGCTGCACGGCGATGCCGCTCTGCGCCTCGTGCCGAGCGAGGGGCTGCACGTCACGCTCGCCTTCCTCGGCTCGCGCGACGCGAGCGCGGTCGGGGAGATCGCGGCGGCGACCGCTTCGGCGGTCGCCGGAACAGCCGCTCCGCTGCTCGAAGCGGGCGAGCTCGCGCCGCTGCCCAGGCGGCGACCGCGGGTGATCGCGCTCGACCTGATCGATCCGGACGGTCGCGTGGCCGCCCTGCAGAGCGCAGTGGGAGCGGCGCTCGCCGAGGCGGCGGCCTACGAGCCGGAGTCCCGCCGGTTCAGGCCGCACGTGACCGTCGCGCGCGTGCGCAAGGGCGCCCACCCGGCTCCACGGGCGCCACTGCGGGCGCCGCTGCCCCCGTTCGCCGCCACGGAGGTGGTTCTCTACCGCAGCGAGCTGGGTCCTGGAGGGGCGCGCTACACGGCGCTGTCGGCCACTGCCCTGCACGTCTGACCGGGCATGCAGGCTCCCTGAAGCGCCCGTCGAGGCCCCGACCGGGTCGCCCGTCACAGTCTCGTGACGGAGCCGTTGCACCCGTGCGTAATGCCATCCGATCCCCGTCCTAGCCTCTTTCCTCCAGCAATTTCGAGGAGATTCCCGTGGACAAGGATCAAGAGAAGGCGGCCAAGGCCCGCGACGCCGCGCTGAACAGCGCGATCAAGCAGATCCAGAAGGACTTCGGCGAGGGCGCGATCATGAAGATGGGCGACGAGCGCGCCGCCGTCAACGTCTCGACGATCCCTACGGGGGCGCTGTCGCTCGACATCGCGCTCGGAGTGGGGGGCATGCCCCGCGGCCGGATCGTCGAGGTGTTCGGCCCCGAGTCCTCGGGCAAGACGACGCTCGTCTACCACGTGCTGGCGGAGGCCCAGAAGCAGGGCGGGATCTGCGCCTTCATCGACGCCGAGCACGCGATGGACCCGCAGTACGCGAAGCGGATCGGGGTCGACGTCGACGAGATGCTCGTCTCGCAGCCCGACAACGGCGAGCAGGCGCTCGAGATCGCGGACCTGCTGATCCGCTCGGGCACGATTGACGTGGTCGCGATCGACTCGGTCGCCGCGCTGACCCCGAAGGCGGAGCTCGAGGGGCAGATGGGCGACCAGACGGTCGGCGTCCAGGCGCGCATGATGAGCCAGGCGATGCGCAAGCTGGCCGGCAACCTCAACCGCGCCAACACCCTCTGCCTGCTGACGAACCAGATCCGCGAGAAGATCGGCGTGATGTTCGGCTCGCCCGAGACCCAGCCGGGCGGCCGGGCGCTGAAGTTCTACTCCTCCCAGCGGCTCGACATCCGTCGGATCGAGACGCTCAAGGAGGGCACCGAGGCGGTCGGCAACCGCGTGCGCGTCAAGGTCGTCAAGAACAAGGTCGCGGCGCCGTTCCGCCAGGCGGAGTTCGACATCGAGTACGGCCTCGGCATCTCGACCGCCGGCTGCATCCTCGACCTCGGGATCGAGCACGACATCGTCCAGAAGTCGGGCTCGTTCTTCTCCTACGGCGAGCAGCGGCTCGGCCAGGGCCGCAACAACGCCAAGGCCTACCTGCGCGAGGAGCCGAAGCTGATGGACGAGATCGAGCAGAAGATCTACGCCGCGCTCGGCATAGGCCAGGAGCCGCCCGTCGTGGCCACCAAGCCGCCGGCAGGCATCGACCCTGAGACCGGAGAGGTTCTCGAGGCCGCCTGAGCCAGTGCCGACCGAAGAGCAGCGGGCTGTCGACCTTTCGTACCGGGCGCTGGGACGGCGCGAGCGGACGGTGGCCGAGCTGCGCACGTACCTGGAGGGCAAGCGGGTCGAGCCAGAGGCGATCGAGCACGCGGTGGCCGAGCTGCAGGCCGCCGGCTTCCTCGACGATGCGCGCTATGCGGCGCGCTTCGCCGAGGACAAGCGGACGCTCGAGCGCTGGGGGTCGGAGCGGATCGAGCTCGATCTACGGCGCCGCGGCGTCGCGGACGACCTGATCGAGACCGCGATCGCCGCGCAGCCGCGCGCCGACGAGCTCGGGGCGGCTCTGGAACTGCTCGCCGAGCGGATGCCTCAGCCGCCACCCGACGACCGGGCGCGCGACCGTGCCTGGCGGTTGCTCGTACGCAAGGGCTACGAGCCCGAGCTCGCCTACGACGCCGTGCGCGCGCACGCTCGCCGACACGCCGCCTGAGGGCGGCCACGGCGGCCCAACTTCACCGCCGCGCTTGTCCGTTCGGTAACCGCACGTTTGCGAACGAGGGGGGTCGCAACTACCCTGGAAGCTTGGATCGGCCCCTGGCCGACACGAGACCGGTCAGATCCAGAACTGGCTTCTTTCCAGCAGAAAAACCCTGCCTTCCTGATCTCGTGGCGCCGAGCCGACCGCTCGAACACGAACTGGCCCCCGGCGGGCACGGAAAGGCTGCGAGATGGAGATCCTGCTAGCGGCACTGGTAGCGGCGACGGTCTCCGTCGCCGCGGTCCTGATCGCGCCGCGCCTGCGTGTCGGCGCGACGATCGCCGGTGACGGGGCGCCGGTCGCGGCCGGCCGTGGCGAGCAGGCACGGCGCGAGCGAATCCGGAGCCTCGAGCGCACCGCCGGCCTCAGCGCCGACGACGCTCGCGCCGAGCTGCTCGCCGAGCTCGAGGACGAGCTCCGCCACGAGCGCGCCCGCCTGATCCGTCAGGCCGAGCAGGAGACGCGCCAGGAGGCCGACCGGCGCGCGCGCACCATCCTCGCGGCAGCGATGCAGCGGCTCGCGGGACAGCACTCGGCCGAGACGACGGTGACAAGCGTCGCGCTCGAGGCCGACGAGCTCAAGGGCCGGATCATCGGCCGCGAGGGACGCAACATCCGCGTGCTCGAGAACCTCACCGGGATCGACGTCATCGTCGACGACACCCCAGGGCTCGTGCTGCTGTCCGGCTTCGACGGCGTCCGGCGCGAGGTCGCGCGGCTGACGCTCGAGACGCTGCTCGAGGACGGGCGCATCCATCCGGCGCGAATCGAGGAGGCCTACACGCACGCCTGCGCCGAGATCGAGCGGCACACCGCCAGGCTGGGCGAGGAGGCCGCGCTCGAGGCCGGAGTCGGTGTCGTCGGACCCGAGCTCGCCGGACTGCTCGGCAGGCTCCGATTCCGGACCAGCTACGGCCAGAACGTCCTCGGCCACTCTATCGAGTGCGCCCGGCTCGCAACGCTCGTCGCCAACGAGCTCGGCGCCGACGCGAAGGTCGCGACGCGAGCCGCGCTGCTGCACGACGTCGGCAAGGCCGTCTCGCACGAGACCGAGGGCCCGCACGCGCTCGTCGGCGCGGAGCTCGCGCGGCGCCACGGAGAGTCCGACGCGATCGTCCACGCGATCGAGGCGCACCACAACGAGGTCGAGCCGCGAACCGTCGAGGCGGTGATCGTCCAGATCGTCGACGCGCTGTCGGGCGCCCGGCCCGGGGCGCGCGGCAAGTCGCTCGAGGAGTACGTGACGCGCCTGCACGACCTCGAGGGCGTGGCCGCACGCCACCCCGGGATCGACAAGGTCTACGCGATGCACGCCGGCCGCGAGCTGCGCGTGATCGTCAAGCCGGAGGAGGTCGACGACGACGGCGCGACGATCCTCTCGCGCGACATCGCCCGCGAGGTCGAGCGCGAACTCGAGTATCCGGGCCAGATCAAGGTGACCGTGATCCGCGAGAGCCGCTCCACCGATTACGCCAGGTAGCGACCGGGCCGGTACTTTTCGAGGGATGCGGCAGTATCACCTCACGACGTTCGGGTGCCAGATGAACGAGCACGACTCGGAGCGGATGAAGGGGATGCTGGAGTCGCTGGGCTACGCACAGGCGGGGGAGCGGGCCGAGGCGGATCTGATCCTGTTCAACACGTGCTCGATCCGGGAGTCGGCGGACAGCCGCTTCATCGGCCATCTGGGCGAGGCGAAGCGGCTCAAGAGTGAGGATCCGAGCCGGATCGTGGGGGTCGGAGGCTGCTGGTCTCAGTCGCTCAAGGAGAAGGTGTTCGAGCAGTTCCCGTTCGTCGACGTCGCGTTCGGACCGGGGCAGGTGCACCGGCTGGCGGAGTTCCTGACGAGCGACAGCCTGACGGCCCAGGGGTACTTCGAGTTCGAGGGCTTCACGGGC
>Ga0190275_10000077_pt1 | contig 114927 bp, 103 predicted proteins | sample Popmic550T_FD_133745 | JGI IMG/M metagenome (GOLD analysis project Ga0190275, IMG submission 133745) | Populus adjacent soil microbial communities from riparian zone of Yellowstone River, Montana, USA - 550 T | ecosystem: Environmental > Terrestrial > Soil > Riparian zone > Trees stand... | reverse complement strand
CAACACGGCCAAGCTGATGGAGGACAATCCGACCCTCCTGAGGCTGAAGGAGCTGGAGGCGCTCGAGCGCGTGACCGAGAAGATCGGCCGGATCGACGTCCACGCCAGCTCCGGCGAGGGCCTGCACGCGGTGGTCGACAAGCTGGTGACGCTTCGTCCCCGCGACTGACTGGAGGGGCGGCGGAAACGCCGCCCCTTCTTTCATTAATTCGGTGTCAGACACCGATTTAAGGAAATTCGGTGTCTGACACCGAATTAATGCCTGCGGGCTCTGCCGGGGCGATTGCAGCGACGGGTCATTTGAACGCCGCGGCGCGCTGGGATACGGGACGCGCGACTTTCACGAATCATGAGGGACGAGAGCAGATGGATCACGCGAAGATGACGGCGCAGATGGAGAAAGGCGAGGGCTTCATCGCCGCGCTCGACCAGAGCGGCGGATCGACGCCCAAGGCGCTCAAGGGCTATGGCCTCGAGGAAGGCGCCTGGAGCTCCGACGAGGAGATGTTCGGCCTCATCCACAAGATGCGCTCGCGAATCATCACCTCGCCGGCCTTCAGCGGCGACAAGGTGATCGGCGCCATCCTGTTCGAGCGGACGATGGACGGCGAGATCGACGGCAGGCCGGTGCCCGACGTGCTCAAGGCGCGGGGCGTCGTCCCGTTCATCAAGATCGACAAGGGGCTCGAGGACGAGGCGGACGGAGTCCAGCTGATGAAGCCGATGCCGGATCTCGACGCCCTGCTCGCCCGCGCCAGGGACCTCGGGGTCTTCGGCACCAAGGAGCGCTCGGTCATCAACCTCGCCAACGCCGAGGGCATCGCCGCCGTGGTGAAGCAGCAGTGCGAGGTCGGGCGGCAGGTTCTGGCGGCCGGCCTGGTCCCTATCCTCGAGCCGGAGGTCAACATCAAGAGCCCCGAGCGCGCCCAGGCCGACCGGATCCTGCTCGACGAATTGCTGAAGGCGCTCGACTCACTGCCCGGCGACGACAGGGTGATGCTGAAGCTCAGCATCCCCGCCACGCCCGGGCTGTTCGACCCGCTGGTCGACCATCCCCGGGTCCTTCGAGTCGTCGCCTTGTCGGGCGGCTACGGCCGCTCCGAGGCCTGCGCCGAGCTCGCCCGGAACCGCGGAATGATCGCCAGCTTCAGCCGGGCGCTGCTCGAGGACCTTCGCCACCAGATGAGCGACGAGGAATTCGACCGCTCGCTGGGCGGGGCGATCGACGACATCCATCGCGCCTCGACCGCGAAAGTCGCGGCATAAGCCTGCACCGCTTCCTCGCCCGCCAGTTCGCGCGGCCGTCGGGACCCGTCGGGCGGTTCCTGATCGCGCCGTGGCTGGACCGGATCAGCCGGGAGATGAACGCGCTCGCTCTGGCCTGCCTTCGCCTGGAGCGCGAGGATTGGGTGCTGGAGGTGGGCTTCGGCGGCGGCGGGCTGCTGCGCTCGCTTCTGCTCGGGACCAAGGGGGAGGTCTTCGGTGCGGACCTCTCCGACGCGCTCATCGCCCGCGCCCGCGAGCGCTTCGCGCGCGACGTTCGGCGCGGCCGGCTCCACCTCCTTCGGGCCTCCGCCGAGAGCCTTCCACTGCCGCCCGAGACGGTGACCAGGGCGGTGAGCGTCAACAGCCTCTATTTCTGGCCCGATCCGGCCGCCGCCCTGGCCGAGCTGGCCCGGGTCATGAAGCCCGGCGGGCGCCTCGCCATCGTCTTCGAGCCGGCGGGGGAGCTTCGCAAATGGCCCGGCCACCGCTTCGGCTTCCGGCTGTTCGAAGCCGCGGAGGTGAAGGCGCTGATGGAGGCGGCCGGCTTTGCGGACGTCGTCGAGACCTGGGGGACGGGCCGCAAGCCCGCCCGCTTTTGCTGCTTGAGCGGCGAGCGCATCGATGCGAATTCCTGACGCGATGGAAGACCCGCTCGATCCCGATTTCGCTTATTTGTTCGAGCCGACGGCGCGGCCGCCCTGCCAGCTCTATCTGATCTCGCCGCCCGACGTCGGCGGCGAATTCCCCGGGCGGCTCGAACGGGCGCTGGACGGCGGCCCGGTCGCGGCCTTCCAGCTCCGGGTGAAGGGCGTCGACCAGCATGAGGCGGCGCGGCTGGCGGCGCCGCTGCAGCGCATCTGCGAAGCGCGCAAGGTCGCCTTCATCGTCAACGACGACATGGGCCTGGCCAAAAGGCTCGGCGCCGACGGGGTCCATCTTGGCCAGGGGGATGGTGACCCACGCGAGGCGAGGGCGCTGCTCGGCGCTTCCGCCCAGATCGGAGTGACCTGCCACGACAGCCGTCACCTGGCGATGGACGCCGGGGACGCCGGAGTCGATTATGTCGCCTTCGGCGCCTTCTTTCCGACGACGACCAAGGAGACGTCGCATCGCCCCGACCCGGCCATCCTCTCCTGGTGGTCGCGCCTGTTCGAGATACCCTGCGTCGCGATCGGCGGAATAACGCCGGAAAACGGACGGGTCCTGGTCGACGCGGGCGCCGACTTCCTCGCCGTGTGCGGCGCCGTGTGGGGTCATGCGGGTGGACCGCAAGCCGCGGTGGCGGATTTCGTGCGGCTGCTGTCGGAGGAGCGCGGGCGGGGCTGACGACCTGGCCTGAAGGCGCTCATTCCTCCCCCGCGCCAAGCGGCAATCCATCCTTTTTCTACGTTGTGCCTTCGTGCCTTCTCTCAAAAAAAAGCCGGGCACGTCGTTTGAAGGGAACCACTGGACGCATCGGTGCCGGCCGACGCCTTGCACCCGGTCGGATTTCCATCGCCTGCCGGTCGGCCGCCTCGGCACCCTGTTTTGAGAGAAGGCACGAAGGCACAACGTAGAAGAGAAGGATGCCCGCTTCGCGGGGGAGGGATATTCGGTGTCGGACACCGAATTTTCGGTGTCCGGAATCGGACGAAGTGAACGAAGTGGACGCGACGGCGGCTTCGCTGCTCGCCGGGACAGCGGGGCGCGCGGAAGCGTCCGCCGGAGATTGGGGGGAAATTGGGGCCGTTCGAGCCGGGTTCCAACATAGGCGGGGATGAGAACAAGTCAAGAACATTATTGCTGCAGAGCTTGGCCGACCATCGCCCTCAGGGTCAAGGCGTCGTGGATGGCGTGGCCGCCTATGTCGTTGTTGAAATAGCACCAGATGTCGCGGCCGGCTTTCGCCTGCCCGACCAGCCAGTCGGTCCAGCCGAGCAGAATCTCGTCGGAATAGCGGCCGACATATTTGCCTGTGCCGCCATGGAAACGGACGTAGGCGATGGGGCCGCTCGCCCAGCGCGGGGTCGCCAGGCCCGGCATGTCGTGGGCGCAGAAGGCGATTCCGCGGGAGTCGAGCAGGGCCAGCACCTCTTCGGTCAGCCAGCTCTTCTCGCGGAACTCGAAGACGTGGGCGAGGTCGGCGGGCAGCAAGGCGATGAACTCCTCGAGCCGCTCGCGGTTGAGCGACCAGCGCGGCGGCAGCTGGTAGAGGATCGGCCCGATCGTTCCGCCGAGGTTGCGGGCGCGGCCGAGGAACTCCTCGACCGGCTCGGCGCAGTCCTTCAATTTCCTCATATGGGTGATGAAGCGCGGCGCCTTGACCGCGTAGCGGAAGCCCGCCGGCGCCTGGTCGCGCCATTTGGCGAAGGTCTCCGATCTGGGCAGATGATAGAAGCTGGTGTTGAGCTCGACCGTCCGGAACGTGTCGGCATAATGCGCGAACCAGAGGCGCTGGGCGAGCTTCGCGGGGTAGAAGAGCTCGCGCCAGTGCCGGTAGATCCAGCCCGAGCAGCCGATATGGACGGTTCCGCTCATGTTGCGCTCGAAACGGAACGGGTGGGAAATAAGTTGCGTTGAGGATGGATGGAACGGCTCAGAACCTTCGTCATCGTCCTCGTTACCGCGATCGTCACCTGCGCCTTGACCAGCGCCTTCTGGTTCATGGCCTATAGCGGGATCAGCGTGTCGGGCCCGGCACCCGGGCCGACCGCATCGCCGCCGTCGGATCCGACCCCGCGCGCAGACCTCGTGCTCGGGCCGACGGGCGTCGCCGTCCCGGTCGCCGGCGTCAAGGCCGGCGAGCTCCAGGATACCTATACCCAGTCCCGCTCCGGCGGCGCCCGGGTCCACAATGCGATCGACATCATGGCCCCGCACGGCACTCCGGTTATCGCCGCGGCGCCGGGGACGGTCGAGAAACTGTTCGACAGCAAGGGCGGGGGCGGGATCACCGCCTATGTCCGCTCGCCCGACGGCCGCTGGATGTTCTATTACGCCCATCTCCAGGCCTATGCGCCCGGCCTTCACGAGGGGCAGAGGGTGAGGCAGGGCGACGCGATCGGAACGGTCGGGTCGACCGGCAACGCCAATCCGGCCGGACCCCATCTCCATTTCGCCATCAACAAGATGGCGCAGGGGGAGAAATGGTATGACGGGACTCCGATCAACCCCTATCCGCTGCTGGTGAAAAGATGATCCAAAAAATCCTCCCCTGCATTTGCAGGGGAGGGGGACCAGGCGAAGCCTGGTGGAGGGGCCTTGCCGAGTCCGAAGAACCCCTCCACCGCACTTCGTGCGGTCCCCCTCCCCGGCAAATGCCGGGGAGGATTTTTGGCGACGTTGAAGTGTATGGCCGGAGCCGCTAAGGCCCGCGGCGGCTCTTTCCAGACAGTGAGTGACGCATGAAGATCAGCGGCGTGGACATTCGTCCCGGCAACATCATCGAATATGAGGGCGGCATCTGGCGCGCCGTCAAGATCCAGCACACCCAGCCGGGCAAGGGCGGCGCCTATATGCAGGTCGAGATGAAGAACCTCATCGACGGCCGCAAGAACAACGTCCGCTTCCGCTCGGCGGAGACGGTGGAGCGGGTCCGGCTCGACACCAAGGACTTCCAGTTCCTGTTCCGCGACGGCGACATGCTGACCTTCATGGACAAGGAAAGCTACGAGCAGATCACGCTTCCGACCGACCTGCTCGGCGACGCCTCCGCCTTCCTTCAGGACGGCATGGACGTGGTCATGGAGCTCTGGGAGGAACGGCCGATCTCGGTCCAGCTTCCCGACACGATCGAGGCCATGATCGTCGAGGCCGACGCGGTGGTGAAGGGCCAGACTGCCTCCTCCAGCTACAAGCCGGCTTTGCTCGAGAACGGAGTCAGGGTGATGGTGCCGCCGCATATCGGCGCGGGCACCAGGATCGTCGTCGACGTCTACGAGCAGACCTATGTGAGGCGCGCGGACTGACCTTCCTCCCCTCCCCGGAAGGGAGGGGGGCAGCCGCGCCAGTCGGACCGTCGTCCCGGCGAAAGCCGGGACCTCAGGACGAGAAGTCTCGGCGGGTCTCCCCGAGGTCCCGGCTTTCGCCGGGATGACGTTCAAGGAGAAGACATTGGTATCCCATTCCGGCCTGATCACCGTCATGCAGCGCGCCGCGCGCAAGGCGGCGCCGCGCCTCAGGCGCGACTATGGCGAGGTCGAGCAGCTTCAGGTCAGCCGCAAGGGGCCGGCCGACTTCGTCTCAATGGCCGACAAGCGCGCCGAGCAGACGATCGTCGAGGAGCTTCGCCACGCCCGTCCCGACTGGCGGCTGACGCTCGAGGAAGGCGGCTCGATCGAAGGCGATCCCGACAAGCCGCGCTTCATCGTCGATCCGCTCGACGGAACCTCCAACTTCCTTCACGGCCTTCCCCATTTCGCCATCTCGATCGCCGTCGAGGATCCGCGCGGCGCCGGCGGACGGCCGGAAATCACCCAGGCCCTTATCTACCAGCCGCTCACCGACGAGAGCTTCTGGGCGGAGAAGGGCAGGGGCGCCTGGCTGAACGAGCGCCGACTTCGGGTCTCCGCGCGCCGCGACCTCGCCGACGCCCTGATCGCGACCGGCGTGCCGTGGAAGGGCCACGGCCATCTCGACCGCTTCCAGAAGATCCTCGACTCGGTCGGCCCCGAAGTCGCCGGGATCCGCCGCTTCGGCTCGGCCGCCCTCGATCTCGCCTGGGTCGCGGCCGGCCGCTTCGACGGCTTCTGGGAGGAGGATCTGCAGATCTGGGACGTCGCCGCCGGAATCCTGCTCGTCCGCGAGGCGGGGGGCTTCGTCACCGACTTCCGAGGCGCCGACGCGGCGCTCGAAAAGGGCCAGGTGCTGGCCGCCAACGACCAGCTCCACTCCAGGCTCCACAAGCTGGTGGCGGGGGCTTTGCGCGCTTAAATCCTCCCCAGGATTTCCTGGGGAGGGGGACCAGGCGAAGCCTGGTGGAGGGGCTCTTCAGAATCCGCAGAACCCCTCCACCGCGCTTCGCGCGGTCCCCCTCCCCGCGAAATCGCGGGGAGGATTTTACGTCGGCCCTATTCCTTGTCCCAGCCGATATGCTTCTGGAAGGCGCCGGTCACCGCCGTCCAGAATTCCAGATTGTCGGTGAACAAGGCGGGGGACATTCCGCCGTCGTCGAGATCGACGTCCATGCCCAGGATCGGATCGCCCTCGTCGTCGAGATAAGCGCGGCCGAAGCGGTTCTTGCGATTCCATTCGTTGATCGAGGCGAGGCCGGTCGCGCTCTTCTTGTCGTAGCCGGCCGCGAAGGTGATCGTGGCGCAATCCTTGTTCGCCTTGCAGCCGTAGAAGACGACCCGGAAGGGGTGGCCGTTCACCGCGCTCCTGATCATGGGATCGCCGGTCCCGTCCTTCTCCAGCTTCGCGGAATAGCCGGCCGCGTGAAGCGCCGCGACCAAAGTCTCCGGCTTCCTGGCGCTGACCAGCTGAGCCTGCGCCGGCATGGCCATCCCCGCCGCCGCGATCGCTATCGTCCAGCCGACAAGCCGCATCTTCGTACCTCCCCCATCCAATATCGCGGCAAGCTGAGCGGCACGGCCGGCGCTGTCAACCGCAACCCCGCCGGCGCCGATTTGCGACTGTTTCCGAAACCGCCATAAGGCGAGGCATGAAGACAACTTCGATTCTTTGCGCGCTTCTGGCGGGAGGCTGCGCCGCCCTGCCGGAGACCCGCCCGCCCGCCGCCTGGCCGGCCGCAATCCGCGAGTTCGCCACGCCACAGGAAGCGGCTCGGGTGGCGGCCGCCTTCCCCAATAGCGGGGGGATGGTGCGGCGCCGGCTCGCCGCCGCCCTGGAGGCCAAGGACAAGCCGGCGGCGATCGCGGCGCTTCGGCAGCTCGCGGCGATGGGCACCAGCCTGTCGGCGCATTCGCAGGAGCAGGTCGAGGCGCTCATCGGCGCGGAGGCGATGGCGCCGATCGCAGCGCTGTTCGACCTCAATGTGAGGCCGCTCGCGGCGAGCCGGGTCTATGCCAATATTCCCGCCGAGCACGATCTCGTCGAGGGCGTCGCCTGGGATTCGAAAGCGGGCCGCCTCTACGCCACCACCGTCGTCGACCGTGCCCTCCTCTCGGTCGGCGTGGACGGAATTTCGGTAGCGGCGTCCGGGGGCCTGGGAAGCCTGTTCGGCGCCGCCTACGATCCCGAGCGAAATCGCCTCTGGATCGCGTCCGCCTCGGTCCCCGAGACTCCGAAAGGCGAGCCGGCATGGATCGGCCTGGTCTCCCTCGAGCCGGACCGGCCGGAACGGGTGGTCCGGATTCCCCCGCCGGCGGGCGTGTCGGCGACTCCGGGCGACGTCGCCGTCGCCAGGGACGGCACGGTCTATGCCAGCGACGGCATGAACGGCGCCATCTACCGGTGCCGGCCGGGCTGCTCGGCCCTCGAGACCCTTCTTGCCCCCGGAACCCTGTTCAGCGCCCAGGGCCTCGCCCTGTCGAGGGATCAGAAATGGCTCTATATCGCCGACCGCCGCTACGGAATCGCCGCGCTCGATCGCTCCACCGGCCGGCTCCTCCAGGTCGCCGGCGACGAAACCATGATGCTCGACGGCATCGACGGACTGACCCTGTACGGCCGCGACCTGATCGGCCTCCAGACCGCCTACCACCCGCAACGCATCATCCGCCTCCGACTGTCCGCCGACGGCCTGCGGGTAAGGCGGCTCGACGTGCTGGAGCGCAATCTTCCCGAATGGAAGGAGATCACCCTGGGCGCGGTCGCCGGAGACCGGCTCCTCTACGTCGCCAACGCCCACTGGTCGCGCTACGGCGAGGGCGGGGCGCCGGTGAAGGGCGCCCCCGCCCTGCCGACGCCGATCCGAAGCCTCGATTTGCGCCAGGCAGCGTTCGAGACCGCCAAGACCTCCTCTCCCGCGAGGGACGGGAGAGGGATGTAGTCGGGCCGGGCAAGCCGTTTGGATTCCTCCATTATCCTCGCTTGGACGGTCGTAGGGGCGATAACTCATCCGGTGCCGTCCACCGCCCCCAAACCCATTGCGATGGCGGGGCCGCTGTCCTAGAAGCCGCCCAACTTCGCGCCCCCCTTCGGAGAGTCTCGATGGCGTCGACCGCCGCCGAATATCTGCCCATCCTCCTGTTCCTCGCCGTCGCTCTGTCGCTGTCGCTGTCCTTCGTCGTCTTGCCGATGATGGTTTCGAAGCTGACCGGGGCGGCCAATCCCTATCCGGACAAGCTCGCCGAATATGAGTGCGGCTTCCCGGCCTTCGAGGACAGCCGCGCCCAGTTCGACGTCCGCTTCTATCTGGTCGCCATCCTGTTCATCATCTTCGATCTCGAGGCCGCCTTCCTTTTCCCCTGGGCGGTGACTTTGGGCTATATCGGCGTGGCCGGCTGGGCGGCGATGATGCTGTTCCTGGTCGAGCTCACCCTGGGCTTCGCTTATGCCTGGAAGAAAGGCGCGCTCGAATGGGAGTGATCCTCGATCCCCGTCACGAGAATGCGCGGCCCTCCGATCTCCAGCAGCCGGACCCCGCTTTCTTCAACGATCTTCGCTCCGAAGTGGCCGACAAGGGCTTCCTCGTCACCTCGACTGAAGACCTGTTCCAATGGGCCAGGACCGGCTCGATGTGGTGGATGACCTTCGGCCTGGCCTGCTGCGCGGTCGAGATGATCCACGCGAACATGCCGCGCTACGACCTCGAGCGCTTCGGAGTCGCTCCGCGCGCCAGCCCGCGCCAGTCGGACGTGATGATCGTCGCCGGCACCTTGTGCAACAAGATGGCCCCGGCCCTGCGCCGGGTCTACGACCAGATGTCGGAGCCGCGCTACGTCATCTCGATGGGCAGCTGCGCCAATGGCGGCGGCTATTATCATTATTCCTATTCGGTGGTCCGCGGCTGCGACCGGATCGTGCCCGTGGACATTTACGTCCCCGGCTGCCCGCCCACCGCCGAGGCCCTGCTCTACGGCGTCATGCAGCTGCAGCGGAAGATCCGCCGCGTCGGGACGATAGAGCGCTGAGATGGCGAACAACTCCGCCCCCCGAATCGCGCCCCGCGAAGGCCTGATCGACGAGGTCACGGCCGCGCTTGGCGACTGGCTGCTCGAGACGAAGGATGCCGTCGGCGAAGTCTCGCTGACCGTCCGGCGCGAGAGCATCGTCGAGGTCTGCCGGACGCTGAGGGACCGCTTCGAATATCAGCAGCTGATGGAGATGGCCGGGGTCGACTATCCGCAGCGGACGGAGCGGTTCGAGGTCGTCTACCATTTGCTGTCCCTGACCAGGAACCACCGGATCCGGGTCCGGGTCTCGACCGACGAGGACATGCCCGTGCCGTCGGTGACGTCGCTGTGGCCGGTGGCCGGCTGGCTCGAGCGCGAGGTGTTCGACCTCTACGGGGTCATCTTCGACGGCAATGACGATCTTCGCCGGATCCTCACCGATTACGGCTTCCGCGGCTTCCCGTTCCGCAAGGATTTCCCGCTCTCGGGCTATGTCGAGCTTCGCTATTCCGAGGAGCAGAAAAGGGTCGTCTACGAGCCGGTGCGGCTCGCCCAGGACTTCCGCCCGTTCGACTTCCTCAGCCCCTGGGAAGGCGCCGCCTACATATTGCCGGGAGACGAAAAGGCGCCGGAAGCGCCGGGGGCTCCCACTCCGCTCAAGGCCGGGGAGATCAAGACGTGAGCGCCTCCGTCATCCCGGCGGAAGCCGGGACCCCGGGACAGGAAGTCGCGGCGGGTCTCCCCGAGGTCCCGGCTTCCGCCGGGATGACGGGGTTGTCTCATGAGGAGCAGATCGCCCGCTCCGGCGCGACCGAGTCCGAGATCGCCAATTACACGATCAACTTCGGGCCCCAGCACCCGGCCGCGCACGGGGTGCTCCGCCTCATCCTCGAGCTGGACGGCGAGATCGTCGAGCGGGTCGACCCGCATGTCGGCCTCCTCCACCGAGGCACCGAGAAGCTCTGCGAGTATAAGACCTACATCCAGTCCATCCCCTACATGGACCGGCTCGATTACGTCTCGCCGATGTCGATGGAGCATAGCTACGTCCTCGCCATCGAGAAACTGCTCGGGCTCGAAGTGCCGCTCCGGGCGCAATATCTCAGGACCTTCTTCGCCGAGCTGACCCGGGTGTCGAACCACCTGCTCAACATCGGCAGCCACATCATGGACGTCGGGGCGATGACTCCGAACCTGTGGCTGTTCGAGCCGCGCGAAGACATCATGAATTATTACGAGCGGGTCTCCGGCGCCCGCATGCACGCCAATTATTTCCGTCCGGGCGGGGTCCACCAGGACGTTCCGGCCGGGCTGCTCGAAGAGATCGTCGCCTGGTGCGACTCTAAGCTCCTGCCGATGTTCGAGGACAGTTTGAGCCTCGTCATCGACAACCGGATCTTCAAGCAGCGCAACGTCGACATCAGCGTCGTCTCGAAGGAGGACGCGATCGCCTGGGGCTTCTCCGGGCCGATGATCCGCGCCGCGGGCATCCCCTGGGACATCCGCAAGGCGCAACCCTACGACGTTTACGACCGGGTCGAGTTCGACGTCCCGGTGGGGACGAAGGGCGATTGCTACGACCGGATGATGGTCCGCGCCGAGGAGGTGCGGCAGTCGGTCCGGATCATGAAGCAATGCTTCGACCAGATGCCCGAGGGGCCGATCGCCTCGCTCGACCGCAAGGTGGTGCCGCCCAAGCGCGCCGAGATGAAGCAGTCGATGGAAGCGCTCATCCATCACTTCAAGCTGTACACGGAGGGCTTCCACGTCCCCGAGGGCGAGGTCTATGTCGCCACCGAGAGCCCCAAGGGCGAGTTCGGAATCTATCTCGTCGCCGACGGCACCAACAAGCCATACCGGGTCAAGATCCGACCGACCGGCTTCAGCCACCTCCAGGCGATGGACTTCATGACCAGGGGCCACATGCTCGCCGACGTCACCGCCATATTGGGCTCGCTCGACATCGTCTTCGGGGAGATCGACCGGTGATGGTCCGGCGCGAGGTCCTCGCCGGCGGCGTCCTGGCCGCGGCCTTCCTCGCCGCTCCGGCGGCCGAGGCCTGCTCGATTACCGGCGTCCGCCGGGCCCGGTTCGACGACGACGCCTGCCGGCAGGCGATCAAGGACTGGGTGGACCTGCTCAATTCGGCCCCGAAAATGTCGGAAGAGGCCATCAAGGCGAAGGCCGAAACGCTCCGCGTGACGCTCCGCGACGATCTGATCGGCGATGAATCCTCATCCTCGGACGTGCCCGTCATTTTCTACCGGCAATTCCGGCTGTCCGACGATCGCCTGGACCCGCGGCCGATCCGGATCAGCGAAATGAACCTGCTCCGCCAGCTGAAGAACCAAGCGGCCTACCAGTTCACCCTGGAGCGCTATTCCTACCATGCCGCCAACGAGGAGGGCTGCAACGGCTTGTTCACCCACGGCGAATATTTCGGGATCGAGCGTTCCGCCTATCTCGCGACCTTCCGTAACAACAAGTTCGACACGATCCGTACCTTCCCGGAATGGCCGGTCGAGGAGAAGGCGTGATGGCCGACATCCTCCCCAATTCGGTCCCCGACCTCGATGGCCTTCGTGACCGCTGGGGGTCGTTCGCCTTCACCACGGAAAACGACAAGAAGGCGAAGCTGCTCGTCGGCCGCTACCCGCCGGGCCGCCAGCAGAGCGCGATCATTCCGTTGTTCGACCTCGCCCAGCGGCAGGTAGGAGCGGAGACCGAGACCCAGGGATGGCTGCCCATCCCGGTGATCGAATATGTCGCCGCCTATCTCGGCATGCCCTACATCCGCGCCTACGAGGTCGCGACCTTCTACACGATGTTCAACCTGAAGCCGGTCGGGAGATTCCACGTCCAGGTGTGCGGGACGACGCCGTGCATGCTGCGCGGCTCTGACGACGTCTTCGAGGCCTGCAAGGCAAAGGGGTTGAAGAAGGGGCAGACGACTCCCGACGGCCTCTTCACCCTCTCCGAGGTCGAGTGCCTCGGCGCCTGCGCCAACGCTCCGATGGTCCAGATCAACGACGACAATTACGAGGACCTGACCTTCGAGACGACCACCGCGATCCTCGAGACGCTGGCCCGGGGCGAGATGCCGAAGGCGGGACCGCAGGGCGTGAACCGCCGGACCAGCGATCCGGAGGGCGGAGTGACCAGCCTCCAGGCGATGGTGAGCGAGAATCACGACTATCGGGGGGAGTGGTGATGGGATCGAAACTTCGTATGTCCGGCGGCGGAAAGATTTTCGCCCGGCAATTGACCCTCCTGAGCCTGATAGGCGTGCTGGCCTTTGTTGCCGTCGCCTACGCCCGCGGGGGTTGGGACGCGCTGTCTTCGGTGCACTTCCTCGGCCTGTTTGCGGTCGTTTTATGCAATTTGGCGGTGTTCGGCTTCGTTGGGAAGGCCGACTGATGGAGCAGTTCCTTCCCGTCGCCGTCGGAGTCGTTGCTGCGGTTGTCGTCCTGAAAATGGTCAAGGGCATGGTGAAGCTGGTCGCTCTCGTGGTCATCGTCGCGCTGGTGGCCGCGGCCTATTTCGGAATGGGCGGCTGATGCTCGAGGACAAGGACCGGATCTTCACCAACCTCTACGGCTTCCAGGACTGGGGGCTGAAGGGCGCCCGGGCGCGCGGCGACTGGGACGATACCAAAAAGCTGATGGCGCTGGGCGAAGACGCCATCATCGACGAGATCAAGAATAGCGGGCTTCGTGGACGCGGCGGCGCGGGCTTCCCGACCGGAATGAAATGGTCGTTCATGCCCAAGGCGCCGACTCCCGGGCGGCCCAATTTCCTCGTCATCAACGCCGACGAATCCGAGCCCGGCTCCTGCAAGGACCGGGAGATCATCCGCCACGATCCGCACAAATTGATCGAAGGGGCGCTGATCGCCGGCTTCGCGATGCGCGCCCGGGCCGGCTACATCTACATTCGCGGCGAGTTCATCCGCGAGTCGCAGACTCTCGAGGCGGCGGTGCAGGAAGCCTATGATGCGGGCCTGCTCGGCAGGAACGCCGCCAAATCGGGCTATGATTTCGACCTCTTCGTCCATCGCGGCGCGGGCGCCTACATTTGCGGCGAAGAGACGGCGATGCTCGAGAGCCTCGAAGGCAAGAAGGGGATGCCCCGCCTGAAACCGCCCTTCCCGGCGGGAGCGGGCCTGTACGGCTGCCCGACCACGGTCAACAATGTCGAGAGCATCGCCGTCGTCCCGACCATTCTTCGCCGCGGCGCGAGCTGGTTCCGGGCCATCGGCCGGGAGAAGAACGAGGGCACCAAGCTCTTCCAGATCTCCGGCCATGTGAACAAGCCGTGCGTGGTCGAGGACGCCATGTCGGTACCCTTCCGAGAGCTGATCGACCGGCATGCCGGCGGAATCCGCGGCGGCTGGGACAACCTCCTCGCCGTCATTCCGGGCGGCTCGTCCGTGCCTCTGGTCCCGGCGCACGAGATCATCGACGCGCCGATGGATTTCGACGGTCTGAAGGACCTCGGCTCGGGCCTCGGCACCGCCGCGGTGATCGTCATGGACAAGTCGACCGACGTGGTGAAGGCGATCAGCCGGATCTCCTATTTCTACAAGCACGAGAGCTGCGGCCAGTGCACGCCGTGCCGCGAAGGCACCGGCTGGATGTGGCGGGTGATGGAGCGTCTCGTCGAGGGCAATGCCGAGATCCACGAGATCGACACGCTCTGGGACGTCACCAAGCAGGTCGAGGGCCACACCATCTGCGCGCTGGGCGATGCCGCGGCCTGGCCGATCCAGGGCCTGATCCGCCACTTCCGGCCCGAGCTTGAGCGGCGGATCATCGAGCGCCGGGGCCGGACGCTGGAGGCGGCGGAATGAGGCTGCTCCTTCCTGCCCTGGCCTATGCGGCCCCACCGGGGTCCAGATAATATGGCTCGGGCAATACATCCGCGGCCACCGAGCCCTGTCCCGGGCCGCCGGCTGACCGCCTGTGCCCGACGGGGCGGAGCGCGGCTGCCCGTCCTGGCGCTGGCCCTGCTCGGCTCGGCCCAGGCCGCCTCGGCCGCGCCGTCCGATTCCGATTATTCGACGAAGGAAACGCGGGCCCTGATGCACGCCTACGCCAAGTGCGTCGTGCGCAGGCAGCCCGCCAAGGCGTCCGAAGCGATCGCGGCTAATTTGGACAATGCGGTGATCCTTCGGAAATACCCCATGCTGCTCTCGCCGGATTGCCTGGGCAATGCGGCTCGGGAGGACGTGTCGATGCGCTTCGGCGGCGACCTCTACCGCTATGCCCTGGCCGATGCTCTGGTGAACCGCGAGCTCGCCGCCTGGACGGTGGCCGATCTTGCCGGCGTTCCGGGCCTCGTCCACCGCGATCCGGGGCAGGCGCCGGCGCAGATGACCGCAAGCGGCAAGCGCCTCGGCAAGAGGACATATGCGGCGGCGCTCGCCGAATATGAGGAGCAATCCGCTTATGCGTATCTCTCCCGCTACGGCGAGTGCGTCGTGCGCAGCGACGGTGAAGGCGCGAAGGCGCTGCTCCTGACCGGTCCGGACACCCCCCAGGAGACGGCGGCTTTCGACAGGCTTCGGCCCGTGTTCGCGCATTGCCTGACGGAAGGCCGGACCCTGAGGTTCGGAAGGACGACCCTGCGCGGCTCGATCGCGATCAATTTCTATCGTCTCGCGCACTCGACGCGGGCGCCGGCGGCCTCGAAATGAGGTCTATCCGCCTTGCCCTCGGCCTTGGCGCCTTGCTGGCCGCAGCCGGCGCCGGCCAGGCGGCCCCGCCGCCTCCCGCCAAGCCCGTGCCGACGGTCGACAACCTCTACACCCTTGTGGATTGCCTGGTCGCGGCCAAGGATCGCGATCTCGAAAAAGTCCTGTCCATCGGGTCGCCGCCGGACAACCCGAAGTCTTCGAAGGTCAATCCTGATGCCTGAGATCAAGATCGGCGGTTTCGAGAACGAGAAGTCCCCGGGTGCCGCCGCGCTCCGCAGGCCCGTCCGCATTCGCCTCGGCTCGACGGGGTCCGTCCTGTTGGCAGCCGCTCTTGCCCTCGGCGGTGCCCAGGCCGTTTCGGCCCAGATCTCGCACGGTGCATCCGGCTCCTCGTCCATGTTCTATCTCAACAGCGAGCAGGCGATGGAGGAAGTGGTCGGCTTCGGCACATGCTACGCGAAGGAGCATACCGAAAAGGCGCTGAGGCTCATCGCCACCCGGCCGTCGTCGCGGGAAGAGGCGCAGACCTATGTCTCGCTGTTCAAGAGGCCCTACCAATCCTGCCTTGGCGACGTCACCAATCTGGGCGCGACCCTGCCCATGGTCCGAGGCGCGATCGCTCAGGGCCTGTACAAGCGAAAGTTCCCCTTGCCGGCGGCGCTGATGCAGACCGCCCCGGCGCCGGCGCAGGTGCGCAATCTCTCGGACGCCGCCCGCTGCTACGTGGCCACCCACCGGGAAGAGGCGCGAAGCCTGGTCGCCGACACGAAGGTGGGCGGCCGCAAGGAATATGACGCGGTCGTGAAGCTGTTGCCGGACCTCCTCAAGTGCGTGCCCGGTGGCGCCAAGGCCCAGTTCACCGCAACGCTGGTGCGCTTCCGGCTGGCGGAGGCCCTTCTCCGCACCGCTCCCCCGCCTGCTTCCACGGGGGGGAATTGAGCCATGGTTGAGCTGCGAACCTCGGAGGCGGCGGAATGAGCCTCGGCAGCCTTTTTCCAGCGCTCCTCCTCCTCGCGATGGCGCCGGCCGAACCCGACAGGTCCGCCCCCTCGAAGCCGGAGGATCTTAAAATGCTCCACGATTATTCGCGGTGCATCGTCAAGGAGAACTCCGGGCAAGCGGCCCGCATCCTCAGGCTCGATTATCGGACCGATTCCTACCGCCGCTCGCTGCGGAATATCGTCGGGAACCCGAGTCGCTGCGCCCCGTTCGCCGGCCGCCTGTACATGTCGGGAGTCCTGCTGGCCGGATCGTTCGCCGAGGCCCTGCTGCCGCGCGCGCTGGCCGGTCGGACTCTCGCCGCCGGAGTCGCCCACGATCCGGCAAGAACGCCGATCGAGGCTCGCGACGACGGCGAATATCTCGCCCTTTGCGCGGTCCGCAGCATGCCCGAGCAGGTCGCCGCCTTGCTGGCAACGGCGCCGGCGAGCGACGAGGAGAAGAAAGCGGCCGCCGCCCTCACTCCGGGGCTGTCCCCCTGCCTGAGGGCAGGGGCCGCGGCGACCCTCAACCGGCCGGCGTTGCGTGCATTGGTGGCCCTCGCCGCCTACAGGATCGTTAGCCAAAGCGGCCCCGGGCCCGCCCGGGCCGGAGAAGACTGAGCTCATGCCCAAGGTCAAAGTCGACGGAATCGAGATCGAAGTCCCGCAGGGCGCCACCGTCCTGCAGGCGTGCGAGCTGGCGGGGAAGGAGATTCCGCGTTTCTGCTACCATGAGCGGCTGTCGATCGCGGGCAATTGCCGGATGTGCCTCGTCGAGGTGAAGCCCGGGCCGCCCAAGCCTCAGGCGAGCTGCGCTCTTCCGGCGGCGGACGGGCAGGAAATCTCGACGATGAGCCCGCTCGTCAAGAAGGCGCGGGAAGGGGTGATGGAGTTCCTGCTCATCAACCACCCGCTCGACTGCCCGATCTGCGACCAGGGCGGCGAGTGCGACCTCCAGGACCAGGCCATGGCCTATGGGCGGGGCCACAGCCGCTTCGCCGAGAACAAGCGCGCGGTGACCGAGAAATATATGGGTCCGGTCGTCAAGACGATCATGACCCGCTGCATCCAGTGCACCCGCTGCGTCAGGTTCGCCGAGGAAGTGGCGGGCGTCGAGGAAATAGGCGCGATCGGGCGCGGCGAGAATATGGAGATCACCTCCTATCTGGAAGGGGCGGTCACCTCCGAGCTCTCCGGCAACGTCGTCGACCTCTGCCCGGTCGGAGCGCTCGTTTCCAAGCCCTACAGCTTCGAGGCGAGACCGTGGGAGCTTCGCAAGGTGCCCGGAATCGACGTCATGGACGCGGTTGGAACCAACATCCGCATCGATCACCGCTTCCGCGAGGTGATGCGGGCGCTTCCCCGCCTCAACGAGGACGTCAACGAGGAGTGGGCGCACGACAAGACCCGCCACGCCGTCGACGGCCTGGTGCGCAACCGGCTCGACCGGCCCTGGGTGCGCCGTGATGGCAAGCTCCGGCCGGCCAGCTGGGAGGAAGCCTTCGCCGCTATCGCGGAGCAGATTGGCGCCGTTTCAGGTGAGCGGATCGGGGCCCTGGCCGGCGACCTCCAGGACCTTGAGTCGATGTTCGCGCTCAAGAAGCTCCTCAACGCCCTCGGCTCCACGCTTCACGAATGCCGTGTGGACGATGCCCGGTTCGACGTCTCCACTCCCGCCGCCTATCGTTTCAACTCGACCATAGCGGGCATCGAGAGCGCCCCGGCCATCCTCCTGATCGGAACCAACCCGCGCTGGGAGGCGCCCTTGGTCAACACTCGCATCCGCAAGGCGGTGAAAGCCGGCGCTCGGGTGTTCCGGATCGGCCCGGCGGTGGATCTCACTTATCCGGTGACGGAGCTCGGCGTCGATATCGGTTCGATCGGCGACCTGCCGAGCGAGGTTCGCGAGGCTTTCGAAGGCAAGGAGAATGCGGCCGTCATCGTCGGCATGGGCGTGCTGCCGCGCCCGGGTGCCTACGAAGCCGCTCGAGCCGCCGCCGACGCGCTGGGCGCCACCTTCAACCTGCTCCACAATGCGGCCTCAAGGGTGGGAGCGCTCGACATCGGCTTCACCACCGGCGGGGCGTTGAGAGACGTGATCGACGCCGACGAGGCCGATCGTTTGCGGGTCATGTTCTTCCTCGGCGTGGACGACGGGTTCATCGCCGATACCGGATATTTCGAGGATACGTTCAACGTCTACATCGGCACCCACGGCGATCGCGGCGCGCCCAAGGCCGACGTGATCCTTCCCGGAGCCGCCTATACCGAGAAGCACGGCACCTACGTCAATCTCGAGGGCCGGGTGCAGCTGTCCGAATTCGGAGTCCACCCGCCGGGCGAGGCGCGCGAGGACTGGACCATCTTCCGGGCCCTGTCCGAAATGCTCGGCAAGACCCTGCCGTTCGACAATCTCTCGCAGCTTCGGGCCGCCATCGCCGCCGAGGTGCCGCGGCTCGGCATTGCCGGGCTCAGCGCCGTCGACCCGCTCCCCGCCTTCACCGGCGCGGCGCCGGACGTGAGCGGCGAGATCGTCTATCCGATCGAGGATTTCTACCTGACCAACCCCATCGCCCGAGCCTCGCCGACGCTCCGGCGCTGCTCGGCCGAGCTCCTCCACGGGCAAAGCTTCCAGGAGGCCGCGGAATGACCGAGCGCGGGAAAAGCAGCGGCGCTGTCCGTCATCCCGGCGAAAGCCGGGACCTCAGGACAAGAAGTCTCGGCGGGTCTACCCGAGGCCCCGGCTTTCGCCGGGGTGACGGCAAATCAATGACGGTGTCCTCATGACCGCCTGGATGCAGAGCAGCTGGCTGGGCTACGGCGCCGGCTGGTTCCTCGCCACCTTGATCTTCATCCTGATCATCGCCTTGCCGCTGATGCTTGCGGTGGCGATGGTTATCTATGCCGACCGCAAGATCTGGGCGGCGATGGCGCTTCGGCGAGGGCCCAACGTGGTCGGTCCGCTCGGGCTGCTGCAGAGCTTCGCCGACGGGCTCAAGGTCTTCCTCAAGGAGACCATCATCCCGTCGAGCGCCAATCGCGGCCTGTTCATCGTCGCGCCGATCCTCACCTTCACGGTGGCGCTGGTCGGCTGGGCGGTGGTTCCGTTCGGCCCAGGGATGGTGCTCGCCAACATCAATGTCGGCCTCTTGTACCTGCTCGCCATCTCCTCGCTCGGAGTCTATGGCGTGATCATCGCCGGCTGGGCGTCCAACTCCAAATATCCCTTCTATTCGGCGCTTCGGGCGGCCGCGCAGATGGTGAGCTACGAGGTGGCGGTCGGCTTCGTGCTGGTCCCCATCGTGCTCTGGTCGGAGACGTTCAACCTCTCCGGAATCATCGAGGCCCAGCGCGGCCACGCCTGGATCCTGAACGGCTTCGGCTTCAACCCCCTCTTCCTGCCGCTCGCCGTCATCTTCCTCATCTCGGCGATGGCCGAGACGGCGCGCGCGCCGTTCGACCTCACCGAGGCGGAGAGCGAGCTCGTCGCCGGCTACCAGACCGAATATAGCTCGATGAGCTTTGCCCTCTTCTGGCTTGGCGAGTACGGCAATGTCCTCCTGATGTGCGGAATGAACGCCGTGCTGTTCTGGGGCGGCTGGCTTCCTCCGATCGACTGGGCGCCGCTCTACGTCATTCCCGGAATCGTCTGGTTCCTGCTCAAGATCATGTTCTTCTTCTTCGTCTTCTCCTGGGTGAAGGCGACCGTCCCGCGCTTCCGCTACGATCAGCTGATGCGGCTCGGCTGGAAGATCTTCCTGCCCATCTCGCTGATCTGGGTGTTCCTCGTTTCGGGCTATTTGATGATCTTTCGTTATGGAGCGCTAGGATGACAGCTTTTCTCATCATGACCTTAGCGGCCCAAGTTTCCATTCAGCCCACGTTTCAACCCCCGTCCATCGTCCAGACGCCGCAGCTCTACGAGTTGTCGTCGGTAGTACCGATCGAGTGGACTTGTAATTTACGTTCTGCCGTCAGCAAGGATTTCATGATCTCAGGACAATTCGGTAAGCCAAATATTCCTAAATCGCACGACTACTTGGTCACGCGTCCCGTAGCTTTGCGTATATCAGGACCGCCACCGGTGTCTGCAAACGGGGTTGCGGGGTGGGACTGGTCGTCTCGTCGCAACGGGAGTTATTGGTTTGAGATCAAGACGCCACAAATAAATTACAAAGTCCAGATGGATTTCATCGAGCCCGGCAAGAAGGGATACATTAGGCTGCTAGCTTCCCACGAACTCAGGCCTGGGGTGCCAACGATTTGGCAACTGGAGGGCCTCGGTTTTTGCACGACTGCGGCCAAGGTGGAAGGCGAAACCGAGCAATGAGCACCGTCGCCCACTGGATAAAATCGTTCTTCCTCTGGGAGTTCGTCAAGGCGCACGCCTTGACCTTGAAATATTTCTTCAAGCCCAAGGCGACGATCAACTATCCGTTCGAGAAGAACCCCTTGAGCCCGCGCTTCCGCGGCGAGCATGCGCTTCGCCGCTATCCCAACGGCGAGGAACGCTGCATCGCGTGCAAGCTCTGCGAGGCGGTGTGCCCGGCGCTTGCGATCACGATCGAGGCCGAGCCGAGGGAGGACGGAAGCCGCCGCACCACCCGCTACGACATCGACATGGTGAAGTGCATCTATTGCGGGCTCTGCCAGGAAGCCTGCCCGGTCGATGCGATCGTCGAGGGGCCGAATTTCGAATATGCGACCGAGACGAGGGAGGAATTGCTCTACGACAAGGCGAAGCTGCTGGCCAATGGCGACAAATGGGAACGGTCGCTCGCCGCCAACCTTGCCGCCGATGCCCCCTACCGCTAAGCGCCGGGCCGTCTTCAGATGAGCATTTTCCGATTCACCCTCCGCGTCATCCCGGCGAAAGCCGGGACCTCAGGACGAGAAGTCTCAGCGGGCCTCGCTGAGGCCCCGGCTTTCGCCGGGGTGACGGCGTGCGCTACCGGCAGGCCGTCATGATCGAAGCTTTCGCCTTCTACCTCTTCGCCGCCCTCGTCGTCGCCAGCGGGGTGATGACGATCGCGTCGCGCAACCCGGTCCATTCGGTGCTCTGGCTGATCCTCGCTTTCTTCAATGCGGCGGGGCTGTTCCTGATCCTCGGGGCCGAGTTCATCGCCATGCTTCTGGTGATCGTCTATGTCGGCGCCGTCGCCGTCCTCTTCCTGTTCGTGGTGATGATGCTCGACGTCGATTTCGCGACCCTTCGCGCCGGAGTCGCCCGCTACTGGCCGTTCGGCTTCGGCCTCGCCCTGGTCCTGCTCGTCGAGATCTTCTTCGCCGTCATGGCCTGGAATGCCGGGGCGCTGGGCGGCGGGGTCAGGGCCGCTCCGACCGATCCGAACATCCCGAACATCGAGGCGCTCGGCCGGGTGCTCTACACGCGCTATCTGTACGTCTTCGAAGCCGCCGGGCTCGTCCTGTTGGTGGCGATGATCGGAGCGATCGTCCTCACCCACCGCACCCGCAGCGGGCTGAGGCCGCAGAACGTCTCGGAGCAGAATCGCCGCCGTCCGCAGGACGCGGTCGTCAACATGCAGCCCGGCGTGGGGGAGGGTATGAAGCTGTGAGCCGCGTCGTCATCCCGGCGAAAGCCGGGACCCCAGGACGAGAAGTCTCGGCGGGTCTCCCCGAGGCCCCGGCTTGCGCCGGGGTGACGGCATCATGATCGGTCTCGGCCATTACCTCGCCGTCGGCGCGATCCTGTTCGTGCTCGGGGTGTTCGGGATATTCCTCAACCGCAAGAACGTCATCGTCATCCTGATGGCGATCGAGCTCATCCTGCTGAGCGTCAATATCAATTTGGTCGCCTTCTCCGCCTATCTCGGCGACATGGTCGGCCAGGTCTTCGCCATGTTCGTCCTCACCGTCGCCGCCGGCGAGGCGGCGATCGGCCTCGCCATCCTCGTCATCTACTTCCGAGGCCGAGGCACGATCGCGGTCGACGACATTCATCAGATGAAGGGGTGAGGGGGATGGGGCGCCTCGTCATCCCGGCGAAAGCCGGGACCTCAGGACAAATAGTCTCAGCGGGTCTCCCCGAGGCCCCGGCTTTCGCCGGGGTGACGAGATAATGACCGTCCAGCTCATCGTCTTCCTGCCGTTGCTGGCGGCGATCGTCGCCGGGCTGGGCAACCGGATGCTCGGCAACACCCTTGCCAAGCTGATCACCACGGGCGCGCTCTTCGCGGCCTGCGCCCTGTCGTGGCCGATCTTCCTGGGCTTCATCGCCGGCACCGAGCAGAGCCAGCTCCACCCCGTCCTCGCCTGGATCCATTCCGGCCCGATGAAGGTCGACTGGGCGCTTCGGGTCGACGCTTTGACCTCGGTGATGCTGGTGGTGGTGACGACGGTTTCGGCGGTCGTCCACCTCTACAGCTGGGGCTATATGGCCGAGGACGACAGCCAGCCCCGCTTCTTCGCCTATCTCTCGCTCTTCACCTTCGCGATGCTGATGCTGGTGACGGCGGACAATCTCGTCCAGATGTTCTTCGGCTGGGAAGGGGTCGGCCTTGCGTCCTACCTTCTGATCGGCTTCTGGTACCACAAGCCCTCGGCCAATGCGGCGGCGCTCAAGGCCTTCGTCGTCAACCGCATCGGCGATTTCGGCTTCAGCCTTGGAATCTTCGCCACTTTCCTCGTCTTCGGAACGGTCTCGATCCCGGAGATCCTCGCCGCCTCGCCGGGAATGGCGGGCTCGACGATCGGCTTCCTCGGCCAGCGCTTCGACACGATGACTTTGATCTGCATCCTCCTGTTCATCGGCGCGATGGGCAAGTCGGCGCAGCTCGGCCTCCACACCTGGCTTCCCGACGCGATGGAGGGCCCGACCCCGGTCTCCGCCCTCATCCACGCCGCGACCATGGTGACCGCCGGCGTGTTCATGGTCTGCCGGCTGTCTCCCATGTTCGAGACCAGCGAGACCGCGCTCGCCGTCGTCACCGTGATCGGCGCGGCCACCGCCATCTTCGCGGCCACCGTCGGAACGGTGCAGAACGACATCAAGCGGGTGATCGCCTATTCGACCTGCTCGCAGCTGGGCTACATGTTCTTCGCCGCCGGAGTGGGCGCCTATGGCGCGGCGATGTTCCACCTCTTCACCCACGCCTTCTTCAAGGCCCTGCTCTTCCTCGGCGCCGGCTCGGTGATCCACGCCATGCACCACGAGCAGGACATGCGTTTCTACGGCGCGCTTCGCAAAGAGATCCCGCTGACCTTCTGGGCGATGACCATCGGCACCCTCGCCATCACCGGAGTCGGGATCATCCAGGTGGCGGGCTGGTCGGGCTTCGGCTTCGCCGGCTTCTATTCGAAGGACGCGATCATCGAGAGCGCCTTCGCCAGCGGCAGCGGCGTGGGCGGCTTCGCCTTCGTCATCGGGATCACCGCGGCCTTGCTGACCAGCTTCTACAGCTGGCGGCTCGTCTTCCTCACCTTCTTCGGAAAGGCGCGCTGGGCGCAGTCGGAGCATATCCAGCACGCCCTCCACGGCGACCATCACGATCATCCGGACGCCGAGGATTCCGGCCACGACACAAGGCCGCACGAGGCGTCGGCGCATCAGGTCGCGCAGGGCACCGGCGGCTACCACCCGCATGAAAGCCCCTGGACCATGCTGGTGCCTTTGGGCGTGCTGTCGCTGGGCGCGGTCTTCGCCGGCCTGCTCTTCCACGGCCCGTTCATCGAGGCGGAGGAAGGCGCGCATTTCTGGGGCGCAAGCATCGCCTTCGACACCCATCTCGCCCACGCCATCCACGAAGTGCCCCTGTGGGTGAAGCTCGCCCCGGGAACGGTGATGATCATCGGCTTCCTGATCGCGCTCCAGGCCTATATCCGGAACACCGACATCCCCGCCCGCTTCACCGGCCAGTGGGGGATCCTCTACAATTTCTTCTACAATAAGTGGTATTTCGACGAGATATACGACGTCGTCTTCGTCCGGCCCTCGCTCTGGCTAGGTCGCCTGTTCTGGAAGCGCGGCGACGAGAAGACCATCGACCGCTTCGGCCCCGATGGCGCCGCGACCGCGGTAAGGTTCGGCAACGTCCTCACGGCCCGGCTTCAGTCCGGCTATCTCTACACTTACGCTCTGGTGATGCTCCTCGGGCTCGCCGCCGCCGCGACGTGGGCGATGGCGCGATGATCTTCGCATCGCTCGAGTTCGGCATCCCGATCCTCTCGGAGATGCTCCTGATCCCGCTGGCGGCGGCGATCGTCTGCCTGTGCGTCTCGGCCAGCAGCGCCCGCTGGGTCGCTCTGATCGCCACCCTTATCGAGCTGGCGCTCGGCATCCTGCTCTGGACGCAATATGATCTGACCGGCGACCAGTGGCAGTTCCAGGAGCTCTGGTCGTTCGAGAAGGGCGTGCCTTTGTTCGGCCGCTTCTACTGGGCGCTCGGCGTCGACGGCATCGCCATCATGCTGATCATGCTCTCGGTCTTCCTGATGCCGATCTGCATCCTCGCCAGCTGGAAAACGATCGAACGGCGCGTCCAGGAATATATGGCCGCGTTCCTCGTCATGGAGACGATGATGCTCGGCGTCTTCATGGCGCAGGACATCTTCCTCTTCTACATCTTCTTCGAGGCCGGCCTGATCCCGATGTTCCTGATCATCGGCATCTGGGGCGGGGCCCAGCGCATCTACGCCAGCTACAAATTCTTCCTCTATACCCTGCTCGGCTCGGTGCTGATGCTGGTCGCCATGCTCTGGATGGTGAATTATGCCGGCACCACCGCCATCCCGAAGCTGCTCGTCACCAATTTCCCGGCCGAGGCCCAGACCTGGCTTTGGCTGGCCTTCTTCGCCTCCTTCGCGGTGAAGATGCCGATGTGGCCCGTCCACACCTGGCTTCCCGACGCCCACGTCCAGGCGCCGACCGCCGGCTCGGTGATCCTCGCCGGAGTGCTCCTGAAGCTCGGCGGCTACGGCTTCATCCGCTTCTCGCTGCCGATGTTCCCGGAAGCTTCGGCGCAGCTGGTCTGGCTGGTCTTCGCCTTGAGCCTGATCGCCATCGTCTACACCTCGCTGGTGGCGCTGGTGCAGCGCGACATGAAGAAGCTGATCGCTTATTCGTCGGTCGCCCACATGGCCTTCGTCACGATCGGAATCTTCGCCTTCAACCGTCAGGGGCTCGAAGGCGCGATCATCGTCATGCTCAGCCACGGCCTGGTCTCGGGCGCGCTCTTCCTGTGCGTCGGGGTCGTCTACGACCGCCTGCATACGCGCGAGATCGACCGCTATGGCGGCCTTGCCAACAACATGCCGGCTTATGCCTTGCTGTTCATGCTCTTCACCATGGCCTCGGTCGGCCTGCCGGGGACGAGCGGCTTCGTCGGGGAGTTCCTCGCTTTGGTCGGCGCCTATGAGGCGAGCAGCCTGGTCGCCGCCGTCGCCACGACCGGGATCATCCTGGGCGCCGCCTACATGCTGTGGCTCTACTGGCGGGTCGCTTACGGGACCAGCCGCAACGCCGACGCGGCGGCGATGCCGGACCTCGACAAGCGCGAGTTCGTCTCGCTGGGCGCGATCGCCGCCGTGGTGCTGTGGATGGGCGTCTATCCCGAAAGCTTCATGTCCATGATCCGCCGCGACGTCGGCTTCCTGCTCGCCCGGGTCGAGCGCGCCAATCCGCCCGGAGATTCGGGCCTGCCGAGCCGGGGTCCGGCCGCTCCCAAGTCCGCTGAAACGCCGGGACACGCGCCTGAACCGCCCGCGCACGGCCATGCGCCGGGTACGCCGGCCGAGCATGGGCACGGGCCGGCGCCCGAGGCTCCCACGCCCCCGCCCGAGGGCCACAGCCATGCGCCCGGGGAGGAGCATTGATGATCATGTCCATCGTCATCCCGGCGAAAGCCGGGACCTCAGGACAACAAGTCGCGGCGGGTCTCCCCGAGGTCCCGGCTTTCGCCGGGATGACGAGTAGAGCATGACCGCCTCGCTCCTCCTCACGCTGCCCGAGATCATCCTTACGCTGGCGGCGCTGGCGCTGATGATGGCGGCCGCCTGGATGGGCGACAGGAGCGCTCGGCTGCTCACCTGGCTCGGGGTCGCGGCCCTGGCCGGAGCGGCCTTCGCCACCCCCGGCATCATCGATCGCGGCGGCATTGCCTTTGACGGCCTCTTCATCGGCGACAGCTTCGCCGCTTTCGCGAAGGTCCTGATCTACATCGCCGCCGCGGCCTCCCTCGTCGCGGCTTCGGGCTGGTTCACCCGCGATCGAGACTACCGCGCCGAATATCCCTGCCTCATCCTGCTCTCCGCGGTCGGAATGGGGATGATGGTCTCGGCCGGCGACCTTCTCACCCTCTATGTCGGCCTCGAGCTTCAGAGCCTTTCGGCCTATGTCCTCGCCAGCTTCCAGCGGCGCGACAATCGCTCGGCGGAGGCGGGCCTCAAATATTTCGTCCTCGGCGCGCTCGCCAGCGGAATCCTGCTCTACGGCGTGTCGCTGCTCTACGGCTTCACCGGCTCGACCCTGTTCGGCGAGATCAATGCCGCGCTGGGCCGCGACGGGGTCTCGACCGGCGAGCTGTTCGGGATCGTCTTCGTCCTGGCGGGAATCGCCTTCAAGGTCTCGGCGGTGCCGTTCCACATGTGGACCCCCGACGTCTACGAGGGCGCACCGACTCCGGTGACCGCCTTCTTCGCCTCCGCGCCCAAGGTCGCGGCGATGGCCTTGCTCACCCGGGTCGCGGTGGAGGCGATGGGGCCGGCCACGTTCGAGTGGCGCCAGATCGTCATCTTCATGGCGCTCGCCTCGACCATCCTCGGCGGAGTCGCGGCGATCGGCCAGCCCAACATCAAGCGGCTGCTGGCTTATTCGTCGATCAACAATGTCGGCTTCGCCCTGATCGGCCTCGCCGCCGCCACCCGGGACGGGGTCTCCTCGGTGCTCTTCTACATGGCCGTCTACACGGCGATGACTCTGGGCACCTTCCTCGTCGTTCTGAGGATGCGCGATTCGGAGGGGCGGCCGGTCGAGAGCATCGCGAGCCTCTCGGGCCTCTCCACCACCCGGCCCTGGCTCGCGGCCGGAATGGCGATCTTCATGTTCAGCCTTGCGGGCGTGCCGCCGCTATTCGGCTTCTGGCCCAAATTCCTGGTCTTCGACGCGGCCGTGCGGGCGGACCTCACCTGGCTGGCGGCGGTCGGGATCGCCACTTCGGTGATCAGCGCCTTTTATTATCTCAAGATCGTCAAGACGATGTATTTCGACGATCCGGCGCCCGCTTATGCCGAGACCAGCGACGCGCCGCAGGCGGCGCTGATCGTCCTCGCGGCCCTGTTCGTCTCGCCGCTCGGCTATCTCAGCATTCCCTTTCTCGGGAAGCTCGCCGACAATGCGGCGAGCGCGCTCTTCTAGCGCTGGGGCCCGTACCGCCTTCGGGGGGCAATAAGTGAAGGCGGTACGGGCCCTAGACTGGGCCGGCGGTCACGCCGGCCGCCGACCCAATCCATGCAGCTACACACCGCGCGAAAGGGGTGGGATGCCTCCCCCCGGCGGCAATGCCACCGTGCTCGCCCTTGGGGGCCAAGTCCTATTTCGGAAAAATACCTATGTCGGCGATGGCCGTGGGCCTAAGCGACGATTAGTCTAAGGTGCGTTCGTCCGGGCCTTCGTCGAGCCCGGCGCGCCAACGGAGCGGCAGATGAGTGACCGGCGGGCCTATATCATCGAGGACGAGAAGCTGCTTCGTGATCTCGTGCGGCAGTCCCTGGCCGATTGCTGCACCCATATCGAGGAATTTGAATCCGCCGAGTCCTTCCTCGCCGGCCATAACGACCGGCCGGCCGGATGCATCATCGTCGACATCAATCTTCCCGGGATCAACGGACTCGACCTGCTCGAGGTGATCGCGCGGGGGCGGGCCGCCTATCCGGTCATCGTGGTTTCCGGCAACGGCAACGTTCCGCATGCGATGCGGGCGGGCCGGCTCGGAGTCGTCGACTTCATCGAGAAGCCGTTTCGAGTGGACCAGCTGCTCGATGCCGTCGAGAAGGGCTTCGCGTTGCTCGAAAGCCAGCCCATGTCCCGGATCTCGGCGCTGGCGACCCTGACCCGGCGGGAGAAGGAGGTGCTCGTCGCCTTCGCGCAGGGCGCGCCGAACAAGATCGTCGCGCACGACCTCGGCTTAAGCGTCCGAACGGTCGAGCTGCACCGCGCCAATCTGATGAAGAAGCTCGGAGTCCGGAGCTTGTCCCAGGCTCTCCTCATCGCCAAGGACGGCGGCTATGTCTGACCGGGGCCCTGAAGAACGATGAGCGTCATCCGCACCGTCGCCGAAACCGGATCCACCAATGACGATCTTGCCGCGCTCGCCCGGGCGGGGGAGGCCGAGGGCGTCTGGCTGCGTGCCGAGCGACAGTCCGGCGGCCGCGGCCGGCAGGGGCGGGAATGGCATTCGCCGCCCGGCAACCTCTATGCGAGCACGCTCGTGCGACTGCGCCCCGGCGACCCCCCAGCGCCGACCCTGGCGCTGGTCGCGGCCGTGGCGCTGCACGAGGTCGCCTCCGCTTTCACCGCCGCCGGCATTCCGATCGAGATCAAATGGCCCAACGATCTGCTGGTGGCGGGCGCCAAGCTGTCGGGGATATTGCTGGAGCGGATCGACGACGCGATCGTCGTCGGCTTCGGAGTCAATCTTTCCGACCATCCCGACGAGATTGCGCGACCGGCCATCAACTTGGGAATGCTGGGCGGGGTGCCCGATCCGGCCCGGTTCCTCGACATCCTGGCGGCAAGCTTCGCCCGCTGGGTCGGGCGCTGGCGGGACGAGGGCCTGGAGCCGATCCGCGAAGCCTGGCTCGCCGCCGCCCATCCCCGCGGCACCGCCCTCTCCACCCACACCGCCAGCGGCGCCTGGGTCGAGGGGGTGTTCGACGGCCTAGACGAAGGCGGGGCGCTCAGGCTGCGGCTCGCGGACGGCTCCTCGCAGGTCATCCACGCGGGGGACGTGTTCCTCATATAGCCTTCACGGGAGAGGGGAGAATGTCGTGCCCCTCGCCAATCACCGCACCCCCCGCTAGACAGCGCCCATGCTGCTCGCCGTCGACGCCGGGAACACCAATATCGTCTTCGCTCTGCTCGAGGACGGAATCATCCGCGCCCGCTGGCGGATCGCGACCGATCCGCGCCGGACGGCGGATCAATATGCGGTCTGGCTTCACCAGCTGATCGAGCTCGAGGGGCTTCCCCGCGACGTCGTCGACGCCGTCATCCTCGGCACCGTGGTGCCTCGGGCGACCCACAATCTCGAAGTGCTCGCCGCCAAATATTTCAAGGTGGAGGCGCTGATCGCCGGTCAGGCCGGCGCGGAATGGGGGATCGAGCTCGACGTCGCCGAGCCCAGGAGCGTCGGCGCCGACCGGGTGCTCAACGCCATCGCCGCGCACGCCTTGCACGAGGGCGACCTCATCGTCATCGACTTCGGCACGGCGACAACCTTCGACGCGGTCGACTATTCCGGCGCCTACAAAGGCGGGATAATCGCTCCGGGCATCAACCTGTCGCTCGACGCTTTGGTCACCGCCGCGGCGAAGCTGCCGCGAATCGCCATCGAGGCGCCGACAGGCAATCTCTCGGTCATCGGCCGGACCACGGAAGACCAGATGCATATCGGCATCTACTGGGGTTATGTGGCGATGATGGAGGGGCTGGTGGCGCGGATGAAGTCGGAGATCGGCAGGCCGGTGAAGGTGGTCGCGACCGGAGGGCTCGCAACCCTGTTCGACCAGCACACGGCCATCTTCGACGAGATCGAGCCCGATTTGACCGTTCAGGGCCTGGGATTGTTGTACAAGCGGAGCCAAAGCGCCACTTAACCCGGCGGACCCGTCGCGCCGTCGCCCGTCATCCCGGCACAAGCCGGGATCTCAGGTCGGAAGGTCACGGACCTGCTCCACGAGGTCCCGGCTTTCGCCGGGATGACTAAGGAATTTGAATGAAACCCGGCAAAGAATTGCTCTTCCTCGCGCTCGGCGGTTCGGGCGAGATCGGCATGAACGTCAATCTCTACGGCTGCGACGGCAAGTGGATCATGGTCGATCTCGGAATGACGTTCGCCGATCCGGCCTATCCCGGAGTCGAGCTCGTCCTGCCCGACCTGACCTTCATCGAGGAGAATCGCGCCGATCTGCTCGGCGTGGTGCTGACCCACGGCCATGAGGATCATATCGGCGCCATCCCCTATCTCGCCACCGATCTCGGCGTGCCGCTCTACGCGACCCCGTTCACCGCCGGGCTGATCGCCGGCAAGCTCGAGGAGGAGGGCCTGACCAAGCAGGTCAAGGTCAACATCGTCGATTTGGGCGGCGACTTCCGGCTCGGGCCGTTCGGCTTCCGCTACATTCCGCTCGCCCACTCCATTCCGGAGGGCAATGCGCTCCTCATCGACACCCCCTACGGCCGGATCTTCCACACCGGCGACTGGAAGCTCGACGACGCCCCCCAGCTCGGCGATCCGAGCACCGAGGCGGAGCTTCGGGCGATCGGCGACGAAGGCGTGCTCGCCCTGGTCTGCGATTCGACCAACGTTTTCCAAGAGCTGGCCTCGGGTTCCGAAGCGACGGTTCGCGAGGGCCTCGACCGGGTCGTCGGCGAAGCCGAGGGGAGGGTGCTCGTCACCACCTTCGCGTCCAATGCCGCGCGCCTCAAGACTCTCGGCCATGTCGCCGACGATACCGGGCGCCGGGTCTGCGTCGCCGGCCGCTCGCTCGACCGGATCCTGAGGGTCGCCAAGAGCGTCGGCTATCTGACCGATTTTCCCGAGACGATCGACTTCGACACGGCGATGAAGCTGCCCGCGCGCGACGTCATGATCATCGCCACCGGCGGCCAGGGCGAGAGCCGCGCCGCGCTCGCCCGGATCGCCTTCGGGCAGCATAAGCTCAGCGTGTCGGAGGGCGATCTGGTCGTTTTCTCGTCCAAGCAGATACCGGGCAACGAGATCGCCATCGGCCGGATCCAGAACGAGCTCGCCTCGCGCGGAGTCAGGATGATCACCGACCGCCAGGCGGAGGTCCACGTCTCGGGCCATCCCGGCCGTCCCGAGCTCGCCGCCATGTACCAGTGGATCCGGCCCGAGATCATCGTCCCCGTCCATGGCGAGATGCGCCACATGTCCGAGCATGACCGATTCGCCCGGGCCAATGGCGTTCCGCGCGGGATCGTCCAGAAGAATGGCGACGTCGTCCGGCTGGCCCCCGACGGGCCCAGGAAGCTCGGCGAGGAACGGGTCGGCCGGCTCATCCTCGACGGCGACGTCATCCTCGCCGCCGACGGTCCGACCATGAACGAGCGGCGCAAGATCGCCAGCTTCGGGACGATCACCGTTGCGCTGGCGCTCAACGCGAAGGATCGGCTGGTCGGCGACGTGCAGGTCGCGCTCGAGGGCATTCCGGTCGAGGAGGATCGCGAGGCCTTCGTCGAGGAGGCGGCCGACGCGGCGTCCGAGGCCGCCCTCAAGGGCGCGGCGAGCGAGGACAAGCTGCGCGAGGCGGTGCGTCTCGCCGTTCGCCGCTGCGCCACCGAATGGACCGGCAAGAAACCGGTGGTGGACGTGCTCCTCATCCGGGTCTGAACGGAACCGTCATTGCGAGCTCCGCCGCTCGAAGCTGGATTGCTTCGTCGCTGCGCTCCTCGCAATGACGGCTAGAGGTATTTCATGAAGTTCCAGTCGATCCTGGCGATCTACGTCCTGTTCTGGACGTTGAGCCTGTTCCTTGTCCTCCCCTTCGGGGTGCGGACGCCGGAGGAGGAGGGGGTGGAGACTCCGGCCGGCCATGCGCCGAGCGCTCCGCACCGCTTCAGCTTCGGAAGGGTGGCGTTGCGGGCGACCCTGGTCTCGGCGGTGGCCTTCGGCCTGTTCTACGCGAACTATCTGTTCGGCTGGGTGACCATCGACATGCTGGACTGGACTCGGTGACCCAAATCCTCCCCGCGATTTCGTGGGGAGGGGGACCGCGCAAAGCGCGGTGGAGGGGTTCTTCCCGAGTCGGAAAAGGCTCTTCCACCATGCTTCGCATGGTCCCCCTCCCCTGCGCAAAGCAGGGGAGGATTTTTTACGACCTGATCCGCTCGATCGCCTGGGCGAGGGCGACGTAGAGCTTGCCCATGTCGCTGGAAAGGATGGTGACTCCGAGCGGCGAGCCGTCGCGGTCGGCGAGGATCCGGCGGAGCATCGCCTCGAAATCGTGGATGTAGCGGTTCACCTGCTCGCGGAATTCGGGCTCTTCCTCGTAATGGCGGGCGATCTCGCGGGCGTCGTTGCGGTCGAGGAGGCGCACCGCCCGGCGGGTGAAGACTCCGCGGTCGCCCTTCAGATAAGCGGTCCAGGCGCTGTCGGTGACCTCGTTGGACAAGATCTTGGTGACGTCGATCGCGGTCGAGTTGAGCGATTCGATGAGAAGGGCGACCCGGCGCGAGAAATTCTCGCTTTCCCTCTCCTCGCGCTCGGCGCGTTCCTCGTCGATCCGGGCCTCGATCGCCGCCGCCGTCTCGCCGAGCGACAGCATCTGGCGGGTGAGGCGCTCGGACGCCCGTCGAGCGGTCTCGATCGCGCGCTCGGAAACGGCGGAGAGCTCCGCCATCTGGCGTTCGACCGTCTCGCTCACCGCCCGCTCGAGCGCCTCGCGGCTGGCCTCGCCGAGCGCGGCGGCGCTGGCGGGGATGGCGGCCGAGATCGCCTCGCGGGCGCGCTCCGAAGCCTGGCCGGCGGCTTCGCGGACCCGAAGCAGGGCCTCGATCAGCTCGGGGCCGGTGTCGGCCGCGATCCTCTGCGCCGCCGCCTGCGCTTCCTCCGCCGCGGCGCCGAGCGCGCGCAATTGCTCCTCGGCGCTCGCCGAGCCCTCGCCGATTCGGGCGAGCAGGGCCTCGACCGCCAATTGCTGCCGGGCCAAAGCGGCCTCGCCGTCGCCGAGCCGGGCGGCCGCGTTACCGCTCATGGTCTCGATGTCGCCGACAATCGGAACGACCGCCTCGACCGCCTCGCGAGTTCGGCCGGCCTGCTCCTCGACGCTCCTCAGGGCCGCCGGCAAGTCTTCGCGAAGCTCGCCGGAAATACCGGTCAGGGCCGCGCCCAGGCTGCCCGCGCTCTCGATCAGCTCGTTCGCCTGCTGCCGGCCGGCGCCGAGCTCGCCGAGAAGCGCGGCCGTCGCCGTTCGGACCTCGGCCACCGAGGCGCCGGTGTCGGCCGCGATTCGCTGACCGGATGCCTGCGCATCCTCGGCCGCGGCGCCGAGCGCGCGCATTTGCTCTTCCGCGCCGGCCGCGCCTTCGGCGACCCGGGCGAGCAGGGTTTCAACCGATTCGCGCTGGCGGCCCAGCGCTTCCTCGCTCTCGCCGAGACGAGCGGCCGCGGCATTCGCCGATCTCTCGACCTCGCCGACGACGGGGGCGATCGCCTGCGCGGCCTCGCGGGCGCGACCCGCCTGGGCCTCGACATTGGCGAGGGCCGCGGGCAGCTCGTCCCGAAGCTCGGCCGAAATGCCGGCCAGAGCGGTGCCGAGGCCGCCGGCGCGCTCGGTGAGCTCGCTCGCCTGCTCCTGCCCGGCGCCAAGCTCCTGGAGCAGCGCTCCGGCGGCCGCCCGAACGGCCGCCACCGACTGGCCGAGCCGCTCGCTATGAGCGTCGCCGCTGCGTCCGAGCTGATCGAACCAGCTGTCGAGCTCGGCCAATTCCTTGCCGAGTCCCGTGACGAGCGCGTGGCTCGCCGCGTCCTGGGCGGAGATATGCCCCGCCAGCGCCTCGATCTTGCCGCTGATCGTCTCGATCCGGTGGGAGAGGCTGCGCGCCGAATCCTCGCCGGCCTTGTCCAGGGCCGCCCGGCTCTGCTCGATCGCCGCCAGGGTGGCCTGGCCCTGAAGCTCCAGCGCCGAGCGCGCCGTCTCGACCGCTTCGGCGGCGCGGCTCATCGCCGAGTCGACCGCCGCCGTCATCTTGGCCGAGGATTCGTCCATGCTGGCGGCCGCGGCGGCGCTTCCGCTCTCGATCCGAGCGACATGGGCCGACATTCGCTGAGCGGCGCCGCCGAGCACTTCGTCGGCGTCCCGGCCGCGCGCGGCGAGCGAGGCGAGCTGCGCCTCGAGCGCGCTCGCCTGGCCGTGGGCGTTGAGCCCCGCTTCCTTCATCGCGCCGGCGACGGCGCGCGCCTGCTCCTCGGCGCGGGGCAGATCGTGGAGGAGGACTCCGATGTCGACCTTGGCGGCGTTGGCCGCGGCATCGAGGGCGGCGGCTTTCTGGTCGAGGGTCGCCGTCTCCTTCGAGAGATAATAAGTGACCCGGCCGAGCCGGTCCGAAGCCTCGTCGCCGAGGGACATGAGCCGCTCCGCCTCGCCGCGAAGCCGGGCGTGATTGTCCTCGATCCGTCCGGCGACGATCTCGAGCACGCTTTCCAGCGCCCGGCTCTCGGCGGTCATCGCCTCCACGGCCGCTCTGAACCGCTCAGCCTCGCGCCGTGACGTCCGCCCGAGCAGCAGCCACAGCAAAGCGAGCAGGGCGAGTGGGCCGGCCACGGTAGCGGTCCAGGTGATTCCGTTGCCGAGCGAGAGCGGCGGTCGAGTCTGCCAAAGCCAGTAGCCCACGGCGGCGAGCCAGCCCGCCGCGAGGAGAATGAGGAAGGCGCCGAGCAGTCCCGCCTTGGCCGGTCGCCTGGCCCCCGCAGGCTCCGGCGCCGCTTCCGGCGCCTCCTCTTCGGCTTCGACCGCCGGCCCGAGCCAGTCGCCGTCGGTTGCCGCCGTGGAGCCCATTTCGGGCTCCGTCTGTGCTCGTTCTGCCCCCGTCATAACGGTTGGTTTACCATGATTCGGTCGCCGGGGAAGATGGGAAGGATACGGGGTGTTAACGCGGCGGGCCTAGGGGAGGGACATGGTCTACGATCCCGGAGCCTTGAACGCCTCGCTCGCCGCCGCGGTCGGAAGCGATCCCGAGCTGATGCGCGAGCTTCGCATCGCTTTCCTCGAAAGCGCGGCGCGGCAGCTGGACCTGATGGGTCGCGCGCGCTGCGACGCCAATTGGTCGATCGCGGCGTCCCGACTGAAGAGCGTCGCCGCCAGCTTCGGAGTGACCGGCCTCGTCGCTTTGGCCGATGAAGCGCTCGACGGCGCCCCGGGCGATCCCGTCGTGCTCAGGAAGCTCAACGCGGCCATCGCCGACTTCGCGGAATAAGGGCGGCTTCGCCCTTCCCTGGAAGGAGGGAAGATTGCGGTGAGGCTTTACGCCGGCCGCTCCCCACCTCTATCCCGCCTTGATGGGGACTGACGCGTGACTCTGGCCGCCTTGATCGCCGCCTATCACGAGGCGGACGACGGAGGCTTGCGCGCGACTCTTCCGATCGCCGGCCGCACCCTGGTCGAACGCCAGGTCCGGCTCGCTTTGGCGGCCGGCGCGGAGCCGGTCGTGGTGGTGGTCGAACGGGTGACCGCGGCGCTCAGCGCCGCCCTCGACGGGGTGAGGGCGGAAGGGGTCCCGCTCGTCCTCGCGCGCAACGCCGCGGAGGCGGCGGAGGCGGTGCATAGCAGCGACCGGGTGCTCCTCGTCGGCGACGGCCTGGTCGCGCCCGAGGCGGTGATCGCGCGCCTTGTCGCCCTCGACGGACCGGCCATCCTCGTCGTTCCGGATCTTCGCGTCGACGACCGCTACGAACGGATCGACGCCCAGAGCCGTTGGGCCGGCCTCGCACTGATCGACGGCGATATGCTCAAACAGACCGCCTCGATGCTCCAGGACTGGGACCTTCAGTCGACCCTGCTTCGCCGCGCGGTTCAGGCGGGCGCCCGGCAGATCAGCGTCAGGGGCGAGGCCGAGGACGAGCTTCCGCTGGTCGCGGAGACTTCGGAAGACCTCGTCGAGCTGGAGGAAAAGATCGTCGCCGGTGCGCATGTCCGCCGAAGCGACTGGGTCTCGCGCTACCTGCTTGGGCCCGTGGAGCGGCTGGCGACCCGCGCGCTGATGCCGACCGCGGTCACGCCCACCGCCCTCGGGCTGGGCGCCACCTTGCTCATGGGGCTGGCCGGCCTGGCTTTCGCCAAGCACTGGCTGGGCCTCGGCCTCGCCTTTCTCCTCCTGGCGACTCCGCTCGACGGGATCGCCGAGCGCCTCGGCTCGCTTCGCCTGCAGGGGACGAGGGGGCCGAGCTGGTGGGCGGCCCTTCTGCCCGCGATCTCGGCCGGCTTGCTGCTCATCCTCGCTTATTCCCTCGCCGATACGCGCGGCTGGGGCTGCGTCGCCCTGGCCGGGACTGTCATCGCTTTCGCGGTGGCGCTTCGCATCGAGGCGGAGGGACGGGAGATACCCGGCAAGCTCTGGCTCGCCGAGCGCAAGGGCATGACCTGGCTGATGCTTCCCTTCGCTCTCTTCAATCTGTGGGGGACGGGGCTGACGGCGCTCGCTTTGTACGCCGGCGCCAGCTTCTTCTGGGCCCAGCGGCATGCTCATGCTCCGGTGCCCGTTCTCCCACAGGATTAGCGCCGCTTTAACCCTGACGGGTCTATGCACCGTCCATGTCCGAAGTGCGCGCGAACGGGGGTGAGCTGGACGGCGCGGCGCAGCTGCTCGCGTCGGCGCACGCGCGCGTGGCGGCGGCGATCGCCGATCTCGCCCTTCCGGAAGCCTTTCGCCTCAGCGACCGGCAGCGTTTCACGATCTCCCATCTCCTCCGGCGGCTGGTCGGCGACATCGAGGACGAGCTTCGCTCCGCCCTCGCCGCCCATTTCGCCGGGAAGGAGGAGGCGCCGCTTCGGGCCGCTTTGTCCTCCGCCGGCCTGCCCATCGCGGTGCCGGTCCTGGAGGGCGGCGGAATTCTCTCCGATCCGGGCCTGTTCGCCTTGCTCCTCCGCCGGACGGAGGAGCATCGGCTGGCCCGCGCCGCGCCCGAGCATCGCCTCCTCACCGAGCTGGCGGGAGATTCCGACCCGGCGGTCGCCGCCGCCGCCGTCTCGCTTCTGATCGCGGACAGCCGGCGTCTCGACGCCTTTCACGAGCCGCTCGTGGCCAGCGGCGACCTCCCCGCCGAAGTCGCGCACGGCCTGGCCTGGACCGTCGCCGCGGCGCTTCGCACCTATCTGATCGCCCGCCACCAAGTAGCCCCGGCGGCCGCCGACGGCGCCGTGACCTCGGCGACCGCGGCCCTGCTCGGACGCTATGACGAGGGCGCCGGGGCCGATGCCCTGGCGCGGCGGCTCGCGCTCCGCCTCGAGGAGCGGGCCCGGCTGGATGACGACCTCCTCGTCCGCGCCGCCGGCGAAGGCCTCCTTCCGCTCCTTCTGGCGGGCCTCTCGCTGCGCACCGGGCTCGATCCGCAGGCTTTGTGGGAGCTGCTCTCCGACTCGTCCGGACGGGGCCCCGCCATCGTTCTGCGCGCGGCGCATCTGGGGCGCGAAGCGGCGGCTTCGATCCTGCTCCACCTCGCCGGCCGCGAGGAGGCGGTCGGAGCCCAGCTCGACGTCTACGACGCGCTCGACTCGGCCCAGGCCCGGCACCACATACTCCTCTGGAGCCTCGATCCGGCCTATCGCGCGGCCGTGGCGAGGCTCGCATCATGAGCGCCGAAGAGGCCGTCCGCGGCCGGATCGACGCCGACGGCCGACTGGTCGCGGCGGAGCCGAGGCTGATGGCGCTTCATCGCGCCGCCGGCGGGGAGGAGAGCGGGCCGCTGGCGGTGCCGCAGATCGCGGCGCTCGCCCGACTGGCGCGCCGCCTCGGGATCGTCATCTCGCGCGGCGCCGTCGCCGCTGAAGGAGAGGCCGATCTCGATCTGTGGGTTCGCGCCGAGCCGAAGGAGGGCTGGGTCGATCTCGCCGTCACCGGCTGGATTGCCCGCCCGGCCCGGGCCCCGGCGCCCGCGCCCGATGCCGAGCGCCAGGCCGATTTCCTTCGCGCCGGCGCCGACTGGATGTGGGAAACCGACGCGGCGCTTCGACTGACCATCGTCTCGCCCGCCGCCGCCGCGGCGGCCGGCAAGGCTCCGGCCCAGCTGGTCGGTCAGCAGCTCACCCGCCTATTCCGGCTGGAGGAAGGCGAGGAGGGCGAGCTGCCCCTGCTCACCGCTCTCGCCGAGCAAAGGCGCTTCGACGGCCAGCTCGCCGAGCTTCGCGGCGGTCGCGGCGGCGGCTACCGACTCTCGGGGATTCCCCTGATCGACGGCGCCGGCCGCTTCGCCGGTTTCCGCGGCTCAGCCGCCGCCTTGCCCGCGGACGCTCCCGCCGCTCCCCCGGCGGAAGGGCCTTATCCGGAGCCGGGCGCTTTCGGCGAGCGGCTCGACAAGGCGCTTCGGGCGCCGCTCGCGCAGATCATCGCCAGCGCGGAGACGATCGGCGACCAGGGGGAGGGGCCGATCAAGAGCGACTATGCCGGCTATGCCGTCGACATCGCGACGGCGGGCCGCCATTTGCTGGCTCTGGTCGACGATCTGGTCGACCTTCAGGCGATCGAGCGGCCGGACTTCCGCCCGGAGGGCGAGGAGATCGACCTCGCCGACGTCGCCCGCCGAGCCGCCGGCCTGCTCGCCGTGCGCGCCGGCGAGCGTCGGATCAGGATCGACCCCCCCGCCGCCGGCGAAAGCCTTCCGGCCACGGGCGATTTCCGGCGGTCGCTTCAGATCGTCGTCAACCTCCTCACCAATGGTATCCGCTACTCGCCCGAAGGCGGCCAGGTCTGGATCCGCACCGACCGCGAAGGCGATCTCGCCGCTTTGATCATCGCCGACCAGGGCAAGGGCATCTCGGTCGACGACCAGGCGCGGATCTTCGAGAAGTTCGAGCGGGTCGATCCGACCGAGGCGGGCGGCACCGGCCTCGGCCTCTACATCGCCCGCCGCCTCGCCCGCGCCATGGGCGGCGACGTCGCCGTCGACAGCGCGCCGGGGCAGGGGGCGAGATTCACCTTCACCCTGCCGCTCAGAAGGGAATAGGCCGTTCATTCCTCCCCCGGATTTCCGGGGGAGGGGGACCGCGCGGAGCGCGGTGGAGGGGTTCTTCAGACTCAGCAAAGGCCCCTCCACCAGGCTTCGCCTGGTCCCCCTCCCCTGCAAATGCAGGGGAGGATTTGAGGTCAATGCCCCGAATGCTCCGCCCCAGCTTTGCCCGCCACCACCATCGGCTTGTGGAATTGGCAGGTCACGGTCGGGTTGAACTGCGCGAACATGCCGTTCGCGTTGCGCCGGTAGAGCCAGACGTGGCGGTCGTAATGCGGCTCGAAATTATGGGCCTCGTCGATCGACGCCGTCTTCGGATCGTCGGCCATGTCGTCATATTCGACGCCGTGGAAGGTGGGCAGGCCCTTGTTCCCGGCCCCGTGCCAGGCCTTCTTGAAGACGAGATTCTCGACCGCGACCAGCTCGAGCGACCCGTCCTCGCGAGGCTCGTAGATCAGGATCGAGGGCTTGCGGAAATCGGTGTGAGTGCCGCTGCCGCCGACCCGCGGATTGGGCGGAGCGGTGATTCCGAGCAGGTCCGGCCGGAAGAAATGGATCCCCATTCCGCCCAGCGCCTTGGCGCGGCCCATCATCGGGGCGGTGTCGCACATGTCGGTCGGGTCGCGGACATAACCTTCGGCCAGAGCGACCTTGACGTTCTGGAAGCGGGCGGTGGCGGCGCGGACCTCGTCGAGCGTCGGCTCGCCCGGGCCCGGGGTGGCCGTTGCCAAAACGGCGGCGATGATCGTCAACATAAGCAACTCCGATCGTTGGATGAGATCGGGGGAATGTCGCTCCCGCCTGTTGCCGGCGGATGCCGCGGCCCGGGCGAGTGTGTTTCAATTGTTGCGCGTGCCGATCCGGCTTGGCAGTCTTGCCCGCAAGGCCATGGGGGGCTCGATGAAACTGGTCAGCTGGATTTGCCGGCGCTGCTCCGGGCGCTGAAGTCGAGGCCGGGCTAATTCCCCTCCCTGGAAGGGAGGGGCTAGGGGTGGGTAGGCGAGCGCAGCGAGACTTTTGCGGAGTCGGCGTTTCGGCCGCCTTCGACGGACCCACCCCCGGCCCCTCTCTTCCAGGGAGGGGAGGCTAGCGCTGGTCGACGGGCACGTAATCCCGCTGGGTCGGCCCCGTGTAGAGCTGCCTCGGCCTTCCGATCTTCTGCTCGGGGTCGGAGATCATCTCGTTCCACTGGGCGACCCAGCCCACGGTCCGAGCGAGGGCGAACAAAGCCGTGAACATCGAGGTCGGGAAACCGATCGCCGAGAGGACGACGCCGGAATAGAAATCGACGTTGGGGTAGAGCTTCTTCTCGATGAAATAATCGTCGCTGAGCGCGATCTGCTCGAGCTCGCGGGCGACGTCGAAGACGGGATCGGTGACCCCGAGCTCCTTCAGCACCTCCTGCGCCGTCGCCTGCATCACCTTCGCGCGCGGGTCGTAATTCTTGTAGACCCGGTGGCCGAAGCCCATCAGCCGGAACGGGTCGTCCTTGTCCTTGGCGCGGGCGATGAACTCCGGGATCCGCTCCGGCCGGCCGATCTCGTGAAGCATGTTCAAAGCCGCCTCGTTGGCGCCGCCATGGGCGGGCCCCCAAAGGCAGGCGATCCCCGCGGCGATGCAGGCGAACGGGTTGGCGCCCGATGAGCCGGCGAGCCGGACGGTCGAGGTCGAGGCGTTCTGCTCATGGTCGGCGTGGAGGATGAAGATCCGCCGCATCGCCCGCTCGACGATCGGATTGACCTCATAGGGCTCGGCCGGGACCCCGAAGGTCATGCGAAGGAAGTTGCCGGTGTAGGTCAGGCTGTTCTGCGGGTACATGAACGGCTGGCCGAGCGTATATTTGTAGGCCATCGCCGCGATCGTCGGCATCTTGGCGATCAGCCGGTGGCTTGCGATCATCCGCTGCTTGGGATCGGTGATGTCGGTCGAATCGTGGTAGAAAGCGCTTAGCGCTCCGACCACTCCGCACATCACCGCCATCGGATGGGCGTCGCGGCGGAAGCCTCGGTAGAAGGTCGAGAGCTGCTCGTGGAGCATGGTGTGGCGCGAGATGGTGTAGGTGAAAGTCTCGAGCTCGGTCTTCTGCGGAAGCTCGCCGTTCAGGAGCAGATAGCAGACCTCCATGAAGGTCGAATGCTCGGCGAGCTGGTCGATCGGATAGCCGCGGTGGAGCAATATGCCCTGATCGCCGTCGATATAGGTGATCGCGCTCTCGCAGGCCGCCGTCGAGGTGAAGCCGGGATCGTAGGTGAAGGCGCCGGTTTCGGCGTAGAGCTTGCGGATGTCGACGACGTCGGGTCCGACGGAGCCCTGGCGCACCGGGAAGCCGTGGCTGTTGCCCCCATTGTTCCCGTCGCCGAGGGTGAGAGTGGCGTTTCCGTCGGCCATCATTCTGCTCCGTCCATCCGGTCCGCGATGCGGGCGAGGCTTTCCTCGCGCCCCAACAGGACCAGAACATCGAATATTCCGGGCGAGGTCGCCCGTCCGGTGAGCGCGGCGCGCAACGGCTGCGCCACCTGGCCGAGCTTGGCCCCGGCGCTTTCCGCTGTGCCGCGCACCGCCGCCTCTGTGGCGAGCGCCGTCCATTCGTCAAGCGCATTGAGCGCGGCCCAGGCCCGGGCGAGCAGCCGGGGAGCGTCGCCGGCGAGCAGCTGGGCAGCTTTGTCGTCGAAGTCGAGCGGGCGGGTCTGGAAGAGGAAGATCGAATTTTCAGCGAGTTCGTTAAGGTTCTTCGCTCTAGGTTTCAGCTCCGGCATGGCCCGTACGAGAAGCTCGGTCTCGGCCGTCGACAGGTCGCGGCCGATCGAAGATGCGAGCCGCGGCGCGATCAGGCCGCCGAGGCGGCCGTCGTCGGCCTCCCGGATATAATGGCCGTTGAGATTCTCGAGCTTCCTGACGTCGAAGCGCGACGGCGACTTGCCGACATGGTCGAGATCGAACCAGCGCACCGCATCGTCGCGGGAGATGATCTCGTCGTCGCCATGGCCCCAGCCCAGGCGAAGCAGATAATTGGCCAGGGCCTCGGGCAGGAAGCCCAAAGCCTCATAGTCCATCACCCCGGTCGAGCCGTGGCGCTTCGACATCTTGGCGCCGTCCGGGCCGTGGATCAAAGGCACATGCGCATAGGCCGGCTCGGGCCAGCCCATGGCGCGGATGATCCCGAGCTGGCGGAAGGCGTTGTTGAGATGGTCGTCGCCGCGGATGACGTGGGTCACGCCCATGTCGTGATCGTCGACCACGACGGCGAGCATGTAGGTCGGGCTTCCGTCGGAGCGGAGCAGGACCATGTCGTCCAGCTCCTCGTTCTTCACCGTCACCGAGCCCTGAACGAGGTCGTCGATGATCGTCTCCCCCTCGCGCGGTGCCTTGAGTCGGACAACGAAGGGCGCATCGGGAGTGGGCGCGTCTGGCGAGCAGTCGCGCCATGCGCTCTCGACCCGGTAGGGCCGCTTCTCCGCCTGCGCACGCTCACGCTGGGCCGTCAGCTCCTCGGCAGTCATGTAGCAGCGATAGGCGTGGCCACGGGCGAGCAGCTCATGGGCCACCTCGGCGTGGCGGGCGGCGAATTGCGACTGATAATATTCGTCGCCGTCCCAATCGAGGCCGAGCCAGCGCATCCCCTCGAGGATCGCCTCGATCGCCGGCTGGGTCGAGCGCGCCTTGTCCGTATCCTCGATACGCAGAAGGAAGCGGCCCTTATGGTGGCGGGCATAGAGCCAGGCGAAAAGCGCGGTGCGGGCGCCGCCGATGTGAAGGAAGCCGGTCGGCGAGGGCGCAAAGCGGGTGACGACCTCGCCGGGCTGGACGGTTGCGCTCAAGCGCCTTTTCTCCAAGGATGCGGGCCATGACGGCCGGTGATGCGAGCGCCCCTAGCATAGCGGATCATAATCGTCATCCCGGCGAAAGCCGGGACCCATGAGCACGGACGCCTTCTGCTCAACCTCCGAGCCCGGTGTTCCTGGATCCCGGGTCAGGCCCGGGATGACGGGGTTTCGCCGGCTCTCCACCCGCCTCGAATCCCTCGCCGACGCGGAGCGCGACCAGCTGCCGCTCTGGCTTCCGGTCGGCCTCGGCCTCGGCACCGCCGCCTGGTTCGCTCTGCCCGACGCCCGGGCCTGGACGGCCTTCCTCCTGCTCGCCGCGGCGCTCGGCCTGGCACCGCAGGGGCTGGCGCCGGGGACGCGCTGGGGACGGGCGGTTTCGATCTTCTGCCTCGCCGCGATGATCGGCTGCGCCAACATCTGGTGGAAAGCCGATTGGGTCGCCGCTCCGGTGCTGAGCCATGCTCGAGCGGCCGAGTTCGACGCGAGGATCGAAAGCTTCCAGCGCCTTCCGGCGCGCGACCTGGTGCGGCTGGTGGTGAAGCCGGCGGCCGATAGCGGGCTGCCGCGGCTCAGGGTCAATGTCGATGCCGCCAGGACGCCGTCCGGGATCGAGGCCGGGGCGACCGTGCGGCTCCGCGGCTATCTGATGCCGCCCGCGCCCGCCGCTCTGCCCGGAGCCTATGATTTCGCCCGGGCCGCCTGGTTCCAGGGGATAGGCGGAAGCGGGCGGGTTACATTGGTCCGGATCGTCGCTCCGCCGACCGACCGGGGGTGGCGGGCCCGGCTGGCCGATATGCGCCAGCGCCTCGCCGACCATATCCGCTCGCGACTTCCGGGCGCCGCCGGGGGAATCGCCGCGGCGCTCGCCACCGGCGACCAGGGCAGAATCCCGGAGGCAGACGCGGAGGCGATGCGCCGCTCCGGTCTCGCCCATCTGCTCTCGGTCAGCGGCCTCCACCTCACCGCGGTGGTCGGCGCGGTCATGCTCCTGACCCTGAAGCTGCTCGCCCTGAGCCCGGCCCTGGCCCTGCGCTTTCGGCTGGTGCTGGTCGCCGCCGGCGCCGGGGCGCTCGCCGGAGTCGCCTATACCCTTCTAACCGGGGCCGAGGTGCCGACGATCCGCTCGTGCATCGCGGCCTTGCTCGTCCTCCTCGGAATCGCGCTCGGCCGGGAGGCGCTGACCCTGAGGCTGGTCGCGGTCGCCGCCCTCGTCGTCCTCCTGCTCTGGCCCGAATCGCTCCCGGGCGCGAGCTTCCAGATGAGCTTCGCGGCGATCACCGCGATCGTCGCCCTCCACGAGCATCCGCGCGTGCGCGCCCATCTCGCCCGGCGCGACGAGCTCTGGCCGATGAAGCTCGGCCGCTTCGGCCTCGGTCTCGTCCTCACCGGATTCGCCGTCGAGGTCGCCCTCATCCCGATAGCGTTGTGGCATTTCCATCAGGCCGGGCTGTACGGGGCGCTGGCCAATATCGTCGCGATCCCGCTCACCACCTTCGTCATCATGCCGATCGAGGCGCTCGCCTTGCTGTTCGACCTTGCCGGCCTTGGCGCCCCTTTCTGGTGGCTGGCGGGCGTCGCGCTCGAACTACTCCTGGCCCTCGCCCACGCCGTGGCCGCGGCGCCCGGAGCGGTGGCCCGGCTCCCGACCCTGCCGGGCCTGGCCTTCGCGGCGATGGTCGTCGGCGGGTTGTGGCTGGCTTTGTGGCGGAGGCGCTGGCGGCGCCTGGGCCTCCTTCCGGTTGCCGCCGGAGCGGTCCTCGCCTCGCTTCATCCTTCGCCCGACCTGCTCGTCACCGGCGACGGCCGGCACCTCGCGGTCAGGACCTCGTCGGGCGAGCTGGCTCTGCTTCGCGGCCGCGCCGGCGATTATGTCCGCGACCTGATGGCCCAGAGCGCCGGCCTGGAAGGCGAGGCGGGCGAGCTGGATTCGCTGCGCACCGCCGAGTGCAGCGCCGATTTCTGCGCCGCCGAGCTTCGCGGCTGGCGCCTGCTGGCGAGCCGAAGCGGACGGCTGGTCCCGGTGGAGGCGCTTCGCCGGGCCTGCGCGCGGGCCGACATCGTCGTCTCCGACCGCCGCCTGCCGGCGGCCTGCCGGCCGCGCTGGCTCAAGGCGGACCGGGATTTCCTGGCCAGGAGCGGCGGCCTGGCGATCGCTCTGGGGGCCAATCCGCAGGTGGTGACGACAGCGGCCGGCGATCGTCACCCCTGGATCCGAAATTCGGTGTCAGACACCGATTTAATGAACCGGGCGCCGTCCCGCCGCGGGCGGCAGAAATTCGGTGTCTGACACCGAATTATGAAAATCGGTGTCAGACCCGAATTAACGGCGCCGCTCGCTCCGGTTGTGGCGTTCGATCGACATCAGGATCCCGAGGCAGATCATCACCGTCAGCATCGCCGATCCGCCGTAGGAGACGAGGGGAAGGGGGATCCCGACGACCGGGGCGAGGCCCATCACCATCATCAGATTGACGGCGATGTAGAAGAAGATGGTCAGGGTCAGCCCGGCCGCGGCCAGCCGCTCGAACCGCCCCTTGGCCTCCAGCGCCACGCCCATCCCCCAGCGCAGCAGAAGAAAAAAGAGGAGGATCAGGACGCAGCCCCCGATCAGCCCCCATTCCTCGGCGATGGCGGAGAAGATGAAGTCGGTATGCTGCTCGGGCAGATAGTGAAGGTGGCTCTGGGTGCCGTTCAGGAACCCCTTGCCGAAGACTCCGCCCGAACCGATCGCGATCTTCGACTGGGTGAGGTGATAGCCGGCGCCGAGCGGGTCGGTCTCCGGGTTGAGGAAGATGAGGACCCGCTCCTGCTGGTGGGGCAGGAGGAAGGAATAGACGATCGGAAGAGCGGCGGCGACGGCGAGGCCGCCGCCGATGAACAGGCGAAGGGGCAGGCCGGCGAGGAACATGAGCGCGATGGTGTTGAGAACGATCAGCATCGTCGTTCCGAGGTCCGGCTGAAGCAGGATGAGCAGGATCGGCGGGCCGAGGATCAGAGCGAGCGGCCACATCGCCCACAGGCGCCTTATCTCCGCCGGCGGGACATGGGCGTAGAAGCGGGCGAGGGTGAGGACGATGATCGGCTTCATCAGCTCGGACGGCTGGAGGCGAAGGAAGCCCAGCTCGAGCCAGCTTCGGGCGCCGCCGCCGATCACCCCCAGCGCCAGAGTCAGGATGAGCAGAAGTATGCCCCCCCCATAAGCGAAGAAGGCGAAATCGTGGAAGGTCTGCGGCCGGATCCTCGACAGAGCGAGGGCCATTCCGAGGAAGACCAGGAACCGGATCATATGGGGGAAGGCCCAGGGCATCATGAAGCCCCCCGCCGCCGAATAGAGGCCGAGCACTCCGGCGGCGCCCAGGGCGGCCACGATCCAAAGCATTCGCCACGGCAGGGTGGCCAGCGGCGCCGGAACGAAGGCGAGGCCCATCAGCCGCCGGTTCCCGAAGCCCCGCCGCGCGCGGCCTTTTCGGCGGCCGCGGCGGCAAGCCAGCGCTGCGCCCGGGCCTCCATCCGCTCGGCCAGCGTTCCGCCCCATTGCTCCTCGAAGGTGGCGAGCGACGCCAGGGCTTTGGGCTTGTCGAACAGATAGGTGAGAACGTCCTTGGCGACCGGCGCCGCCGCCCGGGCTCCGCCCATGCCGTGCTCGATCACCACCGAGCAGGCGTAGCGCGGGTTGGCGGTGGGGGCGAAGCAGACGAACAGGCCGTGATCGCGATACTTCCAGGCGCCGGACTGGCCGCGCTGGCCGCCGGTGATCCGGCGGACCTGGGCGGTGCCAGTCTTGCCGCCCATCTCGATCCCGGGGAGCTCGAGCCTGCTTCGGCCGGCCGTGCCGGCGCCGTTCACCACTTCCCACATGCCGGCCCGGACGGTGTCGAAATGCTCCTTGGGGAAGGGCAGGGCCGCCGGCGGCGGGCGCTTGCGGCGGATGAGGTTGGGCTGGATGTCGCGGCCCGAGGCGACCCGCCCGGCCATCACCGCCAGCTGGAGCGGATTGACGATGACGAAGCCCTGCCCGATCGAGGTGTTGAGAGTGTCGGACTCGGTCCAGTCCGGCCGCTCGACCAGCTTCGCGCTCCGCTCGTAGCGCGCCTTCTTCCATGGAGCGCTCGGCATCGTCCCGTAATTTTGGGAGACGACGGGGATGTCGAACTTCTCGCCGAAGCCGAGCCTTTTGCCCATGGCCGAGATGATGTCGATCCCGGCGCGCCGGCCCATGGCGTAGAAATAGGTATTGCAGCTGCGCGCGATGGCGGTGTGCATGGTCATAGAGCCGTGGCGGCCAAGGCAGCGGAAGAAGCGGTTGCCGAGCTGGAAGCCGCCGGGGCAATTGACATGCGCCTTGGGGTCGATCCCGGCCTGGAGCAGGGCCATGGCGACCATCGGCTTGAAGGTCGAGCCGGGCGGGTAGAGGCCGTTCAGCGCCTTGTTGAGCAGGGGCTTCCTCTCATCCTCCGACAGCATCTTCCATTCGTTGCGGCTGATTCCGTCGGTGAAGCTGTTGGGATCGTAGGCCGGCATCGAGGCCAAGGCGAGGATGTCGCCGGTCAGGCAGTCGAGCACCACCACCGAGCCCGATTCCTCGCCTAGGCGACGGGCCGCGAAGGTCTGCAAGCCCGCGTCGATGGTGAGCGGAAGGGCGCCTCCGCTCTTGTCCTGGAGCGTCGTCAGGTTGCGGACCAGCTTGCCGCCCGCCGTCACTTCGACCCGCTCCGCCCCCGGTCGGCCGCGCAGGCGCATTTCCATTGTCTTTTCAACGCCCTCCTTGCCGATCTTGAAGCCAGGCGTAATCAGCAAAGGGGCCTTGCCCTCTTTCTCATACTCGTCCTTGTTCGGCGTCCCGACATAGCCGACCAGATGCGCGACCGCGGCCCCGTCCGGGTAGAAACGCGAAAAGGCGCGAAGGGGCGCGACTCCGGGCAGCTCGGGCTGGCGGATGGTCACCGCCGCATATTTCTCGAACGGGAGGTTCTCGGCGACCGGCACCGGCTGGTAGCCGGCCGCGTGCTTCAGCTCCTCCCGGATCCGCTCGACTTCGTCCTGGGGAAGCTCGAGCAGCCGGGTCAGCTCCGCGATGATCCGGTCCGGCTCCTTCAGCCGGTCCGGGATGAGGTCGATCCTGAAGTCGCTCCGGTTGATCGCGATCGGCTGGCCCGCCCGGTCGACGATCCAGCCCCGTCGCGGCGGGATCAGCCGGAGCTGCACCCGGTTGCTTTCGGAGAGCGTCTTGTAGCGCTCGTTCTCGGCGATCGAGATATAGGCCATCCGCCCCGCCAGCGCCGCTCCCAGCAGGCCCTGGAAGCCGCCCACCACCATGGCGCGGCGGGTGAAGGTCAGGAGCTGGCTGCCCTCGGTGATCACGGGCCGGTTGCGTCTCTTCATCATCGCTGCAGCCGCCAGCGATCGAGTCCGACGACGAGCCGGGCCACCAGGGGATAAGCGAAAACCGACAAAGCGAGCTGCGGCAGAAGCACGGCGAAGGGCGTCGTCCCCCCCATCTGTCGAGCCACGTACCAGCCGCCGGCGGTGTAGAAGAGGATGGCGGCGGCGGCGAACAGCCAGTCCATCCAGTAATCGCGCCAGCCGACCCGGCTGTCGACGATGTCGAGGATGAGGAAGGTGAGGGTCCACAAGGCCATCGACTGGCCCACCGGCAGGCCGGCGGCGAGATCGTTGAACAGGCCGAGCGGCAAGGCGATGTGCGCCTGCCACATTTCCGGCCTCAACAGCCGCCAGGCGAGCAGCACGAGATAGGCGAAATCGGGGACGATCGGCCGGCTCGCGACGTAGGGGAAGAGGGCGAGCAAAGCGGCGGCGAGCGTGCTCAGGATCGGCACCCACTGGCGCCGGAATCCGAGGAGGGCGATGTCGCGGCTTGATCCGGCAATGCGGCTCATTGGCCGGTGCCCCTCAGGGCGCTTTCGGTGGTCTCGGTGAGCGGCACGTCGGCGAGCGGCTGATAGATTTTGAGAACGATCGCATATTCGACATTGGCGGGATCGGCGAGCGGCTTCGCCACCGTCCGGTCGCCGGCGACCGACACCACCACGGCGACCGGAATGTCGGGCGGATAGACCCCGCCGACGCCCGACGTCACCAGCACGTCGCCGCGGCGGAAGGGGTTCTCGCCCAGCTCGAGGGTCTTGAGGTCGACCGTTCCGTCGCCATGGCCGGTGGCGATCGCCGCGGTGCCGTCGCGGACCAGCCGGACGGGCACGTTGCTGGCGCTGTCGCCGACGAGCAGGACCCGGCTCGCCCAGCGCCCGGTCTCGATCACCCGCCCGACCAGGCCGTCGGCGGAGCGGACCGGCTGGCCGGGCTGGACTCCGGACGAAGCGCCGGCCGAGAGGGTGGCCAAGCGGCGGACCGAGGCGAAGGAGGAGCCGACGATCCGGGTCACGGCTACCGGATCCTCGGTCTCGCGGGTCAGGCCGAGCAGGGCCTTCAGCCGCTTATTCTCGAGCTCGGTCGCCTGCGCCTCGATGAGCTTGCGCCGCGATTCCCGGAGCCGCCGCTTGAGCTCCGCATTCTGCCCGCCCGCCTGGACGTAATTGCCGACCGAGTCGCTCATCCCGCCGAAGAATCGGACCACTCCGCGCCCGCCGGTCGTGACCGGGCTGGTGACGTCGAGAGCGACTCCCTTCAAGGCGTTGAAGCCGGTCGGATCGACGATGGCGATGACCAGCAGAAGCCCGGCGAAAAGGGCTCCGCCGACGGCGATCACATAGGACAGGAACAGCCCGTATTGCGCCCTGCGAGAGAATCCGGGGCGACGGGTCGATGGCGGCGGCACCTGTCTGCCTCCCGGCCCGGCCTCAGGCGGTCAGCAGAACGCCGCGGAAGATTTCCTCCTCGAGCGCCCGGCCGGTGCCGATGGCGACGCAGGTGAGCGGATCGTCGGCGACGGTGACCGGAAGCCCCGTCTCGTCACGCAGCACCTCGTCCAGTCCCTGCAGGAGGGCGCCGCCGCCGGTCAGGACGATGCCCTGGTCGACGATGTCGGCGGCAAGCTCCGGGGCGGTGTTCTCGAGGGCGATCCTGACGCCCTCGACGATCGTCCCGACCGGCTCCGAAAGCGCCTCGGCGATCTGCCGCTGGTTGATCGTGATCTCCTTGGGAACGCCGTTGACGAGGTCGCGGCCCTTGATGTGGACGCTGAGCCCGTCGCCGTCGGCCGGCGGCTTGGCGATCCCGACCTGCTTCTTGATCCGCTCGGCCGTGGCCTCGCCGATCAGCAGATTGTGGTTGCGGCGGACGTAGGAGGAGATCGCCTCGTCCATCTTGTCGCCGCCGACTCGCACCGAGGTGGTGTAGGCGAGGCCTCGAAGCGAGAGCACGGCGACCTCGGTGGTGCCGCCGCCGATGTCGACGACCATCGAGCCGATCGGCTCGGTGACCGGCATGTCGGCGCCGATCGCGGCCGCCATCGGCTCCTCGATCAGCCACACCTGGGAAGCGCCGGCGTTGGAGGCGGCGTCGCGGATGGCGCGCCTTTCGACCGAGGTCGAGCCCGAGGGGACGCAAATGACGATCTCGGGCCAGCGCGGGAAGCGGCGCTTGCCGTGGACCTTCTGGATGAAATGCTTGATCATCTGCTCGGCGACATCGATGTCGGCGATGACCCCGTCGCGCAACGGGCGGATCGCCTCGATCTGGTCGGGGGTCTTGCCCATCATCATCTTGGCGTCGTCGCCGACCGCCTTCACGCGCTTCACCCCGTTGATCGTCTCGATCGCGACCACCGAAGGCTCGTTCAGCACAACGCCGCGGCCCCGCACGTAGACGACGGTGTTGGCCGTGCCGAGGTCGATCGCCATGTCGTGGGAGGGGAACTTGAAGAAACGCAAGAGTGACATTGAGCTGGGTCCCGCTTCTCTAAAAACGCCGCCGCGGCATCGTGCCCGGCGCGCTTGCATTCTCTCTATAGGATGGCCCCTCGGCTTGTTCCACAAATGAGTTAACAAGGCTCGCGGGTCGGCCCGGCTTGGTCTAGACCGCTGATCGATGTCAATACGCCGCCTGCCCGAGCATCTGGTCAACCGCATCGCGGCGGGTGAAGTGGTGGAAAGACCGGCCAGCGCGTTGAAGGAGCTGGTGGAAAACGCGATCGACTCCGGCGCCTCCCGGATCGCGATCTCGCTCGGCGGCGGCGGCACGACGAGGATCGAGGTCGCCGACGACGGCTGCGGCATGAGCCCCGCCGACATGGCCCTCGCGCTCGAGCGCCACGCCACCTCCAAGCTGCCCGGCGAGGCGATCGAGGCGGTGACCACCCTGGGCTTTCGCGGCGAGGCGCTTCCCTCCATCGCCAGCGTCGCCCGACTCTCGGTCGAGAGCCGGGTGCGCGGCGCCGACGGCTGGTCCCGGATCGTCGACAACGGCCGGTTCGAAGGGGAGGGGCCGGCGGCGCTTCCGCCCGGCACCCGGATCCGGGTCGAGCAATTGTTCGCCCGGATTCCCGCCCGCCGCAAGTTCCTGCGCTCCGAACGCTCCGAATATGCCGCCTGCCTCGACGTCGTGAAGAGGCTCGCGATGGCCCGGCCCGACATCGGCTTCAGCCTCGAGCATGAGGGCCGCCGGACTCTCTCGGTCCAGCCCGGCGAGGACCGCCCGGCCCGAGTCGCCGCGCTGACCGACCGGGCCCTCCACGACAACAGCGTCGCCGTCGATTACGACCGCGGGCCGGCCCGGCTCGGCGGAGTCGCCGGACTTCCGACCTTCAACCGCGGAGTCGCCGACCACCAATATCTGTTCGTCAACGGCCGCCCGGTGAAGGACCGGCTGCTGATCGGCGCGGTCCGGGCCGCCTATCAGGATCTGCTCGCCCGCGACCGTCATCCGGTGATCGCCTTGTTCATCGATCTCCCCGGCGAGGAGGTCGACGTCAACGTGCACCCGGCCAAGACCGAGGTCCGCTTCCGCGACCCGGCGGGGATCAGGGGGCTGATCGTCGGGGGCTTGAGGCACGCTCTCGACGGCGCGGGCTTCCGGAGCGTGCAACGCCCGGCGGGGGACGTGCCGTGGCAGGCAGGTTCAAGTCATTCCCGCGAAAGCGGGAATCCCGCTTCTTCCCTTCTGTGGACGTCGCGGCCAGGCGGGACCCCCGCTTTCGCGGGGGTGACGGGTGGGGTTCGGGAGGAGAGAAGCGACTTCTATCCCCAGGCCCGGGGCGAATCGGCCTTCGCGCCGCCTCCCGAGGCCCACAGCTTCCCGCTCGGGGTCGCCCGCGGCCAGGTCGCCGCCACCTATATCGTCGCCGAGGCGGAGGACGGGCTGATCCTCGTCGACCAGCATGCCGCCCACGAAAGGCTGGTGCTCGAGCGGATGCGCCGGGCGATGGCCGACGGCGGAGTCGCCCGCCAGGCCCTGCTCCTTCCCGAGGTGGTCGAGCTGGACGAGCCCGCCTGCGACCGGCTCGAGGCGCGCGCCGCGGAGCTTACCGAGATGGGGCTCGAGCTCGAGCGATTCGGCGCCCGGGCGATACTCGTCCGGGCGACCCCCGCGATCCTCGGCAATGGCGACGTCAAGGGCCTGGTCACCGACCTCGCCGACGAGCTCGCCGCCTTCGACGACGCCCTCGCGCTCAGGGAGAGGCTCGACCATGTCGCCGCCACCATGGCCTGCCACGGCTCGGTCCGCGCCGGCCGCATCCTCTCCGTCGCGGAGATGAACGCTTTGCTCCGCGAGATGGAGGTCACCCCCCATAGCGGCCAGTGCAACCACGGCCGACCGACCTGGGTGAAGCTGGCCCACGGCGACATCGAGAAGCTTTTCGGGAGGAAATAGGCTGGAGCGGATCGGCAAAGGGCCTGAAGGAGTCGCGATCCTCGGCGCGGCGGCCCTCGGCGCGGCGATGATGCTCGCCTCCTGCTCGGCGGCGCCCCGGGCGCGCGAAGCTTCCGAATCGCGGCGAAGCATCGTCCTGCTTGCCGCCCCGGCCGGTCCGCGCGACTTCGCCGGTCCGATCCAGGGCACGGTCCGGTGCGACGAGGCCATGCCCGCGGAGGCGCCCTGCCTCGCCGAGGATTTGACTCTGGCCCAGGCCGTTCTCGCCTGCGGGCCGGTCGAGGCGACGATCGATCGCGGGACCAGCCACTACAGGCTGGTGAGCTTCCCGGCGGGGCTGCGCGAGCGCTTTCCCGCCATGTCCAGCGACCTCGACATCGTCCGGTGCGTCCAAGGCCGGGTCGGCTTCTCCTTCTCCGCCGTGCTCGCGGCCGAAGGCGCAGAAGCATTGGATGGGGATTCGGCGCCTTTCGAGACCCTCCATTCGAAGGGATCCAGGGCGAAATAATCGGTGCCAGCAAATAATCGGTGCCAGGCACCAATTCCCAAGTGCCTGAAATCGTTCGGGCGGAGGAAAATTGGTGCCTGGCACCGATTTCTAACTGGCACCGATTTCTAAGTAGCTGGAATCGTTCGGGGCGGAGGCGCTCTACGCTTCGCTGGCCAGGCGAGTCTCGATCCGCCGGTGCCAGGCGATTCCGGCCGCGGTCACCAAGGTGAGCGCTCCAAGCTCCCACCACCAGAAGAGCATCGGATCGCCGGCCAGGCAGGCCGCGTAGAGGGCGACGATCCGGCCATTGGCGTTGAGCAGGTTCATCAGCTTCAGGGCCGGCGCCGCCTGCTCGCCATAAGCGGCGGCGACGGCGCGGCGGTCGGGGGCGGCGGCGAGGGCCCGGTCGAAGCGGACGGCGAGACGGTCGAGCGATCCCGCCATCCGGTCATAGGCCCGGACCAGCCAGTTGGGCGAGGCGGAGGGGGCCGTGTGGCCGGGATCGCCGCGGACCCGGCGATGGTAGCGCGCCCGCTCGCTCTCGTAGAGATTGGCCTGGACGCCGTGGACGAGGCCGGCGATCGTCCCGGTGATCCACGCCTGCGGAGTGTCGATCGCCGCTCCGAGCGCGAGGTAGAGGATCAGGAACACGCCATGATCGCACAGGCCGTCGAGGAAGCGTCCGAGGGCGCTCGCCGTGCCGGTGGCCCGGGCGACCATCCCGTCGAGCCCGTCGAGCACAAGCCAGCCGATGGCGAGCAGGAAGCCGAGAGTCGCCAGCATCGGATCGCGCCAGCCGAGAAAGGCCAAAGCGGCGCCGGTGCCGACGGCGAGGCCGGCGACGGAGACGGCGTTGGCCGGGATCCTCGAGCGGAGCGCCAGCGGAAGCAGCATCCGGCCGGCGAGATGGACAACCCACAAATTGGTCGGATCCTCGACTCGCAGATCGCGCGAGCCGTCCGGAGGCGGCAGCCAGGCGGGGCGGGGACGAACGCTCATCGCGGAAGCCGTTAAACCCGAGCCCGGATCGGGGTCAATCGGGCTGTCGTCGCCCATGAGGCGCTCGAAAATCGGTGTCTGACACCGAATTACCGCTTGCTCCGAAAAATCGGTGTCTGACACCGAATTATGAAAATCGGTGTCTGACACCGAATTATGAAAATCGGTGTCTGACACCGAATTATTGCAGAGTCTGGAAGAACCCCTCCACCATGCTTCGCATGGTCCCCTCCCCCGGAAAACCGGGGGAGGAGTTTCGCCCGTTTCACCGGCTTTGGACCGGCTCCGCTTCGATCACCTTGCCGCCCCGGTCGAGCTGGACGATGTGGTAGACCGGCCGAAGCGGCGCGAAGGCCGAGGCGTAGCCGAGCTCGCTCGAGCAATCGGCGCGGGGCAAATAGCGGACGAAGCCGGCGCAGCCGCCTTCCCAATCGGGGGTGCCGAGAATGGCCTCAGCCGACTCGCGGTCCATCCCGAGCTGGACCTGAGTGAACCGGCCGGGGAGCCGGCGGTCGTGCCAGAATCCCCAGGCGGCCCAGGCGATCCCGGCCCCGACGGCGGCCAGGAAGGCGCCTTCGAGCAGCCGGCGCCGGCGCCAGGAAGGGCGATCAGCCATCGCCGCGCCGAGCCGCAAGCGCCCTCAATCGCTCCGCGACCCGCTCGATCGGGTGGGCGGCCGCCTGCGCCCGGCTCGCCTCCAGGCGGGGATAGCCGGCCTCGGAATCGGCGATCAGCTCCCTGACGAAGCCGCCGCCGCGCACCTCGCGGAGGATCCGGCGCATCTCGGTCCTCGTGTCGGCGGTGACGATCCGGGCGCCGCCCTTCAGAGCGCCGAACTCGGCGGTGTTGGAGATCGCCTCGCGCATCCCGGCTATGCCTCGCTCGTAGATGAGATCGGCTATCAACTTCACTTCGGTAAGGCATTCGAAATAAGCGATTTCAGGTGAGAAGCCGGCGTCGACCAAAGTCTCGAAGCCGGCATGGATCAGCTCGGGGATCGCGCCCCACAGCACCGCCTGCTCGTTGAACAGATCCGCCTCGCATTCCTCGGCGAAGCTGGTCCTGAGGATTCCGACCCGGCCGCTTCCGATCGCGGCGGCATAAGAGAGGGCGAGCGCTTCCGCCCGCCCGGCCGGGTCCTGGTGGACGGCGAACAGGGCGATGAGCCCGCCGCCCTGCTCAAATTCGCGCCTGAGCGCGGTGCCGGGCCCCTTCGGAGCGACGAGGAAGATTTCGAGGTCCGGCCGCGGCTCGATCAGCGCGAAGCGGATGCTGAGGCCGTGCGCGAAGGCGAGGGCCGCCCCTTCGGCGAGGTTCGGAGCGACCTCCTCCGCATAGATTCGCGAGTGGAGCTCGTCCGCTGCCAGCATCACGACGAGATCGGCCTTTGCGGAGGCCCGGCTCGCCGTCATGACGTCAAAATCGTCCGCGGCGGCGCGGGCCCGGCTGGCCGAGCCGTCCGGAAGCCCGATGGTGACGGAAACGCCGCTGTCGCGAAGGTTGAGGGCCTGCGCCCGCCCCTGATTGCCATAGCCGATCACCGCGACTCGGCGGCCCCGGATCAGCGCGAGGTCGGCATCCTCATCGAGATACACCCGCATCGAAATCGGACCACTCCGTTCGCCCTGAGCCTGTCGAAGGGCTTTGCTTTCTTCCGGTAGTCGGAAGGACGGGGCTTCGACAAGCTCAGCCCGAACGGAACAGACCTATCAGCCGCGCGGGATCCTCCATCGCCTCGGTGAAGCGTGGCCAGTCGGCCGGGGGCTGGCGGGAGAACCAGGTAAATTGGCGCTTGGCATATTGGCGGGTCGCGGTCCGGCCCGCCGCAAGGGCCTCCTCGCGGCTCAGCGCGCCGCTCAGGAAAGCCTCAATCTCTCTCACCCCGATCGCCCGCATCGCCGGAAGCATCGGGTTCAATCCTCGCGCCAGAAGTGAGCGAACCTCCTCAACCCCTTCGTCGGACATCATTTTCTCAAACCGGCGGTCGCAGCGCTCGTAAAGCCAGTCGCGCGGGGGCAGAAGCAGCAGCGGGACCAGGTCGACCTCGCCGGCGATTCCGCCCGATCGCTCCGACTGCCACTGCGCAAGCGGCCGTCCGGTCGAACGGACGACCTCCAGGGCCCGCGCCACCCGGGTCGAATCCGACGGCCGCAGCCGGGCCGCGGCGCCCGGATCCTCGCGCTCCAGCGCCGAATAATTATGCAGGACGGTGAACGACCGGACCGCCGCCCGGATCGCCGGATCGATCTCGGGCACCGGCGCGATCCCGTCGAGCAGGGTCCGGATATAGAGGCCGGTGCCGCCGACCAGGACCGGCAATCTTCCTTCGGCCTGGGCGTCGCTTATCGCCCGCTTCGCGTCGGCGGCCCAGTCGGCGGCGGAGCAGGGCAGGGCCGAGTCGCGATAGCCGTAGAGGCTATGGGGGGCTCGGGCCTCGTCGGCGGGCGCTGGCCGGGCCGAGATTATGCGCAAATCCGAATAAACCTGAGCGCTGTCGGCGTTGATCACGACTCCGCCGGCGGCCTTGGCCAAAGCGAGCGCGAGCGCCGACTTGCCGCTGGCGGTCGGCCCCGCGATAAGCGCCAGCCGCCGATCCGGAGAGGAAGCCATGTTCATCGCTACGCTGATAGCAAAGGATCGCCTCGCCGACGGGGATATTTCGGCCGCCGCGGACGCCCTCGCCGCCGCCGGGATGGCGCCCTACGGCCGAAGCTGGATCGAGGACGAAAAGGCCTGCGACCTGCTCTTCTCGGCCGCCCCCGGGCCCGCCCGGGCCGCCCTCGAGGGGCTGCTCGACGGAGTCGACGTCATCGTCCAGGGCGAGGCGTCGCGCCGCCGCCGGCTGCTCGTCGCCGACATGGATTCGACGATGATCGCGGTCGAATGCATCGACGAGCTCGCCGATTATGCCGGCCTCAAGGCCGAGGTGGCGGCGGTGACGGAGCGGGCGATGAACGGCGAGATCGGCTTCGAGGCGGCGCTCGCTGAGCGCGTCGCCCTGCTCGCCGGGCTCGAGGAGTCCGCGATCGACCGCTGCCGCGAGGAGCGGGTGCGGCTCACCCCCGGCGCCCGGGCGCTGGTCCGGACGATGAAGCGGGAAGGCGCCTGGACGATCCTCGTCTCCGGCGGCTTCACCCGCTTCGCCGATCCGGTCGGCGCCGAGCTCGGCTTCGACCGGGTCGTCGCCAACCGGCTCGAGACGGCGGGGGGACGGCTCCGCGGCATTGTCGCTCCGCCGGTGCTCGGCGCCGAGGGCAAGAGGCTGGCCCTTCTGGATGCCGCCACCGAGCGCAACCTGCGCCTCGACGAGACCCTCGCGGTCGGCGACGGCGCCAACGACGTCCCGATGCTGAAGGAAGCCGGCCTTGGAATCGCCTACCGCGCCAAGCCCGCCGCCGTGGCCGCTGCCGACGCGGTCATCCTCCACAACGACCTCACCGCACTCCTCTACGCCCAGGGCTGGGCGCGGAGCGAATGGGAGGAATAACAACCCCTTAGAAATTGGTGCCTGGCACCAATTTCGGGGTCCGGTTCGTCAGGGGCGGGTCATGTCGGCGGCGATGGCGGCGAGGGCGAAGGCCACGGACGCCTCGCCGAGCGGGAAGCCGAGATCGACCCCGTCGGGGGCGATGCCGCGAACGATCGCGGCAATCCTCCCGGCGTCGGGGTGGCGAAGCTCGACGGCGTCGCCGAGCGCCGGACGGGCGTTGGTTTCGAGAAAGGCGCCGCTCGCCGAGATGGTTCGGAGCGCCGCCGGGGCCGGCGTTCCGGCGACGAGGATGCACATCCGCCGCCGCCGCCAGCGCGACGCCATCCGGCTTCCGCTCCCGATCCTGCCGACTGCCGCCATGTCCATCCCCCGATCCGAGGGGAGGTCATAGCCGCGCACGCACGAAAATTCGGTTAAGGCGCGACCGGGAAGCAGGCGGCGCCGGCCGCCTTGGCCGCGGCGCAGACGCGGTCGGCGGCGGCGCGATTGGCCAGCGGGCCGGCCTGGAGCCGGGTCACCGCTCCGGCGGCGACGTAATTGGGCTGGAGCGATCCGAAGGCGCCGACCTTGCCCTTGAGCCCCGCCCAGGCGCGCTGGGCGCCCCCGGCGCTTCCGAAGGCGCCGAGCTGGACCCGCCAGCGCCCGCCCGCCGACGCCGCGGCCGGAGCCGGGACGGGACGGCGGGGCGCTGGGCCGGCCGCCTTGCCCGGCGCGGGGCGCGGAGTCGGGACGGCGACCGCGGCCGAGGAAAAGACGTTGGTCTTCATTCCGCCCGGTCCGGCGGGCCGGCCCATGCTTTGGGCCAGAGCGACGCCCTGCCGGCGCTGGTCGGCGGGGATGAAGCGCTCCATCGCCTTCAGATTGTCGGCGGCCGGCGGAACGCCTCCGTCGGCAGCTCGAAGCATCAGCGCATAAGCCCGCGGCCAGTCCTTGGAGACGAGGTCGCCGTTGAACAATTCGGTGCCCAATATGTATTGCGCGCGCGGATCGCCCAGCTCGGCGCCCTTGCGGATCCAGGGCAGGGCCTCCTGCTTGCGGCCGCCATTGTAGAGGAGCAGGCCGACATTGACCTGGGCCTGCTCATGGCCCTGGCGGGCGGCCTTCTGGTACCAGCTCTGCGCAAGCCCGGCATTGGCCGGAACTCCGCGGCCCAGCTTATAGGCCTGGCCGAGGTTGAACTGGGCGTCGGCATTGCCGGCGTCGGCGAGCGGGCGCCATTGCGCGATCGCCCCGGCATAATCCCCGCGCATCCAGCGGTCGACGCCCGCCTTGACGTCGGACGGGGCGGCGCCGGCGACGGCATTGGCGCCGATCAGGAAAAGCGCCGCGGCCGAAGCTGCGAGCAGGGAGCGACCGGAAAAGTGCATCATCTATCTCCCGCGCGGGAAAGGGTTTTCGCGTCCGGCAGCTAGCCGAAAATCCTTAATGCGCCCTTAGCATAAGCCGTCATCCCAGCGAAGGCTGGGACCCCAGGGAGTGAAAGGCTCGGCGCTCTTCACCCGCCGGGGCCCCAGCCTCCGCTGGGGCCCCGGAATGTCAAAAAGGCGGCCCCCGGCATTCGCGTTAACCGGATTTTAGCCAAAGGCGGCGCAAACCGGCGTCAAGGATCGCGAGCCCGAGGGGAAAACATGCGCGTTTTGGCACTATCGTCGCAGAAGGGGGGATCCGGCAAGACCACCTTGTCCGGCCATCTCGCCGTCCAGGCGGAAAGGGCGGGTGCAGGCCCGGTCTGCCTGATCGATATCGATCCGCAGGGATCATTGGCCGACTGGTGGAACGAACGCGAGGCCGAGATGCCCGCTTTCGCCCAGACCACGGTCGCCCGGCTCCAGGCCGATCTCGAGATCCTGCGCCAGCAGGGCTTCAAGCTCGCCGTGATCGACACGCCTCCGGCGATCACCATGGCGATCCAGAGCGTCATCCAGGTCGCCGAGCTGATCCTCATCCCGACCCGGCCGAGCCCGCACGACCTTCGCGCCGTCGGCGCCACCGTCGATCTGTGCGAACGCGCCGGCAAGCCCTTGATCTTCGTCGTCAACGCGGCGACCCCCAAGGCGCGGATCACCTACGAGGCCGCGGTCGCGCTCTCGCAGCACGGCACCGTCGCCCCGGTCACGCTTCACCACCGCACCGACTACGCCGCCTCGATGATCGACGGCCGAACGGTGATGGAGGTCGACCCCAACAGCCGCTCCGCCAAGGAGGTGGTCGAGCTCTGGGACTATGTCGCCGACCGGCTCGAGAAGAATTTCCGACGCACCGTTTTCTCGGCGCCCCAGGGCTTCGCCGCCCACCCCTCCAGCGTGCGACCCGCCGCCGGCTTCGGCCGACGCGTGGTCGGCCAGTAAGGGGAGGGACAGATGGCCGAGACCAAGCCCTTCGCTTCCCTCTCCTCAGGCCTCCTCGCCCGCAAGGGAGCGGCCAAGCCCGCAATGCGTCCGCAGGGTTTCGGAAGCTTCGGCTCCAGCCTCGAGGATCTGGGCTGGAACGACATGGGCACCGGGCCCGCGTCGCTTCATGACATTCACGAGGCGCAGGACCTGCCCGAGCATGTGCCGAGCTCGATCGAGGCGCTTACGCCCGCTCCGGGCGGCCGGGCCCATAGCGAGCCGCCGGCGGTGGTCGAGCAGCAGCGCACGCTCGAAGCGCGGCTGACTCCGCCCGAGCCCGAGCCGGTTCTCGAGCCGGAGCCGGAGATCGAGGCGCCGGAAGCCGAAGCGGCTCCCGGGTTCGAAACCGAAACCGAAACCGAAACCGAGGCCGAAACCGAAGTCGAAGCCGAGGCCGAACCGCAGTCCGAGCGGGAGCCGAAGGTCCAGGCGTTGAGCGAGGCGCGAGTCGTCAAGCTGCCGCGCTCCCGCGCCACTCCGGCCCGGGCGCCGGCGACCGCGGTCCGGGCCAAGGCCGCCTTCACCTTGCGTCTCGATCCGGAGCGGCATCTGAAATTGCGTCTCGCCTGCGCCCTGTCGCGCCGTTCGGCGCAGCAGCTGGTCACCGAGGCGCTCGATGATTTCCTCGATTCGCTGCCCGGGCTGGAGGCCCTTTCCGGCCACGTGCCCGGCCAGTCGAATCAGCGTTGAGCGGAGTGGTAACATGAACAAGAGCGTCGCACTGAAGTTCGCGGTCTCCGCTTTGGCGATCGGCACCACCATGGTCGCCTGCGGTCCCGCCACCTCGCGAATCGCCTCGGCCTCGGCGAAGGCGCCGAAATCCGAGCAGGATGCGGCTTCGCTCTTCGCCAAGGCTCAGGATTCGGTTCAGAAAGGCGAATATGCCAAGGGCCTGGGCTTCGCCGAGCGGGCGGTCGAGCTCAGCCCCCGCGACGTCGGCTACCGGATGATCCTCGCCGATCTCTACATGAAGAACGGCCGCTTCCAGTCCGCCGAAGCCACCTTCGCCGATGTCCAGCAGCTCGACCCGACCAATGCCCGGGCGTCGTTCAGCATCGCTCTGGCCCGCATCGCGCTCGGCCGCCCGGCCGGCGCCGTCGCCGAGCTCGACCGGCTTGCCGAGACCGCCTCGCCGGCCGATATCGGTCTCGCCTACGCGCTTGCCGGCGAGCCTGGCCGGGCGATCGAATTGCTCGAGCCCGCCGCCCGCGCCCCCGGCGTTACCGGCCGCACCCGCCAGAATCTCGCTTTGTCCTATGCCCTTGCCGGCGAATGGGACAAAGCCCGGATCATCGCCGCCCAGGATCTCTCGCCCGCCGATCTCAGCGCGCGAATGCAGCAATGGGCCGCGCTCGCCCAGCCCGGCGGCGGAGCCACCCAGGTCGCCGCCCTGCTCGGAGTGACTCCGGCCCAGGATTCCGGGCAGCCGGTTCGCCTCGCTCTGACCCGGACCCAGCCTTCGACCAATGCTTTCGCGGCCGCCGGGCCGCTGCCCGAGCCGGCGCCGGAGACGGTCACCGCCGCGCCCGCTTTGGCCCAGGCCGACATCGCGCCCGAGCCGGTCTTCGCTCAGGCGTACGCCGCGCCGCAAGCGGAGCCGGTCAAGATCGCCACCTCCGACCTGCCGCAATGGGTCAGCGAGCGCGCCGCCGCCGAGGCCGCCGCGCCCGCCGAGGAGACGACGCCGCTTTACGCCGCGGCCGTGCAGGCCCTGGTCACGCCCCAGCCTTCGGTCATCGCTCCGAGCCGGGCGATCGCGCCGGCGGCGACCCGCTTCGAGGCGCCGCGCCGTCCGGCCCGGGCCGCTCAGGCCGGTCCCGGCCGCTTCGCCGTCCAGCTCGGCGCTTATTCCTCTTCCTCGTCGGTGGAACGGGCCTGGGCGCAGATGCTCAAGCGCTTCGGCTTCGCCGATCTCACTCCGCTCAGCACCACGGTCAACGTTCCCGGCCGGGGCACCCTCCATCGCCTTTCGGTGGCGGGCTTCCCCAGCCGCGAGGCGGCGGGCCGCACCTGCCGCTCGATCCGGGCCAAGGGCGGCGCCTGCTTCGTCCGGACCGTCGCCGGCGACGCCCCGGTCCGCTGGGCCAGCCGCTACGCGACCAGCCGCCGCGGCTGATTAATTGGTGCCAGGCACCAATTAATGAAAAAAAGCCGCTTGGCTTCAGGCGCTTACAAATTGGTGCCTGGCACCAATTAGCGGCCACCGGTTAGCGGCGGTCGCGGGTCAGGACGTCGAGGACGGCCATCCGAATCGCCACGCCCATCTCGACCTGCTCGCGAATCGCCGAGCGGGTCGGATGGTCGGCGACCTCGCCGTCGATCTCGACTCCGCGGTTCATCGGGCCCGGATGCATGACGATCGCATCGGGCGCCGCGCGCTCGAGCCGCTTCAGGGTCAGCCCGTAAAGCGCGTGGAAATCGGCAAGGCTGCCCGAAACGCTCTCCTCCATCCGCTCGCGCTGGATCCTCAGCATCATCACGACGTCGCAGCCGGACAGGCCCTCGTCGAGATCGGTGAAGGCGGGCAAGCCGCCGGGTTCGGCGGGGAGAAGGGAAGGGGGGCCGACCAGCCGGACCTTCGCTCCGAGCCTGGGAAGCAGCTTCAGGTTCGATCCGGCCACCCGGCTGTGGCGGATGTCGCCGCAGATCGCGACTTCTAGCCCTTCGATCCGTCCCTTGCGGCGGCGCATGGTGAGAGCGTCGAGCAGGGCCTGGGTGGGATGCTCGCCGGTGCCGTCGCCGGCGTTGATCACCGGGCAATCGACCGCTTGCGCCACCTGGTGCGGGGCGCCGGTCTCGCCGTGGCGGACGATCATCACGTCGGGCCGCATCGCGCCGAGGGTGAGGGCGGTGTCGATCAGGCTCTCGCCCTTGCGGACGCTGGATCCGCCCGGGTGGAAATTGGCGACCTGGGCGCCGAGCCTCTTGCCCGCCACCTCGAAGGAGAAAAGAGTCCGGGTGCTGTTCTCGAAGAACAGGTTGAACTGGGTGAGTCCGGCGAGCCGCCGGTCCGCCCTCCGGGCGCCGCGGTTGAACTCGACCCAGGGCTCGGCCTCGTCGAGAAGGAAAATGATGTCGCGGGCGGAGAGCGCTTCGATCCCGAGCAGGTGGCGGTGCGGGAAGGGGCGGGGCATCGGCGCCGGCGATAGGGCCGGAGGCCGGTACCGGCAAGCGCTCGCGGAAGGACCGGGCGAGGATCGGCAGGAAAATCGGTGCCTGAAAATCGGTGTCTGACACCGATTATTCGTCAGGCGCTCCCCGCCCGCGGAAATTCGGTGTCTGACACCGAATTTAGGGTCAGCGGTCGTCCGCCCGCGGTCGCGGCGCGCCTCGCCTGCCCGAGGGGGATGTCGGAGCTTCAGGTCCCCGCTTTGGGGGGACGGCCGCGGCGGGGCGGCGGCTTTCGAGAAGCCCGGGCGAAGCGGAGGACGAAGCTTCGCCGGCCGAGGGGACGGCCGCTTCGCTCGCGCTCGCGAATGGCCGCCAGCGCTCTCTCCTCCAGCGGCGTTTCGATCACTTGGCGCCAGTCCGGCCACCGCTCGAGCAGTGGGGCGGGGTCGGTCAGCCCGTCCCCGGGTCCGCCGAGATGCGCCCGGGCGCTCGACCAGGGCCAGTCCTCCGCCCGGGGCACCAGCCCGGCGCGCACCGGGTTGAGCTCGACATAACGGGCGCAGGCGAGCAGGTAGGTCTCGTCCATCACGAACGAGGCGAAACGCGCCTGCCAGAGATGACCGACCCGGCCCTCTCGCGCGTTTATCGCTCGGGTATAGCGGCCCTGGGTTCGGCGCATCACGGCGCCGAGGCCGTCGCCGGCCGCCGGTACCAATACCAGATGGACGTGGTTCGGCATCAGGCACCAGGCCCAGATGGCGGTTCCTGTGTCGGCGCAGGCGGCGGCGAGATATTTGCGGTAGAGGCGGTAGTCGCCCTCTGCGAAGAAGGTCCGCTCCTTGTTGTTGCCGCGGTGCGTGAGATGGTGCGGAACGGCAGGGACGACGAGGCGAGCGCTCCGAGGCATGGCCCGAGATTAAACGTTTTCCACTGAGCGGCAACACTGAAATTAATGAAAACCGCAAATTGCTTCGCCCCGCCAAGGCTTCCAAAATTCGGTGTCAGACACCGAATTATAAATGCCTGAAATCGTTCGAACTGCTCCCACGCCTGAAATTCGGTGTCTGACACCGAATTATTCGGGGTGTCGGCGCTTCCATCGGGTCGCTTCGCAAGTGATTTTTGGATTCGTCTCGGCAAAGGCTAGGATGGCTAGGTGTTTTCCTCTTGTTCTCCAGGAACACATAAGGTACATCCGCAACAATCGCGTTGAATGGGCGGCGCAGAGGCAATAGGGGATGCGGGCCATGGCGGCTTCACTCAAGGTGGTGGGAAACTCGGACAATATGGACAGGCAGAAAGCCCTCGAAGCCGCGCTGGCGCAGATCGACCGCGCGTTCGGCAAGGGCAGCGCGATGAAACTGGGCTCGCGCGAGGCGGTCGAGATCGAGACCATCTCGACCGGGTCGCTCGGGCTCGACATCGCGCTCGGAATCGGCGGCCTGCCGCGCGGCCGGGTCGTCGAGGTCTACGGGCCGGAAAGCTCGGGCAAGACCACGCTCGCCCTCCACGTCATCGCCGAGGCGCAGAAGGCCGGCGGCACCGCCGCCTTCGTCGATGCCGAGCATGCCCTCGATCCCGTCTACGCCAGGAAGCTCGGAGTCGACGTCGACGAGCTGATCGTCTCCCAGCCCGATACCGGCGAGCAGGCGCTCGAGATCACCGACACCCTGGTCCGCTCCAACGCCGTCGACGTCCTCGTCGTCGATTCGGTCGCCGCGCTCGTTCCCCGCGCCGAGATCGAAGGCGAGATGGGCGACAGCCATGTCGGCCTCCAGGCGCGGCTGATGTCGCAGTCGCTTCGCAAGCTGACCGGCTCCATCTCCAAGTCCAAATGCCTGGTCATCTTCATCAACCAGCTGCGGATGAAGATCGGAGTCATGTACGGCAATCCGGAGACGACGACGGGCGGCAACGCGCTCAAATTCTACGCCAGCGTGCGTCTCGACATCCGCCGCACCGGCCAGATCAAGGACCGCGACGACATCGTCGGCAACACGACCCGGGTGAAGGTGGTCAAGAACAAGGTCGCGCCGCCGTTCAAGCAGGTCGAGTTCGACATCATGTACGGCGAGGGCATCTCCAAGGTCGGCGAGATCCTCGACCTGGGAGTCAAGGCCGGGCTGGTCGAGAAATCCGGCGCCTGGTTCAGCTACGATTCGATCCGGATCGGCCAGGGCCGCGAGAATTCGAAGACCTACCTCAAGGAGAATCCGGAGGTCGCCGCCCGCCTCGAGCGCGCCATACGCGGCAAGACCGACGAGGTCGCCGAGGCGCTGATGGCCGGCCCGAGCGCGGAGGACGACGCCTAGGCGCTCGCGTCCACTTCGTTCACTTCGTCCGGATCCGGACAGGCGCCCGGCCCCCGGCTTGTCCGCAGCTCGTGTCAGGGTCGAGGGTCGAGCCGCTCGACGGCCTGCCGTCCTCGCAGCGCGCGCCTTACCTCGCCGGCCGGCGGGCCCTGGATTTTTGAGAGAAGGCGCAAAGGCGCAAAGGCGCGACGTAGAAAAAGGGGCTCTCTGCCTCGCGCCTTCGCGCCTTCGTGCCTTCGTGCCTTCTCTTTGAAATTGGCGCCCGGGGCGGCGGGGAGAAGGCGCAATCGCTCGACCCACAGCCCGAGGTCCGGACGGGCGGCGCCCTCGGTCCTTCACCCCCGCCCGAACAATCTTCCACGCTCGGTGACGAGCAGGATGAGCAGGCCGAGCGCTCCGAAGGCGGCGAAGGCGCCGACCATGGGGACGAGGGTGCCGTCGAAGCTCTGGCCGACGAGGAGGCCGAGCAGGGCGCCGCCGATCGTCCCGATCGTCCCCTGAACCGACGAGGCGGTCCCCGCGACATGGCCGAGGGGCTGCATCGCCAGGGACCCGAAATTGGCCGAGGCGAGGCCGAAGCAGGCCATGGTCAGGCCCTGCATGGCGATGAACAGCCACAGGCTCTCGCCGGCGGTCAGGACGATGCCGAGGTGGATCAGCGCGGACAGGGTGAACAGCGCAAGCCCGGTATGGGCGATCCGGCGGGTGCCGATCCGCTCGACCAGCCGCGAATTGGCGTAGGAGGTCGCCGCCATCGGAAGGGCGATTCCGGCGAAGGTCGCGGCGATCAGCTCGGGCCGGCGGAAGATGTCGAAGACGATCTGCTGGATCGAGTTGATATAGCCCATCAGGCTCGCCATCATCAAAGTGAAGGCGAGCGTGTAGCCGAGCGACTGGCGGTTGCTCAAAGTCTGCCAGGCGCCGTCCCAGATCGTCCTCGGGTCGAGCGGCCGCCGATATTCGGGACGGAGGGTCTCGGGCAGCCGGATCAGGGTCCACAGCAGCATGATCGCTCCGCCCAGCGCCAGCCCGAAGAAGATCGCGCGCCACGAGGCGACGCGCAGGGTGAGCTGGCCGAAGAGCGGCGCGAGCATCGGGATCAGAAGGAAGACGAGGAAGGCGAGCGACATGATCCGGGCCATTCGCGGGCCCTCGAAACGGTCGCGGACGATCGAGACGACCAGCACCCGGGTCGACGCCGCCGCGCCGCCCTGCGCCATCCGGGCGGCGAGCAGCAGGTTGAAGCTCGGCGCCGCCCAGCAGGTCAGCGCGAAGGCGACGTAGAGGACCAGGCTGACCAGCAGCACCGGCTTGCGCCCGAACCGGTCCGACAGCGGCCCGTAGATGATCTGGGTGAGGCCGAAGCCGAGCACGTAGAGGGAGACGACGAGCTGGCGGCTATTCTCGTCGGCCACGTCCAGAGCCCGGCCGATCGCCGGAAGCGCCGGCACCATCGCGTCGATGGCAAGCGCGTTCAGCGACATCAGACCGGCGATCAGAACCACGAACTCGCGGAATCCGGGGCGGGCGTCGGCGAGGTCGGGGCGGGGAGGCTGAAGCATGTCGATCCTTGAGGTGGAACGCGCATAGACGATGCGGGGTCGCGAGGGTTCCAGGAAAATCGCGGTGCTTATCTCTCCTTCCCGTCCCAGGGAGGGGGGTAGACGGCCGCTGGACAATGGATGCCCGCCTCTCCACAGACGCCGCGCATGGAGAGCGAAGGCGCGATGACGGCCGGGATGCCGGAGCTTAGGCTGATCGGCGCCCCCACCGACCGCCATTCCTCCTTCCTTCGCGGCGCGGCCCAGGCGCCGGCGCTGATCCGCGCCGCCCTTCGCTCGGACCACGGCAATATGACCGCCGAATCCGGGATCGAGCTCGGCGTGGACATCCTGCTCTCGGACTCCGGCGACCTGCCGCTGGCCGAGGCCGACGGCGACGACGCTTTGATCGCCGCCGCCGTCGCCGAGGCGGCGGCCGACGGCGCCGTCCCGCTTCTCATCGGCGGCGACCATTCGATCACCGTCCCGGCGATGGAGGCGCTCGCCGCCGCCCACGGCGCCGTCGACATCCTCCATTTCGACGCCCACCCGGATCTCTACGACGATTTCGACGGCAATCCCCGCTCCCACGCCTCGCCCTTCGCCCGGATCATGGAGCGCGGGCTGGCGCGGCGGCTGGTCCAGGTCGGGATCCGGACGCTCAACCGCCATTGCCGGGCGCAGGCGGAGCGGTTCGGGGTCGAGATCGTCGAGATGCGGCATTTCTCGGCCGAGGCCGTGCCGCAGCCGGACGGGCCGCTCTACATCAGCATCGACCTGGACGGCTTCGACCCGGCCTTCGCGCCCGGAGTGTCGCATCATGAGCCCGGCGGCCTCTCGGTCCGGGACGTGCTGGCGGTGCTGGACCGGGTGCGCTCGCCCGTCGTCGGCGCCGACGTCGTCGAGTATAATCCGACCCGCGACCTGAACGGAGTCACCGCCGTCCTCGCCGCCAAGCTCGTCAAGGAGGTCGCGGCCCTGTGCCACAGGAACAACCAATGATAATCGTCCACCATCTCGAGAACAGTCGCTCGCAGCGGGTCCTGTGGCTGCTCGAGGAGCTCGGCCTGCCCTATGAGGTGCGGCGCTACGAGCGCGACAGGAAGACGATGCTCGCCCCGCCCGAGCTGAAGCGGGTCCACCGGCTCGGCAAGTCGCCGGTCATCGAGGACGACGGCAGGGTGGTCGCGGAAACGGGCGCCATCGTCGAATATCTGATCGACAAGGCCGACGGCCGTCTGGGCCCGCCGGCGAAGCGGGAGGACAGGCTGCGCTACCGCCATTTCCTCCATTATGCCGAAGGCTCGATGATGCCGCCCTTGCTGGCGATGCTGGTCGTCCGCCGGCTCGGACTGCTCGGCCGTCCGGCGCGGGCGCCGGTGCAGAAGATGCTCGACCAGCATCTCGACTGGCTGGAGACCGAGCTCGCCGGCCGCCCCTGGTTCGCCGGCGACAGCTTCACCGCCGCCGACGTCATGATGAGCTTTCCGCTCGAAGCCTCGCGTCATCGCGCCGGCCTGGACGAGAGCCGGCCCAATCTGATCGACTGGCTCGAGCGGATCCATGCCCGCCCCGCCTACGGCGCGGCGCTGAGGAAGGGGGGACCCTATGCCTATGCCTGAAATCGGCCGACGCGGCTTCGCTTTGGGCGCGCTCGCCGCCGGAGCGGCGCTCGCCGCGCGTCCCTCGGCCTTGCTCGCGGCGGCCGAGCCGGGGTTGAAGCCGATGACCGGCGACGTCGCTCCGATCGGCGCGGCGGAGCGGCTGGCGCGGCTTGAGAAGGCGAGGGCGCTGATGCGCCGCCACGGCCTCGGCTCGATCCTCATCGAGCCCGGCGCCTCGCTCGATTATTTCACCGGAGTGCGCTGGGGACGGAGCGAGCGGCTGACCGCGGCGCTGATCCCGGTCGACGGCGACCCGATCGTCTTCACCCCCTTCTTCGAGGAGCCCTCGGTCCGCGAAAGCCTCGCCGTTCCGGCCGAGGTGCGCACCTGGGTGGAGCATGAGGATCCGCTGAAGCTGGTTGCCGGAGCCTTGCGCGACCGCAAGGTCGCGGGCCGCCCGGTCGGGATCGAGGAGACCGTCCGCTTCTTCGCGGTCGACGGCCTGCGCCGGGCGATGCCGCGAGTGGACATCAAGAGCGGCGCCGCGGTGGTCCGCGGCTGCCGGATGATCAAATCCCCCGCGGAAATCGCGCTGATGCAGAAGGCCGCCGACGTCACGATCGCCGCCTATCGCCACACCTACCGGCGCATCGAGAAGGGCATGACTCCCGCCGAGATCGGCGAGATCATGAACGGGGCCACGAGGGCGCTTGGCGGGCGGCCCGAATTCGCCCTGATCCTGCTCGGCGAGGCGAGCGCCTATCCGCACGGCACCGGCAAGCCGCAGGCGGTTCGCAAGGGCGAGGTGGTGCTGATGGACTGCGGCTGCACCGTCCATGGCTACCAGTCCGACATCTCGCGCACCTTCGTCTTCGGCGAGGCGGATGCCGAGCAGCGCAAGGTCTGGACCCAGATGCGCAGGGGCCAGGACATCGCCTTCGCCGCCGCCAGGATCGGCGCGCCGGCGGGAAGCGTCGACGATGCGGTTCGGCGCCAGTACGAGGCCTGGGGCTACGGCCCGGGCTACAAGCTCCCCGGCACCTCGCACCGCACTGGCCACGGGATCGGCATGGAAGGCCATGAGCCGGTCAATTTCGTCCACGGCGAGACGGTTCGGCTGGCGCCCGGAATGTGCTTCTCGAACGAGCCCGGAATCTATCTTCCCGGCAAGTTCGGAATCCGCCTCGAGGACTGCCTCTACATGACGGCGAGCGGCCCGCGCTGGTTCTCCACCCCACCGCCGTCGATCGACCGGCCCTTCGATTGAACCCGTCATGCCGGACCTGATCCGGCATCCATGAATACGGTCGTGCGGGTTCGCGAACCGCGGTGTCCATGGGCCCCGGATCAGGTCCGGGGTGACGGTATCAGAAGGGCTCCTCGCCCGGCTTCGGCGGGGCGACGTGGGCGGGGGCGTGGGGGGGCTCGATGTCGACCGGCTCCAGGGGATCGAGCTCGCCCTCCCATTTGGCGACGACGACGCTCGCCACCGCATTGCCGACGACGTTGGTCGCCGAGCGGCCCATGTCGAGGAAATGGTCGACCGCGAGGATCAGGAGCAGGCCGGCCTCGGGGATGTTGAACTGGGCGAGGGTCGCGGTGATCACCACCAGGCTCGCCCGAGGCACTCCGGCGACGCCCTTCGAGGTGATCATCAGGGTCAGAAGCATCAATATCTGCGTGCCGAGGCTCAATTCGATGCCGTAGGCCTGGGCGACGAAGATCGACGCGAAGGTCATGTACATCATCGAGCCGTCCAGGTTGAACGAATAGCCGAGCGGAAGGACGAAGCTGGCGATACGCGGCGGCACGCCGTAGCGGTCGAGCGCCTCCAGGGTGCGCGGATAGGCGGCCTCCGAGGAGGCGGTCGAGAAAGCGAGAACGATCGGATCGCGAATGTAGCGCACCAGCAGCTTCGTCCGGCTGCCGACGATCAGGAAGCAGATCCCGATCAGCAAGGCCCACAGGATGACCAGGCCGATATAGAAGCTGCCCATGAAATAGCCGAAGGTCCAGATGATCCCGAGCCCGCGCTGGGCGATGGTCGCGGCGACGGCGGCGAACACCGCGACCGGAGCGAAGCGCATCACATAATCGGTGATCTGGAGCATCACCTTGACCAGCGCCTCGATCCCGCGAACCAGCGGCTTGGCGGGCTCGCCCACCGCCATGATCGCGACTCCGACGAACAATGAGAAGACGACGATCTGGAGGATGTCGTTCGACGCCATCGCTCCGATCATCGATTCGGGGAAGATGTGGGCGATGAACTTGGCGAAGTCGAAATTGGAGCGATCGACGCCCACCGTGGCGTCCGCCGGCGGCAGCGGCAGTCCAAGGCCGGTGCCCGGCTCGAAGATGGTGACGAGGATGAGGCCGAGGGTCAGCGACACCAGGCTGGCGCAGACGAACCAGCCGACCGCCTTGGCGCCGACGCGCCCGAGGGCGGCGGTGTCGCCCATATGGGCGATTCCGACGACCAGGGTCGAGAAGACCAGGGGCGCGATGATCATCTTGATCAGGTGAAGGAAGATGGTCGTCAGGATCGAGATATAGCCCGCGATCGTCTTCAGCTTGGCCTCGCCGGCCGGAGTGCCGTCGCCGATCGAGACGTTGAGGGCCCAGCCCACCAGGATTCCGAGCAGTAGGCCGGCGATGATGTAATAGGTCAGGCGTTTGGCCACCGGGCGCTCCCTCGCTTGGACTGGGCGCCTAGGAAGTCGATTGCGGGGCTCGGGTCAAGCGTCCTTCGATACGGGCCTTCGCCGGGCTCAGTCCCTACTCAGGATGAGCGAGCGCGCATGATTTCCGCTCATCCTGAGTAGCCGGTGAGCTTGTCGACCGGCGTATAGAAGGACCCGCCTCAGGCCGGCTCGAGCACCTTCTGGACGACGTCGTCGGCCAGCTTGCCGTTCAGCTCGGCGAGATGGTCGAATTTCGCCTCGTACGTCGCAAGCCCTTGGCTGACCGACCTCAGCTCGGCGTCGAGCCCCTGAAGCTCGGCTTCCGGAACCAGCGCCTCGACCACGTCCCAGCGCGACCAGCCGGGGCGGCTGTCCATTCCCAGCATCTGGCCGCGGCGAGTGGCGATCGCCGAGGTGACTCGCGAAGTGGCGTAGGCGGGCGTCACCACCGTCACCTTGTGGACGGGCTCGAGCAAATGCGGCTGGGCGGCGGCCAGCGCCTCGCTCATCCCGATCCGCCCGGCGGTCCGGAAGGCGAGCTCCGAGCTGTCGACCGTGTGGTAGCTGCCGTCGACCAGGGTCACCGCCACATCGACGACCGGGAAGCCGAGCGGCCCCTTCGCCAGGGCGTCGCGGACGCCCTGCTCGACCGCGGAGAAATATTGCCTCGGCACCGATCCGCCGTGGATCTTCTCGTCGAACTGGAAGCCCTCGCCCCGGCCCTGCGGCCTGATCTCGATGACGACGTCGCCGAACTGGCCGTGGCCGCCCGACTGCTTCTTGTGGCGGCCGCGCTGGGTGACCGGCTTGCGGATCGATTCCTTGTAGCCGACCACCGGCGGATGGGCGTCGACGGCGACTCCGTAGCGCCGCTTCAGCCGCGCCAGGGTCACCTTGAGATGCTCGTCGCTGATGCCCTTGAGCCGGGTCTCGTGGAGCGCCTCGTCCTGCTCCCAGTCGAGCGAGGGATCCTCCTCGACCAGCTTGTGGAGCGCGGTCGAGAGGCGGACGTCGTCCTTGCGGTCGCTGGTGGCGATGGCGAGCGCGTAATTGGAGGCGGGCAAGCCCAGCTCCGGCGCCTTGCCGCCGGCGCCGAGCCACTCGCCGCCATTGACTCCTTCGGCCTTGGCGATGGCGACGACGTCGCCGACGGCGGCCTTGCCGAGCTTCGAGGGTTTCTCGCCCTGCATGGCGAACAAGGTGCCGACCCGGACCATGTCGCCGCCGCTGCTCTTCAACTCGGTGCCTTCGCTCAGCGGACCGCCGAAGACCCGGGCGAGCGCGAGCCGGCCCATGTTGCCGCCATGCGACACCTTGAACACGAAGGCGCAGCCGCCCTTGGCGCCGAGCCGCTCCGCCGCCGCCTCGGGGGCGGGCGAATCGTGGCGAAGCGCCTTCATCAGCCGGCGCACGCCGAAACCGTTCAGGGCCGAGCCGAACAGCACCGGAACGACCAGATTCTCCTTCGTCTCGCGGGCGATGTCGGCGAAGATGGTGGCCTGATCGGGCGCCTCGTCCATCAGCAGCTGCTCGAGCAAAGCGTCGTCATGGTCGGCGAGCTGCTCGAGCATGTGGAAGCGGTCCAGCGATTCGCGGTCGGCGAGGTCGGCGGGGATGTCGATCTGCTCGGAAGGCTTGCCGGGACGGTATTTGAAGGCGCGCTCGAGCGCGAGGTCGACGAAGCCGGTGACCTTCTCCCCCTCCCGGATCGGGATCTGGCGGGCGACGAGCGGCGAGCTGCTCATCGGCTGAAGCGCTTCGAGGAGCGCTCGGATGCCGCCGCGGGCCTGGTCGATCTTGTTGACGAAGATGAGGTGGGGGACTCCGAGCGCCTCGAGCTGCCTCAGGGCCGGCTCGGCGAGGATGGCGCGGTCGGTATCGGGATCGACGACGACGACGGCGAGATCGGCGGCCGCGACGCCAAGCGCTCCGTCGGCCGAGAAGCCGACCGAGCCGGGCGAGTCGACGATGGCGAAGCGGTCGCCGAGAAATTCGAAATGCATCAGGTTGAGCTCGGTCGAGCCGGCGCGCTGGCGGGCCTCCGGGCTCGAATCGCCGACGCTGGTGCCGGCGTCGACGCTGCCCTGGCGGTCGACCGCCCCGGCGGCGAAGAGCAGGGCCTCGGCGAGGCTCGTCTTTCCCGCTCCGCCCGGTCCAACGAGGGCGATCGTCCTGGTGCCTACCGATCTGTCGGGCATGCGTCTCTCCTTGCGTTCCCAAGGCGCGAGCCGCGTTGAGGCGCGTCCGCGCTCAATCCGGCCAGCGTTCCACTCTTTGGCGCCGAATCGCAAGAGGGGAGGTAGGGATAGACGGGACAGTCGCCCGGCCTTCCCTCCCTGCAAGGGAGGGGCCGGGGGTGGGTAGGCGAGCAAGCGAGACTTTAGCTGACTCGGAGTCTCCGCCGCCTTCGGCGGACCCACCCCGACCCCTTCCTTCCAGGGAGGGGGAGGCAAGGGAACACCCTCACCTCATCATGGGTTTAGCATGGGTAAGGGGGGCGAGGCTTGTGAGGAGTAACAGGATGCCCGTCTCGACGACCCTGCCGATCATGGCCGGACTCTCGATCCTCGGCGCCGCGCTCGGAATCACTCTCGGCAATTCGGCCGTCGCCGAGATCAATCCCGCTTATTTCAACGAGGCGGAGGACGATTTCCACGCCGACCTCGTCCCCTATCGAAGCCCCCACTGGGCCCAAGTCCACCAGGCCGATTATCGCGCCGCCCAGCAGCCGGCCCTGGTCGGCGAGCTCGGCAGCGGCTGCGTCGGCTGCCGCGACTATCCGGTCGCCTATGTGCCGAAGCACGATCCGGCGGTCGATCGCTATGTCGAAGGCGAATTGCTCCGCGCTCCCGAGCCCACCAACGCGGCCGTCGTCGAGGCGGCTCCGACGCCGGACCCGGCGCGCGAGCTAATCCAGCGCTACGCCAGCTATCCGGTGAGCGGCGAGGAAAAGCCCGTCCAGGTCCTGGCCGAAGCTCCGGTCGAGGAGCCAGCCGCTCCGACCGGGCTCTGACCGTCATCCCGGCGAAAGCCGGGACCTCGTCGATGTGAGGGCGCCTCTTTCGTCCCGAGGCCCCGGCTTGCGCCGGGGTGACGGATGCTTGCCGCAGCGCAGCATGTGGCTTACCTTGGCGAACATGACCTCCACCAACGACATCCGCCGGTCGTTTCTCGACTATTTCGGCTCCAACGGCCACCAGCAGGTGCCCTCAGCGCCGCTCGTTCCGCAGAATGACCCGACGCTCATGTTCGTCAACGCCGGAATGGTGCCGTTCAAGAACGTCTTCACCGGGCTAGAGACCCGGCCTTACTCGACCGCCGCTTCGTCGCAGAAATGCGTCCGTGCCGGCGGCAAGCATAACGATCTCGACAATGTCGGCTACACCGCGCGCCACCACACCTTCTTCGAGATGCTCGGCAATTTCTCGTTCGGCGACTATTTCAAGGACCAGGCGATTACCCACGCCTGGACCCTTCTGACGAAGGAATGGGGCCTGTCGCCGGACCGGCTGACCGCCACCGTCTACCACACGGACGACGAGGCCTTCGACCTGTGGCGCAAGATCTCCGGCCTGCCCGAGAGCCGGATCATCCGAATCCCGACCAAGGACAATTTCTGGGCGATGGGCGACAGCGGCCCGTGCGGACCCTGCTCGGAGATATTCTACGACCATGGCGACCACATCCCTGGCGGCCCGCCCGGAAGCCCGGACGAAGACGGCGACCGCTTCGTCGAGATCTGGAACCTCGTCTTCATGCAGTACGAGCAGGAGGACAATGAGATCGTCCGCGAGCTTCCGACCCCGTCGATCGACACCGGCATGGGTCTGGAGCGGATCGCCGCCGTCATGCAGGGCGTCCACGACAATTACGACATCGACACGTTCAAGGCGCTGATCGCGGCCTCGTCGGCGCTGACTCACAATATGGCGACGGCGGATACGGCCGCCAGCCACCGGATCATCGCCGATCATCTGCGCACCTCGGGCTTCCTGATCGCCGATGGAGTCCTGCCCGCGAACGAGGGCCGCGGCTACGTGCTTCGGCGGATCATGCGGCGCGCCATGCGGCATGCGCATCTGCTCGGCAGCAGCGAGCCGCTGATGCACCGGCTCGTCCCCTCGCTGGTCGCCGAGATGGGCGCGGCCTATCCCGAGCTGGTGCGGGCGCAGCCGCTGATCGAGGAGACCCTGAAGCTCGAGGAGACTCGCTTCCGCCAGACCTTGGCCAACGGCCTCCGGCTGCTCGACGAGGCGACGGCCGCGATGAAGCCCGGCGATACCTTGCCGGGCGGGGTCGCCTTCAAGCTCTACGACACGTTCGGCTTCCCCTACGACCTCACCGAGGACGCGCTGAGGGCCCAGGGTTTCGGAGTCGACCGGTCCGGCTTCGATGTCGCCATGGCCGAGCAGAAGACGCAGGCCCGGGCCGCCTGGAAGGGCTCCGGGCAGAAAGCGTCGGAGGATGTCTGGTTCGACATCGCCGAGGCGCAGGGCTCGACCGAGTTCACCGGCTATGCCGGCCATGAGGGCGAGGGCATCGTCGTCGCTTTGGTCAAGGACGGCGCCCGGGTCGAGCGCGCCGGCGTGGGCGACACGGTCGCGATACTGACCAACCAGACCCCTTTTTACGGTGAAAGCGGCGGCCAGATGGGCGACACCGGCACCATCGGCAGCGACAAGGGCCTGAAGGCCGAGGTCGAGGATACGTCCAAGCCCTTGGGCCGACTCCACGCCCATCACGCCGTCATCCGTTCCGGCGAGGTCGCCGTCGGCGACGCCGTCCACCTCGCGGTCGACTCCGAGCGGCGAGGCCGGGTGCGGGCCAACCACAGCGCCACGCATCTCCTCCACGCGGCGCTGCGCCACCGGCTGGGCGGCCACGTCACCCAGAAGGGGAGCCTGGTCGCGCCCGACCGCTTCCGCTTCGACTTCTCGCACCCCAAGGCGCTGACCGGCGAGGACGTGGCGGCGATCGAGGAGGAGGTGAACCGCCACATCCGCGAGAATGACGCCGTCACCACCCGCCTGATGAGCCCGGACGAGGCGATCGAGGCCGGCGCCATGGCCCTGTTCGGGGAGAAATATGGCGACGAGGTCCGCGTCCTCTCCATGGGCCGAGGCTCGGACGCCAGCTATTCGGTCGAACTCTGCGGCGGCACCCATGTCGACGCGCTTGGCGACATCCAGCTCTTCAAGATCGTCGGCGAGAGCGCCGTCGCCGCCGGCATCCGCCGGATCGAGGCCTTGACCGGCGAGGCGGCGCGGCAGTGGCTGACCGAGCGCGAGAACCGCCTGAGGGAAGCCGCCGCGTCTCTCAAGTCCTCGCCCGAGGAAGTGCCGGCCCGGGTCGCGGCGTTGCTCGACGACCGCCGCCGCCTGGAGCGTGAGCTTGCCGAGGCGAAGAAGGCGCTCGCCATGGGCGGCGGGTCGAAGGCCGAGGCGCAGGGGCCGGAGCAGGTCGGCGGCCACGCCTTCATCGGCCAGGTGCTCGACGGAATGGACCCCAAGGGCCTGCGCGGCCTCATCGACGAAGCCAAGCAGCGGGTCGGCTCCGGCGTCGTGACCCTTATCGCCCTGAACGACGGCCGAGCCACGGTAGCGGTCGGAGTGACCGACGACCTGACGGGTAGCCGCAATGCCGTGGACCTGGTCCGCAAGGCGGTGGAGGCCGTCGGGGGGCAGGGCGGGGGCGGCCGGCCCGACATGGCCCAGGGCGGCGGACCGGACGGCTCGAAGGCCGATCAGGCCCTCGCCGCGGTTCGCTCCGCCCTCGCCGGGGAAACGGTCGCCGCTTGATCGAGGACGATCGGGAGCCGTCGCAGGACGTGCGCTGGTACGTCTTCACGCCGTCGCTCGCGGAGCGGCTCTCTTCCGTCTGCGGCTGGCTGTTGGGCTGGACCGGCTACGCACTGGCCCGGGCAGGGCTGGACGGTCCCGCCGAGCGGGCCGCCGACCGGGCCATCGATCTCCAGCGCCACAGCCGCGGCGCCGTGCGGGCTCTGGGCCGGCTCGCGGCCCGGCGCGGCCGTCTCGCCGGCCGCCGCGGACAATTGATCGTCGAAGGCCGGGTCGGCGCCCGCGGTCGCTTCGCCGGTCGAGGCTTCTTCGCGACCTATGTCGTTGCCGCGTTCAACGAGCAACGCGCGCTGGACCTGATCCGCCGCTTCGAGCGCGACGCGATCCCGTCCTCCCTCCGAATCGACTCGGGCGATCTCGACCAACCCGACAGCGGCGCGGAAGGGGTGCTCTACGTCCACCCCGGCCGCACCTTCTTCCGGGAGGAATGATCAGCCCACCGCGGCTCCCGGCAGACTTGGAGGCTCCGGCCCGAAGACGCTTCTTCCGCCATATTCGTGCGAGAGCCGCCTTTCCTCCGCCATCACCGCCTCGAACGACGGCCCTCCGACATGCGCCTCCAGCCGCCGCGCCTGCTCGTCGAGGCGCTGGATCGCTCCCAACTTTTCGTCGCGGCCGAGCTTCGCCTGCTCGACGGCGCTTTTGAGCACTGAGATCGTCCGGTCGTAGACCTTGATCGGCACCGGGAAGGGATGGCGGTCCTTGCCGCCATGGGCGAGCGAGAAGCGGGCCGGGTCGGCGAAGCGGGAGGGGGCGCCGTGGATCACCTCGGCGACCATGGCGAGCGAACGGACGGTTCGTGCGCCGACACCCGGGACCAGCAGCAGCTCGGCGAAATCCTTCGGTCCCGCTTCGGCGGCGGCGGCGAGCGTGCCGTGAAGCCGACGCAGGATCACGTCGTCGGCGCGGACTTCGTGATGGTCAGGGAGCGAAAGGTGGGGAAGCAGGGGCTCCGGCGACGGCGGAGCGACGCCCCGCTCGACCTTCGCCGCCTCCCGTGCCAGCCCGTCCGGTCCGAGCGTTTCGAGCAGCTCGAGCTGGGCGCGGCGGGAGGCGTCGGCGCGGCGGTCGGCGAGGTTGAGCACCTCCCCCTGCCGACGCCCCTCAATGGCGGCGTGCGGGGAATCGACGAAGCTGGTCAGCCCGTCGGAAAGCCAATGGTAGCGCCGGGCCGTCCGCCGCTCGCCGTTCATGCCTTGCTGGACCACCGCCCATTTGCCCTCGTCGGTGACGAAGAAGCCGTGCAGGTAGAGGTCGAACCCGTCCTGGAGCGCCGCGCTGTCGACCTTGGCGACGAGGCGGCTGGTCCGGGCCAGCTCGCTCCCGTCGAATCCCGCCTGCTCGCCGGCGGCGGCAAGTTCCGCGGGAGTGGCTCGCGAATGGCGGCCGCGCCCGCCGCAGACCCTGAGGCCGAGCTCGCCGGCGCGCGGATTGAGCCCCCGTTTCAGGGCGCCGACGACGCTGGTGGTGATTCCCGACGAATGCCAGTCCATTCCCATCACCGCGCCGAACGACTGGAACCAGAAAGGATGGGCGAGGCGGGCGAGGAAGGCGTCGCGGCCCTCGTGATGGATGATAGCCTCGGCCATGATCGTGCCGAGCCGGGTCATGCGCTCGCCCAGCCAGGCGGGCACCCGCCCGCCGTGAAGCGGGAGATCGGCGCTGCCGGAGCGTTTGGCCATCGTCGTCTCCAAGGAACGTAGGAAGAACGATAGCACCCCCGTCATCCCCGCGAAAGCGGGGATCCCGCTTTCTTATTGCGAAGCTGCGTGAAGAAGCGGGATTCCCGCTTTCGCGGGAATGACGGGCTAACCCCCCTTCAGGGCGTCCCTCAGCCGCCGCCGCTCCAGGACCGGCTCCTCGCTGAGCTGGCCCAGCTCCATGATCTCCTTGCGCAATTCGGCCCTTTTCTCATGGATCGAGGCGATGACCGGGCCCATCGCCATCCCGAGGTCGACAAGCACCGCCTCGGACAGCTGGAGCGAGGATTCGAGCGTTTCGGGAACGGCGTCGGTGGCGCCGGCGCGGTAGAGTTCGGCCGCATGCGCGGGGTCGCGCGCCCGGGCGACGATGGTGAGGTCGGGGCACCAGGCGCGGACTTTCTTGGTCACGCGCACGCTCAGCACCGGATCGTCCATGGTGAGCACGAGCGCGGTGGCGTGGCCGAGATTCAACCGGTCCATGAACTCGGACCGGGCGACGTCGCCGTAGACGATCGGAATCCCTTCCTTGCGGCAGGCGGAGACCGTGTCGATGCTCGAATCGACCGCCAGATAGCGCCGGCCGTGGGCGGTCAGCATCTCGGCGACGAGTCGGCCGACCCGGCCGAAGCCGATGACCACGACCGCGGCCTCGTCGCCGTGGCCGAGCGTCGGGGATTCGTCCTCCGTCTGAACGTCGACCCGCCGAGCCGCCATCTGGCCGAGCTTGGCGAGCAAGGGGGTGATGGTGAGGCCGATGGCGGTGACGATCTGCCAGAAGGCGGCCGTGTCCGAGCTGATCAGCTGCGCCGCCGCGGCGGTGGCGAGGACGATGAGGGTGGTCTCGGAAGGGGAGGCCATGATCAGGCCCGCCTCGGCCGCCACCGACCTGCGCGCGCCATTGAGGCGAAGGAGCAGGCCGGTCACCAGGGCCTTCAGAAGCACGACTCCGACGACCGCCGCCGCGAGTTTTTCCCAATTGGCCGCGACCACTCGAAGGTCGACGCTCATCCCCACGGTGATCAGGAAGATTCCGAGCGCGAGCCCGCGGAACGGGGCGGTGATGACCTCGACCTCGCTTCGATAATCGGTCTCGGCGATCAGGATCCCGGCGAGCAACGCCCCCATCAGCGGCGACAGGCCGGCCGCGGTCGTGGCGAGGCTGGCGACGATCACCACCAGCAGGCTCGCCGCGAGGAACAGCTCCGGGCTCTTGGTCCGCGCCGCCTGGGCGAACAGGCGCGGCAACAGCAGGCGTCCAAGCACCAGCATCGCGACGACGACGGCGCCGCCGAGCAGGAGGGTGCTGACCAGCCCGTCCCAGCCGCTCGCCGCGGCGAAGGGCGCCATCGCTCCAAGCAGGAAGATGATCGGGACGATCGCCAGATCCTCGAACAAAAGCATGGCCAGCGCCGAGCGGCCGACCGGGCTGGTCGTCCCGACCAGAGGCAGAACGAGCGCGGTCGACGAGAGCGCGAGCGCAAGGCCGAGCGCCACCGATCCGCTCAGGCTCTGGCCGAGCAGGTTCACCGTCAGGCCGAGGAGCAATGCGCAGACCAGCAGCTCCGCCGCACCGACTCCGAACACCAGCCGCCGCATCGTCCACAGGCGGCGGAAAGAAAGCTCCAGGCCGATGGCGAAGAGGAGGAGCACGATTCCGAACTCGGCGAACGGCTCGACCGCCTCGGGATTGGAGATGGTGATGTAGTTGAGCCAGGGCATCTTCGCCGCCATCGCGCCCAGCCCGGCGGGGCCGACGAGCAGCCCGACCAGGATGAAGCCGATGACCGGGCTGATCCGGAAGCGGGCGAAGGCGGGGATGACCACTCCGGCCGCGCCGAGGATGACGAGCGCGTCGCTGAAGCCCGAGGTCTGGAAATTGCCGTGCATCTTGCCTTTATGCAGGTTCAGGTGCCAATGTCAGCCATGGCCGGGGGGCAAAATGATCTCGTCATCGTCGGCGGTGGTCCCGCCGGCATGGTCGCGGGCCTGCTCTTCGCCCGAGCCGGCGTGCCGGTCACGGTGCTGGAGAAGCATGGCGACTTCCTTCGCGACTTCCGCGGCGACACCGTCCACCCCTCGACGCTGAGGATATTCTCCGAGCTCGGACTGCTCGACCGATTGCTCGAGCGGCCGCACGACAAGGTTCACGACATCCGGGGCCTGATCGGAGGCCGCGACGTGGCCATTGCCGATTTCACGCATTTCGATCCGCGGTGGAATTTCATCGCGATGATGCCGCAATGGGACTTCCTCGATTTCGTCGCCGACGAAGCGCGTCGCTATCCGCACTTCACTTTGCTTCAGGACGCCGAGGCCACGGATCTGGTGGAGGAAGAGGGAAGGGTCGCCGGGGTCCACTACCGGGCCGGCGGCGAGTCGCGGACCGTTCCGGCCCGGCTCACCATCGCCGCCGACGGCCGCGGCTCACGAATGCGGGCGGCGGCGGGGCTTCCGGTCCGCGACCTTGGAGCGCCGATGGACGTCTTCTGGTTCCGGGTGCCGCGCGAGCGGGCGCCGCGCAACGAGACGACCGGAGTCTTCGCGTCGGGACGGATCATGGCGATGATCGACCGCGGCGATTACTGGCAATGCGCCTATGTCTTCCCCAAGGGCATGGCCGATGAGGTGAGGGCGCGCGGCATCGAGGCTTTCCGGACCGAGGCGGCCGGCTTGGCGCCAAGGCTGAGCGAGCGGATCGGCGCCGTCGAATCGTGGGACGACGTCAAGCTCCTCTCCGTGTCGCTCGACCGGCTCGAGCGGTGGCACCGCCCGGGCCTTCTCGTCATCGGCGACGCCGCCCATGCCATGACTCCGATCGGCGGGGTCGGAATCAACGTCGCCGTCCAGGACGCGGTTGCCGCCGCCAACGCGCTTGCGGGCCCGATGGCGGCCGGCGAGCCGGTCGATCCGTTGCTCCACCGAGTCGAGAAAAGGCGGCTGCCGGCGGTCCGGATCACCCAGGCTTTCCAGAAAACGGCCCAGGACCGGATCATCAGCCGGCTACTGATGGGGCAGGGCGGCGACTTCGAGCCGCCCCGCGCGCTGCGCTGGCTCGACCGCTACCCGGTGCTCCGCCGGATTCCGGCGGCGCTGATCGGATTCGGCTACAGGCCGGAGCATGTAAAGTCGCACGCGGCCTAACCGTCATCCCGGCGAAAGCCGGGACCGCAGCGAGAATAAGGCGCCCTTTCCGTCTTGAGGTCCCGGCTTGCGCCGGGATGACGGTTATCCCGCCGCCATCGCCTTTTCGAGATTCGCCCTGATCGCCTCGAAGAATTGCTCGGTCGTCATCCAGCTCTGCTCGGGGCCGATCAGGATGGCGAGGTCCTTGGTCATCTGGCCGGCCTCGACCGTCTCGATGCAGACCCGCTCGAGAGTCTCGGCGAAGCGGGTGACGTCCGGCGTGTCGTCGAAACGCCCTCTGAACTTGAGGCCGCCGGTCCAGGCGAAGATCGAGGCGAGCGGGTTGGTCGAGGTCGCCTTGCCCTGCTGGTGCATCCGGAAGTGGCGGGTGACGGTGCCGTGCGCGGCCTCGGCCTCGACGATCTTGCCGTCGGGGGTCATCAGGATCGAGGTCATCAGGCCGAGCGAGCCGAAGCCCTGGGCGACCATGTCGGACTGGACGTCGCCGTCGTAATTCTTGCAGGCCCAGACGAACTTGCCGCTCCATTTCAGAGCCGAGGCGACCAGGTCGTCGATCAGGCGATGCTGATATTCGGTGCCGGCAGCGTCGAACTTGGCCTTGAATTCGCTCTCGAAAATCTCCTGGAAGATGTCCTTGAAGCGGCCGTCATAGGCCTTGAGGATGGTGTTCTTGGTCGAAAGGTAGACCGGCCAGCCGCGGCCCAGGCCGAAATTGAAGCAGGCGCGGGCGAAGTCGCGGATCGAATCGTCGAGATTGTACATGCCCATGGCGACTCCCGAGGAGGGGAAGTCGAACACCTCATGCTCGATCACCTGGCCGTCCTCGCCCTGCCATTTGATGGTCAGCTTGCCGGGGCCGGGGACCTTGAAGTCGGTCGCCTTATACTGGTCGCCGAAGGCGTGGCGGCCGACCACGATCGGGTCGGTCCACCCCGGGATGAGCCGAGGCACGTTCTCGATCACGATCGGCTCGCGGAAGACGACTCCGCCGAGGATGTTGCGGATCGTCCCGTTGGGCGATTTCCACATCTTCTTGAGCCCGAACTCCTCGACCCGCGCCTCGTCGGGCGTGATCGTCGCGCATTTCACGCCGACTCCGTGCTTCTTGATCGCCTCGGCCGATTCGACCGTCACCCGGTCGTCGGTCGCGTCGCGATTCTCCATTCCCAGGTCGAAATAGAGCAATTCGACGTCGAGATAGGGAAGGATCAGCCGCTCGCGGATCCATTGCCAGATGATGCGGGTCATCTCGTCCCCGTCCATCTCGACGACGGGGTTCTTCACCTTGATCTTCGCCATATTCGGCCGCGCTTCCCTTGGATGTCGGATGTCGCGCGGCTCTAGGCGGGGATCGGGCGCTAATCAACTGGAGCCCATCATCGCGATTTTTCCTTTCAGCCGGCGCCGTTTGCACGTTAGCTCCACGGCGGAATGCCGCCCTCCGCCCTCCTGCGCCTCGAGCTCCTCCTGTTCGCCCGGTCTTTCACCGACGCGTTCAGCCGGAAGCGCGACCGGTTGCTTCTGGTGATCGTCCTCGGCCTGGGCCTGCTCTGGCTCCGCCACGAGATGAGCGCCCCGGACGGGATCGGCCTTCCGCCCCGCTGGGAGCTGCTCGCGCTGGCGGCGGCGCCGGTTTCCTACCAGTGGAACAGGCTGGCGATCCGCCGCCTGGCGTGGCTCGCGGAGGAAAGCGCGCTGGCGCCTCGAGCGGCCGACCCCGGTGCGCGGCTTCACTATCTGCTGGCCGCTCAACTCCCAATTCTCATCCCGGTCCTGATCGTCGTGGCGCTTACGGGGGCCACCGGAACGTCCGTCGCGATCGGCCTGGCGGTAGCGGCTCACGGCGTCGGAGCGCTGGCGGCACGGTTGCGCTGGGGTCCCTGGCGAAGGAACCTCGGACGGAGCATTATTGCTCCTCCGTCGCTGAACGGCCCCCGCACCGCTCTCCTGGCCCTGTTGCGCGTCCAGGCGCTGAAGTCGGCTCGGCCCGGCCGCACGCTGATCCTTCTGGCCGCCGCCAATGCGCTTGTGACTTTCGCGGGCGCCTTCCTCACCCGCGGAGCGGCGCCCGGCGCGCATATCGCGGCAACCGTCTTGCCGTCGCTGCTTCTGCTCATCGCCACCGGGCGAAACGACGCCCGGCTGGCGGGCTTCCTCGCTTTTGCCGGCTATCAGTCGGGGTTCGTCGCGCTCGCCGTCTTGGGCCTCCCGGCGGCGAGCTTCATGGCGGCCGCGGCCGCGGCGCTGGCGAGCGGCACGGCCGCCCCGGTCGCGGTGCTCGTCGCGCTCGCCTTGCTTCATCTCGGCGCGGCCCTGTTCGCCGTCGCCCGGGTCTGGCTCTCTCCAGGCAGGGACGGGCGGAAGGTCGACCTCCAGCTGCAGGTGGAGGCGGCCGGGCTGATCGCCGTGGGCACGATCCTTCCTCCGCTCGGGCTGGTAGCGTTGCTCGCCCGGCTGTGGAGCCTTCGCGCAGGCTATCGCGCAATGATCCGGCTGCTTCCCTGAAATGCGTCTCGAGCTCCAGGACCTCAGGGTATTGCGCGGCTCGACGTGGGCCGTCGACCGGGTCGGCCTCGTCCTGGAGCCGGGCTGCTGGATGGGCGTGGTCGGCGCCAACGGGAGCGGCAAGACCTCGCTTCTGCGCGCCGTGGCGGGCCGGCTCGACCCGCAGGCCGGACGGATCCTCGCGGACGGCGAAGACCGAGCCGGCGACCGCGCCTGGCGCGCCGCCCACATCGGCTTCGCGCCCGACATCGCCGCCTTGCCGCCGTCGCTGTCCGGGATCGAGCTTTTCTCGGTGGTGGCGCCGGACTGGAACTCGGCGCAAGGCCTCTCGAGGCTTCGGGAAGCGCTCGATTTCGACCGGTTCGTCGCTCATCGGATCGCGACCCTCTCGGCCGGAATGAAGCAGCGCCTCGCGATCTTCATCGCCTTCCTGAACGCGCCCCGGGCGGTGATCCTCGACGAGCCCTTCAACTGGCTCGACCCGGTCTGCGCCTACGACACCAAGACGGCGCTGAGGGCGCTGGCGGAGGAGGGGCTCACCCTGGCGACCGCCCTCCACGAAACGGCTACGCTCGTCGGTTTCTGCCATTCCGGCCTGCTGCTGCGCGAGGGGCGGGTTGGGCAGCGCCTGGACGAAGCGGCGCTGGAGGCGGGGAGGCGCGACTATCCCGCCTTCGAAGCGGAAATGATCCGAAGGCTCCGCGACTCCACCGCGCCGGTTGTCTCAAGGGATGGCTGAGCCTAAGACGCGCCCATGACTTCCCTCGAAAAGCCGGACCTGGTGACCACCAACGTGCGCTACCGGATGCCGAGCGTGCATCCGGAAGGCCGCAAGTTCGTCGTCATCGCCGCCGCCATCACCCTCTTCTTCTGGGTGGTCGTGGAATGGGAGATCGCCGGCTGGCTGTTCGCCGGAATCAGCCTTTGGGTCGCCGCCTTCTTCCGCGATCCGATCCGCACCACGCCCAAGGGCGACGGGCTGATCGTCGCTCCGGCGGACGGCATGGTGACGATGATCGCCACGGTGCCGGCGCCCGCGGAGCTGGTCGGCGACGACGGCCTTCCGCCCGGCCCCTGCATGCGGGTCTCGATCTTCATGTCGGTGTTCGACGTCCACATCAACCGCTCGCCCATCGCCGGCGAGATCAAGCGGGTCGTCTACATCGCCGGCAAGTTCCTCAACGCCGATCTCGACAAGGCGAGCGACGAAAATGAGCGCAACCATTTCCTGGTCGAGGGCCGCGACGGCCTCAGGATCGGCTTCACCCAGATCGCCGGCCTGGTCGCCCGCCGGATCGTGCCCTGGGTCAAGGCGGGCGACCATGTCGCGGCCGGCCAGCGGGTCGGCCTGATCCGCTTCGGGAGCCGGGTCGACGTCTATCTTCCGGCCGGAACCTCGTCGCAGGTCCTGCTCGGCCAGCGCACCATCGCCGGCGAGACGATCATCGCCCGAGCCGGGGTCTCGGAAGCCCTGGAGGGCGTCGCCCAGTGAAGGGGCCGGTGCGGGCGGACCGGCCGCGCCGCGGGATCCCGCTCCGCACGATCGTCCCCAATGCGGTGACGGCCTTGGCGCTCTGCTCCGGCCTGTTCGGAATTCGATTCGCGATTGGCGGCGAGTGGGCGGCGGCGGTTGGCTTTGTCGTCCTGGCCGCCATACTCGATGGCCTGGACGGGCGCATCGCCCGGCTTCTCAATGGTCAGAGCCGATTCGGAGCCGAGCTCGACTCGCTGTCGGACGTGACCGCCTTCGGAGTAGCTCCGGCGATCATCCTCTATCTCTGGGTGCTGGAATCCCTCAACGAGCTCGGCCCCGATATCGAGCGCTGGAACCGCTACGGCTGGCTGTTCCTGCTGGCTTATGCGGTCTGCGCGGCGCTTCGCCTCGCCCGGTTCAACGCCAATATCGACGCGGTCGAGCAGCCCCATAAATCGGCGGGTTTCCTGACCGGCGTTCCGGCGCCCGCCGGGGCGGGCTTGGTGCTTTTGCCGATTTACCTTTGGGAATGGACCGGCGAGCCGATGCTCCGCGAGCCGTGGCTGGCGGCGCCCTGGGCGGCGGTGGTCGGGTTCCTGATGATCTCGAACCTCGCCACTTTCTCATGGGGTTCGCTTCGGCTCCGAAGCCATGTCAGGCTCGGCGCCCTGGTCGTGATCGCTTTGGTGTTCGCGGCCTTGATCTCGGCGCCCTTCCCGACGCTGAGCGTCGCCGCCTTGCTCTACGCGGTGATGATCCCGATCAGTATCGCGAGCTACGCGAAGGTCAAAAGGCAACGCGCGGTCGAGCCGCTCCGGCCGGAGCCGCCGCTCGCGCCGGAGGCGTAGCGGCGCCGAGCTCGCCGCGCAAAGCGAGCAGGATTTCGGGCCAATGGAGCCGCACCGTCATGTGGATCGCCACCAGGGCGGCAAGCAAGGCGAGGGTGAAGAAGAGCGCGGCAGCCAAATAAATCACAGCCTTATCCCCTTACTTATCCACAGCCGCCTAACGCGCGGGATGGAGGTTTGATCCGTATAGGTCCGATACGATATTGAAACACCATCATGTTCATGATGTGTTCGGATTGTCAAGCTGTGCAGAACAAAAGGCGTATGCATCCGAGCCTTCGTCATTCCGGCGAAGTCCGGGATCCATGGACACCGGCGCTGCAAGCTTAGATGCGCCCGTTCATGGATCCCGGATCAAGTCCGGGATGACGGTTCGGGACGGCCAGTGCGCCCAGAAGGACGGGTGCGCTTCGACGTCATGACGCCAAAGAAAAAGCCCCAGCCCTTTCGGGCCGGGGCTCTGCGGTGTCGGCGGGGAGGGGGGAGGGTGCCGATCACCGCGGGGGGGGTACAGGCAGAACGTCCTCCCCGCCTTTGGGTTCCCGAAAAAATCTGGGTCGGAGCTTGAGGGGTGAAAAACGAAGCGCCCCGGATGCGTACCGAGGCGCTTCGCCGACAGCTGCCATCGAAGGCGACTATCTCCCGTCCCCGACTCTTCCATAACCCATTTAAGTGATTCGGAAAAGCGGCTGCGTGGCGGATTCGCGACTCCGCCGCGCGGCCAGCCGCCTTTTGTAGGAGACCCGGCCATATTTATTAAATACCGCTTTAGGGGTCTGGACAGCGCAAGTGACGCGGGGCAGTCTCGTTGCTGGGGCAGAACAAGTCGGGGCGAGTCGAGCACTCGCCGCGCTCTCGATTGGGGGGACCGATCGAGATCTCTGTAGAGGTAGTGCCGGGGGGTTAAGTCCGAGCATTTTTCTGCGCCCGTTTCAGCGGAAATGCTTGTGCCTGACTGTCCTGTCACCGGAATCCGGGAAGGGACTTAGTATGAGCTGGGACGAGATCATCAAGGGCACCAATGGCAGCGACATCATCAACGGCGGAAGCGGGGACGACTTCATCCAGGGCCGGGCGGGCGGCGATTTCCTCGACGGCGGGGACGGCAACGATTCCATCCAGGGCAATGAGGGCGACGACTATATAAGGGGCGGCGCCGGCAACGACTTCATCCATGGCGGCATCGGGACCGACACCGCGGTCTATTCGGGCTCGATCAAGGATTACAGCTACAATCGCAACGGCGAAGAGTTCTTCATCAACCATGTCGGCGGGAGCATGATCGACGGCCACGACCGTCTCATCTCCATCGAGCGGCTCATCTTCGCCGACGCGGTGATCGACCTCACCCAGAACAACGCCCCGATCGCGTTCAACGACAGCGCCTCGACCGACGAGGATGTCGGCACCTATTCGGGCACCAGCGTCCTCGCCAACGATTTCGACTGGGAAGGCGATTCGCTGACCGCGACCGCGGGCAGCTTCAACGGCGTCTACGGCACGCTCACGATGAACGCCGACGGCACCTACACCTACACGCCCTACGCCTCGACCCAGTCGCTGGCGCTCGGCCAGACCGTGGCCGACAGCTTCACCTACACCGTCTCGGACGGAAGCCTCAGCGATACCGGAACGCTCACTATCACCGTGGCCGGCCGCAACGATGCGCCGGTCGCCAATCCCGACGTCGCCGCCACCGGCGAGAATTCATCGGTCTCGGTCAACGTCCTCGCCAACGACACCGACGTCGACAATGGCGCGGTGCTCACGGTCACCGCCGCTTCGGCGCCGGCCGGCCAGGGCAGCGCGTCGGTGGTCGCCAACCAGGTGGTGTTCAATCCGGGCACGGATTTCGATTATCTCGACACCGGCGAGAGCGCCGTCGTCGTCATCAGCTACACGATCACGGACGAGCATGGCGCGACGTCGAGCTCGACCGTCACGATCACCGTCAACGGCGCCAACGACGCGCCCGTGGCCAATGACGACACCGCCGCCACGACCGAGGACACCAGCGTCTCTGGCAACGTCCTTGCCAACGACACCGACGTCGACGGCGAGACCCTGACGGTGACGAACCCGGGAATCTATGTCGGCGCCTACGGGACTCTGACCCTGGCCGCCGACGGCAGCTACACCTACGCGCCCAACGCGGCGGCGCAGGGGCTCGACGACGGGGAGGTGGCGAACGACGTCTTCTCCTATACCGCCTCCGACGGCACCGCCTCCGACACGGCCACGCTCACCGTCACGGTGAACGGCGCCAACGATGCGCCGGTAGCGAATGACGATTCCGCCACCACGACCGAGGATTCCGCCGGAGTCTCCGGCAACGTGCTCGCCAACGACACCGATGTCGACGGCGATTCGCTGACGGTGGCGAGCCCGGGCACCTATGTCGGTACCTACGGCACCCTGACCCTCGCCGCCGATGGCAGCTACACCTACACGCCCGGCGCCGGGGCGCAGGCGCTCGACATCGGCGAGTCGGCGCAGGACGTCTTCACCTATGCCGCGTCCGACGGCACCGCCTCCGATACGGCGACGCTGACCGTTACGGTCACCGGGCTCAACGACGCTCCCGTGGCCAATGACGACACCGCCGCCACCGACGAGAACAGCCCCGTCTCCGGCAACGTGCTCGCCAACGACACCGACGTCGACGGCGAGACCCTGACGGTGACGAACGCGGGCACTTTCGTTGGTGCCTATGGAACCCTCGTCCTGGCGGCCAACGGCAGCTACACCTATACGCCGGGCGCCGCCGCCGAGGCGCTCACCAACGGGCAGACGGCAGACGACGTCTTCACCTACATCGCGTCGGACGGCACCGTTTCCGATACGGCGACTCTCACCATCACGATCTCGGGCCTCAGCGGAGTCCCGAACGCCAATGACGACACCGCCTCGACCAGCGAGGATTCAAGCGTCTCGGGCAATGTGCTCACCAACGACACCGATCCCGAGAACGACCCGCTGACGGTGTCGGACCCGGGCACCTATGTCGGCACCTACGGGACCCTGACCCTGAACGCCGACGGCAGCTACACCTACGTCCCCAACGCCGCCGCCAACGGGCTCGCCGCGGGCGAGACGGGGCAGGACGTCTTCACCTACACCGCCACCGACGGCGGCGCCTCCGACACGGCGACGCTCACCGTCACCGTCAACGGCACCAATGACGCGCCGACGATCGATGCGGGCGGCACCGATGCGAGCGGTTCGGTGACCGAGCTTCCCGACGGCAATCCGGGAGAGAATGTCACGGTCCACACCGACAGCGGCGCGGTCGCGTTCGACGACGTCGACGTCACCGACACGCACAGCGCCAGCTTCACGCCCCAGGGCGCTTTCTATCTCGGCACGTTCAGCCTCGATCCGGTCGATCAGCTGGGCGACAGCGTCGGCTGGGACTTCACAGTGTCCGACGCCGCGCTCGAGGGCCTTGCCGAGGGCGAGGTCCGGATCCAGACCTATACGGTCGAGATCGACGACGGCAATGGCGGCACCGCCACCCAGAACGTCACCATCACCATCACCGGCGCCGGAGTCGGCGCCGGTCCGCAGAGCGTGTGGTACATCGACAACAGCGACCTCACGAGCGCCAATCTCGGCACCGAGGACGATCCGTTCACCTCCATCGCCTCGTTCAACGCGGCGCAGGGCTCGGTGGGTGGACCGGCGCCCGGGCATACCGTCTACCTGCTCGCGGGAACCGGCACCGGCATCTATGCCGAAAACGACGGGATCAACCTTCTCGACAACCAGATCCTGATCGGAGTCCCGACCGGCCCCGTCCGGCCGACCATCGAGGCGCTCGCCGGCGACGGCATCAACGTCGCCCAGGGTAACAACGTCTCGGGCCTCGACATCGGTGACACCAGCGGCGCCGACATCGCGGACAGCGGCGGCAGCGTCGGCAACCTCACCATCTCCGACGTCGGCAGCTCGGGCACCGGCCGGATCATCGACGTCGACCAGGGCGGCACTCTCAACGTCACCCTCAACGAAGCGACCTCCACCGCTTCGACCGGCGGGGCGATCGATCTCAACGCGGTCGGCGGAAGCTTCACCGTCACCGGCGCGACCACGATCACCGGGGCCTCAGGGGGCGGCGTCGACGTCACCTCGGGAGTCAATCTCGCCGTCGACTTTCAGGGCGGCCTCAGCGCTTCGACCGGCGCCACCACGGCGGTGAACTTCTCCGGCAACATGGGGTCGAGCGCGCTGACGATCGACGGCCTCGATCTGCTCACCACCACCGGCACGGGCCTCAACGTCACCAACGGCGGCACCGTCACCGTCACCGGTACCGGCAATACGATCGCCACCACCGGCGGCACCGCGGTGAACATCTCGTTCGCCACCATCGGCGCCGACGGGGTGACTCTCGACAGCGTGTCCTCGATCGGCGGCACCGCCGCCGGAATCGTCCTCGACACCGCCGGATCGGGCGGGTTCAACGTCGGCGGCGGCACGATCGCCAACAAGGTCGGGGCGGTCGGCATTTCGATCAACGCGACGTCCGACGTCGCGCTCGCCAACATGGCGATCACCGGCAACTCGAACGGCGGCATCCTCGGCACCAACGTCGCCGACTTCTCGCTGACCAGCTCGACCCTGACCAACAACGGCTCCTCGGGGTCGCAGGGGGCGGTCTATTTCACCGGCCTCACCGGCACCGTGGACCTGCTCGGCAACGTCATCGGCGGCTCGAGCGGCGACAACGTCCACATCGTCCAGACCGGCGGCGAACTCGATCTCGAGATCGCGGACAATGGCGGCACCCAGGCGATCATGGGCAGCGTCAACAATGTCACCGGCAACGATTCGGTATTCATCTCGACCACCGGCAACGCCAATCTGCTGCTTGAGGTGGACGGGGTCGATTTCCAAGGTGCCCGGGGCGATCTGCTTCAGGTCCTCGCCGAGGGCCAGTCGACTCAGGACGTGACGATCAGCAACAACGTTTTCGCCAACAGCCAGGTCAGCAGCGGGGGCGGCGGAGTCACCCTCAACGGCGGCGGCGTGGGGTCGAACATCGACGTCACCTTCGCGGTCGTCGACAACAGCTTCACCGGCGCCAACGGCAACGCGATCGGGGCGATCTACTCGCTGCAGGCAGGCGAGGTGAGCGGCAATATCGAAGGCAATACGATCGGCGTCGATGACGGCGTCGCCACGAACCAGGGCTCGGCCACCGGCTCCGGGATCGCCGTCATTCTCGACAAGTTCGCCGGCGCCGGCTCGGCGACCTACGACGTCAGCATCGTCGACAACAACATCGCCGACATCGATTCGTTCGAATCGGGCATCTACCTGCGCGTGAACGGGAACTCGACGCCGGACTCGGCCATCCTGGAAGCCACCGTCACCGGCAACACGATCTCGGAGATGGGCGATTTCGCCACCGCGGGGCTTTACGCTTTGGCCGGCAGCGGCTTCGCCGAGCTAGGACTGTTGCTCGAGGACAATGTCATCGATTTCAGCGACGCCGATTTCGGGCTTTCGCCGGTCTATCTCGACCAGACGTCGGGCAACGCTCATTTCTATTTCCCCGGCTATACCGGTTCGCCGAACGGGGAGTTCAACGGCGGGACGGCCAGCGTCGATCTGGAGCAATATTTCACTGACGCCGGCAACACGTTCGTCAACACCGCTTTTCCGAGCGGTCCGGGCGCGGTCGACGCCCAGTCCATCCTGGGGGCGACCGGGGACTTCTTCGTGCTGTGACCGGGCTCAGGCGGCGCCCGTCTCTTCGTGGGGCGCCGCCACGGCCTTCGACTCGGGCGATTCGCGCTGCCTGAGCCAGATCGAGAGGACGACCAGGACGGCGGTGGAGAGGAACTCGCTCTGCCAGTTCTGGAAGCTCTCGAACCAGAGCTGGGGATCGGCCAGATAGGCGAAGTGGCCGAGCGGAGTCTCGCCGTGCTGAAGCGCCTCCTCGGCCGCCGAATTCGCGCTGTTCCACCAGTGGAGGGCGAAGGACAGCAGGAAGAGGGTGAACAGCGCCAGGCCCAGCGAATGGGCGTAGAGCCAGCGCGCGGCATCGCCCGCCTTCAGGATGCGCGGCGCGCCGGGCTTGTGGGCCTGGGTCGCCAGATTCTCGTCGCGGGGCGGGTCGTCGGGATCGCGCGATTCCGCGGAGCCCTTCTGGATTAGAATCGCGGTCAGGACGACATAAGCGGACATCTGCAGGAACTCGCTCTCCCAATTCTCGAACACCGAGGAAATGAATTCCGGAGCGACCGCATAGGCCCCTAGCGAGAGCGTATCCTCCCCATGGCGCGCCAGCTCCTCGTTCTGGACATGCCAGCCGGCAATCCACTGGCCCAGGATGCTGGCCAGGAAAAGCAACAGCAGCACGATCGTCAGGCCGTTGTTTTTGAACAGCTTGGCCATGGGACCTCCTCGATTTCGACAGGCTCAATGCAGCGCTTCCGCGCTTGGTTCCGGAGCCGAAAAGGAAATGGGGATTTCGATTCTCTCCCGAGCAAGCCCGGGAGGCCAACGGTCGCGGATCGATGCGCCTGTCGATCCGGCCCAGGCCTGTGAGCGTCAGGTTTCTCCGGTGAACCGCTTCACTTTCACCGGCAGCTTCTTCCCCTTCGTCCGGCGGGACGGGATCTGGATCGGGTTGCGTTTCTTCCATTGCGCCCAGGTCATCGGGCCGTCCGGGGTCTCGATCAGCTCGTCGTCCATCGACATCGGCGCGCTCCGCAAGCAGGGCCGTCCATTATCGCCGAATCGCCGCCCGCCCGCCATCCCCTAGCGCCGCCGGCGGACCTCCCTTTTCCAGTCGAGCTCGGAGGGCATCGGCAGGCTGTTGTCGGTCGGGGCTTCGTCGACGAGAGCCAGCTCCGGATCGCGCACCTTGAGCCCGTGCCGGTGAAGGCACATGATGCACAGGCAGCGGCGGCGGACCTCGCGAAGCGTGTCCACCCACCCTTTGCGCTGGAACAGCCACCACAGAGCATGGCTGCTGACCACCGAGCCGTGCCCGCATTTCGCGCAGGTCAGCCGGACCGCCCGGCCCCGGACGGCCGCGTCGAACAGGTCGCGCAGGGGGTAAGCGGTCGGCAAATCGGACATGGAGAACAAATAGCGAACAAAAGCTCGTTGCGAAAGTCCGGCGACGCGCTTGAGCGGGCTGGGGCCGGCGGGCCTCGGCGTAACGACGGTTGACCTGCGGCGAGCATCTGGCAGGAGCACCGGCACGATCGCATCCTGGGCTGATGATATGGGGCAGACCGAACCGAAGAGCGTCTGGAGCGTCGCCGCCGAGCTCGGCGAGGGGCCGGTGTGGGTCGGGCGCGACCGGGCCTTGTGGTTCACCGACATCAAGAAGCGCAGGATCCACCGCTACGATCCGGCGGCGGGCGAGCGGCAGACCTGGGTCGCTCCGGAGCAGGTCGGCTTCGTCCTTCCGGCCAAGGACGGCGGGTTCGTCGCCGGCCTGATGAGCGGCCTTCACCGCTTCGACGAATCGACCGGCCGGTTCACCCTGATCGCGGAGGTCGAGCCGGAGCGGCCGAGCAACCGGATCAACGACGGCGTCGTCGATCCCGCCGGCCGGCTCTGGTTCGGGACGATGGACAATGGCGAGGCCGCGAAGACCGGCGCCTTCTACCGCTTCGACCGCGGCGCTATCGCGCCCACCGGCCTTACGGGGATCGCCATCACCAACGGCCCGGCTTTGTCGCCGGACGGCCGGATCCTCTATTTCGTCGACACCCGCGCCGGAACGATCGATGCCGCAGATGTCAGCGAGGACGGCGCTCTTGGGCCTTCCCGCCCGTTCGCGCGGATCGATCCGGCCGAAGGCTATCCCGACGGTCCGACCGTGGACAGCGAGGGCTGCGTCTGGATCGCCCTTTATGCCGGCTGGGAGGCGCGCCGCTATTCGCCGGCCGGCGAGCTGGTCGACCGGGTCCGCTTTCCAGTCGCCAACATCACCAAGATCGCCTTCGGCGGCGGCGACCTGCGCACCGTCTACGCCACCACGGCCCGGCAGCTGCTTTCGCCGGCGGAGATCGAGCATCAGCCGCAGGCGGGCGACCTGTTCGAGTTCCGCGTCGACGTTCCGGGCCTGCCCTGTCCGTTGGTGGCGGCCTGAGGCCCGGTTCCACCCGCTCGTGTCGGGCGCGGCCTGCCTGCCTGCCAAGATGCTGAAAAATATAGTTCCGCCAAGATCCAAGGTGAAGCAGGTCATGCATCGGCATCAATGCTGAAGCTGATCGACCCCATTAAACGGGTCGATCTTCCCCTTGACGGATAAATATTGTTGGCGGATGTTCGGTGCCTGTGAGTTGGGGTCGCTCACGCCGGCAGCGGGGGCTTCCTGGACAGCTCGCCAGCACATGGGGAGGGGGCCGTGGGCGTCAAATTTCCTGCCGCGCGACTGGTTTCGATGGCGGCGCTCGCCGTGTCCCTCGCCGCCTGCGGCCACCGGGCCGAAAAGGACGAGGCCGCGAAAGCCCATGTCTCGGACGAGCAGCTGGTCCACGCGACGGTGAAAAACGCCGCCGAGGATTATTTCCGCGACATGGACGGCGGCATCGATCTCACTCCGGCCGAGCGCGACGGACGGATCATGTGGCTGGTCTGGAGCGGCGGCAACGACCTGTTCTGGGACGACATGGTCAAGCCGACGTTCGGGACCTTCGACCTCCTCAAGATCGTCGCCGCACCTCCCAATACCGGCAACGGCCGGCCCAATCGATGGAAGAATCTCGGCCTCGTCAACGAGCCCTGCTACAGCGCCGCGAGCGCTCGCGATCCGAGACGCTTCGGCCTCTGGCTCGACGTTCGCGACCCGGCCTGCGCGCCCGATCCGTTCGCCGACGAGAAGCGCTTCCCCGGAGTCAAGTTCGCGGCCCGCGGAAAGACCGTCCCGGTCGGCTCCTATTACGGCTATCCGACCGGAATCGTCGGGCTTCGGCTTTTCCCTAATCCCGCTTTCGACGAGAAGGCGGCCAAGCATTGGGGCGACGGCTCGGCTTATTATAACGATCCAAGATTCTACAACGACAAGGATCTGGTCCGCCCGTTCCGGGTCGGCATGTCCTGCGCCTTCTGCCATGTCGGACCGAGCCCGGTGAATCCGCCCGCCGACCCGGAAGCGCCGGCCTGGTCCAACCTCAGCTCGACGGTCGGCGCCCAATATCTGTGGATGGACCGGATCTTCTATTGGGACTGGGAGAAGAATCCGCGCAGCTTCCTCTACGAATGGCTGCACACCTTCCAGCCGGGGACGATGGACACCTCGCTCGTCTCGACCGACAATATCAACAATCCGCGCACGATGAACGCGATCTACGATCTGCCGGCGCGGCTCGACATGGGCTACCGGATCGGCCAGGAAAAGCTGATCGGCGGCGCCCTCGACAACCTCCAGTTCAACGCCGTCACCAAGGACCCGATCCTGACCCGACTCTATGCGGGCGACGGCAACGTCCGAACGCCGCGAGTGCTCAAGGACGGCTCGGATTCGGTCGGAGCGCTCGGCGCGCTCAACCGGGTCTATCTCAACATCGGGCTCTACAGCGAAGAGTGGATGGAGCATTTCAACCCGGTGATCGGCGGCAAGACGGTGTCTCCGATCCGGATCGCCGACGCCCGCGCCCAATCGCCTTACTGGCGGGCCACAGAAAGGGGGACTCCGGCGACGGCCCTGTTCTTCCTCAAGGCCGGACGCCCCGACCGCCTCGCCAATGCGCCGGGCGGAGCGGCGCATGTCGCCGCCGCGCCCGCGACCCTGGCGCGGGGCCGGCAGGTCTTCGCCGACAATTGCGCCCGCTGCCATTCGAGCAAGGGGCCGGTCCCGCCCGCGGAAGCGAGGCTGTCGGACAGCGCCGGCCCCACCTATCTCGACCGCTTCAAATCCTGGTGGCGCTGGACCCAGACTCCCGGGTTCAAGCTGGCCATGCGGCAGGAGGTCGAAAAGCCCGATTTCCTCCAGAACAATTATCTGTCTACCGAGGCGCGGATCCCGGTGACCTTGCTTCGAACGAATTTGTGCAGCCCGCTCGCCACCAACGCGATCCGGGGCAACATCTGGGACAATTTCTCGTCCGAATCCTACAAGACCCTGCCGAGCGTCGGCTGGTCGAGCTACAACGACCCCTACAATGGCGAGCGCCGCCGCTATCGAATGCCGGCCGGGGGCCGAGGCTATACGAGGCCGCCCTCCCTCATCTCGCTCTGGTCGACCTCGCCCTTCCTGCTCAACAACCGGGTCGGCAAGTTCAATTCTGATCCATCGGTGGGCGCGCGGGTGGCCTCGTTCGACCTTGCCATCCGCCAGATGCTTTGGCCCCAGACCCGCGACATGGATGCGGTGTTCGGCAACCGGGTCGAGGGCATGATCGACCGCACCAGCGCCTCGAGCCAGGTCTTCATCCCGAGCAGCTATTTCCCGATCACGCCGAAGACGCGGATCGGGGAGAAATTCCTCAGGAAGCATCTCGGCCAATGGATCACCCCGGATGGCAATATCAGCTTCGGGCCTATCCCGAAGGGAACTCCGATCGGTGCGCTGACCAACCTCAACCCGCGCGGCCCGGAAAATGACGACCACAAGAAGCAGCTCGAAGGCGACCTCAACCAGCTCGAGCGCGTGGTCGGGCTGATGAAGGCGCTGGGCAAGATCTTCGTTGGCCTCGAGCGCAATCCGCCGGCCGACGACAAGGCGACGCTGGCGCGCTTCGAAGGCGCCCGGCCGTGGCTGAGGTCGCTGAGCAAGTGCCGCGACTTCGTCGTCAACCGCGGCCATTATTTCGGAACCGAGCAATTCGTGAACCGTGCCGGCCTGACCGAGGACGAGCAATGGTGGATCGGCAACGAGGCACCACTCGGCAATCCCGACAAGGAAGCGCTGATCGCTTATCTCAAGACCTTCTGATGAAGGACGGGTTCGACTGCGACTATATCGTCGTCGGATCCGGGGCAGGGGGCGGCACCGTCGCCGCGCGCCTCGCCGAAGCGGGGATGGACGTCATCCTGCTCGAGGCCGGCGGCGATCCGGTCGCCGAAGGGGCCGAAGGCTTTCCGGGCGACTACCAAATCCCGGCCTTCCACCCGATGGCGTCCGAAAATCCGGCCATGGCCTGGGATTATTGGGTCAAGCATTATGCCGATCCCGCGCAGGCCGGCCGCGACTGGAAGCGCTGCAAGGACCGCGGGATCTTCTATCCCCGCGCCGGCACCCTGGGCGGCTGCACCGCCCATAATGCGATGATCTTCATCACCCCGCAGGATTCGGACTGGCGAGGCCTGTCCGAGGTCACCGGCGACGAGGGCTGGGGCCCCGAAGCCATGGCCCCCTATCAGCGCAAGGTGGAGCAATGCCGGCACCGCCCCCTGCGCCGGCTGCTCGCCGCAATCGGCCGGGACGACAGCGGGCACGGCTGGGACGGCTGGCTTCCGGTCGAGCGGGCAATGCCTCTGCAGGCCCTCGGCGACGGCGCCATGCGCGACATGCTCGAAAAAGGCGCACGGGCGGCGAGCCGCGGCATCTCCGGCCCCTGGCAGGCGCTGAAGCGGCTGCTGCGCGGCAAGCTCGACCCCAACGACCGGGCGATGAACGGCCGGGCCGGCCTGTGCTACGCGCCGCTCGCGACCGACGAGCATTGCCGCTTCGGGACCCGGGAACGGCTGCGCGAGGCCGAGGCGAAAGCGGACGGCCGGCTCCGGATCGAGCTCCACGCGCTGGTCACCCGGTTGCTGTTCGCGCCCGACGGCGGGGCGGCCGGCGTCGAGTATCGCAAGGGGCGGCACCTCTATCGGGCCAGCCCGCTGAGCGGCGGTTCGGAGGAAGGCGAGCTCGTGTCGATCAGGGCCCGCCGCGAGGTGATCCTCGCCGCCGGAGCGTTCAACACGCCGCAGCTGCTGATGCTCTCCGGGATCGGCCCGGAGGATCAGCTCGACGCGCACGGGATTTCGCCCCGGGAGATCCTACCCGTCGGCCGCAACCTCCAGGACCGGTACGAGGTCTGCGTCCTCTACCGCCTCGCCGCGCCGTGGAAATCGATGGAGGGCGCCGAATTCTCGCCCGACGATCCGGTCGGCAAGCTCTGGGAGACGAAGCGGCGGGGCATGTACATCTCCAACGGGGCCGCGCTCGCGATGAAGCGCAACTCCCCGGGGTGCGACGGCGACGCCGACCTCTTCATCATGGCGCTGCTCGGCGCCTTCCAGGGCTATTATCCCGGTTATTCGAAGGCGCTGCGCGAGCAGAAGGATGTGCTGAGCTGGGCCATCCTCAAGGCGCGGACGGCCAATTGCACGGGCGAGGTCACGCTTGCCTCCGGCGATCCCCGCGATCCGCCGCGGATCGAGTTCAACTTTTTCAAATGCGATCCGGACGGCGGCGACGTGAAGGCGGTCGCGGGGGCGGTGGAAATGGTCCGAGAGGCGGCGGCGCCGCTGCTCGATTGCCATCTCGTCACGGAGGAAATCTGCCCGGGCCGGGACGTCCGGGGTGAAGAGCTGGAGCAATGGATCCGCGACAACGCCTGGGGCCACCACGCCTCGTGCACCTGCCCGATGGGGCCGCGCGACCGCGGCGGAGTGCTCGACAGCCGGCTGAGGGTGCACGGCGTGCCGCGGCTGAGGGTGGTCGACGCTTCCATCTTCCCGCGAATCCCCGGCTATTTCATCGTCAGCGCCATCTACATGGCCGCGGAAAAAGCGGCCGACATGATCCTCGAGGACGACGTCCTTGCGCCCACAGCGATGGAGGAAGCCGCATGAGACTGCTCTGGCTGCACGACTTGCTCACCTGGGGACTGCTCCTCGAACGACGGTTCGAGCCTTTCTTCCGCCGTGCCTGGAACCGCCTGTTCCGCAATGCCTCCGCGGCCTTCCTGCAATGGGCGATCAATCTGTCGCGCAAGGACGAGAAGCTGGCCCTGGCGCAGGAGACGATCCAGCCCAACGAGGAGCGCGACGTCCAGACCATGATCGACACGATGCGCGATCATCTCATCCAGGATTTCCCGCCGGAGAAGATGGAGCGGGCCGGCAACACCAAGACCCACGGAGTCGTCCGCGCCGAGTTCATCGTCCACGACGACCTGCCCGAGAAGCTCAGGCACGGCATCTTCGCCAAGCCCGGGCGCTACAAGGCCTGGGCGCGCTTCTCCAACCCCGGGCCGCACGTCGAGCCCGATATCGACGATGTCGGCTTCGTCAGCCTCGGCCTCAAGGTGATGGGTGTCGAAGGGCCCAAGCTGATGGACGACGAGACGGGGACCCAGGACTTCCTCGCCATCTGCGTTCCGACCTTCCCGACCCCGGACGTCGCGGCCAATGCGGATCTCCAGATCTGGAGCAAGCGCGAGCTTCCCATCTGGTATTTCCTCAACCCGAGGAAGCATCACATCCGCGACTTCCTGATGCAGGCGCTGTGGAACGAGACCCAGTACAACCCGCTCGGTCACAATTATTACAGCTGCGTCCCCTATCTGCTCGGCGAGGGGCAGGCGATGCAATATGCCTTTTTCGGCAAGTCCAAGGTGCACACCAAAATCCCGCGAATCCCGTTTCGTCCGCCGAACGATTATCTGCGCGACAATATGGTGAAGACCCTGCTCGAAACCGACGTCGAGCTCGAGATGACGGTGCAATTGCAGACCGACAGTTACCGGATGCCGATCGAGAATGCCGGGGTCCTGTGGCCGACGAGGCTGTCGCCGCGAATCCCCGTCGCGACCTTGCGGATCCCGCGCCAGCGCTTCGATTCGCCCGAGCAGCTCGCCTTCGCCCGCAACCTGTCGTTCAACCCCTGGCACTGCCTTCCCGAGCACCGCCCGCTCGGCAATCAGAGCCGGGCGCGCAGGCGCATGTACCAAACGCTCGCCCAGTTCCGGCAGAAGAACAACAAGGTGCCGCATATCGAGCCGACCAGCTGGGCGCCGTTCGGATAGGCTAGGCCCGAGCGATATACCTCAGCGCCCTCAGCCCGGGCAGGAAGAAATAGCCGCCGCCCTCGACGGTGACGAAGCGGGGCAGGCCGGAATAGCGGGTGCAGGGACCCTCGCTGCGCGGGCGGGTGAAATTGTAGGTCGGGGTGCCGCCCGGATAGGGCTCGCGGCAGCCGGTCAGCGGATCGGCTTCGTGCGCGAGGCCGGCGAAGCTGGGGTTCATCAGCCAGGCATTCTGGATGAACTCGAAATGCCGGGTCAGGTTGGAGTTGAGCGCGATGAAATGCAGGCCCTGCGCCTCGCCCTCGCGGCCGTAGGGACGGCCACGGCGGAGCAGCCGGTGGAAACGGGTGGGAGCGATGACGTCGTCCCTGACCGTTCCCCACAGGCCCAGGGTGACGAGCAGGTAATGGAGCAGCCCGCGGCCGCCGCCCGGAATGTCGCCGGTGCGGGGATTGGCGCGGCGGATATGGCCTCCGAACGGGCAGATATGGCCCTCCGGATCGCTGTCGTAGGTGAAATTGTCCTCCGGATCGGCGAGGCCGGTGACGTCGGTCCGGACGAGCCCGTCCAGCGGCTTGCCGTCCTTCCTTCGGCCGATCACCGCCTCGGCGAGCTTGCGCGCGCCTTCGTCGTCCCCGCCCATCCGACTCGTCCAGTCGTTGAAGGCGGCGACGTCCTGCCGGAGCGTTCGAAGCACCAGATAGGAACCGTTGCGGCCGAGGTCGCGGTATAGCGGGTCGTCGACGCTCGGCGGCAGGCCTTTCGCGCCGGGCAGCGAGGCCTGGACGAGCGGGCGGTCGCCGATCTGATTATATTCGTCCAGATAGCCGAGCAGCACCTCGCCCGCGCTGACGTAATTGGTATAGACTTGGTCGGGCGTGCCGCCGGGCGTGCGCTTCCCGTCCCAGTCGATCAGCGGCTGCGATACGCCGTCCTTGAAACCGAAAGGCTCGATCCCGGGCTCGGAGCAATCGAGCTGGGGCTGAAGCACCTCGCAGCTCTGGCCGAGACCCTCCAATGTGGCGGCGCAGAAAGCGTCGATGTCGGCGCACTCGGCGTAGAGCATCAGCAGCAGGTGAGGCTCATCGCCCTTCCGGCCCCATTTCCAGCGGCTCGGGCTGTTTTCTCCGACGTCGCCGAGGCGATTCGAACGGCCCTCGTCGCTGGCGATGCCGGCGAGGAAGTCGGCCGGGAAACAATCCAGGACCTCGGGCCGGAGGCCCAGCGCGGCGAGGCCCGGAGCGGTGACGGCGACCTGAAGGACCCGGTGGATCTTCCGGCCGGCGAGACGGGCCGAGTCGAACTCGGCCACGCTGAGGACGTGCGAATCGGCGAGCCAGCGGCGCGCGGCCTCCTCCTGGCCCGGGCGTATCCGGACCAGCAGCATTCGCGAGCCTTCCAGCTTGCCGAATCCCGACCGGACCAGGGCCTGGATATCGTCGCGCTCGAGGATGGCGGTCGGCATCTTCGCTCCCCTCAGATCTCGGCCAGCCAGCGACGGATGGAGCGGTCGTCGTCGCGGCCGCTTTCCAGCCCCTTGCGGATGCGCGTGTTGCGGGCGAGATCCTGGCAGGTCAGTCCCGGATAGGCCTTGTACCAGACCGGCGTCGGCAGCTCGTGGCGGCGAAGGAAGTTCTTCCAGTCGCGCTCGCGGCTCGCTCCGCCCCAGAGCAGCCAGCGAGTCTTCGGAACGCCGATGGCGTGGGAGAAAGAGAGGTTCAGGCCGAACGCCACCTTGTTGACGAAATCGTCCATATAGGCCTCGTGCGAGCCGTCATATTCGCTGGCGAAATACATGCGCTTCTTGTCGTCGACGAAGATCCAGCGCGCGCAGTGGATCGTCCTCACCCGCGACAATTTGCCGCGGGTCGTGATGTGCCGGGCCGCCCAGTCGATCAGCCAGAGCAGGTAGCTTGCGAGCCAGCGCCGGAACAGTCCGGGCTGGACCGAGCCCATCGCTCCGAACGGATTGGTGATGTCGTGGTCCTCGTAGCGCGACAGCTCCTCCATGAGCTCGACCGAGCGGCGCGGCGCGATCACCGGATTGGCCTTTTCGAGCCGCCGAAGCTTAATCGCCAGCAACGGCGCCAGCAGGATCAGCAGGGGTGTCATCAGGAGGATGATGATCGGCACCACGATCAGATCGAGCCAGCCGGCGAGCCGCCGGCCGAGCGGCGTCGGCGCCTCCGGGGTGAGCGTGACTCCGCGCCGAGCGACAGCCTCGCGCAACGCCCTTTTGGTCTCGCCGGGCGAAGCGGCGGGAAGCTCCGCCAGCGCCTCGCGCAAAACGTCGTGAAGGACCGCCTCCTCGCGCGACTGAAGCACGGTGCGCCCCGCCCAGTTCATGTAGAAAGTGGCGCTCCGAACCATGTTCGAATGCAGCCAGCGCCGCAGATCCGTGCTCTCGTCGAGATCCTCGCAATGGCCGAAGAGCCGGCGAAGGCCGTCGCCCGCCACTTCGGCCAGCTCGTCGATCTGCGCCTCCGCCGGGCCGTCGCAGACGACGAGGAGAGCGAGCCGGACGGGGCAGGGGAAATAGAGGTTCGGGAAGTGCGTTCGGTCCGCAAGGGTCCGGTCGTCAAGCACCACCAGGCGCGCGAAATGGATCCTTTGAAAGCGGCTGAAGGGCAGGACCGGATTATCGGGATCGGCGAGGCCGGGCTTGAGCGCCATCGAGGCGAGCAGCTCGTCGATCGACGGCCGGGCGCCGGCGCGCAACGGCGCGGCGATCATGAAATCGTGCTGCGGCGTCACCGCCGGCCGCCGCTCAGGAGAATTCGAGCGCGAAGTCGATGAGTCGGGATTTCTCCCAATAGACCTTGCCGAGATAGAGGTTCGGCGCGATCATCCGGATCTCGTCGCGCACCCATTGCGCCACCGTCGAGGTCTGCGAATAATCGAGGACGATGCATTCCTTCTGGTCGAGCCAGCTCGGGCCCTTGTAGACCTGCGCCACGATCGCCTTCAGGCCGAACGGAAGGATATGGTTGCGCAGGGTGCCGTGCTCGCGGTCGAACACCTTGCCCTGCCAGGCGAACAGGGTGACCGCCCTGGCGAGGTGACGGCTGCGAGGCGTTCCGGGCGAGATGATCGCGGTGCCGTGGGCTTCGCCGTCGGGAATGGGACCCGCATCGTGCGACGAAAACAGATCGTCGAGTTGTTTCTGCTGCATCTCCAGCAGATCTTCCACCGTCACAGTCATCGGCCGATTCCCCCTTCGACTCATGTGCGAGGTGGGAAGCTTAAACCTGGGTCTTGCTTGCTGCAATGCTGCATATCCGGCGTTCGGAAGTGACCGGTGGGGCTGGACATGACGTTCGGAAACAAGCTTTTTCTTGTGCCTTCTTGAAGGCCTAGATGCCTCAAGGGTGAGCGATGACCATCAGAGTGCGCGCCCGCTTGAGGCTGCAGTCGAGGCACAAAGCCAGGGTTTCGGGATCCAGGGCCGCGAAGCTTTCGTCCAGCACCGTCAGATGCGCGCGCTGGAGGAGCGCTCGGGCGAGGAAGATACGGCTGCGCTCGCCGTGCGAGAGCTGCCATCCGGTCTCGCCGACATATTGGTTGATCCCGCCCGGCATGCGCGCGAGCAGGGGGCCGAGCCCGAGCTCCTCGCAAAGCTCCGCCGCTTCATCGATATCCGGGTCGGGCGCCGGCCATTGCCGCCCCATCAGGAGGTTGAACGCGACCGATCCCGACAGAATGTGGTTCTCGTGGAATTGCGGCGCGGAGGTCGCGAGCCGGTGCCAGTCGTCGCCCAGAGTGTGGCGATCGAGGCCGTTGAGGAGCAGCAGGCCCGATTTGGGCGCGTTGAGCCCCGTCAGCAAACCCGCCAGCGTCGATTTGCCCCCGCCCGAAGGCCCTTCGAGCAGGATCCGGTCGCCATGGGCGATGATGACGTCCGTGCCCTCGATCACCGTCTCGTTGCTCGACGGATAGGCGAAGCACAGGGCCTGGGCGTCGATCAGCGGAGTCTTGATCGCCTCATTCTCCATCTGCTCCAGCGTGACGTAGGCCTGCGACGGGGTCTTGTGCCGGGCCGCGTGGAACATCGGCGCGACCTGCTTCCACGCGACCAGGGCCCTTCCGACGGCGGAGAGACCTTCGGAGATCCCGCTGAAGGCGCGCTGGGCGAACAAGATGCCGCCCAGGCTGATCGCGATCGAGGTCGAGGAGACATTGAGATCGCCGACGAAGGCCGGCACCAGCCCGATCAGCCCAACGATCACCCAGCCCGACGAGACGCCGAGGGTCGTCGTGACCGACGTCCAGTCCATCGCGCCGGAGACCTGGATATAATTCTGGAGCGCGCTGTCCTCGCTGCCGTTGCTTCGATTGGGCGGCTCCTGGGCCAGGCGGGTCCGGTGGCCGACCATTACCTCGATCAGCTCGTGGGTCATGTCGAGGCGGGTGAGCGTCCAGGTCCGAAGCTTCCGGAAGTAGTTCCAGCTGAGCGCGACGGCGAGCAGGGTCCAGCCGGCCAGGAGGAGGAGATGGGTGCCCGGGGCGACGCCCTGGCCGAGGATCCACGCCGCGAAGCCCAATTGCAGAAGCGACCTCAGCAGCGACATGCCGCCGTTGAGCGACAGGGATTCGAGCGCCTGGGATTCGACGACCCGGCTGAGCAGCTGGCCGACGCCCTGGCGCTTCACGCTGTCGGCCGACATGCGCAGCGCCCCGGCGAGCAGCCGGGCCTTGAGGAGGCGGCCGGCGTCCAGCGCCAAAGTCGCCGACCACCAGCCGCCCAGGGTCTGCAGCGGGATCATTGTCGCCATCAGCAGCAGCCAGGCCATGAACCAGCCGAGATCGAACGTTCCGCCGAGGGCGGCCGAGCCGATCAGCGCCCAACCGGCGATTTCCGCGACATAGCTTGCCGCGAAGATTCCGGTCATCGCCGCCACCTTCCGGAAGGCGCCGATCCGGGAAAGCTGCTTCCAGAAGTTCGCCGAGGGCGCAAGCCGGAGCACCCAGATACGCTCGACCTGCCACTGGGCGAGCTGCTCGCGAAGCATGGCGTCACGGACTCGGGGCTCGCGAGCCTCGTCGATCCCGGTCGCGCGCACCAGCCGGGTGATCTCCGGGATCAGCGGGCCTTCCCGTGGCCAGCATATCATTCCGCGAAGATGCTCCGGGTCGACCGCCCGCACTCGAAGGTCGGGCGCCAGCAGCAGCGGCTTGCCGCGCCGCCAGCCGGCCAGAAGCAGGACCCCGGGCGCTCCGAACATGCCGTTCGGGAAAACCGCCGGACCGCCGGCGCGAAGCAGGTCGGGCATCTCCGACACGGGCGTCTGGACCAGATTGGCCTCGATCCCGAGATGCTCGGCGGCCCAGTCGAACCAGTCGGCGAGATTGCGGGCATTGCCGGCGGCGATCGCGGCCGGCACCTTCAGCCCGTCGGAACCGACGCTCGGGCGCAGGCCCGAGCGTCGCGAAAGCTCCTCGACCCCTTCGCCGATCCGGGCGAACGGCCAGAGGAACGGGCGCATCGCCTCCATCATCCGGGGGTCGGGCTCGGCCGCGCCCTTTTCGATTCCGGCGTCCGCCATTAGAGGCTCTCGCTGGCCTTGAGGCGGCCGTCGGAGAGGGTCAGGCGCCGCCAGAAATCGCCCTTCCAGATCGACTCGCCGACCGCTTCCTCGGCGTGGACGAGATCGCGGTAGCGGGATTCACGCGCCATCAGGCCCGCGGGCGCGCCATCCTCGATGATTCGACCGTCCTCAACGACCAGGACGCGATCGAAGGCCATCGTCTCGGCGACGTCGTGGGTCACGCACAGCAAGGTCATCGACGACCACCATTGCCGCGCCTCGGCGAGCAAAGCGCGGCGCTGGGTACGGTCCATTCCGCGGAAGGGTTCGTCGAGCAAGGCGAGGCGGGTCGTCGGGCTGAGCAGCGCCCGAGCCAGCCGCACGCGCTGGCCTTCGCCGCCCGACAACAGGCCTCCGCCCTCGCCGAGCAGGGTCTGAAGCCCCTGCGGAAGCTTCTGGGTGACCCCGCGCAGCCTGGCCGCGGCGATGACGTCGCCGACCGAGAGGGCGGCGTCTTCGTCCGAGGCATAAGTGAGATTGTCGAGCAGCGAGCGATTCCAGATCTGGATTGCGGGATCCACCCAGGCGGTCTCGTGGCGCATCGCCTCGATGTCGCGGGCCTGGGCCCGCTTGCCGTCGATCAGCAGATGTCCGGTGGCCAGCCGATGCCAGCCGAGCAACACGCCCATCAGCGACGACTTGCCCGCGCCCGACATGCCGACGATGGCAATATGCTCGCCCGGAGCGATCGACAGGTCGACCGACTGGAGGATCAATTGGCCCGCGGCGAGCACGCTGCCGTCGTGAAACTCCAGCGCGATGCCTTTTGCCGCCGGCCCCGCCTCCCGGGTCGCGATCGCCGCGCGTTCCTCCTCGGTCATCTCGAGGTCTTCGGGCGCCGACAACGGTTCGAGCAGTCGCGACAGGACGTTGCGCTGGGCCGGATATTGATGGATCAGCCGGGCGATCTGGTTGCCCAGCGCCGGCAGCTTGAGGGTCCAGTAAACGAGCAGCAGATCGGATCCGGTGACCCGCCCGGCGTTGAAGAAATGCGCCAGTAGTAACATTCCTACCAACATCGTGGTGGCGATCGCCTGCACCGTGTCGGTCGCCAGGGTGAGGTTGATCATGCTCCGGAGCGACTTGTACCATTCGACGAGCAGGCTTTCGTGCTGGCCCTGGACGCTGCGCTCGGCGCGGTGGGCCCGCACCGGCGCCAGGCCGAGCATGGCGTCGAGATAGAAGCTGTTGAGCGCTCCGGCGTGGTTTCGCACCCGAAGGTCGCGCTCGTTAAGCCATTGCTGGGTGGTGAAAGGGAAAGCGAGCGCGGTCAGGGCCAGCAATGCCGCGAGCAGCCAGCTGCCCGGGGCGAGGATCAGCACGCCCGCGAAGGTGATCGCCAGCTCGAACACGGACTGGATCAGCCTGAGGCCGAGCGCGGGGACTCCGCGCACCGCCTGGATATTGTGGTTGCGGTCGGCCATGTCGGAGATCGGGCGGCTGTGGAAATAGCGGTCGTTGAGCCGCGGCAGCTTGGCCAGAAGCGCCATCCGAAGCCGCGCCTCGAGCTTTCGGCCCCAGCGCAAGGTTCCGAGCCCGCTCGCATATTCGATCGCCAGCAGGATCGTCGCGAAGATGAGCAGCCCGACCGCTGCGAACAGCCTCTGGGTCGGCAAGGCAAGCTGCGCCGCTATGTCGAAAATGCCTCGGAACAGGAGCGCCTCGATCATCGTCGCGCTCACCGCGAAGGCGCCGGCGAGGATCAGTGCGAGCGGTGCGAGCAGGCCGTCTTCGCCCAGCATCTTCCACAAGGCGGCAAGCGGCGGGACCGGCTTTTCGGCAAGCGCGGCCGAAAGCTCGAGCGACAGCGGCCTTCGCTCCTCGGCCGCCCGGGCCTCGTCCGAGCTGAGGCCGGAGACGCCGAGCACGACCGCACCGCGCATCTTGAGGGTTCCGCCCAAGGAGTCGGACGGTGGCTGGTCCTCGGATACCGACCAGAAGGTTTTGGGGATGAGCGTGTCGGTCCGCCCGGCCGAATGACTCTCGGAGGCCTCGCGAACCAGCGTTCGAAGCACGTTCTCGGCTTCGCCGCCGCGCCGGATCCCGTTCGTGGTGATTAGCGACTGGGCGAGGCGCGTGCCGGCATCCAGCACGGCGAGCCCGCGCCAGCCCGGATCGCCAACGGCCTCGGCGACGAGCTCGTCGACGAACGCCGAACCGGCGCCGACGAGGCTCAGGCGCTCGCGAAGCGGGTCCAGAAAATCGCCGGTTCCCGCCCAGTCGCGCCAGTCGGCGGTGTCGATGGAGAGCGAGTGCAGGTGGATCTCCTGCTGGAACTGGCGCAGCGTGACCCAGCGCCGGCCGACGGCCGGATCCATCAACTGCAGCCAGCGGCCGTGGCGGCGCCAGGCGACGACGAAATGGAGCGCCGCGCCCCGATTCACGACCACGATCGCCGGAAGCGTCTTGGCGCTGGCGAGCGTGACATGATCGATCGGCACCAGGGCCTGCTCGGCCATCAGGCCGAGATCCTTGGCGATCTCCTCGATCGTGTCGATCGAGGTGCCGTCGACGTCCGTCTGGCAGGCTTCGCGCAGTCGGCCGAAACTGATCGGCACATGATAGCCCTCGAGCAGGCATTTCAGCGCCGCCGGCCCGCAATCCATCGTCGACGTCTGGACGACCTCGACCGCGAAAAAGCGTCGCTCCTTCGGCTTGTCCGCGACCTCGCTCATCGCGCGGCGCCCCGAGGCTCCGGGCCCTCCGTTACCCGTCCGACCGATCTCAAGAGCAGCTTGGCGGGCGACACGGTCTCGACCCTGACCTCGATCCTGCCGGGGAGGCCGTGGCGAAGAACGAGGCCCCGGGTCGCGTCGCGCCTGATCCGGAACTCGGCGCGCAGCGACTGATCCCTTATCTCGCCGGCGACCCGGATGGCGGTGGCCTCGATCGTTCCGAACTGGACCCACGGAAAGCCCTCGAGCCGGAATCGGGCGGTCTGCCCGGGACGGATCCGGCCGAGCGCCGTCGTCGGGTCGAAGTCGGCGATGATCAGCAGGTCGCCCTGGGGAATGATCGTCGCCAGCTTCTGCCCGGGCGCGACATAGGCGCCGGCGCCGAGCAACCGCATTTCGCCGACGACTCCCGAGACGGGGGCCCGGATCTGGTGATTGGCCACTTCCAGGCGCAGCTGCTCGATCGCTTCGTGGGTCGAGGCCGCTTCCGCCTGAGTGGCCAGAAGATCGCGGGTCAGCCGCTCCATCTGGACCCGGGTCCGGTCGGCATTGACGCTCGCATCGACTCCGAGCCTTCCCAGGTCGGCGGCCGAAATGTCCCGCTCGGATTCGGCCTTGCGGGCGTCCGCGGCGGCGCGGACCGCGTCGACGGCGGCCGATCCTCCGGTCGCCGCATCGTTCCTGATCCGGGTCGCGCTGTCGTTGGCGAACCTGGAGGCGGCATTGGCGCCCTGCAGCCGGGCGCTGGCGGCACGGACGGCGGCCTGCGCGGACCTCCGCTCATTCTCCATCACCCGGCCGAGATAGGCGATCTCCTTTCTCAGCGACGCGAGCCTGGCGGGATAGAGCGGAAGTCGCGCCTGGGCTTCGGCGAGGCGAAGCTGCTGCCGGGTCGAATCCAGCTCGATCAGAACGTCGCCGGCGCGAACCCTCTGCCCGATGACGATATGCGCCTGGGTAAGCCGGCCGGCCAGCAGCGAGGAGATTTCGCGCGGGGCGCTGCCCACTTCGAGCCGGGCCTGGCGGGAGACCTCGTAGACGGTGACGTTGCCGAATCCGAACCACAGCAGCCAGGCGACGAGGCTCAGCCCGGCGAGCGCCAGGGAGATCATGACGATTCGCGATGAGTCGAGCGCCAGGGATTGGGTCGTCTTTGAAAACTGAAACGTCAACTCGCTCTCCCCCGGAGCCACCTTAAGCACCTGATTCCGTACGGCGCAACGCCAAGGCGCACTTCCGACGCAGCTTATTGGCAGAGGTTTCACAATCAAAGCACGTCGGCAAGCCTGTCCGGACGCCGGGGTTTTCGATGCAAGTTAACTGGACCGGTTGAGTAGCCGTGGGGGCACGTAGAACTACGATCATTATTGATCCGAAACCGGCGGTTTTTCATCAGGAAACCGGTTTCTCCTACAGGCAACTTAGCGTTTCCACGGATACATCCGAAGTGGGAATCAAATCAGCTTGAGTTGGTCCGTTCGCGGCCTATCGTCTCAGTGACCGGAGACCTCTCAGCCAGCCTGAGTCACTCCGGACAGGGTCGGCGGGGGAGCGATTTTCCCCGCTCGCAACCTCGACGGAGTATTGTCGGCGTATGTCTACGCTTTCCACTGAAGCTAGTTCCGCAAATACCCTGCTTGCCAGCGATTCATCCGATGAGGATGACACCGGCAACGTTCGCGCACTGCACCAGGACGACGAGTTGCTCTTTCCGCTGTCGAAAGGCGCCTTTTCGCAATATTGGGAAGATGAGAATACGCCCCGGGAGCTTCGGGTCTTCTATCGCGATAAAGAGATCGCGTTCGACGATCCCGCTTTCTGGTCCTTTGGCGAGACTTTGATTAAGCAGACTCGCTTCCGCGCCGGCGATGCACTTCAATGGGGCGATTACGAGTGGCCGCGCGTGCGCCAGATGCTTGAGGATCTCATCGAGGCGACCGTCCTTAAATATGCCGACGAAGTGGACGACGTGCCGGCGGCGCTGCGCCACGAGGAGCGCGAGACGCTGTTGATGCCGGCGCGCATCGACTCCGGGAAGACCTGGGACGACGCCGAAGAGATCATGACCATGATCCGCGGCACGCCGCTCGAAACCGGATATATCGAGCTCGTTATTCCGATCTTCCGCGTCGCGCACATGTATCTCGATTCCGACAATCGTCAGGTCGGCGAAGCCAATGTCTTCCCGCCCGCGATGAGGCTGGATCGGCCGACCCTGTGGCGGACCTGCACCTATTCCGGCACCCGCTATCAGCCCGATGTTCCGATGAACGTCACGGCGCTGCGCATCATGCGCGACCAGTGGCGGCAGATGATGGTGATCGTGCGCCGGGTCAGCGACGCCTATCGGGCCCGCTTCCCGGAGGTCGACGAGCGCGGCTGGACGGTCGGCGATATCGAGCGGATGACGGTGTGCGTGCTGGCGCTGCCCACCTACCTGGTGATGCGGGTGGAGGATCGCGTCGAGAACGGCAAGCTGCACCCGGCTTTGTCTTCGGCCTTCCGGCTGACCGACGGACTGCGGATGCTGATGCACCACATGCTCTTCGTTCCGTTCGGCGAGCCGACCCGGTCGGGCGATACGCCCATGACGGGCGTCGAGGCGCATCAATATGCGGAGCGCAATTATTCGTTCCACACCGAGCAGGGCGTCTGCGCCGGGCCGCCGGCCATGGTCGAGGATTTCCTCGCCGTGATCCTCGACAGGGCGGACCCCAAGGGCGGCTGGCCCGACAAGCTGGCTCCCGAGGTGGAGCAAGCGCTGGAGGCGATCGAGCCGGCGATGGATTACGGTCTGATGGGGCTTCAGAACTTCGGTTCGGTCTTCTCGCTTTTTCCGACGTCGCAGGCCGGTCATGCCCAGTTGCGCGAGATCGTGAGGGCCTGGGACAAGTCCACCTCTCCGACGCTCGAGACGCTTCGCGAGCGGTGCGAGCGGGTCCATGCGACCATGGATGCCGTCGGCTGGCTCAAGTCCGACGCATTCCGCAAGAGCCGCCTTATCGCCTATGACGACATGTATCAGAAGTGCGGCTTCGGACTGACGGGTAGGTTCCCCGAGCCGTCCCTGTGGGACCGGTACGAGCAGCTGCCGCCCTTGCCGGCGGAGATCGTGGCCCAGCTCAGAACGGTCTTCGACCGCCGCTTCGAGGATCTGCCGGATCGGGACGAGCTGGTCGATCAGTTCACGGCGTGGCTCGGCAGGTTCATCAGCTTCGTCCAGGTGGCGTTGCGCACCTCGCTGGAAGTCCAGGGTCGGATCAACGCGCTGCTCGGGCGGGAGCCGCCGACCGAGACGTTCACCGGGCGCGATCTCGCCACCTATGTCGGCCTCGACAAGTCGGTCGATTCCAAGAGCGAGAGAATAGAAGTGCCTTTCCTCATCGACGAGATCGCGAAGTTTCTCGGCATTACGATCGAGGTGAACGCGGACGAGATCAAAATTCTCGAGGGTGTGCGGGGCCGCGCCGACATAGACGAATATCTGGCGGTCATCGCGCCCGCCGAATGAGTAACGTGGAAGGAAGCGGATTGAAGATCGGGACCAACATCGCACCGGCATCGCCAGCGATCGTTGCGACGGCACGCGCTGCGGCGGCGGCTATGATCTTCAGGAACGCCCAAGGTCCACCAAGAAATTCAGCCGGCATAATGCCGGCCGGATGATGCGCATTCCTGCGCAAGACTGAGAGGAAGCCAAAATGAAGATCAAAACCAACGTTCGCGCCGGCGTTATCGCCTCCCCGCGTTGCGGCGCCACTGTCCGTTGCGGCGGCGGCACTCGTTGCGGCGGCGGGACGGTTTATTACGTCTAAGCAGTTGCTAACGAATTCGGCCGGCACCTTGCCGACCGGATAACGCGCAATCATGCGCACTTTGAGAGGAAGTCAAAATGAAGATCAGAACCAACGTTCGCGCCGGCGCCATCGCCTCCCCGCGTTGCGGCGCCACTGTCCGTTGCGGCGGCGGCACTCGTTGCGGCGGCGGGACGATCTACGCGGTCTAATCATCGCGTGGGTAAGGCATATGAGCCTGTTTCGGCAGGCTCATATGCCAGTCCTAAAGTACAGCCATCCAGCTTCGGCTGGGTGGCTATACTTTTCAGGCCTGCCCTCCTTCGTGAAGAATAGCATGGCATGACCATTCCGAGGTCCAGTGGAAGATATTCAGGGATCTGGCTGGTCCTGCTCCTGGCTGGGCTAAGCCCGGCTCAAGCGGCCAAGTCCCGCGCTCCCGACCTGGCCAGGCCCGCCATCCCCGAGCGCTTCAATGCCGCCGACCGCTATCCGGCCGCGACGGTTCCGGCGGCAAGCCTCGCCGACGAGGCGTGGTGGAAGATCTTCGACGACCCCGTGCTCGACGCCTTCGTCGACAAGGCGCGCACGAGCAATTCCAGCATCCAGGAAGCGGCGGCACGGCTCGAGAAATCGCGGGCCTTGCTGCGCGGCGCCGCGGCGGCGCGTTCGCCGCAGCTCGGCGGCAACGGCGGCGTGTCCCAGCGGGCCGGGCCGCTGATCAACGAGTCCGGCCAGAGCGGCCGCCTGATCTACCCGGCCGCCACCCTCAGCTACGAGATCGACCTGCTCGGACGGCTTTCGAAGGCCAAAAGGGCCGCTCGGCTCGACGCCGCCGCAAGCGCGGACCTGCTTCGCCATGCGCGGCTTCTCGTCGAGGCGGATACGGTCCAGACCTATTTCGAGATTTGCGCGCTCGACGAGGAGCGCTCGATCCTGGCCAAGGCGGCGGACGATCAGGGCGCGTCGCTGAAGATCCTGGAGGAGCGCGAGCGCAACGGCCTCGCGACCAGGCTGGCGGTGAACCGGGCGCGTGCCGAGGTCGCGACGATCCGGTCGGACATCGACGATCTGGACCGCCGCCGGGCCGAGCTTGCCGCCGGCCTCGCCTTGCTGATGGGCGAGGCGCCGTCGGATATCGCCATTCCCGGAAGGCTCGGCACTCCGCCGATCATCCCGTCCGATATCCCGAGCGTCGTCATCGCCCGGCGGCCGGACATTTCGGCCGGTTTGCGCAGCGTCGAAGCGGCTCGGGCGCGGGTGGGGGCGGCCAAAGTGTCGTGGCTGCCAAGCCTCAGCCTGACCGGCGCCCAGGGTTTCGCTTCGCCCTCTTTGGGGAGCCTGCTGAGCTCGGCGACCCAGAATTTCGGGCTCGGCTTCCTGTTCTCGATCCCCGGCCTGGACGGCGGCCGCCACAAAGCCCGGGTGCGTTCCGCCCGGGCCGACCTCACGCTCGCGTCCGCCGAGTACAGCACCCAGCTGCTGACCGCCTTGCGCGACGTCGACAGCCAGCTCAGCGCGGTTCGTATCCTTGGAGACAGGGCCGATACCTTGCGCTCGATCGCGGCGGATGACGAGATATTGGCGACCATGCTCCAGGCGCGCTTCGCCAACGGGCTGATCAGCCAGCTCGACTATGTCGACGGGCTGAAGGTCATCCTCGAGCATCGCCGCACCGCCGTTCAGGTCAACATCGCGCGCTACGTCGCCACGATCGGCCTGATCCGGGCCCTGGGAGGGGGATGGGGCACGCCGCCGCCCGCCCGCCTGGCGAAAAGCGACCCGCCCCGACCGCCCCGTTAAATCCGGCTGGCGACCCCCATGGCCGCCGGCATCCTGAAGATCCGCAAGCGGCCGACATCGTCGAGCGGGCCTGCATCGATTTTCTGCGGGAACGCATATTCGATCCTGGGACCGGCCGCGACGGATGCGCTAGAGCCGGCCCATGTCCGAAGCACTGGCCCAGACCAACGAAGGCCCGATCAGGGGCGTCCGACTTCGCGCCATTGCCCTGGCGCTTCGGGATTGTTCGCCGCGCAGGGAATTCGGCAGCGCGACACGATGATAAACCGCCACCTCATGCTCGCGGAGGCGATTGCCCGCCGCTGCCCCGAAGCGGCCGGCGCCGCGATGGACGCGCATTTCGACGCGTCGATCGCCGACATCCTCAAAGCCGATTCGGCCGCGAGCCTCCCTTGATCCTGGTCGCCGGCGAGGCGCTCGTCGATGTCTTCGCGGACGGCTCGGCGCGCCCGGGTGGTTCTCCCTTCAACGTCGCCATCGCCTTGGCCCGGCTGGGCTCGAGCGTGGCGCTGGCGACTCAAATCT
>Ga0190275_10000076_pt1 | contig 116175 bp, 109 predicted proteins | sample Popmic550T_FD_133745 | JGI IMG/M metagenome (GOLD analysis project Ga0190275, IMG submission 133745) | Populus adjacent soil microbial communities from riparian zone of Yellowstone River, Montana, USA - 550 T | ecosystem: Environmental > Terrestrial > Soil > Riparian zone > Trees stand... | reverse complement strand
GCGATCCGGCCGGGTTCGACTACAACATCACGCTCGCCGACAATCAGTTGCTGGCCGGGGTGGAGCTCACCGTCTCGGGCGTGCTTCTCCAGTCTTACGAGACGATGATCGTCGACGGCAGCCAGGAGCTGGACGGCACCTTCCGCCTGTTCGGGGGCCGGTCCAACGACACGCTGAAGGGCGGCGCTCAGAACGACCTCCTGCTCGGCAATCTCGGGGGGGACACGCTTTCCGGCGGCGGCGGGGCGGACATCTTCCGTTACGACTCGACGACGGATTCGAACTCGGCGTCGAGGGATCACATCCTCGACTTCACGCCGGGAACGGACAAGGTCGACCTGAGCCGGATCGACGCCAACACGCTCGTCGCCGGCGACCAGGCCTTCACGGTGATCGGGACGAGCGCCTTCACCGGGCAGGCCGGCCAGCTTCGCGCTTTCCAGCAGGGCGGCGATTGGATCCTGCAGGGCGACACCAACGGCGACGGTGTCGCGGACCTGGAAATCGCGCTGACCCTCCAGGGGTCGACTCCGCTGAGCACCAACGACTTCTTCTTCTAAGCGGCTTCCCGGCGCGCGTCAGCGCGCCGGGAACCAGCTCTTGGGAGCGGCGCCTTCCGGAACCTCGACCTCGCCGGCCAACCGGGCGACGACCTGCGCGAAGGTGCCTTCGACCGCCACCCGGTGCTCGCCGAAATAAATGTCGGTGAAGGGCCCGGACGCCGTTCGGACGTGAGTCACCCTGTCGGGATTGATCGCCACGTCTCCGGGCTCGCCGGCTTTTTTCATCACGATCAGCTTCACGATCCGTCCGTACCCTCCGCGCCGAATCCTGCTTAGCGGGAGGGGGTTAACTAGGGGTTTGTACGAGCTTGTACCCGAGCGCCGGCCCGGCGAACCTTCCGGCGAGGGATTTCCCCGGCGCGGGTGCGTCGCGGAAGGGCGATGAGGGGCCAGCGTCGATGACCATGTATGTCTACAGCACTGCCGGGGAACCGCGCGGCTTCCTGTTCGAGACCACCATCTTCGGTCTCGACGGGAGTCCGTTGGGGCGGGTCCTCGGCTCGCGGGTGCACCGCTTCGACGGCAGCTATGCGGGCGAGTGGTTCCACCAGATGGTCGTCGACCGCCCGACGGCGCGGCCGCGCTCGATCCCGCCGGTGCCGATACCGTCGCCCCGAGCGCCGGCTCCGGCCAATTGGGGACGGCGGCAGGTGGCGGAATATGGCGCCTATTCGGACGCATTCGACCGGCTCGCCGCGCCGGCCGACCCCTATCAGATGGCCGCGGAGTGATTCCCAGCCCGTCATGCTGAACGTGTTTCAGCATCCAGCCGTCCGCCCCCCGGACGCGCGACCAGCTGGACCCTGAAGCAAGTTCGGGGTGACGGGAGGGGCCCGTACCTGCCATGTACGGGCTCCATGAGCCCGGTGCGTATCCTCCATGCCCATTCCACCTTCGGCCATGGCGGCAAGGAAGCGAGGGCGGTCCAGCTGATGAACGCCTTCGCAGGCTCGGCGGAGCATGTCGTGATCTCCGCGACTCCGGGCGAGCAGGGCGCCGCAAGGGCCCTCGACCCGGCGGTGAAGGTCGATTTCCCCCCCGATGCGCCGCCGCTTACCGGCCTGCCCGGCCTGCCGCGCCTTTTCCGGCTGTCGCGCTACATGCGACGCTTCGATCTCGTGCTCACCTACAATTGGGGCGCCTTCGACGCGGTGATGGCCCGGTATCTGTTCGCCAGGGGGATGAAGCTTCCGCCGCTCATCCACCATGAGGACGGCTTCAACCAGGACGAGGCGGGCGAGCTGAAGACGAGGCGCAACCTGTATCGGCGGCTTGGGCTCGCGGCGGCCTACCGGCTCGTGGTCCCGTCGGCTCGGCTTGAGGCGATCGCCCGCAAGGCCTGGGCGCAGCCGCCCGCCAGGGTGGTGCGGATCGCCAACGGCATCGACGTGGCCCGCTATTCGGCCGCGCCGGCGCAGGAGATACCGGGGCTGGACAGGCGGCCGGGCGAGATCGTCATCGGCACGGTCGCCGGGCTTCGGCCGGTCAAGAATCTGCCCCGCCTGGTCCGCGCCTTCGCCGCCATGACGTCGCCGGACGCGCGCCTCGTCATCGTCGGCGCCGGTCCCGAAAGCGAGCGGATCGCCGCCGAGGCGCGGGCGCTGGGCGTCGGCGACCGGCTGATAATGCCCGGCTTCCTCGCCGATCCGGCGCAGTGGATCGGCCGCTTCGACATTTTCGCTCTGTCGTCCGACTCCGAGCAATTCCCGATCTCGCTGGTCGAGGCGATGGCGGCGGGGCTTCCGGCGGTGGCGACCGCGGTGGGCGACGTCGCTCAGATGGTCGCCGACGACAATCGGCCGCTGATCGTGGAGGCCGAGGACGAGGCCGCCTTTGCCGCCGCGCTCGACAGCCTGGCGGAGCGGCCGGATCTGCGCCGGGCGATCGGCCGGGCCAATCGCGAAAAGGCCGCCGCGGAATATGACGAGGCCGGGATGGTCGCGCGTTACGCCCGGCTTTACGGCGAAGCCATTAGGCGGCCTGGTGCGTTGACGCCGGCCTAGACATGATTTTTGAGGCTTTTGGCCGAGACTATAGGTATAGCCGCTTTCGATTTTCCGGAGGAACATGTGTTCAAGGGTTTGAAGCCGATCCTGTACGGCGGCCGTGAGGTATGGCCGCTGGTGGAGGGCGGCAAGGGCGTTTCGGCCAGCAATCACGCCAGCTCCGGCGCCTGGGCGGCGGCGGGCGGAATCGGCACCGTCTCCGCGGTCAATGCCGACAGCTACGACCCCGAAGGGCGGATCATCCCCCAGGTCTATCATGCCCTCACCCGCCGCGAGCGGCACGAGGAGCTGGTTCAATATGCGATCGACGGTGCCGTCGCCCAGGTCCAGCGGGCCTACGACATCGCCGGCGGCCAGGGCGCCATCAACATCAACGTCCTGTGGGAGATGGGCGGCGCCCAGCGCGTCCTCCACGGCGTGCTCGAGCGCACCAAGGGCCTGGTCGCGGGGGTCACCTGCGGGGCTGGAATGCCCTACAAGCTCTCCGAGATCGCCGCGTCCTACGGCGTCAACTATCTGCCGATCATCAGCTCGGGCCGCGCTTTCCGGGCGCTTTGGAAGCGGGCTTATTCCAAGGCCGCCGAATGGCTCGCGGCCGTCGTTTACGAGGATCCATGGCTGGCCGGCGGCCATAACGGCCTTTCCAATGCCGAGGACCCGCTGAAGCCGCAGGACCCCTATCCGAGGGTCAAGGAGCTCAGGGATACGATGCGGGAGGGCGGCATTCCCGACAGCGTCCCGATCGTGATGGCCGGAGGAGTCTGGAACCTCAAGGAATGGGAGAATTGGATCGACAATCCCGAGCTCGGGCAGATCGTCTTCCAGTTCGGCACCCGGCCTCTCCTGACCCAGGAGAGCCCGATACCCGAGGGTTGGAAGCAGCGGCTGATGACTCTCGAGGAGGGCGACATCCTGCTCCACCGCTTCTCGCCGACCGGCTTCTACAGCTCGGCCGTGCACAATCCCTTCCTCCGGGGGCTTGAGGCGCGCTCGCACCGCCAGATCGCCTTTACCAAGGAGGAATTGGGCGACCATTGCTTCCAGCTCGACGTCGGGATCGGCACCAAGAAGAATTTCTGGGTGACGAGGGGCGATCTGCTCCACGCCCGGGAATGGTTCGCTCAGGGCTTCACCGAGACTTTGAAGACGCCCGACGAGACTTTGATCTTCGTCTCGCCCGATGAAAAGGTGCAGATCCGCCGGGACCAGGCCGATTGCATGGGCTGCCTCAGCCAGTGCGCTTTCTCTTCCTGGGCGGACAATGAGAAGAACACCACCGGCCGGCTCGCCGACCCGCGCAGCTTCTGCATCCAGAAGACCCTTCAGGACATCGCCCACGGCGGTCCGGTCGACGAGAATTTGATGTTCGGCGGCCACGCCGCCTTCCGCTTCAAGAAGGATCCTTTCTACTCGAACGGCTTCGTGCCGACGGTGAAGCAACTGGTCGATCGGATCCTGACGGGGGATTGAGGGTCGCGTCGTCCCAGCGAAGGCTGGGACCCCAGTGGGTGAAAGGCTCCGGGGCCTTCACCCCCCGAGGCCGCGTCTCTGATCTTCTTGTGAACGGCGAGGGGGAGGGCTTCGGCTTTCCCCCCGACCTTTTCTAGCAGTCGCTATTCGAAGATTTCCTCTATGCCGCTCTCTGCCTGTGCGGCTTCGGCACGTCTGCGATATGACCACATCTTGAGCGCCCAAATGATGGCCCCACCAACGATATAGGTAATGCCGCCGGGGAGCGGGTTCCACGGCCCACCATTTGCGGTACCGAAGCCGTAAAGGACGACTGTCAGAGCGAGCGCCGCAACGATGGACAGCGTTATGCCGACCGGGGCGGTATCCACCACCCGCTTAAAAATCGCCCACTCCAAGATTGACGACACGAAATAGATGGCGATCATTCCGCCCACCGTCATGCCTATCCAAGAGGCAGCGTTCATTCCGGTTTCTCCCGTTCCGGTTGCTGGCCCATCAGCGCTGCGCCAAGCGGCTTGTGATCCTCCGGCGGTGTTGCCAGCATGGGCCGGAGAACGTCGTCTTCGCGGGGCTGATTGGTTCCAGACATGACAAATCCCTTTATCCCTCCCGAGGGCATAACTGAAGCGAATGTAGATCAGGTCAGGGAGCGCCTCGACGGTGCGAAGGCGGCGCTGGACCGAAACGATCAGCACAGCGAGTGAGCCGGACTGCTCGATGCACCGACTTCCTATTTGATCCAGCAGCGTATTACCGACCGCTGAAGCCATTGCGGTTCGAGCTTGATTGATCCCAGGTTGCGAATCAGTGCATCCGTCCCGCTAGGGGATAGGGCAGGGGAGGCGTCGAGCAGATGGGCGTTGAACCCGAGCGCCGCTCCTGACTAAGAGGCGGTGAAGGAGGCTCGAGATGGCGAGGAAAGTCATGCTTGCGGCCGCGCTCGCGCTCGGCCTGACGGTGGGTTCGGCGCAGGCCCAGGACGAGCGCGCGACGCCTTATTGGGCGTCGATCAGCGCCGGCAAGGCGATGATGCGCACCGGGCCGGGGCAGAATTATCCGGCGACCTGGCTTTACGTGCGGGCCGACCTGCCGATCCGGGTCATCGAAACCTATCCCAACTGGCGCAAGGTCAGCGACCCCGACGGAACGACCGGGTGGATGCTTCAAAGGCTGTTGAGCGACCGGAGAACGGCCCTCGTCACCGGCGACTCGGCCCGGCCCCTTCGCCAGGAGCCTTCCGAAAATTCGAAAGCGCGCTTCCTCGCGGAGCCCGGAGTGGTCGGCCGCCTTTCGAAATGCGCCGACGGCTGGTGCCGGCTGGAGGTCGGCGACCGCCAGGGCTATATCCAGGCCGGCCATTTCTGGGGTCTCGACCCTGGCGGAACGCTGGAGTAGGTGGCGGCGATGCGGGAACTCAGCCTGGACGAATTCACGGGACGCGAGGGGGAGTCGTTCGAGCTGGCGCTCGGCGAGGAACGCGTTTCCATGATTTTGACCAAGGTTCAGCCGCTCAAACCTACGGGCCGCGAAGCGGGCGCTTTCACGCTCGACTGGCGGGGTCCTGCGGAGCCGGTCCTGCCGCAGGCCATTTATACGCTTCGCCAGGGCGAAGACTCGTTCGAGATGTTCATCGTGCCGCTTGCGCAGGATTCCGACGGCATCCGCTACGAAGCCGTCTTCAATTAGGGCGAACCGACATTTCGCAGGGTGTTCTTTTTCTCTCCCGCGAAAAGTGGGAGAGGGGTTTAGCGGCGTAGTTCAGGCTTCAGGCCGCCATTCCATCAGATCGTAGACTCCGGCCTCATCCATTTTGGCGAAGCCGAGGCGCAGATAGAGCCGCATCGCCGGATTGTTGCGCTCGACGTGGATGCTGAGCGCCTTGCCGGCCGTCTTCGCCATCGCCTGCAAATCCGCGAGGATGGCGCCGCCGGCCCCGCCGCCCCGGGCCCGGGGAAGAAGCGAGATGTCGATCAGCCGGATCTGGCTCGGCCATTCCTCGAGATAGAGGCGGCCGATCGCCTCGCCGCCGCGCTCGATCACAAGCCATTCGGCGTTCGGATAATAGGTCCTGTAGTGGCGGTGCTGGGCGTCGGCCTGATGCGCGAGGAACTGCTGCTGTACCTCCGCAGGCCAGCCGCTCGCGGCGACCTCTTCGAGCCGGGTGGAGGCGTAGACCGCCGAAACGAAGGCCAGATCGTCGTCGGTCGCCGGCCGATAGGAGACGCCCGCCAGGGCGGCAGCATGGAGGGGCGGGGGCATCAGCTCAGTTGACAGTGGCTTGCAGCCGAAGCCCGCCGAATGGGTCGCCGCAGAGAGGCCGACGGTCCCACCGATCGCCCTTCGCGTCCGCTTCGCGCGTCCGGTCCGGATGAAGGGCCGGTATCGCGAGACCGCTCGCCCACTCGGCATCGAGGCCCAGGCCCGCCGGCAGCGCGCGGCGAAACCGGCGGCGCGAAGTCTCCCTCGACATGACGATGCCCCCCCAAATGGCGATCAGGGTCGCGGCGGGAAGACACCCTGAAGCGCGATGATGTAATTCAAGGTCAGATAGGGCTGAAGATTGTTGTGCGGCAGGCTCCCGCCCGCCGGGGGCAGCGCCTGAGGCGCCAACTGCACGAGGGGACCGGTCGGAGTAGGCGCGTTCCCTTTGTAGAAGGAGCCGCCGACGCTCCGGCCGAACGACGTGTTGGCGGCCGGCAAGGTGGTGGTCGACGGCGAGCCCGTCGAGTTCAAGGCGTGGGTGTGAACCGGCATTTCCGAAACGAGCAGGGTGACCGAGCTTGCGCCCCCGATCTCGCCCAGGTCGCGAAGGGAAAGCCCGGGACCTTGGCCCGGATGCATCGCGGCCGAACCCTGAAGGTCGGGCAATGCGAAAGTGCTCTTGCCGTCCCCTCCGTAGGTGGTGCCGAGCAGCGCGAAGAGCGCCGTGTTTTGCGACAGCGGCAAGAGTTGCCCATCGCAAAAGGCCCAGCCCTTCGGAGCGAAATTGAAGGGGACGATGCGGATTTCAGCGACGAAAGGGTCCACCGGCGGGTCCTCCTGCTCTTAGGTCGGGCTCGGGAAAATCCCGAACAGCGAGATGATGAAGTTGATGCAGAGGAAAGGCTGCATGTTTTCGTGCGGCTGGCTGCCGCCGACCGGAGTGATGGCTCCGGCGTTGAGCGGGGAGTTGGCCGTCTGATCCGCCCGGTAGATCGTGACCCCGGTCGCCGGCATCGCCCCGGATGGGTTCGAGGTCGAGCCGCTGTCCCCCGAGACGATGAACGGATGGGTATGGGACGGGATCTGCTGGACGGTGAGGGTCACCGACTCCACGCCGCCGGTTTCCGCCAGGACATAGGTCGTGCCGGAGTTGTTGCCCATGTGGATCGGGATCCGGCTCTGTATGTTCGGAAGCGCGAAAGTGCTTTCGCCGTCGCCGCCGTAGGTGGTCCCGATCAGCTGGAAAAGCGTCTCGTTTTCGGAAATCGGCAGCAATTGTCCGTCGCAAAACTCCCACCCGCTAGGGTTGAAGTTGCCCGCGAACATGCGAATCTCGCCGACATATGGCTGAGCCATGATCTAGCCCCCTCAGTTTGGTGACGGGAAGATGCCTTGCAGCGCGATGCAAAAATTGATCGCGATGTAAGGCGACATATTGAGGTGAGCCTGGCTCCCGCCGGTGTTGGACACCGTCGACGGTTCCACGGCGATCAGATTCCCACCGGCCGTCCGATAGGCGTTGTTGAACGCGCCCATGTAATTGCCCGAGCCGACGGGTGTGTCTCCGTTGGCCGAAGCCGCCTGCGCGAAGTGCAGGTGCTGCGGCATTTCGGACTGGGTAAGGGTATGAGCGATCTCACCCGCGGCCTGGCCGAGCGTGAACCCGGCGCCTTCGTGCATGGCGCAGCGGCCTTGCAGGTTGGGCAAGGCGAAGGTCGTCTGCCCATTGCCGCCGTAGGTCGTGCCCAGCAGCGAGAACAGCGCCTGATTTTGGTTGATGGGCATAAACTGCCCGTTGCAGAAAGCCCAGCCTTTCGGCGGGAAGTTGAACGAAAACAGCCGGATTTCCGACAGAAACGGCTCAGCCATATGCAGCGTCCCCCCTGCGCAAATGGATACATCAATTTCGGCGGTCATCAACTGGCCGAAACGAAAATATTTTTCCGGCCTTCTCAGGGTCAGCGTCGGCGGATTTCCACGAAAAACGTTGGGAGCCATTGTTAATCGGGCGCTATCTTGCCAACGGACCGAATGCCCAAGCCCCATCCCCCGCCGCTGTCCAGGCTCGCCCCGGTCGCGCTTTTCCTGGACTTCGACGGAACCCTCGTCGAGCTCGCGGATTCCCCCGGCGCGATCGCCGTCCCGGCCAGGCTGAAACCGCTCCTCGACCGGCTTTCCGAGCGGCTCGACGGGCGACTCGCCATCGTCAGCGGGCGGGCGGTGGACGATCTTCGCCACCATCTCGCCGGCTCCGCGGCGGTGATGTCCGGCTCTCACGGCGCTGAGCTCCATTATGGCGACGGCCGCTCGATCCCCGTTTCCGCTCCGCCGGGGCTTGCGGCGGCCCGCGAGTCGATTCGCCGGTTCGCCGCGGGCGGCGAGGGGCTGCTCGTCGAGGACAAGCCGGCCGGAGTAGCGCTCCATTATCGGCTTGCGCCCGAACGCGCCGAGGAAGCCGACGCCTTTTTGAAGGCGCTCGCCGAGCGCTCGGGCCTCGTGCTGCAGCGCGGCAAGATGGTGGCGGAGCTCAGGCCCGAAGGCTCCGACAAGGGGGCGGCACTCAATCGACTCATGGGGGAACCACCCTTTGCGGGCGCGCGTCCTGTGTTCGTGGGCGACGATCTGACCGACGAGGACGCATTCCGGGCCGCCGCTTCCCTGGGCGGGGAGGGCGTGCTCGTCGGCCCTGCCCGGCCGAGCGCGGCGCGCTGGCGCCTCGAGGGCGTGGTCGCGGTGACCGCCTGGCTGGAGGCGGCCGCCTATGGCTGACCTGTCGCTCTGGCCGATCGGCAATTGCCAGGTGAGCGCGCTCGTCGACCGCGAGGCCGGCTTCGTCTGGGGTTGCGCGCCCCGGGTGGACGGCGACCCGCTGTTCTGTTCGCTGCTCGAGCCGAAAGGGGAGCGCGCCATTCCCCGCGGCGAATGGCGGATCGCCGTCGCGAATCAGGTTTCCGCCGAGCAAAGCTATTTGCGCAACACCGCGATCCTGACGACCCGCCTGACCGACTCGGACGGTGCGGTCGCCGAGATTTTCGATTTCTGCCCGCGTTTCGAGCGATCGGGGCGGATGTACCGCCCGGTCGCCTTCGCCCGAATCGTCAGGCCCGTGCAGGGCGCGCCTCGGATCCGGGTGACCCTCAACCCCGCCACCGGCTGGGGCTCGAGCGACTCCGAGCGGACCAGCGGCACCAACCACATACGCTATCTGGTCAAGCCGCAGCCGCTCCGGCTCACCACCGACGCTCCGGTCGGCCATCTGATCGAAGGGCGCAGCTTCAGGCTCGAGCAGAACCAGCATTTCTTCCTCGGCCCCGACGAGCCCTTCGTCGGCCATGTCGGGCACAGCCTCGCGGCCATGCTCCACGAGACGGCCGACGAATGGCGCGGCTGGGTGCGCGGCCTCGCCATCCCGCTCGAATGGCAGCGGGTCGTGATCCGGGCGGCGATCGCGCTCAAGCTGTGCCAGCATGAGGAGACGGGGGCGATCGTCGCGGCGCTCACCACCTCGATCCCCGAAGCGCCGGGCAGCGGCCGCAATTGGGACTATCGCTATTGCTGGATCCGCGACGCTTATTACACGGTGCAGGCGCTGAACCGGCTCGGCGCGCTCGACGTGCTCGAGAAATATCTGGGCTATCTGAGGAACATCGTCGACGATTCGAAAGGCGGCCACATCCAGCCGCTCTACGCCGTGTCGGGCGAGGCGAAGCTCGACGAAGGCGAAGCGGAAGCGCTGGCCGGCTACCGCGGCATGGGCCCGGTGAGGGTCGGCAACGCCGCTTACGTCCAGATCCAGCACGACGCCTACGGCCAGATCGTGCTTTCCAACGTCCAGGCCTTCATCGACGAGAGGCTGTTCCGGAAGGCGACCGAAGCCGACTTCCACGCGCTCGAACGGGTCGGCGAGCGGGCCTGGGAGGTGCACGACCAACCTGACGCCGGCCTCTGGGAATATCGGACGAGGACCGCCGTCCACACCTACAGCTCGGTGATGAGCTGGGCCGCGTGCGACCGGCTCGCCAATGCCGCCGACGTGCTCGGGCTGGACGAGCGCGCGGCCCTGTGGCGGGACCGGGCGGCGGCGATCCGGACGCGAATCGAGGAGGCCGCCTGGCATGCGCCGGAGCGCCGCTTCGCCGCCAGCTTCGGCGGCGACGAGCTCGACGCGAGCCTGCTCCAGCTCGTCGACATGCGCTTCCTCAGCCCCGACGACCCCCGCTTCCTCGCCACGTTCGAGGCGGTCGAGAAGGGCCTTAGGCGGGGCGAGCATATGCTTCGCTATGCCGCCGAGGACGATTTCGGCCTCCCCGAGACGGCGTTCAACTTTTGCACCTTCTGGCTGATCGAGGCGCTCTACCTCGTCGGGCGCGAGGACGAGGCGCGCGAGCTCTACGAACATATGCTGGAAAGGCTGACCCCGGCCGGGCTTTTGTCGGAGGACACCGACTTCGAGAGCGGCGAGCTGTGGGGGAACTACCCGCAAACCTATTCGCTCGTGGGACTGATCAATTGCGCCGTGCTCCTGTCACGGCCGTGGAGTGCGGTGAGATGAGAAACCCGTCGTCCCAGCGGAGGCTGGGACCCCAGTGAGGATTTGCGCCGTGCCTTTCACCCCCCGGGGCCCCAGCCTTCGCTGGGGCGACGAGACGAGATGAGCCGCCTCATCGTCATCTCGAACCGGGTCTCGAAGCCGCAGGGCGAGGGGCAGGGCGCCCAGGGTGGGCTCGCGGTGGCGCTTTCCGCCGCCCTGAGAGACCATCGCGGGCTCTGGTTCGGCTGGTCGGGGGAGACGGCGGAGGAGTTCACCGGCCATATCGACCTGCAGCGCCACGAGGGCGTCACCACCGCGACGATCGACCTGGAGGAACAGGACGTCGACGAATATTATAACGGCTACGCCAACCGGACGCTCTGGCCGCTCTTCCACTACCGGATCGACCTCGCCGAATATGATCGCAGCTTCGCCGGCGGCTATGAGCGGGTGAACGAGCGCTTCGCCGAGACGGTGCAGCCGCTGATCGATCCCGACGATTTGATCTGGGTCCACGATTATCATCTCATCCCGCTCGGCCAGCAATTGCGCGACCGCGGTGTGAAGAACAGGATCGGCTTCTTCCTCCACATACCCTGGCCGCCGGCCCGGCTGATGTGCTCCTTGCCCTTTCACGAGGGCCTGGTGCTCTCGATGCTCGCCTACGACGTGATCGGCTTCCAGACCGAGGAATGGCTTGAAAGCTTTCGCCATTATGTCGAGCGCGAGCTCGGCGGGCATTGCGACGAGGACGGCACCATCCATGTCGGCGAGCGCTCGGTCCATGCCGGCGCCTATCCGATCGGGATCGATTATGAGGAGTTCGCCAAGGCCGCGGCGAGCCCCAGGGCGCAGGCGGCGTTCGAGAAGATGCGGGTCAGCGCGGCCGGGCGGCGGACGATCATCGGCGTCGACCGGCTCGATTATTCGAAGGGCCTGGAGGAGCGCTTCCTCGGCTACCGGCGCTTCCTCGAGGACCATGAGGGCTGCCAGGGCAAGGTCTTCCTGCTCCAGATCGCTCCGCCGTCGCGCGGCGAGGTCGCCACCTACGAAGTCATTCGCGAGCGGCTCGACGAATTGAGCGGGCGGATCAACGGCGAGTTCGCCGAGGTCGACTGGGTGCCGATACGCTACGTCAACCAGGGCTATGCCCGCGAGGATCTGGCCGGCTTCTACCGGGCCGCCGAAATCGGGCTGATCACGCCGCTTAGGGACGGGATGAACCTGGTCGCCAAGGAATATGTGGCGGCCCAGGACCCGGAGGACCCCGGGGTCCTCATCCTGTCGCGTTTCGCCGGCGCGGCGCTGCAATTGACCGAGGCGCTGCTGGTCAATCCCTACAGCAAGGAGGAGATTTCGGACGCCATCCTCCAGGCGATCGAGATGCCCAGGGAAGAGCGGGTGCGGCGCTGGCGGGCCCTCAACGAGAGCGTGAAGCGCGACGACGTGCTCGCCTGGCGCAAGGCCTTCGTCGAGGCGCTGACGGCGAGCGGCCCGGACTAGCAGGTCGAAGGTGGAGTCCGAATCGCATTCATCGGTTCGCCCTGAGCCTGTCGAAGGGCTTGCTTTCCTGTCCTGAAAAGCAGGTGAAGGGCTTCGACAAGCTCAGTCCGGACGGTAACGGGGCAATCAACCCCTTCACCGCAGGTCCGGGTTCCATGATCGTCGCCCACGAAAAAGCCCCTCCGGCCGGGATGGGACCGAAGGGGCTTCCTCAGAACATGCCGTCCGTTTGGGGGGGACGCGCTGCTCCTATCAGTGGCCCTTGGCGTGATCGACGAAGAGGACGTCGGTGATCACCTTCCGGCCCTGGCCGAGATCACGCTCGAACCTGTGGTGGCCGACCTGGTTGCCCCAGGACTCGCGGGTGTTGCCGAGCGGAGCGGCGTTCGGCTCGAGCGAGTTGAAGCCGGCGCCGGGCAGGTTCGACGCCGCGTGAACGTGCGAGTAGATCGAGGCGATCTGGTCGTAATCGTGCTGGTCGGGATGCTCGTTGCCGGCCGGGACGTTGGTATATTCCATGCACGAATTGGTCGCGTCGGTGCTGAAATCCTCGTCCTGGTGAGCCAGCCCGTAGTCGTGGCCGATCTCCTGGCAGGTCACCGCCGCGCGCCAGGCCGGGGTGTTGTAGGAGCTTCCGGACCCGTAATAGCTGTCGTTGAGCTTGGTCGTCGCCTGGCTGATATGGCCGTCGGCCGAAAGCCAGACCGAAGCGATGCCGAGCCAGCCGGTGCTGCCATAGGCGTAATTGCAGACCTCGATCCGGCCGGCCTTCGGGGCGCAGGTGCTCGGGGTCGTGGTTCCGGCGACCTTGGTGCTCTGGATCCGGGTGGAGGCGTTCCAGTCGTTGACGGCCGTGGTGAGATAGCTGTCCCAATTGGAATTGACGTTGTCGCCGACGGGCGGGCTGATCTGGGTGGTGGTGCGCTTCCAATGGTAGGTCGACCATTTGTGGACGGCGAGCACCGGCGTGGCGAGCAGGCCGGCGGCGGTGGCGAAGGCCGCGACCTTCAGAATAGTCGACCGGCTGCGCCAGCTTCCTTTGGTATGAGTCATGACGTCCCCTTTACTGCCATCTGTTGCGAGGGACGTGGAATTTGCTGCCCATGACCACGGAAAGCAGAACTACGACCCTCCTTGACGCCTCCTCTATCGAGAAGGCGCAGCGGCAGCGGCCGGAGTCGCTGCCGATCACAGCATCAAGCATGATCCGCCGGTCCGGTGCAACTGGCTGTCAGGATTGTCTTTTGTAACCGAGGTTAGTGAAGCGAGCGCTTTGGAGCGAAACTCAGAGAGGGGCCGGCCCCGCTTCGCTATACTTTACGCGCTTCAGCATATTTGGTCCGAAACCGATCAATCGCGGTACCGGGCCGGGCCCTGTCAATAGAGCCAAAGAAAACCCCTCCGGCCGGGTTGGGCCGGAGGGGTTCGTCCTAAAGCCGCTGGGGCCGAACGTTACTTCTTGCCGTGCGTGTGCTCGACCATAAGCACGTCGGTGATGACCTTGCGGCCCTGACCCAGATCACGCTCGAACGTGTGGTGACCGATCTGCCGGCCCCAGTCCGCGCGCGAATGGCCGATCGCATTTTCCGATGGAGCCGCTTTCACGGCCGCCGCGGCGGCCGCGGAATCGGTGTGGTTGTAGACCGCGAGCAGCTGATTGTAATCGTGCTGATCGGGATGCTCGTTGCCGGCCGGAATGTTGGTATATTCCATGCACGAGCTGGTCGCATCGGTCGAGAAATCCTCGTCCTGGTGACCGAGGCCGTAATCGTGGCCGATTTCCTGGCAGGTCACGGCGGCGCGCCACGCCGGCGTGTTGTACTGCGCAGATGCGTAATAGGTGTCGTTGAGCTTCGTCGTGCCCTGGCTGATGTGGCCGTTGGTCAGCCAGATCGAAGCGATTCCGAGCCAGCCGTTATTGCCGTAGGCGGCGTTGCAGACCAGGATCTTGCCGGCCTGCGGCTTGCAGGTCCTGCCGTTGCCGCTGGCGTTGGTGCGCGGGCTCTCGATCACGGTCGAGCGGTTCCAGTCCGCGACCGCAGTCGTGACGTAGGGGGTCCAGGTCGAATTGGTGATGTTGACCACGGGCGGGGCGACCTGCGTGCTCGTGCGCGCCCAATGATAGCCGTTCCAGCTGTGGACGGCGGCCGCCGGCATGGCGATCAGTCCGGCGGCCGTCGCGAAGGCGGCAGCCTTGAGGATGGTCGATTTGTTGCGCCAGCTTCCCTTATTATGATTCATGGCATTCCCTCCGTTATGGATGTTTTCGAAGAGGAAGTGGAATCTGCCACCGTTTGACTCACGGAATGCATAACTACGCCCCTCTGGCACCCCATCTGCTTGACAGGGCGCAGCAGCGAAGACGGGAGTCTCGCCGATTCCGACACCAAGCATGATCCGTGCGAATCGGACAAGTGCTTGGACCACAGCTTATTTTCAGGAGATGGGACGTATCGGAGGGCGATTGAGGCAACCTGCCAGAGAGAAGGCTGATATATACTTGGCAGAAATTCCCCATTTCTGATGATTAGTTCGTTTCGGATGTTGCGACGGGGCGTGCCCTTCTGACGGTCGATCGACTGCCAACGGCCATCCGCCACGCCCGAAACTAAATCCGAAAGCGATCTATTCGAGGCCCTCGGCCCCAGATTGGGGCTTTGAGATGCCGGCCACCCGATTAGACTGCCGGAAATGAGGGGCGTGGTCGGCAGCATCGGACATAAAGGCGGATTGCTGTCGTCCCTCCTGACGCTGCTCCTCGTCTTCAGGCTCCTGATCCCGGCCGGCTACATGATCGCGCCGGATCATGAAGGTAGGCCGGGACTGGCGCTGTGTGCCGTGCCCGCTCCGGCGGTCGCCGAAGCGGCGCTTCACGGCGGCCATGACGACCATCCGGTCGATTCGGCTCCGTCCGGGCCGGCGGAGCGTCCCTGCGCTTTCGCCGCGCTGGCGGCGCCGCCGCTCCCGCCGGCGCCGCCGGCGGTTCCGCCGCATTTGGCCGCCGTCGCCCCGCTGGACCTGCCGGCGGTCGCGGATTTTCCGCGCGTCGCGCCGGCCTCGCCACCCCCGCCGGCCAGGGGGCCACCGCTTCCGGTCTGATCTCATCCTCACCCGAGACAGACAGGAAGTGACATGAAGAAATCGAATCGCGCGCCCTCAGCGGCGCGAATCATGCTTTTGGGCTGCGCCGCGGCCCTGTCGGCGCCCGCCTGGGCCGGCCACGAAGAGGATATCGTCGTGACCGGCGAGCGGATCGAGCAAGCCGGAAAGGAAGTCGAGGAGCGCCCGGGCGGCGCCGACCTCGTCACGGCCGAGGAATATGACGAGCGCGTCGCCGTCTCGCTTCGCGAGGCGCTCGCCTTCTCGCCCGGAGTCTATTCCCAGCCTCGCTACGGCCAGGAGGTGCGCCTCTCGATCCGGGGATCCGGGATCAGCCGCGGCTTTCATCAGCGCGGCCTCACCCTCCTGCAGGACGGAATCCCGATCAACCTTGCCGACGACAATGGCGACTTCCAGGAGCTGGACCCGCTCATCTTCCAATATATCCAGGTGTTCCGCGGCGCCAACGGGCTCCGCTTCGGAAGCTCCACCCTTGGCGGGGCGATCAACGGCGTCACTCCGACCGGGCGGACCGCGCCACGCCTCTCCGCGCGGGTCGACGGCGGCAGCTTCGAGACCCTGCGCGGCCTGGTCTCGGCCGGCTTCGAGACTGAGACCGGCGATGCCTGGTTCGCCGTGACCGGCGACCGGTCGGACGGGGAGCGCGAGCATTCCCGCCGCCGATCACTTCGCTTCCACGGCAACGTCGGCGTCCGGATCTCGCCGAACGTCGAGACCCGCTTCTACGCCAGCGCCCAGACGATCGAGCAGGAGATCCCCGGCGCACTGCCTCTGGCGACCGTCCTTACCCGGCCACGGACCGGCAATTTCGTCGGCGATCAGGCGCGCGACATCGACTCGCTGAGGCTTCAGAACCGGACGCTGATCACGCTGGGCGACGTGACCCTCGCCGTCGGCGGCTTCGTCAACGCCAAGGAGCTTTACCACCCGATTTTCCAAGTGGTGGACCAGCAATCGCTCGATAAGGGCGGATTCGCGCATCTCGACTGGGAGTCGGGTCCGATCGCCGTGTCGGCGGGACTCCAGGCCCGCTTCGGTGGGATCGATTCCCGGCGCTTCGTCAACGTCAACGGCGTCCGCGGCGCTCGTACGATCGAGGCCGACCAGAAGGCGCGGACGATCAACGCCTATGGCGAGGGCCGCTATCGGCTCGGCGCGCTGAGCCTGATCGGCGGCGGCATCTACACGCACGGAAAGCGGGACCAGGACCAGATCTTCCCTGCGATCGTCTCGGGCCGCGCCGGGTTCGACGAATTCTCGCCCCGCTTCGGCCTGCTTTGGGAGCCGCGCTCGGACCTGCACGTCTACGCCAATTACAGCCGAAGCCACGAATTGCCCGGCTTCGGCGAGCTCGCCCAGGTCGCCGCCTTCGTTCCGCTGGACGCGCAGCGCGCCTGGACGGCGGAGATCGGTGCGCGTGGCCGGATCGGCATCGCCAGCTTCGACCTCAGCCTGTACCGGGCCAGGATCGACGGCGAGATGCTCCAATTCACGGTCGGGCCGGACATCCCCGCCGCCACCTTCAACGCGGACGAGACGCTCCACCAGGGGATCGAAGCCGGCCTCGACCTCCGGCTCTCGCGCTGGGCCCGCCTGCGCCAGGTCTACCAGCTGAACGACTTCCGATTCCGGGACGATCGGCAATATGGCGACAACCGGCTGCCGGTCGTCCCCAAGCATCTCTACCGTGCCGAGCTCCGCCTCGGCCCGGAGGGATGGGGGATCGCGCCCAGCCTGGAGTGGGTGCCGGAAGGCGCCTGGGCCGACTATGCCAACACCCTGAAGGTCGACGGCTATGTGCTGGTCGGACTGACCGCCGAGGCGCGGGTGAGCGAAAGCATCGAGCTGTTTCTCGACGCGCGCAACCTCACCAACGAGAAAGCGGTCGGGGATATCTCGGCGGTCATCGACTTCAGCCGGCTCGCACCCGCCCAGCGATCCGTCTTCTTCCCGGTCGAGCGCCGAGCCGTCTTCGGCGGCCTCCGCGCCCGGTTCTGAACCATCAGAAAATCGTGACAGTTACGAATTTCGCGAGGTTCGGCCGGTTCGCTGGTGCGCTGGGAAATTCGTAACTGTCACGATTTTCTAGTCGGGGACGATGTCGAAGGCGAAGCTGATTCGGTGCTCGGCGGCCCCGGTCGGGATGGTGCGATGGGCGAAATGGGAGGGGGCGAGGAGGAGGCGCCCCTCACTCGGCGCGTGGCGCCGGACCGGGACGAAGCCGGGGCGCTCGCGGGCGAGCGCGGTGGGCGGGCCGAACTCGATGCAGCCCGGGCCTTCGCCGTCCGCGGTGACGCAGCCGGGCACCCGCACGTAATAGACCCCGCTCATCCAGCCGCCGGGATGGCTGTGCCATTCCTCATAATCGCCGCCGCGCTGGATCAGGCCCCAGGCCTTGAGGTGGGCACGTTCCGGCCTGGCGTCGAACCAGGGATCGAAGGCGCCGCGCCTCGTCGGCGCCTGAGCGGCGATGAGGGCCTGAAGCGAGTCGAGCAGGCCCTGGACGAGCTCGGGGCGGCGGCCGCCGAACAGGGCATGGACCCGGCTGCTGCCGCGATTGGCCTCGTCCTGAGCCGGGAAATCGCTGAGCCGGTAGGGGTTGCCGAGTATCTCCTCGGCCAAAGCGGCGTTGAAGTCGGCGATGTCGGCGAAACCGTCCGGCGCCGGGAGCGCGTGCTCGGTGACTCGGGCGCGGTCGAGCAAAAGGCCTCGAGCTTCCTCCTCGCGACCGCTCAGCGCCAGCGCCATGCCCCAGACGTAGAAGAGCTGGGCGTGAGCGGCGCCGCGGGCGTGCAGGGTTTCGCACAGGTCCAACAATTCCGCGATCCGGCCCGAGCGGCGCAGGATCTTGCCGAGCTGGCGGCAGGCGGGGCGGTGGCGGGGCTCCAGGTCGAGCAGGGCGCGGAGCTCGAGCTCCGCCTCAGGCTCGAGGCCGAGCCGGACGAAGGCCAGCGCCCGTTCGAGCTCCGGCCCGTCGGTCCGGGAGAGCGTTCCCAGGGCGTCGCGGTGACGGCCCAGCGCGTTGTAGCAGCGGGCGAGGCGCGGGCGGGCGCCGGCAAGATCGGGATCGAGGCCGAGCGCGGCTTCGAGAGAGGTCGCGGCAGCCGCGAAATCGTAGCGGTCGAGGTCGAAATCGGCCTTCTTCAGCCGCAGCAAAGCATTGCCGGGACGTGCATTCATCGCCCGCTCGAGCAAGGCGGCCGCCGTGGCCGGAGCGGCCCGGTCCGCGCAGTCGGCAGGACCCCAGCGGATCATGCCGACGAGGAGGTCAGGAGGGAAGTTCGGTCGCGTCGAAGGCGATGGTGTCGCCCGCTTCGGCGCTGCTCGTCGCAAGGCGCCGGGCGGCGGGCGCCGTCCAGGCGCGGCGCGGGACGTCGGGGTCCGCAACGGCGGCGACAATGTGATCGACTGGTTTCATCTTTCGCTCCCCACTAATCGCGAGCCCGCTTCTACCCTGCGCAGCGTCGAAAGGGAAGGCACGCCCGAGATAGGCGGTCGCCCGATGCCGCTTCGCTGATATAGGGGGCGGATGCAGCTGAACGACCTCGAGACTCCCGCCTTGGTGGTCGACCGCGAGCGCCTGGTCCGGAATATCGACCGGATGCGGGACCGGCTAGCCGGGCTGGGGGTACCGCTCCGGCCGCACGTCAAGACCGCCAAATCGGTCGATGTCGTGCGGCTGGCGGTAGCGGGCCAGCCGGGCGGGATCACGGTCTCGACGCTGAAGGAAGCCGAGCATTTCCTCGATCACGGCTTCACCGACATCCTCTACGCCGTCGGCATCGTCCCTTCCAAGCTGAAGCATGTCGCGGCGCTCCAGCGGCGAGGCGCGACCCTGACGATCATCCTCGACAGCGTCGAGATGGCGGCGGCGGCAGTGCAGGCGGCGGCGACGCTGAATACGGTTTTTCCCGTCCTGATCGAGGTCGACACGGACGGCGGCCGCGCCGGCGTGGCGGCGCACGATCTCGGCCGGATCGTCGAGATCGGCCGGATCCTCGCCGCCACTCCGGGCACCGAGCTTCGCGGCGTGATGACCCATGCGGGACTCTCTTACGGCTGCAGTTCGCCCGAGGCGTTGCGGGCCCATGCGGAGCAGGAGCGGTCGAGGGCCGTCGCCGCTGCCGAGGCGCTCCGGGCGGCGGGCCTGCCGGCCCCGGTCGTCAGCGTCGGATCGACTCCCGGGGCCCTGTTCGCCGAGCGGCTCGACGGAGTCACCGAGATCCGCGCGGGCGTCTACATGTTCATGGACCTGGTCATGGCGGATCTCGGCGTGTGCGCGGAAGAAGAGATCGCGCTTTCCGTCCTCGCCACCGTGGTCGGGCACCGCCGGGACCTGGGGTATTTGCTGGTCGACGCCGGCGGCCTCGCCATGTCCAAGGACTCCGGGCCGGCGCGAGGCAAGCCCTGCTACGGCAGCCTCTGGGACTCGGCGACGGGGCTTCCGCTCGGGCTGGCCATCGCCTCGACCAACCAGGAACACGGCCTGGTGCCCGCGTCCGAGGCGGATTTCGAGCGGCTGCCGATCGGCGCCCAGGTCAGGATCGCCCCCAACCACGCCTGCATGACCGCAGCGGCGCACGAACGCTATCATATCGTCGACGGCGGGACGGAGGTGCTGGCGGTCTGGGAGCGCTGCAACGGCTGGTAGGGCGTCGGCGCTTCCTCCATTCGCTTGGCAGCCTAAATACGATTTCAGGATCGATGATGATCTGGAATTGGTGTGGGACATAGCCCGTGCTACGTTATTGCCAATGAATTCCGCGAAAACCCCGTTCGATCCTTCAACGGCAGAATCCGAAGCCGCGGCCGAGGCGCGGGCCGAGGCGGACGTTCAAGCCGGTCGGTTGATCAGCCATTCCGCCGTTCGCCGCTGGCTGCAATCCTGGGGAACCTCCAACCCGTTGCCGCGCCCGCACGTCGGGGACTGATTGTACAAGATCGTCTGGACCGACGAGGCGATTGCACAGCTCGACGGCATTGGTGCCTACATCGCCATCGACGATCCGCTGGCCGCCGCCGCCCTGGCGGATCGGCTGATTGCCCTCGCGGACAGCCTCGCCCAGTTTCCAAATCGAGGTCGTCCCGCCGGGACGAGCTCTCGCGAGTTGTCAAACGTGTGGCCGTACATCCTGCGATACCGTGTCGAGGGAAGCACGGTCGTCATCCTGCGCATTCGTCACGGCGCCCGCGGTTCAGACGAACCCGGCGTCGAGCAGGGCTGAGGCGTGGAGCGCGGGTCGGTGCGAATTTACCCAGCTAATCCACCAGTTCCACCGCCATCGCCGTCGCTTCGCCGCCGCCGATGCAGAGCGTGGCGAGGCCGCGTTTCTGCCCATGGGTTTCGAGCGCGCTAAGGAGCGTCGCCAGCAGGCGGGCGCCGGAGGCGCCGATCGGATGACCCAAGGCCGTCGCTCCGCCGTGGACGTTGAGCTTCTCCCTCGGGATGCCGAGGTCGCGCATGGCGATCATGGCGACGCAGGCGAAGGCTTCGTTGACCTCGAAGAGATCGACGTCGCCGACGCTCCAGCCGGCTTTCTCGAGCGCCTTGCGGACCGCCGGGACTGGGGCGGTGGTGAAGAGGTTGGGCGCCTGGGCATGAGCGGCGTGGGCGACGATCCGGGCGACCGGCTTGACGCCCAGCCGGTCGGCGACGCTCTGGCGGGTGATGACGAGGGCGGCGGCGCCGTCGGAAATGGAGGAGGCGTTGGCGGCGGTGATGGTGCCGTCCTTAGCGAAGGCGGGCTTGAGGCCCGGAATCTTCTCCGGGTTGGACTTGCCGGGCTGCTCGTCGATGGCGACGACGTCCTCGCCCTTTCGGGTCTTGACGGTAACCGGGACGATCTCGCGCTCGAAGGCGCCCGATCTGATCGCCTCGGTGGCCCGGCGAAGCGACTCGATCGCATAGTCGTCCTGGTCGCCGCGGGTGAACTGATATTCGCGCGCCGAATCCTCGGCGAAAGTGCCCATGGCCCGGCCGGCATCGTAGGCGTCCTCCAGGCCGTCGAGCATCATATGGTCGTAGACCGTGTCGTGGCCGATCCGGGCGCCTGAACGATGCTTCTTCATGAGGTAGGGCGAGTTGGACATCGACTCCATGCCGCCGGCGACGATGAGGTCGGCCGATCCGGCGGCGAGCATGTCGTGGGCGAACATCGCGGCCTGCATGCCCGAGCCGCAGACCTTGTTGATCGTCGTCGCCTCGGTCGAGCGGGGGAGGCCGGCGCCCAGCGCCGCCTGGCGGGCGGGGGCCTGGCCGAGGCCTGCGGGAAGGACGCAGCCCATGAAGATCTTGTCGACCTCTTCTCCCGACAGGCCGGCCCGCTCGACCGCGGCGCGGACGGCGGCGGCGCCCAATTCGGTGGCGCTGGCGCCGGCGAGGGCGCCCTGGAAGCTGCCCATCGGGGTGCGGGCGTAGGAGAGGATGACGATGGGGTCTTGGGCTGCGGTCATTCTAGCTTCCTTCGTCACCCCAGCGAAGGCTGGGGTCCCAGGGGGTGAAAGGCGTCGGCGGTCTTCACCCGCCGCGGCCCCAGCCTTCGCTGGGGCGACGGGTTAGCGTCCGCGCCCACATAGTGAAGCCGCCCCGCTTGTTCAAACTTCGAAGCCTCTGCTAGGGCGCCCTCCGAAACAGGAGACCACGCATGGCCGGTATCGGGCTCGACTTCGCGCTCGGCGAAATGGCGGACACGATCCGCGACACGACGGAGCGCTTCGCCGCCGATCGGATCGCGCCGCTCGCGGCCAAGATCGATTCGGACGACTGGTTCCCCGTCGAGCTATGGCCGGAGATGGGCGCGCTGGGGCTCCACGGGATCACGGTTGCCGAGGAGGATGGCGGGCTCGGCCTGGGCTATCTCGAGCATGTCGTGGCGCAGGAGGAAGTGGCCCGGGCCTCGGCCTCGATCGGGCTCTCCTACGGGGCCCATTCGAACCTCTGCATCAACCAGATCCGGCGCTGGGCGAGCCCGGAGCAGAAGGCGAAATATCTGCCCAAGCTCATTTCTGGCGAGCATGTCGGCTCGCTCGCCATGTCTGAGGCGGGGGCCGGCTCGGACGTCGTGTCGATGAAGCTCAAGGCGGACAAGGTGCAGGGCGGCTACGTCCTCAACGGCACGAAATTCTGGATCACCAACGCCCATCATGCCGACACTCTCGTCGTCTACGCCAAGACCGGCGAGGGGAGCCGTGGCATCACCACCTTCCTGATCGAGAAGGGCATGCCCGGCTTCAGCCTCGGCCAGAAGCTCGACAAGATGGGGATGCGGGGATCGCCGACGGGCGAGCTCGTCTTCAACGATTGCGAGGTCCCGGACGAGAATGTGATGGGCCCGGTCAACGGCGGCGTCGGCGTTCTCATGTCCGGGCTAGATTACGAGCGCACGGTCCTGGCCGGGATCCAGCTCGGGATCATGCAGGCCTGCCTCGACGTCGTCCTGCCCTATGTGCGCGAGCGCAAGCAGTTCGGCCAGGCGATCGGCGGCTTTCAGCTCATGCAGGCGAAAGTGGCGGACATGTATGTCGCTCTCAATTCGGCTCGGGCCTATGTCTACACCGTCGCCAGGAATTGCGATTCGGGAAAGACGACCCGCTTCGATGCGGCCGGGGCGATCCTGCTGGCTTCAGAGAGCGCGGTGAAGGTCAGCCTCGAGGCGATCCAGGCCTTGGGCGGCGCCGGCTATACCAAGGACTGGCCGGTCGAGCGCTTCCTTCGCGACGCCAAGCTGCTCGACATCGGCGCCGGGACGAACGAGATCAGGCGGATGCTGATCGGGCGGGAATTGATCGGGGCGGGGTAGGGGATCGTCATGCCGGCGAAGGCCGGCATCCATGAACATCGAGGTGCGAATTCCCGCACGACCATGTTCACGGAACCCGGATCAAGTCGGGGGTGACGGTCTATCCACCGCCATGCCGGATCCACCGCCGTCATGCTGAACTTGTTTCAGCATCCAGCCCCGAACCGCCTCGCGGGTGGAGGACTGGACCCTGAAACGAGTTCAGGGTGACGTCCTTTCCCAGCTTACCAGACTTTCACCCGCTTCTCAGGCGCCAGATACAATTTCTGTCCCGGCTTGACGTCGAACGCCGCATACCAGGCGTCCAGATTGCGCACGGTGAGCGCCCGGAACTGCCCCGGCGCGTGGCCGTCGGTGAGGACCCGCTGGCGAAGGGACGGCTCGCGCATCTTGCTCGCCCAGGCCTGGCCATAGGCGATGAAGAAGCGCTGATCGCCGCTGAAGCCCTCGATCACCGGGGCCTCCTTGCCGCCCAGGGACGCGCGATAGGCGTCGTAGGTGGCGGCGAGCCCGGCGACGTCGGCGATATTCTCGCCCAGCGTCAGCTTGCCGTTGACGTTGAGCCCCGGAAGCGCCTCGTAGGCATCATATTGCGCGGACAGTGCCGTGCCCGCCTGCTGGAAGCGCTGGAAGTCGGCCGGGGTCCACCAGTTCCTCAGGCGGCCGGTCGAATCGAAAAGCGCGCCGTTATTGTCGAAGCTGTGGCTGATCTCGTGGCCGATGACCGATCCGATCGCTCCGTAGTTGAAGGCGGCATCGGCCTTGGGGTCGAAGAAGGGTCTCTGGATGATCGCCGCCGGGAAGTTGAGGGCGTTCTGGACCGGCAGGTTGACGGCGTTGACCAGCTGCGGCGGCATCCACCATTCGGTCCGGTCCATCGGTTTGCCGATCTTCGAAATCTGGTGGCGATATTCGGCGAGGCCGGCGCTCTTCTGATTGGCATAAGCGTTATCGGCGGCGATCCGCAGGCCGGAATAGTCGCGCCAGGAATCGGGATAGCCGACCCCGACGACGATGGACCGGACCTTCTTCAGCGCCTCTTCCTTGGTCGAGGGCGCCATCCAGTCGATCGCCTGCACCCGGCGGGCGAAAGCCGTCTTGATGTTGTCGACCATCTTCTGGACCTCGGCCTTGGCCAAGGCCGGGAAATATTTGTCCACATAGGTCTTGCCGACGGCGTCCTGGAGCGCGTTGCTGACGGCGTTCAGGGCGAGCTGGTCGCGAGGCCGCTGCTGCTCGGTGCCGCTGAGCGCCGTACCGTTGAAGGCGAAGCTGGCGTCGCGGATGGGCTTGGGCAGAACGCCCGCCTGCTGGTTCAGATTGTGGAAGGCGAGCCACTCCTTCCAGCTCTGGAGCGGCTCGGACCCGACGAGGGCGGCGAGCTTCGGGATGGCACCGGCATGATAGGCCTGGAATTTCCCGGCGCCGCCGAGCTGCGCGGCGCCCAGCAGGGCGGCCCAGTCGATGCCGGGCGCCCGCTTTTCCAAATCGGCTCGGCTCCACACCTGAGCGCCCTTGGCGAAATCCTCGCTTTCTTCGCGGGTGACGTGGGCTCGGGCGATCTTGGTCTCGAGATCGAGGATGCGGACGGCCGCGGCTTCCGGGTCGGCCGCTCCGGCGGCTTTCAGGATGGTGGCGATATACGCGCGATACTGGTCGCGCAGGCTGGCCATCTTGCCGTCTCCGGAGAGGTAATATTCGCGCTCGGGGAGGCCGATGCCGCCCTGCATCAGATAGGGCAGGGTCTCGCCGGGCGTTGCCAGGCCCTGGGTCACGAAGATCCCGAACAGATTCTCCGTTTGAAAATTGGTCGCGTTGAGCGGGTCGGTATCGGCGCGCAGGGTGCCGCCGATCGCGGCGCTGAGCTGCTTCTTGTCGGCGATGGCGGCGATCGCGTCCAGGTCCGCCTTGGCCGGCGCCATGCCCGCCCGGTCGATCGCGTCGGTGTCGAGGAAGGCGTTGTAATAATTGGCGATCAGCGCCTCTTTGCTGCCTGCGGCGGGTTCCGAGCGCAATATTCCGGTCAGGAGCTCGCGGGTCTGCCGCTCCCGCTCCTGATCGGCGATGTAGAAGCCGCCGACGCTGGAACGATCCTCTGGGATCGGCGTGTTTCTGACCCAATTGCCGTTGGCGTAAGCGAAGAAGTCGTCGCCCGGCGCCACGCTCTTGTCCATCGAGGCGGCGACGATCCCGACGGCGGTGCCCGGGGTCTGCGCGGCGTCCTCGCGGCCGTTGCCGGGGCCTGCCGGCGAGCAGGCGGCGGTGGCGAGGAGCAGAGCGAGGACGATGGAGCGATTCATCACGAAGCCTTTCGAAAACTGATGTAGTCATGCCGGATAAAGCCAGTTTGCGCGCTGCGCCAGTCTTCCAATGCCGAGTCTTCCAATCCCGCCGCTCAACCGTTAGTCAGCCCGCCATGACGGGAGCCGGCATATGAGCAGAGGGCTGATCGACGGCCTCGAATGGTACGGCTCCATCGCCGGCGTGATCGCGGCTTTGATGGTGTCGCTGGACCTCGGGCGGCGAGCGACCGGATGGGCGTTCGTGATCTTCTGCACCTCTTCGGTCGCGCTCGTGACCTGGGGCTTCGTGTCCGACAAGGCGGAAGGGATCGGAACCCAGAACATCTTCCTGTTCGCGATCAACATGATCGGCGTCTATCGCTATTTGATCCGCAAGAAGCCGGTGAATCCGGAGCCGGTGGCGGCATGAGGGGAAACGCGTTCGTCATCCCAGCGAAGGCTGGGATCCCGGGGGGTGAAAGGCGCTGGCGGTCTTCACCCGCTGGGGCCCCAGCCTTCGCTGGGGCGGCGGGGGGCGCATGACCTCGATTCTCTCCAAGATCGATGCGGATTCGGAAACCTTTCGCGCCTACGCCGCGCACAATCGCGGTCTCGCCGAAGCCTTGCGCACGAAGGTCGCGGCGGCCGCGCAGGGCGGTTCGGAGAAGCATCGCGAGCGGCACGTGTCGCGAGGCAAGCTGCTTCCGCGCGACCGGGTGACCCGCCTGCTCGACCCGGGCTCGCCCTTCCTGGAAATCGGTCAGCTCGCCGCCAACGGCATGTACGGCGATGAGGCGCCCGGGGCCGGGATGATCGCCGGAATCGGTCGGGTGTCGGGCCGTGAGACGATAGTCGTCGCGAACGATCCGACGGTGAAGGGCGGCGCTTATTTCCCGACCACGGTGAAAAAGCATCTGCGCGCCCAGGAGATCGCGCTTCAGAACCGGCTGCCCTGCGTTTACCTGGTCGACAGCGGCGGCGCCAATCTGCCGCATCAGGCGCAGGTGTTTCCGGACCGCGAGCATTTCGGGCGGATCTTCTACAACCAGGCGCAGATGTCGGCGGAAGGGATCGCCCAGATCGCCTGCGTGATGGGCAGCTGCACCGCGGGCGGGGCCTATGTTCCGGCCATGTCTGACGAGAGCGTCATCGTGCGCAACCAGGGTACGATCTTTCTCGGCGGGCCGCCTCTGGTGAAGGCGGCGACGGGGGAGGTGATCTCGGCCGAGGATCTCGGCGGCGGCGACCTTCATGCCCGCAAGTCCGGAGTGGTCGACCATCTCGCCGAGAATGACGAGCATGCGCTCGCCATCGTTCGAAGCATCGTCGGCCGGCTGAACGTCGTGAAAGCGGTGGACCTGGACCTCGCCGACCCGGTCGAGCCGAAGCTGGACCCGGAGGAATTGTACGGGATCGTCCCCGACGACGTACGAACGCCCTACGACGTTCACGAGGTGATCGGGCGGATCGTCGACGGCTCCGATTTCCACGAGTTCAAGGGGCTGTACGGCACGACCCTGGTCTGCGGCTTCGCCCGGATCTGGGGGATGCCGGTGGCGATCCTCGCCAATAACGGCATCCTGTTTTCGGAGAGCGCGCTCAAGGGCGCGCATTTCATCGAGCTCGCCTGCCAGCGGCGAACTCCCTTGCTGTTCCTCCAGAACATCTCGGGCTTCATGGTCGGCGGCAAGTATGAGGCGGGCGGGATCGCCAAGGACGGCGCCAAGCTGGTGACGGCGGTGGCGACGGCGCAGGTCCCCAAGGTCACCGTGCTGATCGGCGGAAGCTTCGGGGCCGGCAATTACGGCATGAACGGCCGCGCCTTTGGGCCGCGTTTCCTGTTCACCTGGCCCAACAGCCGGATCAGCGTCATGGGAGGCGAGCAGGCCGCGAGCGTTCTGGCGACGGTTCATAAGGACGCGGATAGCTGGACTCCCGAGGAAGCCGAAGCTTTCAAGGCGCCGATCCGCCAGCGCTACGAGGACGAAGGCAACCCCTATCACGCCACCGCGCGGCTTTGGGACGACGGCATCATCGATCCGGTGCAGACCCGCGACGTGCTCGGCCTCGCCTTCGCCGCCTGCTTGAACGCCCCCATCCCGGAGCGGGCGCGTTTCGGGTTGTTCAGGATGTGAGGAGCCATTGCAGCGGCCTTGAAAAAGCGGCGGAAAGGCATAGGCTGGCCAGGCGTTGCAACGGGCCCCGATGGCCATCGCCGGTTTGCACGACGGAAAGGGTAGGATGACCGACAAGGCGATGGAGTCGCGGCCCGTAATCGCGCCCGCCACGGCGTTTGCGCGTCCGTCGCCGGATCGCGGCGGCACGTTGCCGGGCACGAACGCGATGCGGGCGCATGCCGACAGGCTCGACGGAAGCCCGCGGGTCGCTCGGCAGCGCCAGCTTGCCGCCCAATTCGACAACGCTCCTTCGGTCGTTCGGCTGCACACCCTGCAGCGCTCGATCAATAGCGGCCAGGTGGTCCAGGCGATGTTCCAGGAGCCCGCACTCGAGGCGGAGCTCCCGCAAAACCAGCCGGCCCCGGCGGACCCGCAGCCTTTGCTCGCGGACGCCCAGCCGATCGCCGCGGATCAGCAGGCGCAGCCCGCCGTCGTCGAGCAGCCGCCCCTGGAGGCGATGGCCGATCAGCCCGCCGACGAGGTCGAGCCGCCGGAATTCGCCCAGGCCGACATCGCCTTCAGCAGCCGTGGGGCTGAAAATGTGCCGATCGAGAAACGCAGCGTCTATTTCGGCAACGGCCGTCGTATCCGGCTTTCACATCCGCACGGTCCGGAGATCAGCGATCACGTGATGGAACGCTTTACTTTTCGCCCGAAGCCGGCCGGGGGATTCTACGGCAAAGCGGATTACCAGAGGGTCATAGGCGAGAACGGCGATCCGTCGACGGTTCTGAAGCCCGCCGAAATCGGCGATGCGGGCAAACTCTTCGAGATCGGCGATAACGTGACCCATCCCTCGCGCGGCAGGCCCGTCGTGGAGGACGGGATCCCCGATCAGGCGCACCTCGACGGGATCGCGCAGGTCGCGCGTGCGGCGGACCTGGCCCTGGCTGAACACCGCGCTACCTACAAGCAGGCGAAGCGGGATGCCAGGACGGCGGAGAGAGCTCGCCGGGCCGCCGAAAGACTTGTCGAGAGCACGAGGGCGCAGCTCGAGCAGGCGGATCCCGGCCAGCGCGCCCAACTCGAAGCCGCGCTCCAGAGGAGAACCGAGCGGCTCGCCCTCCGCCAGCAGGAGAGCGTCGCCGCCCACGAACAGTATGAGCAGTCTTCGGCGCATCTGGAGGAGCAGGCCGCGCCCCATAATGAGGCGATGCGCCTGGCCTATATCAACGGCCCGGCCGCTCTACCCGGCGCCCCGGGGTAGCCGATGCGACGCACAATGGGTTGCGGGGCGAACCCTTGCTGACATCCCTCCTCATCGCGAACCGCGGCGAAATCGCCTGCCGGGTCATCCGCACGGCGCGGCGGATCGGAATCCGCACAGTCGCCGTATATTCGGATGCGGATCGGAATTCGCTGCATGTGCGGGAGGCGGACGAGGCGGTGCACATCGGGGCTTCCGCGGCGCGGGAGAGCTATCTCGTCGGGGAGAAGATCCTCGCGGCGGCGAAGGAGGCCGGCGCCGAGGCGATCCATCCGGGCTACGGCTTCCTGTCCGAGAATGCCGAATTCGCCGACGCGGTGGAGGCCGCCGGCCTAGTCTGGGTGGGGCCGAAGGCGGCTTCGATCCGGGCGATGGGGCTCAAGGACGCGGCGAAGAAGCTGATGGTGGCAGCCGGAGTGCCTGTGACTCCAGGCTATCACGGCGAGGACCAGGCGCCGGAGCGGCTCCAGGCCGAGGCCGACGCGATCGGCTATCCGGTGCTGATCAAGGCGGTAGCCGGCGGCGGCGGCAAGGGAATGCGCCGGGTCAATTCGTCCGGCGAGTTCCAGGAGAGGCTGGCCTCGTGCAGGCGCGAGGCGGCGGCGTCCTTCGGCGACGACCGGGTATTGATCGAGAAATATGTCGAGCGGCCGCGCCATATCGAGGTTCAGGTGTTCGGCGACGGCCGCGGCAACGTCGTCCATCTGTTCGAGCGCGACTGCTCGCTCCAGCGGCGGCACCAGAAGGTGATCGAGGAGGCGCCGGCGCCCGGAATGGACGAGGCGACCCGGGCGGCGGTGTGCGACTCGGCGGTCAAGGCGGCCAAGGCGGTCGACTATCGCGGCGCGGGGACGGTCGAGTTCATCGCCGACGCCTCGCAAGGGCTTAGGGCCGACCGGATCTGGTTCATGGAGATGAACACAAGGCTCCAGGTCGAGCATCCGGTGACGGAGGAGATTACCGGCCAGGATCTGGTCGAGTGGCAGCTGAAGGTGGCCTCGGGCGAGCCGCTCCCGCTGCGGCAGGAGGAGCTTTCGATCCGCGGCTGGGCGATGGAGGCCCGGCTCTATGCCGAGGACCCGGCCCACGAATTCCTGCCCTCGACCGGACGGCTCGACCATTTCCAGCTCGGCCGCGGGGTGCGGATCGACACGGGCGTCGAGGAAGGCGACCGGATCAGCCCTTATTACGACCCGATGATCGCCAAGATTATCGCTCGAGGTGCCAGCCGCGACGAGGCGATCGATCGGCTGGTCGACGCGCTCGAGCAGGTCGAGATCTGGCCGGTCAGGACCAATGCCGGCTTCCTGGCCCGGGCGGCGGCGGACCCGGACTTTCGCTCGGGCGACGTCGACACCGGCTTCATCCCGTCGCGGATCGACCGGCTCGTGCCCGACCTGGAGCCTCCGGAAGCGGTCTGGAACCTCGCGGCGACCGCCCTGCTCGCGTCGAGCTTCGGCAATGGCGGGGAGGGCGATCCCTGGGATTCGCTTCGGGGCTTTCGAGCCAATGCCGGCGAGGATCTGCGGGTGGCGCTCAGCCATAATGGAGGCACCCGGCTCGTCGAGGCCGGGGGCGACCCGCCGCTCGAAGGAATCGCCACCGCCTCGGGCGAGAATGTCCTCGTCTTCTCGGCGGGCCAGGCCTTCGCCTTCGCCTTGCCCGGCGCCGGCGGCGGCGCGGCCGGAGGCGCCGCTTCGGACGGGGCCTTGCTGTCGCCGATGCCGGGCCGGGTGCTTTCGGTCGAGGTGCGCCAGGGCGACCGGGTCGCCAAGGGGCAGAAGCTTCTGACCCTGGAGGCGATGAAGATGGAGCACAGCCTGGTAGCGCCGTTCGACGGGGTCGTGGCGGAGCTCGAGGCGGTCGAAGGCGGTCAGGTCAGCGAAGGGACCTTGCTGGTGCGGGTGGAGAAGGGGGAATGAGAGATTTTCGTCGCCCCAGCGAAGGCTGGGGTCCCAGCGAGAAAAAGACGCCGAGCCCTTCATTCGCTGGGGCCCCAGCCTGCGCTGGGGCGACGCGCTGATGCCCGGCCGCTTCTACGAGCAGTGGACGATCGGCGACCGGATCGCCCACCAGCCGCATCGCACCGTCACCGAGACCGACAATCTCCTGATCTCGGCGCTGACCCATAATCCGCAGCCGCTCCACCTCGATTCGGAATATGCCTCGGCGACCGAGTTCGGGCGGATCGTCGTCAACGGTACCTTCACCTTCTCGCTGCTGGTCGGTCTGTCGGTGGGCGACACGACGCTGGGCACGCTGGTCGCGAATTTGGGCTACGACAAGGTGCGAATGCCCAAGCCGGTGTTCATCGGCGACACGCTGAGAGCCGAGACGGAAGTTCTCGCGCTCAAGGACTCCGCCTCCCGCCCGGAGGCCGGAATCGTCACTTTCGAGCATCGAATGCTCAATCAGCGAAACGAGATCGTCTGCACGACTGAGCGCACGGCACTCATTCAAAGGAGGCGGGGGTGAGCCTTGTTCCTCCCCGGAACGGGGAGGGGGACCAGCCGAAGGCTGGTGGAGGGGCCGATGCGCATGCATCGGAAGCCGTCCGGCCCCTCCACCACCCGCCTGCGGCGGGCGGTCCCCCTCCCCGTTCCGGGGAGGAACAAAGATGAGGTTGCGATCCCTCCTCTTCGTCCCCGGGGACCGGCCGGACCGTATGGAAAAAGCGCTTCGCGCCGGGGCGGATGCCCTAATTCTCGATCTGGAGGATGCCGTCGCCCTGGCCGCCAAGCCCGAAGCTCGGCGGCACGTTGCGGCGTTCCTGGAAGCGAACGGCGTCGCCAGACTCTGGGTGCGGATCAATCCGCTCGACAGCGCAGAGAGCGACAAGGACCTCGCCGCCATCCTTTCCAGCCATCCGGACGGAATCGTCCTGCCCAAGGCGGAGGGCGGCGCCTCGGTGGCCGAGCTGACCCGGCGGCTGACGGAGCGCGGCAACGCCACCTCCCGAATTCTCGCCATAGCGACGGAGACTCCGGCCGCGATGTTCCAGCTCGGCACCTACGGGGGTCAGAAGCGGCTCGATGGACTGACCTGGGGCGCCGAGGACCTGCCGGCGGCGATCGGCGCGACGACGTCGCGCGAGCCCGACGGCCGTTTCACTCCTCCATATGAGCTCGCCCGCTCGCTCTGCCTGTTCGGAGCGGCGGCGGCCGGAACGGCTCCGATCGAGACCGTCTACCCCGCGTTCCGCGACCTCGACGGGCTGGCCGCTTATGCCGCCCGGGCGCGGCGCGACGGCTTCACCGGAATGATGGCGATCCATCCTGACCAGGTGCCGGTGATCAACGCCGCCTTCACTCCGAGCGAGGCCGAGGTCGCCCACGCCCGAGCGGTCGTCGCGGCGTTCGAGGCCGATCCGGGGGCGGGGGCGCTGTCGCTCGACGGGCGGATGATCGATCGGCCGCATCTCGTCCAGGCGCAGCGGACGCTCGCCGCGGCCGCCGCGGCTCCGTGACCGGATTGCCGGCGCCGGCGGACGCCGCCTGGACGGCGCTCGCCTTCATCCTCGGCGCCGCCATCGGCAGCTTCCTCGCCACCGTACTGATCCGCTGGCCGCAGGGGCGAAGCGTCGTCGCCGGCCGTTCCGCCTGCGATAAATGCGGCCGGACCCTGGAGCCGCGCGATCTGGTGCCGATCCTCAGCTGGTCCCTGGCCCGGGGCCGCTGCCGGACCTGCGGCAACCGCATCGATCGGCGGCATCTGGCGGCCGAGGCCGGCGCGGCGATGGTCGGGCTCATCGCCATCCTCGCTCACCCGATCCCGCTGGCCGCCGTGACGGCCCTGTTGGGCTGGTGGCTGTTCCTGCTCGCGGCGCTCGACCTCGAGCATGAGTGGCTGCCCGACCGGTTGACCTGGCCGCTGCTCGCCGCCGGGCTGGCCTCCGCCTGGGGCGGCTTCGGGCCGCCTTTGGAGAGCCGGCTCATCGGCGCGGCGGCGGGCTTCGCCACTCTGTTCCTGATCGCCTTTCTTTATCGGACGCTGCGCGGGCGGGAGGGGCTGGGCGGCGGCGACCCCAAGCTTTTCGCGGCGATCGGCGCCTGGCTGGGCTGGACCCAGCTGCCCTTCGTCCTGGTCGGGGCGGGGTTGCTGGGTCTCGCGGCCCTGTCCTTGAAGCGGATTCGCGGCGGATCGGTCGAAGCGACCGACCGGCTGCCACTCGGCACTCTGATGGCGCTCGCCGCCTGGCCGATCTGGATTGTCATCGGCCGGTAGCAATGCGGCGGCAATAAGGGCCGATCGCTTTCCGGCGAAGGCCGGGATCCAGCCTGTCCGCGGACCCCGGCCTCCCCCGGGGAACGGGACATCACAAGCCGCTTGCGCGGCGGCGCAAAAGCTGGAAGTTTCCCCGGCTGGCGAATCCTGGGCTGGATGGTGCCAAAACATTGTTACGACTGTGGAAATTTGCCGCGGTGGGTGTCGCGGGAAAGGGGTTCGAGTTTAGATGCGTTTAGCTTTTGACAGCCGGCGGCTGATCGGCCGCGCGCGGGGCGTCAACGGCTGGACCGTGCTCGAGCTCGCGCTGCTCGCGCTCATCGCCCTGCAATGCGCCCGCCTCATCTGGACCGCGCTGACCCCTGTCGGTCCGCTCGGCGAGTGGCAGAGCATCGCGGCCCGAAGCGACGCATCGGACGGAATCCTCGGCAATTTCGATCCCTTCTTCCGTCTCAGCGGGGCCGCCGGGCCGGTGACCGTCACCTCGCTCAACCTGAAGCTGTTCGGGATCCGCCAGGACCAGGCTTCCGGCCGCGGCTCGGCGATCATCGCCGGCGCGGACGGTCAGCAGCGCAGCATCGCGGTCGGCGAGGAGGTCGAGCCGGGGGTGACCCTGAAGTCGGTCGATTTCGACAGCGTCACCATTTCGCGCGGCGGCGCCGACGAGCAATTGTTCATGGATCAGTCCCAGGCGCCGGCCACCGTCACCCCGACCGCTCCGGGCCCAACCACCGCTCCGGTTCCGCCGGTCGTCGAGCCGACGACTTCGGTCGAGCCGGGCGGGCCGCCGGTGCCGCCGTCCAGGCCCCAGCCGACCGAGGTCAGCGCCGCGCCCCGCATGAACGGAACCCGGCTGACCGGAGCCGACGTTCGGCCGGGAGAGGGCCGGTGAAGCGCGCTCTTCTCGCCTTCGCACTGATGCTGGCGGCGCCGCTGACCCCCGCCCGGGCCCAGCATGTCGTCAATTTCCGGGAGGCGGACATCCGCGCCTTCATCGAGGATGCGGCTCGGGTGACCGGCCGGACCTTCATCGTCGACCCGGCCGTGAGCGGCAAGGTCTCGGTGGTGACCCAGCGGCCGCTGTCGCGCTCCGAATATTTCGAGCTGTTCCTGTCGACCCTTCGCGCCAACGGGTTGATGGCGGTTCCGCTGCAGGGCGGAGGCTTCCGGATCCAGCCGATCGCGACCGGCGGCTCCGCCGGCGGGCGGGTGGCCGGGCGGGGCAGCTCCAACAATTTCGTGACCGAGATTTTCCGCACCCGGAGCATCGAAGGCGCCCAGGCGCTGGAGGCGCTCCGGCCGCTGGTCAGCCGCGAAGGCTCGATCACCGCCAGCCGCAACTCGATCGTCGTCGCCGATTTCGCCGACAACGTGGCCCGGATCCGGGCGGTGCTCCGGAGCATCGACCGGGATACGAACAACAGCCGGATCGTCGCTCTGCGCAATGCCGGGGCGCGCGAGATCGCCACCTCGCTCAACGCCCTGATGGAGGGGAGCAGCCCCGGCGGCCGGGCCGCGACGATCGTCCCGATCGACAGCTCCAACGCCATCGCTCTTCGCGGCGACTCCGCCACCGTCGCCCGGCTCGCCGCAATGGCCGAGGAACTCGACCGGCGCGCCGCCGCCGGCACCGAGATCCGGGTCATCTTCCTCCAGCATGCCGACGCCGCCCAATTGCTGCCGGTGCTGCAGCAATTGCTCGGCCAGCCGGTGACCCAGCCGCCGCCGACCCCGGGCCTGTCGTCGTCGCGCGGCGAGGGCACGACTTCCTCGTCGACCTCGCGCAGCGGCGGCGGGCGGCCCCCGGTGCGGACGACGACCACGACCGCCGAGGCTCCGGCTCCGGAAACGGCCGCGACCCCAGGGCTCAGCATCTTCGGACCCCGGGGCGCCGTGGTGACCCGCTTCCAGGGCGCCAACGCCCTGGTCATCGCCGCCTCGACCGACGTCCAGCGGCAATTGGGCGAAGTCATCCGTCAGCTCGACACCCGGCGCGAGCAGGTTCTGGTCGAGGCGATCATCGTCGAGATTTCCGACAATGCCGCCAAGAAGCTGGGAGTCCAGCTGCTCCTCTCCGGGCTCGGCGGAAGCAACATCCCTTTCGCGGTGACCAATTATTCCAACGCCAGCCCCAACCTTCTGACCGTCGCCGGCGCCGTGGCGGCGGAGCGGCTTCGGACGACGACCACCACGGTCAACGGCGAGGTGGTGACCACCACCCAGAGCTCGCCGGTCGCGGACGCCCTGCAGGAGGCGGCGGTCGCCTCGGTGCTCGGAGCGACGGGCGGGATCGGCGGACTCGCCTTCCAGACCGGCAACGCCATCTTCGGGGCGATCATCAACGCGGTGAAGTCCGACACCAAGTCGAACATCCTGTCGACCCCGTCGATCATGACCCTCGACAACCAGGAAGCGCGGATCCTGGTCGGCCAGGAAATTCCGATCACCACCGGCGAGGCGCTCTCTCCCAATTTCGACAACCAGTTCCGGACCGTCGACCGCGAGAACGTCGGAATCACGCTCGAGGTGCTGCCGCAGATCAACGCCGGCGGCTCGATCAAATTGAACCTCCGCCAGGAAGTGAGCTCGATCGCTGGGCCGGTTTCGGGAAACTCGAGCGACCTCATCCTCAACAAGCGCGAGATCGAGACGGTGATCACCGTCGACGACGGCGAGATCGTCGGCATCGGCGGGCTTCTCGACGACAATGAGCGGCGGACGATCGAGAAGATCCCGTTCCTCGGCGACCTTCCGGCCATCGGCAATCTGTTCAAGTCGAAAAGCCGGAGCCGGGCCAAGACCAATTTAATGGTCTTCATCCGTCCGACCATCCTTCGTTCGCCCGCCGACGCGCGGGCGATGACCGAGCGGCGCTACGGCTACATTCGCGGCATGCAATATCAGCAGAATCCGGATCAGGAGCCGACTCTCGACGAGCTCGTCCGCGAATATATGGGAATGGTCCCGCCCGACCCCGCGCCGCCGCCGCCGCCGCCGCTCGATCCGGCGGCGTACGCGCCGCCGCAGGTCCGCCCGGGCGACCAGGTCGTGCCACCGCCGGCGGCGAAGGCTCCGCGGTGAACGCGGCCCGTCATCCCGGCGAAAGCCGGGACCTCGGGTCGGAAGGTCTCGGCGCGTCTCTACGAGGTCCCGGCTTTCGCCGGGATGACGAGCCTTCCCAACCGGCGGTCAACCTGCCCTATCTCTTTGCCAAGCGAAACGGGATCGCCCTCGTCGGCGAAGCGAACGGCAAAGCGCGTGTCGCCCTTCGCCAGGGCGCCGATCCGCAGGCGCTGATCGAGGCTCGGCGCGTTCTCGGACGGCCGCTCGCCGTCGAGGCGGTCACCGCCGACGGTTTCGACAAGCTTCTTTCCGAACGCTACGCGATGGACGATCAGGCCGCGGCGGACGCCGCCGGCTCGCTCGGGCTCGGGGACGAGCTCAGCCATCTCGCCTCCGACCTGCCGACCGCCGACGATCTGCTCGACAGCGCCGACGACGCGCCCGCCATCCGCCTCATCAACGGAATCATCGCCGACGCGGCTCGGCAGGGCGTCTCCGACATCCATATCGAGCCTTACGAAACCGGCCTGGTGGTCCGGATGCGGATCGACGGGGTCCTTCGCGAGACACTCCGAATGCCGGCCCATGTCGCTCCGGTGGTGGTCAGCCGGATCAAGGTGATGGCGCGTCTCGACATCGCCGAGCGCAGGGTGCCTCAGGACGGGCGCATCGGCCTGACTCTCGGCGGCAAGTTGCTCGACGTCCGGGTATCTACCCTGCCGAGCCGGGCGGGCGAGCGGGTGGTGCTTCGGATCCTCGACAAGGAGAATGCCGGGATCGACCTCGATTCGCTCGGAATGCCGCCTTCGGTACATGCGCTGTTCGCGGGCGCGCTCACCGAGCCGAACGGGATCGTCCTCGTCACCGGCCCGACCGGCTCGGGCAAGACCACCAGCCTCTATGCCGGACTGAGGCTCCTCAACGACGGCAGCCGCAACATCCTCACTGTCGAGGATCCGGTCGAATATGCGGTCGACGGGGTCGGCCAGACCCAGGTCAATCCGAAGGTGGGGCTGAGCTTCGCGGCGGGGCTTCGCGCCATCCTTCGCCAGGATCCGGACGTCGTCATGGTCGGCGAGATCCGCGATCGGGAGACGGCCGACATCGCCGTCCAGGCGTCGCTGACCGGCCATCTCGTCCTCTCCACGGTCCACACCAATGATGCGATCGGGGCGATCACCCGGATGCGCGACATGAAGGTCGAGCCGTTCCTGCTCGCCTCGACCCTGCGCGCCGTGATCGCCCAGCGGCTGGTTCGCCGGCTCTGCCCCGCCTGCAGGGCACCGGTCGCCGCCGACGCTCCGACGGCGGCGCTGGTCGGGCTCGAGGAAGGAAGCATCGTCCACGAGCCGCGCGGCTGCGGGGCGTGCGGCAACAGCGGCTACAAGGGCCGTATCGGCGTGTTCGAGGCGGTTCGGATCGACGACAACGTCCGCCGGTTGATCAACGCCGGCGGCGACGAGGTCGAGATTTCCGCTCATGCCTTCCGCAACGCCCCGAACCTCGCCGCGGCGGCCCGGCAGCTCGTTCGCGAAGGCGTGACCAGCGTCGGCGAGGCGGTTCGGGTGTCGCGGCGCGAGAGCGAGGATGTCTGACTTCGCCTATCTGGTCCTCGATCGCGCCGGGCGCGAGCGGCGCGGCTCGCTTCGCGCCGAAACGGCCGAGGAAGCGCGCGAGAAATTGAGCGCCCGTGGCCTGTTCGTGGTCAAGATGGAAAGCTCGGGCGGGGAGGCGGCGCCGCCTTTGCTCTCGCGCCAGATCTTCGCCCGCAAGAAATTGAACGGGCGTCAGCTCAATGTCTTCACCCGGCAATTGTCGACCCTGGTTCAGGTCAGCCCGCTCGAGGAGGCGCTCCGGACGATTGCCCGGCAGACCGAGAAGGACCAGGTCCGCGACGTTTTGATGTCCGTTCACGCCTCCGTCCTCGAGGGGCGCCGGCTTTCAGACGCGATGGCGCGCCAGCCGGCGAGCTTTCCGCCGCTCTATCGCGGCATGGTCCAGGCGGGCGAGGGGTCGGGGACCCTGCCGGAAATCCTGGAGCGGCTGGCCGGGCTGCTCGAGCGGCAGGCTCAGGTCAGGAGCAAAGTGCTGAGCGCGCTCGCTTACCCCATTGTGCTGGCGTTCGTCGCCGCCTTCGTCGTCTTCGCCCTGATGGTATTCGTCGTGCCCCGGGTCGTCGAGCAGTTCGAGGATATCGGGCAGCAATTGCCCTTCCTGACTCGGGCGGTGATCGCCGTCTCGCACCTGCTGGCGAGCTATTGGTGGGCGATATTGATGGGCCTTACCGCAATCGGCTTCCTGGTCTCGCGCGCTTTGAGGGACGAGGGCGTACGACTTCGCTTCGACCGCGGCCTGCTTCGGATCCCGCTTATCGGCCGGCTGCTTCGAGACCTGCACGCGGCGCGGATGGCGCGGACCCTCTCGACCATGGTGGCGAGCCGGCTGCCTCTGCTGGAGGGCCTGAAGCTGACCACCGAGACGGTCCACAACCGCGCCCTCAGGGCCGCCACCGCCCAGATCGCGGAGGCGGTACGCACGGGCGGAAGCCTGTCGGGGGCGCTCAAGCGCTCGAACATCTTTCCGCCCCTGCTCGTCTATCTCGCCGCCAGCGGCGAGGCGAGCGGGCGGCTCGACCTGATGCTGGAGCGCGCCGCCGACTATCTCGAGCGCGAGTTCGACAGCTTCACAACCACCGCTCTGGCTATGCTGGAGCCCGCGATCATCGTTCTCATGGGAGCATTGGTCGCGGTGATCGTGCTTTCGATCCTGCTGCCGATCCTGCAGCTCGACACACTTGCCGGAGGAATGGGATGAAGATCAACGGACGTCATCCCGGCGAAAGCCGGGACCTCGGGGAGACCCACCGAGACTATTCGACCCGAGGTCCCGGCTTACGCCGGGATGACGGGGAACGGGGCTTCACCCTCGTCGAACTGATGGTGGTCATCGTCATCATCGGGCTTCTCGCCACCGTCGTCATCATCAACGTCCTTCCGGCGACCGACAAGGCGGCGATCACCAAGGCGAAGGCGGACGTCGGGGTCCTCGAGCAGGGCGTCGAGATGTACCGCCTCAACAAGCTTCGCTACCCGAGCGGGTCGGAGGGGCTGCAGGCGGTCATGGCGGAGCGCTATGTGAAGCGCCTTCCCAAGGACCCGTGGGGCAATGCCTATGTCTACGCCGCGCCGGGCCGCGACGGGCGGCAGTTCGACATCTACAGCTTCGGTGCCGACGGCCGCGAAGGGGGCGAAGGCCAGGATGCTGACATCGGCAACTGGGATTCGTAATTGCCTCCCCATCGAAGATGGGGAGGGGGACCATGCGAAGCATGGTGGAGGGGTAATTGGCGAAAGACTGCGCAAGCTACCCCTCCACCACCCTTCGGGCGGTCCCCCTCCCCATCGCTTCGCGATGGGGAGGCAGAATCGCGGCTTCACCCTCGTCGAATTGCTCGTCGTCCTGGCCATTATCGGGCTGGTCTCGGCGGCGGTCATCGTGGGCATGCCCGACCCTCGCGGCGCGCTTCGGGGAGAGGCGCTCCGCTTCGCCGCCCGCGCCGATGCCGCCCGCGAGCGGGCGATGATGGACAATCGGCCGGTGGCGCTCGTGCTCAAGGAGGGCGGCTACGGCTTCGAATGGCGGACGGAAGGGGAGTGGAAGGCGATGAGCGAACGGCCGTTCATCGAGCAGAGCTGGAGTGAAGGCACCCGAGCCTCGATGGAGGGCGGCGAAGCGCGGATCGTGTTCGATTCGACGGGCTTTGCCGAGCCCGCGCGGCTTCGGCTGATACGCGGCAAGGAGGAAGCGCAGATCGACGTGACCGACGGTGGGCGGGTCCATGTCCTGCGATAGGGACCAGGGCTTCACTCTGGTCGAGATGCTGGTGGCGCTCGCGATCTTCAGCCTGGCGGCGATGGCGCTGCTTCGTCTGGAGGGCGCGACGGTGACGACCACCGCTCTGCTCCAGGAGCAGGCGCTGGCCCAGACGGTGGCGCGCAACCTGGCGGTCGAGGCGCTTACCGACCCCGAGCCTCCGGCGTTCGGCGCCACGCGCGGCGAGGCGGTCAATGCCGGGCGCAAGTGGCGCTGGATCCGGATCGTCGGCCGGTCTCCCGAGCCCCGGATCCAGCAGATCCGGATCGAGGTGAGAAGCGACCGCGGGCCGGAAGCGGCGAACCTGACCTTGTTTCGGAGGGGGCCGAGGTGAGCCGCCCCCGTCTTCCCGGCGAAAGCCGGGACCCCAGGTCGAGAAGTCTCGGCGGGTCTCCCCGAGGTCCCGGCTTTCGCCGGGATGACGAGTCCGGCTTCACGCTCGCCGAGCTGCTCGTCTCGCTCTTCATCTTCGGACTGCTTTCCGCCGCGGGCGTCGCCTTGCTCTCGTTCAGCGTGCGCGCTCAGGAGGCGGCGGATGCCCGGCTCGGCGACCTCGCCGATTTTCGGCGCGCCGGGGCCCTGCTCGCGAGCGATCTCGCCCAGGCGGCACCGAGAACGGCCCGCGATTCGGCCGGGAATGCGCGCCCCGCCTTCCACGGGATCGGCGGCGAGCAGGGCGGGGTGGCGCTCGCCTTCGTCCGGCGCGGCTGGGAAAATCTCAACGATACGCCGCGCGCCTCGCTTCAAAGGGTCGAATACAGTTTGTCGGACGGCCGGCTTGAGCGGAGAATCTATCCCCGGCTCGACGGCTCGGCCGCGATGCCGGCGACGACCGTGGTCGACGGGGTTCGGCGGATCCGGCTTCGCTTTCGCGACCGCGAAGGGGCCTGGCGGGAGCGCTGGGATCCGACCAAGGCGACCGAATTGCCGCGCGCCGTGGAGCTCGTCATGGACGCCGAGGGCAGCGGCACCACCCGTCAGCTCTTCCAGACCGGAACGATGTGGTGAACCGGTCCGTGCCCCCGTCCGAGCGCGGAGCGGCCTTGCTCGCCGTGCTGGTGCTCGTCGTCATCATGGCGGCGATCGCCGCGGGGGCCTTCGAGCGGCTCAGGCTGTCGACGGCGATGGCGATGAACGGCGCCGCGCTCGACCAGGCGCGCGGCTATGCGCTGGGGGTCGAGGATCTGCTGGCGCTGCGCATCGACGACCTCGCTGGAGCGGACGCCTACGTCACCACCCTGGCCGGCGACTGGAACGGCACTCCTCGACGCATACCCTTGCCCGGCGAGGGGCTCGCCGTCGGCACCGTTCGCGACGGCGGCAATTGTTTCAATTTGAACAGCCTCGTGCAGGGCGAGGCCGCGACGACTCTCGTCCAGCGGCCCGCGGCGATCGAGCAGTTCGTCGCTCTGATGACGGTCCTCGGCCTGCCCGATCCCACCGCCCGGCGGGTCGCGGCGGCAACCGCCGACTGGATCGATTCCGACGACCTGCCTGGCCCGCAGGGCGCCGAGGACAGCGCCTACGCCGGCTCGGATCCTGCCTATCGCACCGGCAACACCCTGCTCGCGGATCCGAGCGAGCTGAGAGCCGTGGCCGGAGTGACGCCAGAAATCTACCGGGAGCTGAGGCCCTATCTTTGTGCGCTTCCCGCCGCCGACATGTCGCCGATCAACGTCAACACCTTGCTCTCCCGCGACGCGCCTTTGCTTGCCATGTTCGCTCCGGCGAAGGCCCGACCGGACCGGGTTCGGGGCCTGATCGCCTCCCGCCCGCAAACGGGCTGGCGCAACACATACGATTTCTGGCGAAGCGCGGAGCAGGCGGGGCTAGAGACGAACGCAGATCCCATGTCGCAGCTCCAGCTCAAAACCTATTGGTTCACCATCGACCTCTCCGTCCGCTTCGAGGATTCGGAGATGGAGGAATGGGCCCTGGTCGACGCCCGGCTGGCTCCGGCCAAAATCGTCGCTCGCCGTTGGGGCGGCGGGGAATGAAGGAGGCCTTGCTTCTCTTTCTGGGCCGTGACGGCGGCATCGAGGGCTGGATCCGGCTTGCCGACGGCGCAATCGCCGAGCGCGGCGCCGGGCTCGACGGGGCCGAAGGGCACCGCTCGGCGCCGGTCGTGGCCATTCCCCCGGGGGAGGCGGTTACGCTTCGATGGCTCGAGCTGCCGGCCGGTCTCTCCCCGGCGCAGGCGGCGGGGGCCGCCCGCCTCATGGCGGCGGAGCTCAGCGCTCAACCGATCGGCGAGCTCCATGTCGCGGTCGGCCGCGATTCGGGCGGCGGCGCGGGCCGATGCGTTGGCTTGGTCCCCCTGGAGGCGATGCGCGGCTGGCTGGACGGACTCGAGGGAGCGGGCTTCGATGCCGAGCGGATCGTGCCTGAAACGTTGCTGATGCCCGCTCCGGCGGAGGGTCTCACGACCTGGGATTCCGGGCTCATCCGGCTCTATCGCGGTCAGGATGAGGCCTTCGCCGCCGAGCCCGAGCTCGGCGACCTCTTGCTGGCCGGGCGGGCCGCCGTCCCGGTCGACGCCGAAACCTTCGCCGCCGGGATCGCCGGCGCCCTCGACCAGGCGCCGCTCGACCTGCGCCAGGGCCCGTTCGGCCGACGGCGCGACTGGCGGGTCGCTCCGGCCCGGGCCCGGCGGCTGGCGGCGCTGACCGCAGCCCTGCTCCTGATCAGCCTGGCCGTGCAGGTCGCCCTCATCGCGCGTTACATATTCGCCGCCGACGCCGCCGAGGCGGAGACCCGCCGGATCGCCGCCGCGGCGCTGCCCCGGAGCCCGGGCCTTCCGGATCCGCAGGCCGCTCTGGTCCAGCGCCTTGCCGAGCTTAGGGGCGGCGGGGCCGGGTTCAGGGCCACGGCCGGAACATTGTTCGAAGCGGTCAAGGCCACCCCCAATATCGAACTGACCGCGCTCGCTTTCTCGCCCGACGGGCTGCTTCGAGTGACCGTCCAGGCCGATTCGCCCGCGGCGATCGAGGCGCTGCGCCAGCGCGTCGAAGCGAGCGGCTTCGCGGCCGACGCGGGGGCGCCGCGGTCCGCCGGGGGGCGCCGGATGGCCGACCTCACGGTGAGGCCGCGATGAGCGACAGGATCAAGGCTTTGTGGCTGGCCCGCACCCCACGCGAGCGCTGGCTTCTGGGCGTGATGCTGGCGCTGGTGGGGCTGGTCGTCGTCTGGCTGCTGATCCTCCGGCCGCTCTCCGACATGCTCTCGACGGCGAAGCAACGCCATGGCGACGCCGTCGCGGCGCTGGCGGAGGCGCGTTCCCAGGCGGGCGCGATCTCCGTGCTGGAGCGCAACCGGCCGGCCCCCTTCGCCGGACCGATCGACACGGCCGTCGCCGCCGCCGCTTCCGAAGCGGGCTTCCAGCTTTCCGGGCTTCAGTCGGAGGGGCAGGGCCGGGTCTCGCTGGCGATCGGCGCCGCGAAGCCTCAAGCGCTGTTCGGCTGGATCGCGGCGCTCGAGGCGCAGGGCTATATCGTCCAGAGCCTGACGGTGAGCAGCAATCCTGACCGGACGCTTTCCGCCCAGATCGTACTTCGAGCGAGGGGCGGGTGATGCGTAGACCCTGGCGGCGCTGGTGGCGCGAGATCTTCTTCCTGTGCGCCTTGCTGTTCTCGCTGGTCGCCTTGCTTCCGCTGCGCTTTGCGCTGGGATGGCTCGGCTTTGCGGAGAAGGGCCTGGCCGCGCGCGAGGCGAGGGGAAGCGTCTGGCTCGGGGCGCTTTCCGAGGCGCGCTTCGGAACCGTCCCGCTGGGCGACGTCGCGACCCGGCTGCGGGTCCTGCCCCTGGTGATCGGCCGGGCCCGGCTGGACCTGGAGCAGGCGGACGGCGGCCTGAAGGGGGGAGTGACCGTCTCCCGCCACGGCTTCGCGATCGACGACGCCACCGGACGGATCGAGGCCAATGCGCTGGCCGACCTGCCGCCGCCCACCCTCGATCTGTCGGACCTCGGCGTCAGCTTTGAAGACGGACTGTGCGTCCACGCCGAGGGGCTGGTGAAGGCGCGTTTCTCGGGTGAGCTGGTCGGCGTTTCCCTGACGGCGGGCTTCAGCGGCGAGGCGCGTTGCGAAGGGCCGGCCGTGCTTCTTCCTCTGGTCGGCCAGTCCGGCGGCGACCGGCTCGACGTCCGACTGTTCGCCGACGGCCGCTACCGGATCGACACCGCTCTCAACCCGGGCGGGCTGCCTTATTCCGCGCGTTTCGAAGGCCGTTTCTGACCCTCGCTTCCACCGGGGATCAGCCGGCCGTCCTCGCCCCGGTAGCGGCTTTCCAGGAAGCGGTTCTGAGTCTCGAAGGTCATCAGCGGGTTTCGGCAGACCTCCCGGCAGAGCTCGTCAAGCGCGTCCGCGACCGTCTCCAGGCCCGCGCAGAGCCGCGTCCGGACGTGCGGATCGTCCTCGCGAGCCGATCCCGGAATGGCTTCGTAAGCGAAGATGAGCTTCGGCAGATGATCGCCGAGAAGGCGCCGCGCTTCCCAGGCGGCGCTCGAATGGGGCGCGAGAGTCGCGAGATTCGGCTGGAGATCGCCGAGACGCCGGAAGATCCGGTCGAGCTGAGGCCTGCACTCGAGCGGCAGCCCCTCGCGCCGGGCGAGAAGCCAATCCTCCGCATCGCCGGGCAGCTCGGCAAGCTCCGCCCTCGAGAAATCGCCTTCGCCGCCGCGCCGCCGCGACGGCATGAAGAGCGACCCGGCGGCGAGGAGCAGGGCGCCGCCGCCGGCCGCGACCGCCACCGGTATTGCGACGGGCGCGACGAGGGCGCCGACGCCGAGGATGGCGGCTCCGGAGGCCCCGCCCACCAGCGCGGCCCGCTTCATCCGCGCATCTGCCTCGAGCGACTGCCGCTCCGCACGGCGTTTCTCCGCCGCGCGTACCGCCTTCGACTTCAGGCCGCGACGAAGAAATTCGTCGGCCTGCCGAAGCATTCCGACGAAATCGAAGCCCATCATTCGTCTCCCGGGCCGCGACCGTCCTTGTAGCGGCTTTCGATGAAACGGCCCTGGGTCTCGAACGCCTGGCGATCGCCCTGGACCAGCTTGTCGCCGATTTCGCCGAGCGCCTTGCGGGCGGCGTCGAGGCCGGCCGCGAGGCGCTGATCGGCGGTCAGGCCGTCCCCGTCGGGCTGGTGGCGGTAGGCGTCCGGAATCCGTTCGTAGCGTTCGATCAGCTCCGGCAGATGCTTGCCCATCAAGCGCCGGGCATCCTGGGCAAGCGGGTCGAGCGGGTCGACTTCGGAAAGCTTCGATTCGAGCAGGGGCAGCTGAGCGCCGATCGCGTTGGCACGCTGCGCCGCGGGGGCGGGGAGCGCCCGGCGCCGACGGACCAGCATCTTTTCAAGCTGGCGGATCACCGTCGCCGTCGGGAGCTGCTCGGTATAGGTCACCCGCTTGGGCTCGACCGGCAGGAAGGAGGCGAGGAGGAGAATGGCGAGAGCGGCAAGGCCGACGAGGAACAGGCCGGTGATCCCGATCGGCCCGACGATGAGACCGAAAGCGATGGTGGCGACGATCAGCGCCGCGATCGCCATCCCCATCGTCGCGACCCGCCGGGCGGCCATCCCCGCCGCCCTGCCATAATCGCGGCGGCCCTGGTCCGAGCCGGCGGGCACATATCCGTCGAGGCGCGCTTTATACTCGTCCCAACGGGCACCGGCTTCGTCAGGGCTGAGGGGCGTTCGAGCCATATTCAGCCCTCGATCGGTCCGAGCAGCGAGTTGGGGACGCTTCGTCCGGCGAGGCGGTTCTGCTCGGTGCCCTCGGCCCGGGCGATATAGCCGCGGCTCTTCTCGACCTCGCTCGAAAGGGTCTGGACGGTCTGCTTCATGCTTCCGAGCGCCTCGAGCTTGAAGGTGTCGATCGTGTCCATCGTGTCGTAGATGTTCTGGAAGGCGCGCTGAAGGGTCTCGAGCGGGATGGTCGAGGAGGCGGCCTGGCGATGGATCTCGCCGGTCTGGCTCTTGAGCAATTCGCCAGTCGAATCGATCATGTTGGCGGTGGTGGTGTTGAGCGATGTGATCTGCTCCAGCACGAGGCGCTGGTTGGTCATCGCCTGGGCGACGGTGACGGCCGTCCGAAGGGCCGCGACGGTGGTGGTGGACGCGCGGTCGACGCCCTTGATCAGCTCGACATTGTTCTTCTTGACGAGGTCGAGCGCGAGATAGCCCTGGACGGTCACCGCCATCTGGGTGAGCAGGTCGGTGGTGCGCTGGCGGGTGTAGAAGAGCGCGGTCTCGCGGATCGCCTTGGCCTTGGCCGGCTCGGTCGAGTCGAGCTCGTTGGCCTTGTCCTCGAGCTTCTGGTCGAGCGCCCTGGAGATGTGGATCATCTGTTCGAGCTGGCCCATCGTCTTCCACATCGCGGCGCGCTCGGTGTTGATCGCCTCGTTATCATATTGAAGCTCCTCCTTGCCGGAGGCGAGGCTGTTCAGGATCTTCGAGATGTGGGTCTGCGAGCTTTGATATTTCTGGAAATAATTGCCGAGCTTGTTGCCCCAGGGGATGAAGCCCAGGATTTTGCGCGACGTGCTGAGATTGCCCTGCTTGCCGGGATCGAGCTCTTCGACGGTACGGCGCAATTCGAGCAGGTCGGCGCCGATCCCGGTGTCCTTGTCGATCGCCTTGATCGGCCGGTCGAGGAACCGGTTCGAATGGCCGGCGGCCTCGGCGATCTGCTTTCGGCCCATGTTGGTGAGCTCGTCGACCTTCTTGCCGAACTCGGGGCTGTTGGCGTCGGCCGCGACCAGCTCGTTGACGAACTTGTCGACCACCGTCTGGAGCTTGTCCTTCACCCCCTCCTCGATCGGGACGAGCCCGGCCGCCGCGGCGGGCTCGATCGTCTGCAGCGCCTCGGGCGCCTCGAGCTTCAGCTTGGTCTCGGTCTGGGTGGCCATGTCGATCGCTCCGTATGCTTTGGGGCTAAATGGGGCAGGGGAGGCGTGGAGCGCAAGGGGGAACGTGTGTTAAGGGTGTAAGGCACCGCATGTCGGGTCGATTGCCTACGCTTCCAGGGGCTGGGTCCCATTCATCGGTCGATGATACATCGGAAATGGCGCAATCTCACATTGCGGTTCGTCGTTTTCTATGATCAACTCATATAGATCACAGGGGGCCTGTATGAAGCAGATTCGTGGGCTGATCGCGGCGGCGACCGGGGCTGCGGCGGCTTGCTTGGGAAGCAGCGCGTCGAACGCGCGTTTCCTGCAGGTCGATCCGGTGGGGTATAAGGATCAGGTCAACCTCTACGCTTATGTCGAGAATGATCCGATGAACAAGTCCGACCCGACCGGCGAATATCAGCGCGGAGACGGTTTCACGGAGAAGGAATGGAGGAAGTTCAATGACGCTCAACAGGCGCAAGCGAGCAAAATGGAGCGACAGGCGAATAGGCTCTTAGGACGGGCCGCCGCGAGGGAGGCGAAAGGCCAAGCGGGGTCGGGCCGCCTTCGTACAGCGGCCGCAAACCTCCAGGCCGGAGCCGCAAAGCTCCGAGACACCGGTTCCAGCGCTCCGACCGCCAACCTTCTCACTCAAGCAGAATATGCCAAGCTCGGGCGACCGGCGGGAAGCCAAGCTTACACGTCTCCGAGTAATCGCAATGTAACCCACTTCGCGCGAGGGCCCAATGGCATTATGGAGCCGGGTCCGCTGAGTGCGGGTTGGATCATCGGTCATGATGGGCTTCATACCGCCGGTCTCAACGATCAATTCGGCCCTAACGGGGCACTAGCATACAAAGGCGCTCAGGCTGCAAATACCAAAGCCTTAAGGGACATTCGTGACACGGACAAAGCAGCAATAAATCCCGACAGCCTGTTGGATTGGTGAAAACATGACTCGCGCGCTGATATTCCTGGTGTCGGTGTTGGCGACCGTAGCGTGCAAGACGCCCTATAAGCAGCTCAGCCGCGGACCGGAAAGTTTCAAAATCGACTACCGTTATGAAGATAGTCCAGTGCAGCGAAGGATTCTGTTATTTTTTCATAATACGAGTAATAAACCGGTTTGCTTTGGAGCCGAAAATTGGCCTCAAAAAGGAATTCTTTTGAACACTGGCGACGAGGTGTTCCTAGAGATAGGTGGAGAAAGACACTTTCTTGCAGCGGAACAGGACTACTGTCCATTCTGCAATATAAAGGTGTTGCCCGGGGCAGAGGTCCAAGGATACCTTGAATATAAGTCGTTCGGACTATCGACGCAGATTGAATTTAACGAAAAAAAGCTCGTCTATAGCCCAGTCGGCTTCAGCTGCCGATGACTGCGGTCACCGCTCCGTCACCGAATCCTACGATAAATTTCGCAAACCTCATCTGCTGTCCGTACGGAGACCGCTTGCTAACGCGACAAATGCTTCGCACCCGTGAACGGGTCAGACACGTCGCTCGCATTTTTCGAGTTCTGATCCTTATCACCTTGGGGTTCGCCGCCGCTCCGGTGCCGGTTTGCGCTCAGCCAGCGCCCGCCGAAACAGTGCGGGAAGTGCTCGGCCGGCCCGAAGCCCGGCTCAACTATCTCGACGCTGCAATCATATTCGACCGGCTAATAGACAGCCGCAGCGACGTGGTTGCCACTCGCGCGACGGTGGCGCGGCTCACCGATGCCGCCCGCCAGATGGCCGGCCCCCGGCCCAGCGACGCCTACAAGCTCGCGGCGGTGCGACAGGCGATCTACGTCTCCGGCGCCTGGAACTACAACCGCCCGTTCACCTACGATCTCAAGGACCCGCTCGGCCGGCAGGTCAGAAGCAAGATGCTCTCCACCTATGTCCGCACCCGGACAGGCAATTGCGTTTCCATGCCGGTGCTGTTCCTGATCGTCGCGGACAGGATCGGGCTCAAGGTTCGGCTGGCCGCCGCCCCGTTGCATTTGTTCGTGCGTTATACGGATGCGGCGGGCGTCGAGCACAATCTCGAGGCGACCAGCGGTGGGAACGAGGCGCCGATCGAGACCTATCGCCGCAACCTGCCGATGACGGATCGGGCGATCCAGACGGGCCTCTATATGCGGGCGTTGAGCAAACGCGAGACGGTCGCCCAGATGGCGGCTTCCGTCCTCGACCATCTGATGGCCGAGCGCCGGTATCAGGAGGCCGCGGAGGTCGCCGACGCGATACTCGCGGCCAACCCGCGCGATGCCTATGCGCTGGTGAAGAAAGGCAGCGCCATGGCCGGATTGATGAAGGCGGAGTTTGTCGACCAATATCCGAGGCCGGCATTGATCCCGCCCGCGCGTCGCTCTCGCTATGCGATGTTGGCCGCCGCGAATGAGAAGGCGTTTCGGGATGCCGAGGCTCTCGGATGGGCGGAGGCTGCGAAGTAAATCGGCTGGTTATCCCCCGTCATCCCGGCGAAAGCCGGGACCTCAGGGAGACCCACCGAGACTATTCGGCCCGAGGTCCCGGTTTTCGCCGGGATGACGGGGGGTCTCAAAGGTCCGGAAGCACCTGGCTCGCCTCGCCCCAGCCCTGGAGGGCCCGGCCCGAGGCTCGCTCCAGCAATTGCTCGCCGTCGCGCACCGTGAAGGGGGCGCCGGACTTCAAATCCTCCAGCTCGTCCCAGCTGATCGGCGCCGCCACCGGGGCGCGTTCGCGGGCCCGGGCGGAGTAAGGGAGGATGGCGGTCGCGCCGCGCTGGTTGCGCAGGTAGTCGAGGAAGATCCGGCCCTTGCGTTTTACCTTGGCGAGGTTGGCGGTGAAGCGGTCGGGCTCGGCGGTGGCGAGGGCGATGGCGAAGCGCTGGGCGAAGTCCTTGACCTCAGGCCACTCGGCTTGCGGGGTCAGCGGGACGACGACGTGGAGGCCCTTGCCGCCGGTCGTCATCGGAAAGCTCTGGAGGCCCATGTCGGCGAGGTGGCGGTGGAGATCGCGGGCGGTGCGCCTGACCTCGTCGAAGTCGAGGCCTTCGTCGGGATCGATGTCGAAAACGAGGCGGTCCGGCTTCTCCACCTCGGCCACCGACGAGCCCCAGCCGTGGAACTCTATCGTTCCCATCTGGGTGCAGGCGATGATCCCGGCCGTTTCCTCGACATAGACGTAATCCTCGATCTGGCCCTTCTTCTCGGTGATCGGGATCTGGTGGACATGGGGGCCGAAGCTGCCCGTATTATGCTTCTGGAAGAAGCATTTGCGGGCCCGGCCCTGGGGGCAGCGGACCAGGCTCAGGGGGCGCTTGGCGGCCCATTCCATCATTATCGGGCCGACCGTCCGATAATATTCGACGAGCTCGCCCTTGGTGACCCCGGCGTCGGGGAACAGCACCCGCTCGGGATTGCTGATCCTCACTCCGTCGCCGGCGGCGGGCGCGGCGCGCTCGACCTTCTGGGGGGCCTCCTCGACCACCTCGGCCGCTTTCTTGTCGCCTCGAAGGCCGAGGAAGCTGGCATGGCGGACGACTCCTTCGGCGGTGAATTCGGCGAAGGCGACCTCGCAGACGAGCTTGGGCTTCACCCAATGGGCGCCGCGCGCCTCCACCCTCGGCACCGAAGCCGCCGGCTTGGCGGAAGCCAGCTTTTCGAACCGCTCGAGCAGATCCTGCTGGACCTGGTTGGAGAAGCCGGTGCCGACCTTGCCGGCGTAACGAAGCTTGCCTTCGTCATGGACTCCGAGGAGCAGGGCCCGGAAGGCCCGCCCTTTCTTGTCGCTTTCCGACCAGCCGAGGATGACGAACTCCTGCCGGTAGGTGCATTTGATCTTGAGCCAGGTCTTGGTGCGTCCGCCGCGATAGGGAGCGTCGGCGCGCTTCGAGATGATGCCCTCCTGGCCCGCCTCGCACATCGCCTCGAACAATTTCTCGCCATGGCCGACGATATGCTCGGCATAGAGGAGCGTCGGGGGCTTGCCGTCGCCGAGGAAGGAGGCGAGCCGGCCCTTGCGCTCGATCGTGGGCAGTGGGGTCAGATCCTCGCTTTCTATCTCGAGCGCGTCGAACAGGAAGAGGGAGAGGCCCCGGCCGCCCTCGCTGATCGCCTGCTGGAGGGCGGAGAAGCCGGTATTGCCTTTCTCGTCCAGGCTGACGATCTCGCCGTCGAGGAGGGCGGATCCGATTTCGAGCCGGCCGGCCGCCTCGACGATTTCGGGAAACTTGTCCGACCAGTCGAGGCCTGACCTCGTGTAGACCTTGGCCTTGCCGCCGCCGATCCCAAGCAGGCAGCGATAGCCGTCATATTTCATTTCGTGGATCCAGCCCGAGCCGGACGGGACGTGGTCGACGAGGGTGGCTTTCTGCGGTTCGCGGAAGGCGGGGAGCTTGGCGGCGCGCTTTTTGCCGTCATTCCGGCGAAAGCCGGGACCTCGGCGAATGTCAGGCGCCGGCACCTTGCCGTTCTGAGGTCCCGGCTTTCGCCGGGAGGACGGGGCGGTCGGGCCCGTCTTCCACCCCTTCAGCTCCTTCGCCTTCTTTCCCGCCGCGATCTCCTGCATCGAGCGCCCCGTCTTGACGCTGGTCAGGTAGCGCTCCGTCAGCCCCATCGAGCCTCCGGCATACTCGTCCGTCACCTTCTTCAGCATCCAATTCTCGGCGCGCTCGCCGGGTCGGCCCTTCATTCGGAACATCACCCAATCGCCCTGCATTCGGTGGCCGACGAGGGTGAAATGGAGATGGCCCTCCTCGATCGTCTTGCGCGGGTCCTTGTCCGGATGCGGGATCCATTCGCCCCAGTCCCACAGCATCACGGTGCCGCCGCCATATTCGCCTTTCGGAATGGTGCCCTCGAAACTGGCGTAGCCCATCGGATGGTCTTCGGTGCGAACGGCGAGATGCCTGTCCGCCGGGTTGAGGCTGGGCCCCTTCGGCACCGCCCAACTCTTCATCACCCCGTCCATCTCAAGGCGGAGATCGTAATGAAGGCGGCTGGCGTCGTGCTTCTGGACCATGAACAGGGCAGGGGCGTTCGGGTCCTTGCCCTCGGCGACCTCGCCGCGCGGCTCCGCGGTCTTCGCGAAGTCGCGCTTCTTGTTGTAGGTTTCGAGCGGGTCGGCGGGCTTCTTGCGCAGGGCCATGTCTCAGTCCGTCACCCTGAACTCGTTTCAGGGTCCAGGCCTCCGCCCGCGAGGCGGTTCGACCCTGGATGCTGAAACAAGTTCAGCATGGCGATTTCCCTCACGCCCGTTTCCGCGCCGGGGCCGCCTTGGCGGGCGCCTTCTTCGCGGCCGGCTTGCGCGCGGCGGGCTTGGCGGCCGCCTTTTTCGCGCCGCCGGACGCCTTTGCGCCGGGCTTTTCGATCGAGCGCTTTAGAGCCGCCATCAGGTCGATGACGTTGGAGCCTCGCGCCGGCGCTTCCTCCTCGTCCGTATGGATGGTCTTGCCCTTGCGCTTGCGCTCGATCAGCGCCTCGACCGCCTCGATATAGCGATCGTGATATTTGGACGGGTCGAAGGGCGAGGTCTTGCGCTCGATCAATGCCTCGGCGAGATCGAGCAGCTCTTCGTCGGGCTTGGCCTCGGCGATGTCGCGGAAATAATTCTGCGCCTTGTTGACCTCGTCGGCATAGCGCAAGGTCTCGAGCACGATGCCCCGCCCGCACGGCTTGAGGCTGACCAGATATTCGCGGCCCCTGAGCGCGAGCTGCCCCAACGCTACTTTCTTGGTGCGCCGGAGCGCCTCCCTGAGGACGATGAACGCCTCCTCGGCGAGATCGTCGGCGGGAACGACGAAATAGGGCTTCTCGTAATAGAGGACGTCGATGTCGTCATAGTCGACGAACTGGGTGAGCTCGAGCGTCTTCTTGCTCTCCAGCTTCGCCGAATCGATCTCTTCGTCGCTGAGCAGGACGTAGCTGCCTTTCTCATATTGATAGCCCTTGACGATATCCTCCGGCTCGACCGGGCCGACTCCGGGCACGGTCTTCTCGTACTTGACCCGCTTTCCGGTCGGCTCGTGGATCTGGTTGAAGGCGATGGTGGCGCCGCTCTTGGTGGCGGAGAAAATCTCGACGGGGATCGAGACCAGGGCCAGCCTGATCTGTCCCTTCCAATATGCGCGTGCGGCCATTGCTTGCGGGCTCCCGGGAATCGATTCGTTGCCGATTCAATTCGTGGGAGGGGAGGGGGTTCCGTGATTCGCTCAACCCGCGCCGCAAACGCGCCATCGGGTGCCGGGAGACGCTAGCGCGGTGGGTTCCAGACGATTCCGCCTGCAAACGAATCTTTTGCGGGTTTGCCGTCAATTCCGCGCGCGGGCTCGAATTTCGCCCGTAATTTCAGCAAGGCACAGACCTGGCTGTCGAGCACCGGTACGCCGCTGGTCTCGACGACGGTGCAGTCCGCCACCCGGCCGTCTTCCTGGATCAGGAGGATGAACCCGACCCTACCGCCCTGTCCCTTGCGAAATGCGGCTGCGGGATAGTCGTCGGAGCTGAAAAGCTTGGGAAGATTGACCGAGGCGCTGCTCTTCAGCCCGACATGCCGGGTACCGTCCGCGGCAATGTTGAACGAGCGCCTGAGGTCGGCAACGCATTGGTCCAGGACCTGCATGAGCGGCTCCATTTGCGACAGAGCCAGGGTCTCGTTCAGGCCCTCCGAGCGCACGGAAAAGGTCTTCGCCTGCTGAAGCGCCGCGAACTCGGCGGCGGGCATGTTCAGGAGATAGACGCGCGGCTCCCTGGGGCCCGCCGGAGTGAACATCATCAGGCTGGTGGCGACCGCAGGGCGGTCCCCGATGACGACGCTCGCCTCCACCTCCTCGGGGGAGGTCCTTGTGGCGTCGCGCAGCACCGCCACTTGCACGACTTCCCCGAACGCCGGCGCTTTTATGAGGAGTTTGGGAGACCCAGTTGCGGCGCCGTAATCGCGAATCGCGATGCATTGCGAGTGAGCGTTACTGACGTGCCATTTCCCGCTGGGCGCACGCGGCTCGGGCGAGGCTTCGGCAAGGGTTGCCGATGCCAGCACCACCCAAGAAACGATGAACCTGAAGATCATATGGCCCCCACCGGGCCACTTTATCCAGCCGGCCGAGCTTCAACATCCGGAACTGGGGCCGAAATGGAGCTAAACCGGTATCTCCGTCGTATATTTCACCTGCCTCAACGCGAAGTTACTCGCCGCGTTGGCCACGCTTGGGTGGGCGAGCACCCCGCGCATGATGAAGCGGTCGTAGTCGGCAACGTCGCGGACGGCGATGCGCAGGAGATAGTCCCATTCGCCCGACATGGCGTAGCATTCGACAATCTCCTCGCGGGACTGGATGAACTCCTCGAAATCGGCTCGGGCCTCGACCGTCTGGCGGGCCATTCGGACCTGGCAGAGCACGTTGACCGAGCGGCCGAGCGCCTGCGGGCTTGCGATCCGGACGGCTCGGCCGAGGACTTCGGCTTTCTCCAGGCTTCGAACCCGCCGCCACACCGAGGCCGCCGACGCTCCGACCCGCTCGGCGAGGGCGGCGTGGCTGAGGCTCGCGTCCCGCTGCAACTCGCGGACGATTCGACGATCCACGGCGTCCAGACGATCATCTTCTTTCATATTGCCGGTCTTAGTCGAAGGTTTGTTTCAAATCCATCTTCATGGCCGTTAAGTCTGATACGCAATTCGAACCAATGCGGCCTAAAGCGCGTTCAGGCTGCTCGAAGGGAAGTCGGATGGACGATTCATTTCTGCTCGACGACGGGCCGCCCCTGTTCGACCGGCTCGACGAGCAGAAATCGGATTCCCTGCTTCAGCTCATCGCTTTGTGCGCCGCCGACTCCCGGCCGGACAAGATCGACGTCGGGGTCGGAGTCTATCGCGACTCCGCGGGCGGAACTCCGATCCTTCGCGCCGTGAAGAAAGCGGAGCGGCTGCTTTGGGAGCGGCAGGAGACAAAGGCCTATCTGGGCTCGCAGGGCGACGCCCGTTTCACCGAGCTGATCCGGCCCATCGTGTTCGGGGAAGCCGGCTCAGCCGACGAGCGTATCGTCGGCCTCCAGACTCCGGGCGGCTGCGGTGCCTTGAGGCTCGGCGCCGACCTCGTCGCCAAGGCCAATCCCAAGGCGCGGATCCTCGTCGGCCAGCCGACCTGGCCCAATCACGGTCCGCTGATCGTCTCGGCCGGAGTCGAGATGGTGCCGCATCCCTATTACGACCCGGCCAGCCGCCGGATCCTGTTCGCCGAGATGATGGCGGCGCTGGAGAAAGCGCAGGCCGGCGACCTCGTCCTTCTCCACGGCTGCTGCCACAACCCGACCGGCGCCGACCTTTCGGCGGGCCAGTGGGCCGAGGTGGCGGAAATCGTCGAGCGCCGCGGCCTCATTCCCTTCGTCGATCTCGCCTATCAGGGCCTCGGCAACGGGCTCGAGGCCGACTCGGCGGGAATGCGCCTCGTCGTCGGCAAGGCGGAGCAGGCGCTGGTGGCGCAGAGCTGCGACAAGAATTTCGGAGTCTATCGCGAGCGGGTCGGCAACCTCTTCGTCAAGGCGGCCAGCGCGAAGGCGGCGCGGGTCGTCTACGGCAACCTCCTCCAGCTCTCGCGCACCATGTGGTCGATGCCGCCCGACCATGGCGCGGCGATCGTTCATCTCGTGCTCGAGGATCCGGAGCTTCGTGCCGACTGGAATGAAGAGCTCAAGGAAATGTGCGCCCGAATCAGGGCCTTGCGCGCCAGGCTTGCCGCTTACGATGAGCGGCTGGCGTATATCGACGGGCAGAACGGAATGTTCTCGATGCTGCCGCTGACGACGGCCCAGGTGCTCGAGCTTCGCGAGGAGAAGGGCATCTATCTGGCGAACAGCGGACGCTTCAACGTCGTCGGGCTCTCCGACGACAATGTCGACGTCTTCGCCGCCGCGGTGGTGGAGAAGATGGATGGCTGAAAGTGGAGAAAAGGTGAGGAATCGTCATTCTTCGCCACGGGAAGGCTATGATTGGCGGCGGATCGCCTACGTCGTCCAGCTCAGCCGGGCGATGGACCGGCTCGAGGAGGAACGGCTCGTCCCCGAGCGCAAGGTGCTCTATCAATTCTCGGCGCGCGGCCACGACATGGCCCAGGCCCTGCTCGGAAGCCGTCTCACCCACCGCCGCGACGCCACCTGCGGCTATTACCGCTCGCGGCCGCTGCTGCTGTCGCTTGGGGTTCCGGTCGAGGATGCGCTCGGCTCCGGAATGGGGCGGGCAGGGGGCTATTCCGACGGCCGCGACATCGGGGTCGTCTTCAATTATCCCAATCCGGACGGAGCGCCGGCCTTGCCGATGTCGGGCGGGGTCGGAGCGCAATATACGCCGACCGCGGGCTGGGCCCAGGCGATCGAATATCATCGCACCGAACTCGGCGACCGAAGCTACGACGGCGCGATCGCCCTGGTGCTGGGCGGCGACGCGTCCTGCGCGACCGGCGGCTTCTGGTCGGCGCTGACCATCGCCACGACCCAGAAGCTGCCCATGCTCTTCTACGTCGAGGACAACGGCTTCGGGATTTCGGTGCCCTCGAGCTTCCAGACCCCGGGCGGGGACATCGCCAGGAATCTGGCGAGCTTCGGCAATCTCGCGATCTTCGCCGGCGACGGCACCGATCCGGCCGAGGCCGCCGGGTTGATCGAGCGCGCCGTCGATCATGTCCGCGGCGGCAAGGGGCCGGCTCTGCTTCGGCTCACCGTTCCCCGGCTCCAGGGCCACAGCTTCCAGGACACCCAGGCCTATAAGGGCGAGGATCTGGTCCGCGACGAATGGACCCGCGATCCTTTGCCCAAGCTCAAGGCGCATCTCGTCGGAGCCCTGCTGACCGAGGCGGAATGGGACGGGATCGAGGCGAGGGCCCGGGCGGACGTCGAGGCGGCCCGGCAGGTGGCCGAGGCGCGCGGGGTCTCCACCCCCGAGCAGGTGCTCGACCATGTCTTCTACGACGGCGAGATGCAGAAGATGGGCGGGCAATGGACCCATGGCTACAGCGCCCCGCACAGCCACGAGGAGCCCAGGCCCGACGGCCAGCGGATCAACATGGTGACGGCGATCCGCCGGACGCTCGACCATGAGCTCTCGGTCAATCCGCGGGTCCTGCTGTTCGGCGAGGATATCGGGCCCAAGGGCGGGGTCCATGCGGTGACCCTGGGGCTTCAGGAGAAATACGGCGCCGGCCGGGTCTTCGACACCAGCCTCAACGAGGAGGGGATCATCGGCCGGGCCGTCGGGATGGCGATCGCCGGGCTGATGCCCGTCCCGGAGATCCAGTTCCGCAAATATGCCGAGCCCGCGACCGAGCAGATCAACGATTGCGGGACGATGCGCTGGCGAACGAACAACCGCTTCGCCGCGCCGATGGTGCTGAGGATCCCCGGCGGCTTCTTCAAATGCGGCGACCCCTGGCACAGCCAGACCAACGAGGTCGCGTTCGTCCACAATCCCGGCTGGCAGGTGGCGGTGCCGTCCAACGCCGAGGACGCGGTCGGGCTTCTTCGGACCGCGCTTCGAGGCAACGATCCGGTCGTCTTCTTCGAGCATCGGGCGATGCTCGACGATGCCTGGGCCCGCCGGCCCTATCCGGGGGACGGCTACGCGCTTCCCTTCGGACGGGCGAAGAAGGTCCGGCAAGGCGATTCCATCACCATCGTCACCTGGGGGGCGATGGTGCCGCGCTGCGAGGAAGCGGCGAAGGCCGTCTCCGCCGACGTGATCGATCTGAGAACCCTGATGCCCTGGGACCGGGAAACGGTTCTGGACAGCGTCCGCCGCACCCGGCGGTGCCTGATCGTCCATGAGGATCTGAGGACCGGCGGCTTCGGCGCGGAAATCGCCGCCGTGGTCGCGGACGAGGCGTTCCTCGATCTCGACGCCCCGGTGGCCCGGGTGACGATGCCCGACATTCCGAGCCCGCATAACCCGGTGCTCCTCAATTGGGCGGTGCCGAGCGTCGAGCGGATCCGGGCGAAGATCGAAGAGCTGGTGGGGTTTTGATGTGATCGATGTCGTCGTTCCGGAGGAGCAGGAGGGAACCCAGGCCGTCGTCCGCGCCTGGCTGAAGAAGGTGGGCGATCGGGTGGAGGTCAACGATCCGCTCGTCGAGCTCGAGACCGACAAGGTGGCGATGGAGGTTCCGGCGCCGGTCGCGGGCGTGCTTCGCGAGATATTGCTCGAGAGCGACGCGGCGGCGGTGCCGGGCGCGGTGCTCGGGCGGATTTCCGCGGAGGCGGACGAAGCGGAGCATGAGCCCCGCGCGTCGTCCCAGCGCAGGCTGGGACCCCAGGGAGAGCTGACGCCGAGCTCTTCACCCCCCGGGGCCCCAGCCTTCGCTGGGGCGACGGAAATGCGGCTGTCCCCTTCCGTCAGGCGTGCCCTCCTCCAGCACGACATCGATCCTTCCCGAATCGAGGGCACCGGTCGCGACGGGCGGATCACCCGCGCCGACGTCGACCGCGCGGTGGAAGCTGCGACGAAGGTGGAGCCTCCCGTCATCCCGGCGAAAGCCGGGACCTCGGGTCGAGACGGCTCGGCGGGTCTCCCCGAGGTCCCGGCTTTCGCCGGGATGACGGGGGTGCGCTCGCACTCCATCCCCCACGACCGGATGCGGCTCAAGATCGCCGGGAACATGCTCGCCTCGGTGACTCGGGCGCCGCACGTCACCGCCGTGTTCGAGGCGGATTTCAGCGCCATTGTCGCTCATCGCGAGGCGCACAAGGCGGCCTTCGCGAAGAAGGGGGTTAAGCTCACCTATACCGCCTACATCGTCGCCGCCGCGGCCGAGGCGATGAAGGTCGCTCCGGCGATCAACAGCCGGTGGCACGAAGACCGGCTAGAGCTGTTCGACGACATCAACGTCGGCGTCGGTACCGCGCTCGGCGAGAAGGGCCTGATCGTGCCCGTTCTGCGCAAGGTGCAGAGCCTGTCGCTGAAGGGCATCGCCGCCGGATTGGACGAGCTGATCGAGAAAGCGAGGGCCGAGCAGCTCAATTCGAAGGACGTGTCGGGCGGCACCTTCACGATCTCCAACCACGGCGTTTCCGGCTCCCTGTTCGCGGCGCCGATCATCATCAACCAGCCGCAGTCGGCGATCCTGGGCATCGGCAAGCTCGAGAAGAGGGTGGTGGTGCGCGAGGTGGGCGGCACCGACGCGATCCTGATCCGGCCGATGGCCTATGTCTCGCTCACCATCGACCACAGGGTGGTGGACGGGCACCAGACCAACGCCTGGCTGACCCGGTTCGTCGAGCTTCTGGAAGGGTGGCCTGCGGAATAGCTTGCCTCCCCATGCGCAGCATGGGGAGGGGGACCGCGCGAAGCATGGTGGGGGGGTATCGGCCGAAGGATCGGTGGCTCTCTCAGGAACCTCTCACGTCGGTGCCTTTCTACCCCTCCACCACCCTTCGGGCGGGTCCCCCTCCCTATCTTCGATGGGGAAGCAAGATCAGTCGAACAGCGCCTTCAGCTCGCCTTTCAAGATCTTGCCGTTGGCGTTTCTCGGCAAAGGCTGGGGGAGGAAGGCGATCCGGACCGGAGTCTTGAATACCGCCAGCCGCTCGCGGACCCAGGTCTTCAGCTCTTCCTCCGTCGCCTTCGCGCCCGGCGCCAGGTGGACCACCGCCGCGGGCTCCTCGCCCAGGGTTCGGTGAGGAAGGCCGATCAGTGCGGCGTCGGTGACGGCGGGGTGATCGAAGAGGACGTTCTCGACTTCGATGGAATAGATGTTCTCGCCGCCGCGGATGACCATGTCCTTGGCCCGGTCGACGATGTAGACGAAGCCTTCCTCGTCGAGCCTGGCAAGGTCGCCGGTTCGAACCCACCCCTGGAAGAAGGTCTCGGCGGTGGCTTCGGGCCGGTTCCAATAGCCTTTGACGATCTGCGGCCCGCGTGCCCACAATTCGCCGACCTCGCCGGTCGGCAGCTCCCTGGCGCCGTCGGGCGACATGATCTTGAGGTCGGCGATCGGCACCGGCGGGCCGGCGCTGTCGGGACGGTTGAGGTAATCCTCGCCGACATGGCTGGTGACCGTCGCCGTGGTCTCGGTCATCCCCCAGCCGTTGCCGGGAAGCGCCCCGAACTCCTCCCAAATCTTGCGGACCAACTCCGGCGCGGCCGGGGCGCCGCCATAGCTGATCGTCTCGAGGCTTGAGAGGTCGAAGCGGGAGCGTTCGGGATGCTCGAGCAATTGCCAGGCGATGGTCGGCACTCCGCCCGCCAATTGCACCTTCTCCCGCTCGATGATCGCCATCGCCTGCAGGGGATCCCATTTGCGCATGAAGACGAGCGTGTGGCCGGCCACCAGCGTACCCATCAGAACCGCGCTCAAGGCGGTGCAGTGGAAGAGCGGGATGACCATCAGAATTGTCTTGGGCAAAGGCTCGGGCGGCGCCTCGCCCCGGCGGAGCGACGCCCGGGCGTTCGAATAGCCGACCGAGAGGATGTTGGTGGTGAAGTTGCGGTGGGTGTGGAGCGCGCCTTTGGGCTGGCCGGTGGTTCCGCTCGTATAGAGGATCGCCGCTTCGTCGTCGGGCGCGATCGGAAGCTCGGGGAGTTCGGCGTCGGGCAGGCCGGCCCAGTCGCCCGGAGCGCCGATCACGTCTTCCAGCCGTGCGGCGCCGGCCAGCGGCTCGGCCGAGCGGCTGACGAGAATTTCCCCGAGCGCCGAAAGGGCGGCGCGGTGCGGCTCGATCCGGCGCCAGCGCGCGCCATCGGCGATCAGCAGCTTCGCTCCGGAATCGGCGAGGCCATATTCGAGCTCGGCGCCGGTCCACCAGGCGTTGAGCGGGACCGCGATCGCCCCGAGCGATACCGCCGCGAAGAAGGCGACCGGCCATTCGGGAAGGTTCGCCATGGCGATCGCGACTCGGTCGCCCCGGCTGACGCCGAGCCGCTCGAGCTCGGCCGCAAGGGTAACGATGGCGCGATATTGCGCTTCGTAGGAGACCCGCTCGGTCTCGACGACGGTGGCGACGCGCTCACCATGCGCGCGGGACGCCTGGACCAGGCAAAGCAGGTTAGGCGGAGCGTTCTTCCAGATCCGGGTCGGGATTCCGCGGATCACGGCCTCGTCCAACTCGAGCCGGGAGCCCGGCGCGGTCAGGAGCGCATCGACCTGCGCGAGGCTCATCCGCGGCCAATCAGGATCCAGCTCGAAGCCCTCGGTCACCCCGTTCCTCCTTTTGGACGAGCCTTGAATGACGTTGATTCGCCTTCAGCTCAAGCGGTAGGTGCCCGTCTAAGCCCCTCTCCCGTAAGAACGGGAGAGGAGAGAGAGCGCTTCGTCGGCAGGAGATAAGATGGAGACAGTGGACGCAGCGGAAGCCGGGTTCGATCCGGAGCGGCTGGCCCGGATCGACGCCTTCCTGGACGCGCATTATCTCGCGCCCGAACTTCTCGCCGGCGCTCAGCTGCTGATCGCGCGCGAGGGCAAGGCCGTTCATTTCTCGACCGCGGGCAAGGCCCGGGCGAGCGGCGAGCCGATGACCGAGGACGCGCTCTTTCGGATCGCGTCGATGACCAAGCCGATCACGTCCATCGCCTTCATGATGCTGGTCGAGGAAGGGAAAGTGAGCCTCGACCAGGCGGTCGAGACCCTCATTCCCGAATGGAAGGGGATGGGGGTCTATGAGGGCGGCGGGGCCGGAACGCCGTTCCTGGCCGTTCCGCCCGAGCGGCCGATGACGATGATCGATCTCATGCGCCACACGTCGGGCCTCACTTATTCCTTTCAGCATCGCACCAATGTCGACGCGGCCTATCGGGAACGGAAGCTCGAGGGGTGGCACGGGGATCTCGACCTCGACGGCTTCGTCGTCGCGCTGGCCGACATTCCGCTCGAATTCACGCCCGGAAGCGCCTGGAATTATTCGGTTTCAACCGATGTGCTCGGCCTCGTCGTCGAGCGGGTCTCGGGGATGAAGCTCGATCGCTTCTTCGAAGAGCGGATCTTCGCCCCGCTCGGCATGGTCGACACGGCGTTCCATGTCCCGCCGGACAAGGCGCACCGGCTCGGCGACGCCTGGGCGTTTCGGGAGGGCAAGGGGGCGGTCGTCTACGATCCCGGAGCGAAGAGCGCGTGGAGCGTTCCGCCGAAGCTTCTCGCCGGAGGGGCCGGCCTGGTCTCGACCGTTGCGGACTATCATCGTTTCTGCGCGATGCTGATCGGCGGCGGGATGCTGGCCGGCGCCCGGATCGTCGGCCGCAAGACCTTGGAGCTGATGACCGCCAACCATTTGCCCGGTGGCGCCGACCTGACCGAGATGAGCCGCTCCCTGTTCAGCGAGGCGATCAACGCCGGCCAGGGCTTCGGCCTCGGCTTCGGGGTCAATCTCGACCCGGCGAAGACGATGCTTCCGGGGTCGAAGGGCGAATATTATTGGGGGGGAATGTTCTCGACCGCCTTCTTCGTCGATCCGGTCGAGCGGCTGCACATGGTCTTCATGACCCAGCTGATGCCGTCGTCGACCTACCCGATCCGAAGGCAGCTCAAGACGCTGGTCTATGCGGCGCTGAAATAGGCCGTCGTCCCAGCGAAGGCTGGGACCCCAGGGGGTGAAAGGCGCGGTGGTCTTCACCCGATGGGGCCCCAGCCTTCGCTGGGGCGACGGGGTTCCTTGCGGTGCTCAGCAGAGGCATAAGGGGGCATGGACCCGCAATCCCCACCGCCCCGCGCCCGCCCGCTTCTGCCCGGCGAGCCCGCACCCTGGTTCCGGGCCAAGGCCATCGGCGGAAGCGACAATTACGTCTTCGACACCGCCGCCGGGCGCTACCTGCTCCTGCTCTTCTTCGGCCGTGCGACGGAGGAGGGGGCCGCGGAGGCATTGGCCTGCGTCGCCCGGCACCGCGCCCTGTTCGACGACGTCAATGCCTGCTTCTTCGGCGTAACCAGCGACCCGGACGACGAAGCGGCGGGGCGGGTGGCGCAGCAACTCCCGGGAATCCGATTCTTTCTGGATCCCGACGGCGGGCTGGCAAAGCGGTTCGGCGCGGGGCCGGGAGGGGAAGGAGCGGCCGAGCGGCGGCATTGGCTTCTGGTCGATCCGATGCTTCGGGCGGTCGGGGCCTATCCGCTGGAGGCCGGAGAGGCTGCCGTCGCCGGACTCGCCAAGGCGATGGCCCAAATGCCGCTGCCCGACTGGGCGCCGGTGCTGATGGCGCCCAACATCCTCGAGCCGGGCCTGTGCGAACGGCTGATCGCCCACCATCGCGAGACCGGCGGCGAGCCGTCGGGATTCATGCGGGAGGTCGGCGGCAAGACCGTCCTCATCACCGATCCGCACCACAAGATGCGCCGCGACCGCGAAATCGCGGACGAGGATCTGTGCGGCCTCCTGCGCGCCCGGATCCTCGCCAGGCTGGTGCCGATGGTGAAGCGGGCCTTCCAATTCGAAGCGACCCGGATGGAGCGCTACATCGTCGGCGCCTATCCGGCGGGCGAGGGCCATTTCCGGCCGCACCGCGACAATACGACCAGGGGCACGGCCCACCGCCGGTTCGCGGTGACGATCAACCTCAACGCCGGCGGCTATGAAGGCGGCGACCTTCGATTCCCGGAATTCGGCCGGCGCACCTATCGGGCTTCGACCGGGGGGGCGGTCGTCTTCTCCTGCTCGCTCCTCCACGAAGCGACTCCGGTGACCCGAGGCACCCGCTACGCCTTCTTGCCCTTCCTCTACGACGATTCCGCCGCCCGGCAGCGGGAGGAGAACAACCCGCATCTGGGCGACGGGGTGGGAGCGTATAAAGCGGGGTAGGACGAGTCGTCGTCCCAGCGAAGGCTGGGACCCAGCGGGTGAAAGTCGCCGGCGCTCTTCACCAGCCGGGCCCCCGGCCTAAGCTGGGGCGACGTCAGCCTTTCGGCCCCGGCACGATGTCGATCTCGAACAGCTTCGCCCAATTCTTGCCGGTGACAAACAATCGGTCGCCCTTGGGATCGTAGGCGATTCCGTTGAGGACGGCGTCCGGATCGCCGTTGGCGTTTTCGACCGCCAGCTGGGAAAGGTCGATCCAGCCCTTCACCGCCCCGCTCTTCGGGTCGATCCGGGCGATTCGGCGGCCCATCCAGATGTTCGCGAAAATCTCCCCCTTCACCCACTCGAGCTCGTTCAGGCGCTCGACCGGCTGGCCCTTGAAGGTGACCGTGATGCGCTTCTTCTCCTGCATCGTGGCGGGATCGAAGAAGCGCAAGGCGCTGGTTCCGTCGCTGAGGATGATGTGCTTGCCGTCCTGGGTCAGGCCCCAGCCTTCGCCGGCATAGCGGAACTGGCCCTTCGGCTTGAAATCGGAGCGGTTCCAGCGGAAGCCCAGGCCGTCCGTCCAGGTCAGGCTGAGCAGATCGGGCCCCCAATTGACCAGGCCTTCGCCGAAATATTGCGGCGGGATCGAGACCGAGCGAAGCACCTTGCCGTCCTCGATTCGGACCTCGCGCACCGTCGACTGGCGGTTCAGGCCCGTGCTCTCGTAGAGCTTGCCGTCGAGATAGAGCAGGCCCTGGGTGAAGGCGGCGGGATCGTGCGGATATTCCCTGACGATCCGATAGCCGTCGACCGGCGGTTCGGCCGTGGCCGAGGCGCCGCACGCGGCCAGAGCGAACGAGAGGAGGGGGGCCGTACGTCTCATCATGGCGTGTTCATCGTGAGGAGGTCGTAGGAGGCGACCACCTCGTCCTTCTGGTTCAGGACATAGACGGCCCAGCGCACTTCGCCCATCTCTTCGTTGCGGACGCTCTTCGACTTGACGGTCAGCTCGACCCGCATCGAATCGCCGGGGTAGAGCGGGGTCTGGAAGCGAAGGCCCTCGAGGCCGGTATTGGCGAGCACCGGCCCCGGGTCGGGATCGACGAACAGGCCCGCGGCGAAGCTCAGGATCAGATAGCCGTGCGCCACCCGGCCGTCGAAGATCGGGTTCGCCTTGGCCGCTTCCTCGTCCATATGGGCGTAGAAATTGTCGCCGGTGAAGGCGGCGAAATGCTCGATATCCTCGAGGCTGACGGTCCGGCTCGCGGTCTTGAGGGTGTAGCCGATCTCCAGCTCGGAAATCCGCTTTCGGAACGGGTGCCGGTCCCCCTCGGGCTTGGGCGCGCCCGGGAGCCATTGCCTGACGATGGCCGAAAGGATCGCGGGCGAACCCTGCAGGGCGGTGCGCTGCATGTAATGGGCGACTCCCCGCATTCCGCCCATCTCCTCGCCGCCGCCGGCGCGGCCGGGGCCGCCATGGACCAGGACGGGCAAAGGCGAGCCGTGGCCGGTCGATTCCTTCGCGCTGGTGCGGTCGAGAATGACCATCCGGCCGTGATAAGCGCCGGCGCCGAGCACGAATTCCTCGGCCACCCGGGGATCAAAGGTGAAGAGGGACAGGGCCAGGCTGCCCATGCCGCGATTGGCGAGGGCGACCGAGTCGGCGAGGTCGCGATAGGGCATGATCGTCGAGACCGGCCCGAACGCCTCGACGTCGTGGACGGCCGGCGACCCCCACGGGTCGTCGGCGCGCAGAAGGATCGGCGAGATGAACGCGCCGTTCCCCTCGACCGGCGGGCGCTCCGGATCGCCGGAGACGATCCGAGCCGACTTGGCCAGCTCCGCCACCGCCTCGCGCACCGAGCGCAGCTGCGACCGGCTAGCCAGCGCCCCCATGGTGACTCCTTCGTCGCGCGGGTCGCCGATCCGCGCCTTGCCGAGCCGTTCGATGAGGGCCGACTGGACGGCGTCGAGATGCTCGGCGGGCGCCAGAGCGCGGCGGATGGCGGTGCACTTCTGGCCCGCCTTGACCGTCATCTCGCGCGCCACTTCCTTGACGAAGAGGTCGAACTCGGGGGTTCCGGGGCCGGCGTCGGGACCGAGGACGGAGGCGTTGAGGCTGTCGCGCTCGGCGATGAAGCGGACGCTTTCGCGGGCGATGACCGGATGGGTCTGGAGCTTCATCGCGGTCTGGGCCGAGCCGGTGAAGCTGACCACGTCCTGAAGGGTCAGATGGTCGAACAGGTCGCCGACCCCGCCCATCACCAGCTGCAATGCGCCCGGCGGGAGCACGTCCGCCTCGATCATGATCCGGAACGCGGCCTCGGCGAGGTAGCCGGTCGACGAGGCCGGCTTGACGATCGCGGGGACCCCGGCGAGCAGCGTGGGGCCCAGCTTCTCGAGCATTCCCCAGACGGGAAAGTTGAAGGCGTTGATGTGGACGGCGACGCCCTGGAGCGACGTGTAGACGTGCTGGCCGACGAAGCTTCCGCCCTTCGACAAAGGCTCCGTCTGGCCGTCGATCAGGATCCGTCCGTTGGGCAGCTCGCGCCGGCCCTTGGAGGAGAAGGAGAAAAGCGTGCCGGCGCCGCCTTCGATGTCGATCCAGCCGTCGGTTCGGGTGGCGCCGGTCTCGTAATTGAGCTCGTACAATTCTTCCTTGCGGGCCATGATCGCGTTGGCGAGCGCCTTCAGCCTGTGCGCACGCTCATGGAAGGTCAGGCGCCGGAGCGCCGGCCCGCCGACCTTTCGGGCATGATCGAGCATCGCCGCGAAATCGAGCCCGCCGCTGCCCGTCTCGGCGACCACCTCGCCGGTGACCGCGCTCTCCACCGGGGCGAGCCCCCCTTCGGCGCCGTACCAGCGGTCCTGGGCGTAATTGAGCAGCTTGAGCGTCTTCATATGTCCATTCCCGTCATCCTGAACTTGTTTCAGGAGTCAGCTAGATGACCGCCGCGATGCTCGAAACTGGACCCTGAAACAAGTTCAGGGTGACGGAAAATGGGTGGTCGGCGAAGCCCGCTCGACGCCGACCCGGTCTCAGAGCGGCTCGGGGCCGTCGGGGCCGCAGATATAGGCTTCTTCCGATTGCGAATAGGCGCTCTGCGAACCCGTCAGCCGGTAGGTGAGGTCGCCGTTGATGCATCGGGGCCGCAGCACCCCGACCTGAGTCGTCATCGAGGCATCGCTGTAAAAGTAAGTGTTGTAGGCGATCGGTCCGTCCTGTGCACCGGCCGGCAAGGCTCCGACCGCCAGAGACAGGGCGACCGCCGAAAGCAATCCAATACGCTTGAGCATGGCAAGGTCCTTATATGTTGGTGACCAAGAATGACTCCGCCTCGGCAAGGGGCGGGTCGGTACGAGCTTAACAGGGGCGGTCGAGCCGGCGCCCGTTGGTAGAAATACGATTTTCAACGCGATGCGGATGTAAGTGGCGAAAGGATCCGTCATTCCGGCGAAGGCCGGAATCCCTGAGCGCGGAGGGACGAAACCTGAACGCCGCGGTGTTCATGAATCCCGGGTCAAGCCCGGGATGACGGATGGGGTGGGGTGAGGGACCCGACCTCCTCACTTGCCCGTGAAATTGGGCTTCCTCTTCGCCATGAACGCCGCGACCCCTTCCCGATAATCGTCGCCGAAGCCGAGCTCACGCATGGAGTCGCGCTGGAGGTCGAGCTCCTCGTCGAGGCTGTGGCCCCAGCTTTCGCGGATCATCTTCTTGATGCGCGCGAGCCCTTTGGTCGGCGCTTCGGCGAAGCGGGCGGCGAGGGCGTCGACCTCTTCGTCGAGCCTGTCGTCGTCCACCGCCTTCCAGATCAGGCCCCATTCGGCCGCTTTCTCCGCCGGCAGCGGCTCCGCGGTGAGAGCGAGGCCGAGCGCCCGCGCCTGGCCGACGAGCCGGGGCAGAACCCAGGTGCCGCCGCTGTCGGGGATGAGGCCGATCGAGGCGAAGGACTGGATGAACTTCGCCGATCTGGCGGCGACGACGATATCGCAGGCCAAAGCGATGTTCGCTCCGGCGCCGGCGGCCACGCCGTTGACCCGGGCGACGACCGGGAAGGGGAGGCCGGTCAGGGTCCGGATCAGGGGGTTGTAGCGCCGCTCGACCGACTCGCCGAGATCCACCGCCTGGCCCGGCGCCACCGCCCGGTCGTTCAAATCCTGGCCGGCGCAGAAGCCGCGGCCGGCACCGGTCAGCACCAGCACCCGGGCTCCGTCCAGCTTCGAGAGGGCGTCCGCCACCTCTTCGTGCATCTCGACCGTGAAGCTGTTCAGCCGGTCGGGCCGGTCGAGGGTCAGCCGGGCGATGCCGTCTTCATTGGCGAACTGGATGGTGCGGTAGCTCATGGCGGAAGCTTTAGCCGCGGTGCGGGGACGGCGGAAGTGGCCACCCCCCGTCATCCCGGCGAAAGCCGGGACCTTGGGCCGCCCGCCGAGATTTTTCTCTTGGAGGTCCCGCCTTCGCCGGGATGACGGGGACGCGCGGGGAATCGTGTTCATCCTGCGACAAGGTGGGTTTGTTATAAAGTCTCATGCGTCTATGTCCGGCGACGCAGGGTTTGCCATAACTGGATCCGAATTCGACGATATGAGCCGTCTGCTGACGCTGATGATGATCTTCGTGCTGGTGCTGGCCCACGGTTCCTCAGTGGCGGCCGCGATCTGCCGTCACCAGGACGGCGTCGAGCATGTCGCGGCGCTTCAAAGCTCGGATGCCGGGGTCTCGGCTGCCGCCCACATCGAGGAAACCGCCGGCAAGTCGACGTCCAGGAAGGGCGTTCCGGCTGATGCCGGTTCGGTCTCCTCCCCTTCCGACATGCTTCCCACCCTCGGCTTCCTGGCGCCCTTCCGGGTCAGCGAGCCGGCCGAGCGAAGTCCGTCGGACCCTCTCATTCTCGTCGGGGCATCGATCCGGCCGCTGCTGGAGCCCCCCTCGGCCTGAGCCGGGCGTGCCGGACGGCACGTCCCCCGGCCGCCTCGAGGGCGGCCAAGCCCGCTCAGCCGCGCGTCTAGCCACGCGCAAATCGAATGCCGAACAGGCCATCGAGAATTGGAAATTCGAATGCTCCGCTATATTCTTCTCGCCGGCGCCGCCGCGGCGCTGCTCCCCGCTCATGCCTGCGCTCAGGACATTCCCGCCGACCCGGCCGAGGATCGGGCCGCGGCCACCCCGGCCTCGCCGCCGGAAGAGCCGAGCGACGACCAGGACTATGCGACGGCGGGGCGCCCGGCGCCCGCCGACCCTCACGCCGACCATACCCAGGACATCATCATCACCGGCTTCGCGCGCAATCGCGAGGACGTGCTGTCGGGGACCTCGATCGTCTCCGGCGCCGAGCTCGCCCGCGAGCTCAGGCCCACGATCGGCGAGACCCTCGCCCGCCAGCCCGGGGTCTCGGCGACCTCGTTCGGCCCCAATGCCTCGCGGCCCGTGCTTCGCGGGTTCCAGGGCGAAAGGGTACGGGTCCTGACCGACGGCATCGGCAGCCTCGACGCGTCCAACACCAGCGTCGACCATGCCGTCGCCGTCAATCCGCTGACGGCCGACCGAATCGAGGTCCTCCGCGGCCCTGCGGCCCTGCTGTTCGGTTCGGCGGCGATCGGAGGCGTGGTCAACGTCGTCGATTCGCGGATTCCGCGCCGAGTGCCCGACGAGGGGGTGCATGCCGCGTCCATCCTCACCTACGGCTCGGCGGCCGACGAACGGTCGGTCAACGCGACCGCCGACGTTCCGATCGCCGGCAAATGGGTGATCCACGCCGACGCCAATTACAGCAGATCGGGCGACCTGAGGATCGGCGGCTTCGTCCTGTCCCGCGAGTTGCGCGCCCAGGCCGCGGCGAGCGAGGATAGGGAAATACGCTCGCTCGCCGACCTCAAGGGACGACTCCCCAACACGGCGGCGGAGACTTCCGACTTCGCGCTGGGCGTGGCCTATGTCGACGGCGAGTCCAATTTCGGCGTTTCGGTCAACCGCTACGACAGCCTCTACGGAGTCCCGGTCCGCTTCTCGCTCGATCCGGGCGCCGAGGGGGAGGCGCCCCGGATCGAAATCCGCCAGAACCGGGCCGACGCCCGCGCCGAGATCGACGCGGGCTCGGGCTTCGTCGACAGCGTTCGGTTCCGCGCCGGCTATTCCGACTATCGCCACGACGAACTGGAGGAGACGGGCGAGATCGGAACCACCTTCCTCACCAAGGGCGCCGAGGGACGGCTCGAGATCGTCCAGGCCAAGCGAGGCGGCTGGGGCGGCGGCTTCGGAGCGCAATATTTCCGCCGCCACCTGGACGTCGCCGGCGAGGAGAAGTTCCTGCCCGAGAGCCGCACCTCCCAATTCGGCATCTTCGCGCTCCAGAATTACGAGACGGGGCCGCTCCGCGCCGAGGCCGGCGCCCGCTACGAGCGCCAGTCGGTGAGCGCACGGGCCGATTCCGATCTCGGCAATCCAGCGATGAAGCGCAGCTTCGACGCCTTTTCCGGCTCGCTCGGTGCGAGCTACGCGCTCGCCAAGGGGGTCCGTTTCGGCCTTAACGGCTCGCACAGCCAGCGCGCGCCGTCGGCCGAGGAATTGTTCGCCGACGGGCCCCATGCCGGCACCCAGTCCTTCGAAATCGGCGACCCCGGCCTCGGCAAGGAGAAGAGCTGGGGCCTGGAAGCCACGTTCAGCGCCGAAGGCGACGGCTACAGCCTGTCGGCGTCCGCGTTCAAAAGCTGGTTCGACGATTATATCTTCGAGCGGAGGACGGGCGCGATCGAGGACGATCTGCCGGTGTTCCGGATCGGCCAGGCCGACGCTCATTACTCCGGGGTCGAGATCGAGGGATCGGCCCGGCTGGGCCGGACCGGCGGAGTGACGTTCGTCGCGGACGCCGTCGCCGACTATGTGCGGGCGACGATCCGGGGAGGCGGACCGGCGCCGAGGATCCCGCCGGTCAGGCTGATGGGCGGGCTGGAGGCCCAGTCCGACCGGGTGCAGGGCCGGATCGAGATGGAGCGGACCGCCGGGCAGGACCGGCTCGCCAATTTGGAGACGCCGACCCGGGGCTTCACCCTCGTCAACGCCTCGGTCCAGTTTAGGCCGCTCAGGAACAACCGCAACACCAGCGTCACCTTGGCGGCGAACAACATTTTCGACGTCGACGCCCGGCGCCATGCCAGCTTCCTGAAGGACGTTGCGCCGCTTGCCGGGCGGGACATCAGGCTCACGGCCCGGTTGAATTTCTGACCTTCTCAATTCCTCCCCTGCATTTGCAGGGGAGGGGGACCATGCGAAGCATGGTCGAGGGGCTCCTTGCACTCCGAAGAACCCTTCCATCGCGCTTCGCGCGGTCTCCCTCCCGCGAAATCGAGGGGAGGATTCAAAGGAGTCCGTCGCAAACCTGGAACGGCTCACCGATACTCACCGCTTTTAAGCTGGCGGAAAGCTTCGCTCCGGTATGTGATTCTCTTGGGGAATAAGGGTTTAGGAGGGGCCAGTGAATTTATCACGCCGCGAGATCGTCGATGGATGCAGCCGCCTGTCGCGGGTGAGCGCTCTTGCCGGGATCGCCGCCATCGGCCTCGCCACGGCCGCGCTTGCTCAGCCGGGCTACAATAGCTTTCCGGGCGCCGTCCGCGGCTACAATTCTCCGGCGCCGGCTCTCCCGGCCGCGACCGCCCAGGAAGCGACCGCCCGGCGGATACTCGAAGGCCAGGTCCGGGCGCTCGGCCAGGCGTTCAGCAGCGACATCGGGATCGCGGTGCGCGACGTCCAGAGCGGATGGACGACCAGCTATGACGGCGACACCTTCTTCCCCCAGCAGAGCGTCAGCAAATTCTGGGTGGCCCTGGCCGCCCTCGACAAGGCCGACCGTGGCGAATTGAGCCTCGACGCTCCGGTCACCGTCCAGCGCGACGACATGACCCTCTTCCATCAGCCGATCGCCGCCCAGCTGGGCGGCGGCGGTTACAGCACGACCTTGAACACCCTCATCTATCGGGCGATCACCCAGAGCGACAACACCTGCAACGATTTCGTCTTGTGGAAGGCGGGCGGACCCGCCGCCGTTCGCGATTTCCTCCGGTCGCGCGGCATCGAGGGGATTCGCTTCGGCCCGGGCGAGCGGATGCTGCAGAGCCAGATCGCCGGCATCGAGTGGAAGCAGAGCTACGCCTACAATGGCGGCTTCTACAAGGCCCGGGCCGCCGTGCCGGCCGCTCAGCGCCGGGCGGCGTTCGAGCGCTACATCGCCAATCCGATGGACGGTGCGACCCCGAACGGGATCGTCGACGCGCTCGGCCGCCTGAAGCGGGGCGAGTTGCTGTCGGCCGCGTCGACCCGGAAACTGCTCTCCACCATGGGCAACACCAAGACCGGCGCTCAGCGGCTGAAAGGCGGCCTCTCGGCCGGCTGGAGCCTTTCCCACAAGACCGGCACCGGCCAGGTGCTCGGCGGCGAGCAGGCCGGCTATAACGATATCGGGATACTTACCGGTCCGGACGGGCGCTCCTATGCGGTGGCGGTGATGATCCGCCGCACCTCGGCACCGCTTGGCCACCGGATGGCGGCGATGCAGAACATCGTCCGGGCGGTGATCAGCTTCGACCAGAATATGACCAGCTACGGAATGGCGCGCTACGGGGTAGGCTCGGAGCAGGGGAGTAGGTAGCATTCCGTCGCCCCAGCGCAGGCTGGGGCCCCAGCGGGTGAAAGGCGCCGCAGCCCTTCACTCCCTGGGATCCAGCCTTCGCTGGGATGACGACGTCACGCGTCGTAATCCACTTCCAGGCCTTCGCCCTTGGGCACCGACTGGCAGGTGAGGATGTAGCCGTTCGCCACCTCCTCGTCGGTCAGGCCGTAGCGGGCCGCCATCTCGGCCGAGCCCGAGACCACGCGCGCCCGGCAGGTGGCGCAGACTCCGGCCTTGCAGGCGAAGGGGGCGGGGAGGCCGGCAAGGCGGGCGCTGTCGAGGATGTTGCCGGCCTCGGCGCTGAACGGAACCCGGCGCTTGCGGCCGTCGAGGGTGACCAGCATGGTCGCGCCCTGGGCCTCCTTCGAAAGGGCGTCGAGCTGGGCCTGGAGCGCCTCCGGAGGACGGTCGGCGGTGAAGCGCTCGAGGTGGATCTTCTCTGGCGCGACTCCGCTTTCGAGAAGCGCCCCCTCGGCCGAATCCATCATCGGGCCGGGGCCGCAGATGAAGAAGGCGGCGATGTCCGCGGGCTCGATCAGATGCTCGAGCACCTCGCCGCATTTGGAGCGGTCGAGCATTCCGTTGAACAGGTCGATATCCTCGGCTTCCTCGGCGAGGAAATGGTGGATCTCGAGCCGGTCCATGAAGCGGTTCTTGAGCCGCGCCAATTCGTCGAGAAAGATGACCGACTGGCTGTCGCGATTGCCGTAGAAGAGGGTGAAGCGGCTCCCCGGCTCCTCGATCATCGCGGTCCTGAGGAGCGACATGATCGGGGTAATCCCGGAGCCTCCGGCGAAGGCGGCATAATGGTTGGCGGCGGCGGGTTCGAAATCCCAGGTGAAGCTGCCGTGCGGCTCCATCACGTCGAGGCGGTCGCCGGGCTTCAGGCTGTCGTTCGCCCAATTGGAGAAGAGGCCGCCGGCGATCCGCTTCACCGTCACCTTGAGCGCGTCTTCCCGGGGCGCGACGCAGAGCGAATAATTGCGCCGTACTTCCTCGCCGCCGATCTCCGCCCGCAAGGTCAGATGCTGGCCCGGCCTGAACCTGAAGGCCTCGCGAAGCTCCGGCGGCACCTCGAAGCGGATCGACCTGGCGTCGGCGGTCTCCTCGACGATCTCGGCGATCGCCAAATTGTGGAAATTGACGCTCATCGGTCGGCGCTCAATGGCATTTGAACAGGTCGAAGGGCTCGGCGCAGGACCGGCAGCGCCACAAGGACTTGCACGGGGTCGAGCCGAAGCGGCTGATCTCCTCCGTGTCGACGGAGCCGCATTGCGGGCATTCGATCGCCGAACGGGTCGGCGGGGCGATGCCGTAGGCGCGAAGCTTGGTCCGGCCCTCCGGAGTGATCCAGTCGGTCGTCCAGGCGGGGGAGAGGATCGTCTCGATCCGGACCTGACGATAGCCGGCGGAGTCGAGGGCGTCGCGAATGTCGCGCTCGATGACCTGGGCGGCGGGACAGCCGGTATAGGTCGGGGTGATGACCACCCGGTCGGGCTGGACGGAGCGCACGATTCCGAGCTCGACCACCGAGATGACTGGGATTTCCGGGTCGGCGACGCTTTCGAGCACGGCTCGGATCGCTTCCTCGTCATCCCGGCGAAAGCCGGGACCTCGTGGAGAAAAAGGCGCCTTCTCGGCCTGAGGTCCCGGCTTTCGCCGGGATGACGGGAGATAGGCGGCTCTCACCATACAGCGTCCGGATAGGTGCGGGGCAGGAATTGCATCGCCGCCAGCAAATGGCCGAGATGCTCGCTATGATGGCCTCGGCGGCCGCCGAGGATGGGGCGCTGGTCGGGCGGGGGCTGGAGCGTCGCTTCCGCAAGGATCGCGGCGACCTGCTTATCGTACTCCGCCCGGAACGCCGAGAGATCGGCGCCGATGCCCCGCTCGGCCATGAAGAACGCCAGGTCGTCCATCTCGAACAGCTCGGGCACGAAGCGCCAGTTCCAGGCCAGGCCGTCCTCGATCCGGCGGCGGCTCTCCTCGGTCCCGTCGCCGAGGCGGATCACCCATTCCCCGGCAAGCTCCTGATGGTAGGTAACCTCCTTCACCGCTTTTTCAGCGACTCCGGCGATGAGCGAGTCCTTCGAGCCCAGCAGGGCGCGAAACAACAATTTCTGCCAGGTCGAGAAAAGGAATTGCCGAGCCATCGTCCGGGCGAAGTCGCCGTTCGGCTGCTCGACCAGCCAGCAATTGCGATAGTCGAGAACGTCGCGGCGAAAGGCGAGGGCGTCGCCGTCCCGGCCCTTGCCTTCGATCTTTCCGGCATGGTCGAGGAAATGGGTGGCCTGGCCGATCAGGTCGAGCGCCATGTTGGCGAGGCTGAGGTCGACCTCGACCGACGGCGCATGGCCGCACCATTCGCCGAGCCGCTGGCCGAGGACCAGGCTGTCGTCGCCGAGGCGAAGGAGATATTCGAACAGGGCGCCGCCCTCGGGCTCGCCTCGCGGGTCGAAGGCGCCGGTCGGCATATCCATTGCGGCGCGACGCTCGTCTTCCGGGCGGATGGGGGGCAGGGCCGGCATTAGATGTGAGTGATGCCTTCGGGGATGTCGTAAAAGGTCGGGTGGCGGTAGACCTTGTCGGCGGCGGGATCGAACATGGCTTCGTCCTGACCCGGATCGGAGGCGATGATCGACGCTGACGGGACTACCCACAGGCTGATCCCCTCCATCCGCCGAGTATAGGTGTCGCGGGCGTGGCGGAGCGCGATCTCGGCGTCGGGCGCGTGGACGGAGCCGACATGGCGGTGCGCCATTCCGCCCTTCGAACGGACGAAGACCTCCCAGAGCGGCCAGTCGTTGCTCATTTCACGTCATCCCGGCGAAAGCCGGGACCCCAGGACGAGAAGTCTCGGCGGGTCTCCCCGAGGTCCCGGCTTTCACCGGGATGACGGGTAGGGCGACCTCCGCAGGGGCGGTTCATGCCGCCTGCGCCTTCCGGCTGTGCTTCTCCGCATGGGCCGCCGCGGCTTCGCGGACCCAGGCGCCGTCCTCCCAGGCCTGACGTCTTGCCGTCATCCGCTCCTTCGCGACCGGGCCTTCGCCCCGGACCACGGCGTAGAATTCCTCCCAGTCGACCTCACCGAACGCGTAATGGCCGGTCTCCTCGTTCCAACTCAGCGCGGGATCGGGAACCTCGAGCCCGATCGCCTCGGCCTGGGGGACGGTGATGTCGACGAACTTCTGGCGGAGCTCGTCATTGGTGTCGCGCTTGATCCGCCAGCGCATCGACTGGGCGGTGTTGGGGCTGTCGGCGTCCGGCGGACCGAACATCATCAGCGACGGCCACCACCAGCGGTTGAAGGCGTCCTGCATCATGCGCCGCTGATCCGCGGTCCCGGCCATCATCGCCATGCAGATCTCATAGCCCTGGCGCTGGTGGAAGCTCTCCTCCTTGCAGACCCGCACCATGGCGCGGGCATAAGGGCCGTAGGAGGTGCGCTGGAGCGGCACCTGGTTCATGATCGCGGCGCCGTCGACCAGCCAGCCGATCGCTCCGATGTCCGCCCAGGTCAGCGTCGGATAGTTGAAGATGGTGCTGTACTTGGCCTTGCCGGAATGGAGCGCCTCGATCATCTCGCGGCGGCTGGTGCCGAGCGTCTCGGCGGCCGAATAGAGGTAGAGGCCGTGGCCCGCCTCGTCCTGGACCTTGGCGAGCAGGATCGCCTTGCGGCGAAGCGAAGGGGCCCGGCCGATCCAATTCCCCTCGGGCAGCATTCCGACGATCTCGCTGTGCGCGTGCTGCGAGATCTGGCGGGTGAGGGTTCGCCGATAGGCCTCGGGCATCCAGTCCTTGGGCTCGATGAACTCGTCCGCGGCGACCCGCGCCTCGAAGGCGGCCAGCTTCTCCGAATCCTCGGTGGACGCGAGGTTGGTGGGGGCGGGGTTCTTGGTCTTGCCGAGCTCGGTCGTGTACATGCTGTTCTCCCGGCGCGGCCCTAGCAGGATGCGCCTTTTGCGGCAATGAACGCACGAGGGGCCATATCGTCGCCCCAGCGCAGGCTGGGGCCCCGTCGGGTGAAAGGCTCGGTGTTCTTTACCCGCTGGGGTCCCAGCCTGCGCTGGGACGACGGGGCCTTCACACCCGCTCGATCACCATCGCGATGCCCTGGCCGACGCCGATGCACATGGTGCACAAAGCGTAGCGGCCGCCGGTGCGGTGCAATTGCTCGGTTGCGGTCAGGGCGAGGCGTGCGCCGGACATTCCGAGCGGGTGGCCGAGCGCGATGGCGCCGCCGTTCGGGTTCACGTGCGCGGCGTCGTCGGGAATGCCGAGCCGGCGCATCACGGCGAGGCCCTGGGCGGCGAAAGCCTCGTTCAGCTCGACGACGTCCATGTCGGCGATCGTGAGGCCGAGACGGGCGAGCAATTTCTCGGAAGCCGGCGCCGGGCCGATCCCCATGACGCGCGGCGGCACTCCGGCGACGGCGCCGCCGACGATCCGGGCGCGCGGGGTGAGGCCGTTGCGACTGGCGGCCTCTTCCGACGCCACCACCATGGCCGCGGCGCCGTCGTTGACGCCCGAGGCGTTGCCGGCGGTGACGGTGCCGTCCGGGCGGACGATCGGCTTCAGCCTGGCGAGCGCCTCGACGCTGGTCAGCCTCGGATGCTCGTCGCGATCGACGACCAGGGGATCGCCCTTGCGCTGCGGGATGGAGACCGGAACGATCTCCGCGGCGAAGCGGCCATTCTCCTGGGCGGCGGCGGCCTTTTCCTGGCTCCGGACGGCGAAAGCGTCCTGATCTTCGCGGCTTATCTGCCATTCCTGAGCGACGTTCTCGGCCGTGGACGGCATGGTGTCGTCGCCATAAGCGTGCTTCATCTTCGGATTGACGAAGCGCCAGCCGATCGTGGTGTCGTATATTTCGGCATTGCGATCGAAGGCGCTCTGGGCCTTCGCCATCACGAAGGGCGCCCGGCTCATGCTCTCCGAGCCGCCGGCCAGGACCATGTCGGCCTCGCTTCCGCGGATGATCCGGGCGGCCATCGAGACGGCGTCCATGCCCGAGCCGCACAGCCGGTTGAGAGTCACTCCGCCCGATTTGTCGGGGAGACCGGCGAGCAGTGCGGCCATCCGGGCGAGGTTGCGATTGTCCTCGCCGGCCTGATTGGCGCAGCCGAGGATGACGTCGTCCAGTTCGTCCCAATCGACCTTCGGATTGCGCTCGACAAGCGCGCGGATCGGGATGGCGGCGAGATCGTCGGCGCGGACGTGGGCGAGGGCGCCGCCGTAGCGGCCGATGGGGGTGCGCACCGAGTCGCAGATGAAGGCTTCGGTCATATCGTCATCCTGAACTTGTTTCGAAGATCCAGTCCTGAGACCGCTGCGATGCTCGAAACTGGACCCTGAAACAAGTTCAGGGTGACGGCAGGGGACACAGAAAAGGCGCCAGCTTCATCCACGCCGCAAGCTTATCCTCGAAGGGTAGCGTGTAGGCGGGACTGCTAGAGGGCAGGGAAATCAGGGCCAGGTCGCCTCGCGCCGCAAGCTGGACGGCTCCCAGCGTGGCCGATTTGCCGCCGTTGAAGCCGACGGCTCGAAGCTCCGGCAGACGGTCGGCGAGATCGGCGAGATCGTTGGCGCGGTGGTCGCGAATGGCCCCGTCGAGGCTTCCGCTCCGGGTCGCCGAGCCGATCGTGTCCCAGAGGCCGACCCGGGCCTGGAGCAGTGCACGAAGCCGCTCCTCGTACGGGAGGGGGGTGAGCTCGGCGCCGATCACCGCTCCGATCAGGCGCCAGAAATGATTGCGGGGATGGGCGTAATATTGGGCATGGGCGAGCGATTTCTCGCCGGGCAGGCTGCCGAGGATGAGCAGGCGGGTACGGTCATCCGCGACGGGCGGGAAGGAGCGCTTGACCTCGTTCATAGAGAGCTTGTCGAGGATGCGCGTCGGCGCCGCAAGCATCAACCTCTCCCGCGAAAAGCGGGAGAGGGGTTCAAGCCTCGATGAAGAAGCCCCAGTCGATCCAGCGCCGCCGGTCGCCCGATCGGTGCCAGGACTGACGGACGCAGTCGCTCGTCGAGCCGAGATGCCGCGCCGCCGATTCGAGGCCGCCGTCTATTCCGCCGCCCGCCGCCATCGCTTCGAGGAACAGATATTGGGGTTCGCCCAGCGGGATCGTGCGGGTCACGTAATCGGTCCGGACCAAGGCCGCGAAGCTCCGGCGGGCGGGGGGAAGCGGGGAGGGCTGGTTCAACCGGACGGCGTGATAATAAGCGGGCACCGGGAAATCATAGGCCCCGAGGCCGAAGCAGGGCTGCAGGGCCAGGCGGTCGTCGGGGGTTTCCGCCAGGGCGAACGGCCGGCCCTCGTGCCCGGGCGCGTCGAACATGGCGAAGACCTGCCGCTCGAAGCGGGCGAGGTCGACCATGAAGTCGATCCAGGTCTCGCGCTCCTTCGCCGGCAGCGCGCGGTCCGGGCGGTTCTCCAGAAGCCAAATGGGAAAGCGCCGGCCGAGATCGTAGAGCGTGTGGCTTTCCGGCGGCTTTTCGCGAATGTAGTCGGCGACGAAGTCGTCGAAGAGCGGCGCACCCAGTGCATGGCACAAGGCCGGGAATTGCCCGCGCATGCAGGCGGCGATCCGAAGGAAATAACCGCGCTGGTAGACGGCCAGCCCGGCCGCGGCGGTCAGGCGCGGCGACTCCTTCAAAAGCGCGTCGCGCGCTTCGCCGTCCGCCCGGCCCGGGAAGACGAGCGCGTCGTGCATCCATCGCTGGGCCGACTCGAGGCTGTGGCCGCTCAAGCCTCCTCCAGAAGGTTGCTGTCCATCACCCGCGGCACCAGGAAGCCGACCGGGTTGGACACGGCGCCGGCGCCCGCGGCGTCGTCGGCCGGTCCGGCGGGCCGCGGGTCGAAGCGCCCGCCCATATGGTCCTTCGCCTTCAGCAATTCGCCATGGCAGTCGGTGAAGGCCGGAATGTCGCCGTCCCATTCGAGCAGGGTGGAGGCGCCGCCGGTCCGGGCCCAGGCCGAGCGGAACAATTCCCAGACTTCGGGCCGGACCGGACGGTCGTGGGTGTCGATGATGTGCGTGCGGTGATGCTGATGTCCGGCCAGGTGCATCTGAACCACGCTCTCGAACGGGAAGGCCTCGATATAGGCGGCCGGATCGGTGCCGGCGTTGAAGCAGCTCACATAGACGTTGTTGACGTCGAGCAGCAGGCCGCAGCCGGTTTCGCCGGCGAGGCGGCGGAGGAATTCGGGCTCCTCCATCGTCGAGGCGGCGAAGCGCACGTAGCTGCTCGGATTTTCCAGGATCAGGGGCCGCTCCAGGAAGTCCTGCACCTGACGGACGCGGACCGCGACATGGGCCAGGCTGTCCTCGGTGAGCGGCATGGGCAGGAGATCGTGGGAATTTAGGCCCATCACTCCGGTCCAGCAGAGGTGATCGCTGATCCAGGCCGGACGGATTTCGTCGGCAAGCCGCTTCAGCCGGGCGAGATAGCCGAGGTCGAGCGGGTCGCAGCTTCCGATCGACAGTGAGACCCCGTGAAGGACGACCGGATAATGTTCGGCGACCTCGCGCAGGATGGCGCGGGGGCGTCCGCCCGAATCCATGAAATTCTCGGAGATCGCCTCGAACCAGTCGACCGGGGGGAGATCGGCCAGGATCTCGTCGAAATGGACGCTGCGCAGTCCGAGGCCGAGGCCGAGTTTGGGAAGGTCGAGCATTATGCCTCCCCATCGCCAGATGGGGAGGGGGGCCAGTCGAAGCCTGGTGGAGGGGTAGAAGGCGCCGCCGGCGACGGTTCGAACCAGAACCTCGTGTTCAGAGCCATCTACCCCTCCACCACCCTTCGGGTGGTCCCCCTCCCCACGCGCTCCGCGCGCAGGGAGGCAAGCTGTATGCCCTCAGCTGCAGCCACCGGCGCCGCTCATCCCGCTCGATCCGCAGGCGGTCATGTGGCCCCGAGCCTCATTGTCGTCGGAGATCCACAGGTAGGTCGGCCCGGTTTCGGCGAACGCGGCGGGCGGTGGGCCGAGCGTTTCGGGGAGCGGCTGGTTGGAGTCGAGCTCGCCGCTCGCCTGCTTCGCGAGCAGCTCCGTGCGCATCGCCGGCCATTTCTCCTCGAACACCGCGCGTGCCCGAAGCCACACGCTCTTGCGCTGATTGCATCCGTTGGTGCTGAACCTTTCCGCGTTGATCGGGGTCGCGCACGATCCCTGCGAGCGGCATTCGTTGTCGCCGGGCCGGTTCAGTTCCTCATCCGTGCCGTAGAGCCCGCATCCGCCCTGGTCCCGGCACGAATTCTGGACGTGGCAGGTGTGGTCGGTCGCGGTCGAGCAATAACCCTGGCCGGCGCAGGCGTTGGGCGCCTGATCGGGGCCGTTGGGCGGCGTGTTCAGCGGTCCCGCCACTCCGAACCGGTCGGAGGCCTTGCAGCTGTTGAGCCCCATGCAGGCATGAGAAGGCATGCCGCGCGGGCCGGTGCCGATGCTCGTCGGGAAGGCCGGTGCCGAGGTATAGGGATAGGGCGTCGGTACGGGATCGCCCGGGGCGGGGGCGGCGGCCGTCTTGGGGATTGCGCGTAAAGGCATCGTGGCTTCCTCTTTAAGCGAAAGTCTGGGCGCTATTCGGCATTGCCCCAATAAGGGCGGACGTCGGGCAGGTGCATGCGCTCGGCGCCGTCGGTCTTGGTGAGCGCGACTCCGATATAATAGACGACGTCGCCCATCGCGGTGGCGAGATCGCTGTTGGGATTGGCCTCGGCGATGGCGTTGGCGGCGTCGATCGCGGAATTGCCGAACCGGGCCAGCCCGGCGAAGGAATCGGCCGGCGGCCCGAGGTCGACATTCTCGAAGGTCGGCGCCATCACCTTGCCCTGATAGGGTCCCGACGGGATCGGGACGGCGCGGATGGTCCGGATATATTTGTCCATCACCCAGATCATCGAGCGGTGAAGCCCCTCGTTGAAGAACAGCTTCTGCCTGTCGGACGGGACCCGGTAGAGCGTCTCGGTCATGATCAGCATGTACTGGAACAGGGCGCTGTTGAACTCGGCGATCGCCCGGTAGCCGTCGGGATATTCGGAATTCACCGGATTGTCGGGGAAGTCGCAGAGCAGATCGGCCGCGATCAGATCGGCCTGGGTGATCGCGGGCGCGATCGGCCCGGGCGGCGGCGGCTCGGGCGGAAGCCGCTCGCTGCATCCGGCATAATCGGCGAACTGCGCCTGGAGCTTGAGGAACTTCACATAATGCGAATCCTCGTCCTTCGACGGATCGTCGTCGGGGCTCGGGCCGAGGTCTGGGACCGGACAGCCCTCGCCCTGGTCGCAAATCGTATCGATCGCCTCGGCCGCGTCCTGGAGCGAGCGGACGCAGAGCAGCTCGGACTGGCCGGCGTGGCTGTCCTCGTCGTCGGGAAATTGCGCCACTTCGGCGGCGCCGGGGGCGGCGTCGGCCCAGCCCGGCCTGGGCGCGGGCGGCGCGGGCTTCCACGGGTCGAAGCCCTGCGCCGGATAGACGGTGTCCACGTTGTTCGGCGAGTAATTGTAGGGCTGGATCCCGTTCGCGTAGGCGCCGACCTGGAAGTCCGCGTCGGTCACGAATTTGGTGCGCAGAAGGCAGCGTATGTAGGAATAGAATTGGCCGATCGTCTGCCAGTCCCGGTCCTGCGGAAGCGCATCATATTGCTCGGGATATTCGATCTGGAGGAAATGCCAGAGCTGCTCGAAGCTGAGCTTCTCGAGCGGGATCAGGACCGCGGTCGATCCGTCGGGCCCCGGAGGGCCTTGCGGCTTGTGGTAGGGCAAAGGCGTCGGATATCGGCCCGGCGCCTTGCCGTAGAGCTTGGGCGCGACTCCCATCGCGAACAATATGTTCGACGACAGCGACATGTGGAGCATCTCCTCCACCGCCACGCTCATGATCACCCCGCCCGCCTTGTTAGCATAGAGCTGGGCGTCGCTGATCGTCTCGCCGCTCTCGGCGTTCCGGATCAGCGAATAATAAGTGTAGAGATAGATGGGGATCGTCGCGAGCTCGATCTCGATCGCCGTCTGCAGATTGGCCTTGAGCTCGGCCAGCACCGCCTCGCGGGTGGACGTGACGTCGAGCCAGGCGACGAATATCGCCTCGACCGGAGTCAGCGGAGTGATCGGATCGGGCTCGCCCGCCGCAGTCGCCATCGTCATTTCCCCCCGAGCACGAATGTCCGCATCCGTATTTAGAATACGGATCAGCCAGCTAAAGTTACGACACCCCACGAACTGAAAACGTCAAATCAAAGCTGAAGCCTTGAGTCGCTTTCTTACCCGAAACGAAGTGTGCCTGTGGATGGGCGGCCGCGCAATCCGGAATCTGCGGCGCGAAGCCGCCTTTTGCGCCCGGCCCGGCCGCGCTAGGCGGTCGGCATGGACCTGGGCGCGACTCGCCGCGAACTGCTCGCCGGCCTCGGCGCTCTCGCTTTGGCGCCGGCGCCCGCGGATCGGCAGGCCGGGCTACGGAGCCTCCTCGACCGGGCCGCCGCCGCCGCGCAGCCCGAGGCGATGCGGGCGGTCATCCGCCGGGCGCCTGTCGACGGCCTCGACCGGGCCGAGCGCGCGCTGCTTCGGATGGTGGATCGGGGGCTGGAGCGGGACATGGCGCTTCGGCGGGCCTTCCCTTTCGGCAAAGCGGACGGGAGCTCGCCTTACGTGCTGAGCCACAGGCATGGCGCCTATCTGGAGCTTGGCGCGGCAGGGCCTTCCCCGGCCGACAAGGCAAGGCGGCTCGACGACGAGACGGAGCGCCTTCGCGCCGAGGCCGGACGGGGCATCGCACCGCCCGCTTTCCTGATCGACTCGATCGTAAGGACCCAGGCGGCGGACCAGGCAAACGCCGCCTTTGAAGTGCAGGCGGCGCTGGGCCGGCAAATGAAGGCGCTCGGCTGGGTGCGCGCTCGTGCCGCCGCCGAACCCGGCGTGTGGAGCCTGCCCGGAGGGGAGGATTATTACCGGCTGCGGCTTCGCTGCACGTCCGGACTGGACGATCCTCCGGAGCGGATCGAGCAGCGGTCGGCGGAAGAGACGGCAGCCCTTCTGGAGCGGGCGGACGGGCTTCTAAGGGGGCTCGGGCTGGTCCGGGGGAGCGTCGGCGAAAGGCTTCGGAGTCTGAAGCGCCGTCCCGGAAATCGTTTCTCGAACGACGAGGCGGGACGAAGCCGGGCCGTCATGTCCATGAACTCGGCGCTGGCGCGGCTTCGACCGAATCTGGGCGCTTGGTTCAACCCGCCCCTCGAAACCGGCGGGTCGGTGCGCAGAATGACCGCGGCCGAGGAGGGTGCCGGCAAGCGCGGCTATCGCGATCCGGCGGCCGGTGTTTATTATCCGGACCTGTCCGCGGTCGACGAACGTCCCGCCTGGACCTTGCCCGTCGTCGCCTGCCACGAGACCTTTCCCGGGCATTTGCTCCAGCTCGGCCGACAGGCGCGGGCCGATCCGCATCCGCTGCAGGTGAAATATGCGCCGGGCTATTCGGAAGGATGGGCGATTTATGCCGAGGCTCTGGTCGACGGGGCGGGCTTGCTGTCGCCGCTGGAGCAGCTCGGCTATCTCCAGTCCCGGCTGTTCCGGCTGGCCCGGGTGACCTGCGACATCGGGATCCACCTGCGCCGGTGGTCGCGGGCGCGGGCGGTGCACCATCTCGAGGAGATCGTCGGATTCGAGCTCTTCTTCCCTTTCGCCGTGGAGGTAGATCGCTACTCGGCCGAGCCGGGAGCCTTTGCCGGCGATGCGATGGTGGCGCTGACGCTCGGGCGCCTCGGGCGGCAGGCCGCGGCTTCGGGCCGGGCCGGGCTTCGCGCATTCCACGATAGGGTGCTCGACCCAGGACCGCTGTCCGCAGAAGCAGTCGGACGGATCATGTAACAACCCTCCGTTCGCCCTGAGCTGGTCGAAGGGTTTTTCTTCCTTTCCGCCGGCATGAAGGAGAGGGCTTCGACAGGCTCGGCCCGAACGGAGATTTTGGGCAATGCATCTGTCTACCGTCGCGGCGCCGTCTCCAGCGCTTCGATCAGCCGCGCCATGTTCGCCATGTAGGCGGCGGTGGAAATGCCCATGATGGGCTTGTCGGTCGTGTAGGGCGAAGTGTCGCTCGGGTCGCCGACATGGGTGGTTCGGTAGTCGCCCGGCACCGGCTCGGCGGGGCCGTCGCCTTGGTATCGGTTGCTGGTCGCGCGCAGCGGCGTCGGCCACCAGCCCTGGGCGTTCAACGTTCGGATAAGCGCGCTCGGGGGGGCCGTGACGGCGCCGGCATTGAGGTCGGAGCCGACTGTTCCGCCGCCGACGAAATGGCGGGGGAGGGGCTTCGGATCGGGCGCGAGCAAGGGCGAAGTCTTCGCGAGCTCGGCGGGCGATGTCTTCAGCAGGGCCTCATAGTCGCGTCGAAGCCTGGCGACGTCGACGTTGCGAAAGGCCGAATAATGGCCGAGCGTCGCTTCGGGGCTGTAGTCCCAATAATATTCGCCGTTGACGACGTTGGAGCCGCGGCGGTGGACGTAGATCGGCCGATTGCTCCCGATCTCGACGAAGGTCGGGAAGCTTCGCCCCTGGCGCGGCTCGGGCAGGCGCACCGACTCGAGCCAGGCGAGGGCCTCGGGGATTCGGGCGAGGAAGCGGCGGTCGCCTGTCGTCCGGTAGAAATTCATAAGCTGCTCGACGCTCGACGCCGTGATTCCGGTGTTGAGCGCGTTCGGCTCGTAGGTACGGGCGGCCGCGGGCTTGAGGTCGAGCGTATATTGAAGCGCCCAGCCGGCCTGGGGCGCGCCCTGCTGGGTCAGCAGGTAGATGTTCATTCCGCGGTGGATGGAGTCGAGGGCGCGAGTGTCGCCGAGATGCTGGTAGACCATGGTCAGGAACTTGACGTTTTCGGCGGCGACGTCGTCGTTGAAGGTGACGTAGCTTTGATAGGCGGGGTAGCCGGGATCGTAGGGCCATCGCTGCGGCCAGCCGCCGCTCGAATATTGGCTCTTCAGGACGAAATCGACCGCGCGCTCGAGCGCAGGCCGGTATTTCGGATCTCTTTTTTCGAGATAGAGGCGGAGCAGAAACTGGGCGCTTTCCGAAGTGCCCATGTCGTCGAAGGTGGCGTTGTCGGCATGATGCTGGAATTCCTCCATCCGCCACGCATTCCTGCCGATCGTCTCGTACCAATGCTTCGTCGACGACGGCCCCGCGAAGTCGATGAAATAATTCCAGCCGCCGCTTCGGTGCTGACCCCAGATCAGGGCGGCGCCGACTTTCTCGGCCGCCTGGTAATAATATTCGTCGCCGGTCGAGTGGTAGGCGTCGAGGAAGAGGTGGCCCATGGTGGCGGTGCCCGGCGGCTGTACCCAGATCATGCTCGGCTTGGCCTCGATCTCGCCCCAGCGGCGCGACATGTCGGGGAGGTAGGACCAGACGTAGCCGCCCTTGGTCGACGCCTTCTCGACCATGAAGGTCGTCGCACGCTTCATCGCCCGCTCGATCTCGCCGCGGCTCTGCGCGAATGCGGGAGCGGCGAGACCGATCAACAGAGCCAAAGCGGCGAGAAATCTCCTCAACACTGTGGCGGCCTTTCGATTAGAATTTGAACCGGCCGCCTACATAGAACTGCCGGCCGGTATGGTGATAGACGCTCAGCCGGTCGGCGGCGCTGTCGATATACTGATCAGTATATTCGTCGGTGAGGTTGATGGCCTCGAAGGTCAGCGAGAATTTGTCGTTGATCTTGATCGAGGCGGCGGCGTCGATGTTGATCGAGCCGTGGGTGCCCTCGACGTCGTTGAACGTCGGCTGGCCCGAGTTCGGATTGAACACCGGCCCGGCGCCGGGCGCCACGCCGTTGCGCCCCGGAACCGCGGTCAGATAGCCGGAGCGGTAGGAGACGGAGCCGCGGAGGGAGAAGGTGTCGTCCTCGTAATAGAGGGTGGCGTTGGCGCTGTGCTTCGACAGATTGACCAGCGGCCGGGTCACCGAAGGCGCGTTGGCGGCGGTTGCGAGAGGATAAGTGATGTCCGACTTCACAAAGGTGTAATTGGCCTGGATCCCGACGTTGGAAAACAGGCCCGGAAGAAAGCGAAAGGGCGCCTGGACTCCGATCTCGAGGCCCTTGAGCGAGCCGCCTTCGCTGTCGATCGGCTGGGTCACCGTGAACAGGTCGGTCGGCTGAACCGTCGTTCCGGTGAGCAGCGAATCGGGCAGGCCGAGCTGGTTGAACGGGATCTGCTGGGTCGTCGTCGCGACGAAGCTCGAAATGTCCTTGTAGAACAAGCCGACGACGATCGCCGATTCGGGGGCGAAATAATATTCGAGCGACAAATCGTAATCGGTCGCCTTGGTCGGGTTGATGAAGGGGTTGCCCAGATTCAACGTGCGGTTGCCGCCGCTGATCGAGAAGGAGCCGCCGGGATTGACGGTGGCGATGTTGGGCCGGGCCATGACCTTGGCCGCCGCGGCTCGGAGGACGAAGTCGCGGGTCAGGTTGAGGCTGAGATTGGCCGACGGAAGCCAATTGTCGTAGGTCCGGCTCACTTCGATCAGGGTGTAGCCCGGGGGCGGCCCTCCATTCTGGTAACCGGTCGAAACCTGCCTGGTCTCGACATATCGCAGGCCGGCGTCGGCCCGGAGACGCATGCCGCCGATCTCGGTGTCGATTACGGCCTGGGCGAAGGCGCCGAGATCGCGCTCCTTGACGGTCGTGAAATTGCCGCGCGCGCTGGCATTGGTAATTCCGGTGAGCTCGAACCGGCCGGTGTTGGAGTAGATCCCCAGCGTATCCGCGAAAGCCTGCAGGTTCGGCACCACGAAGGTGGGCGGCGTTCCGCCCAGCGGGGTCTTCGAGCTGAACGAATAGAGGCTCGAGAGCGGGCCGAGCTGGCCCACCGGAACGAGGCCGGCGACATCGGTCTCGCTGGCGCGGCGATATTCCTCGGAATCGTAGCCATATCTCTTGTAGTCCCCGCCGACCCGAAGGGTCAGCGCCTCGACGACGTCGAACTCGACCTGAGCGCGCGCCACTTTGAACGTGTTGTCGACATATTGCGGGCGAAGCCGGATTTCGCCGAGGATGAAGCTCGCCGGGTTGGCGACGTCGAGGCTTCCGTAATTGAAGGTCGGATTGCGGCCGTTGGTGAAATCGTAGCTGTAGCCCTGGACGTTCAGAGCATCGAGCGCGACCGTGGTCTGGATCGGGTTCGAGAATTCGGACCGCGAATAGCCGGCCAGCAGGTCGAGGCGGACGCTCTCGCCGAATTCCTGATGGAGGGATCCCGTATATTGCTGGAATTTGGTCCGGAGCTCGTCGAAGCGGGATTCGACCCGGATATCCACATTGTTGAATTGGCCGGCGACGAGGCTGTTGGTCGAATCGACCTGCGCTCCGGGCAGGATGATTGTCTGCGGCTTGCCGGTGCCGGAGCGGCTGAACGAGATCGCCTCCAAATATTGCTCGGCCCGGTTCGACTTGAAGTCCGCATAGAGCGCGTCGAAGGTCAGCAAGGTGCTGTCGCTGGGCTGGAACTGGAGCGAGCCGGTCAGGCCGAGCCGCTCGGTCGTGTAGCGATAGCTGTCGTAGCGCGGGATTCGCGGGTGGAAGAAGGCGAAGCCCTGGGCGGCTCCGGTCGGCAAAATGGAGGCCGGTGCGAAGCCGCCATTGTCGGTGCCCCGCTCCCAGCGCACCGTCGACGGGCCCTCCTCGCGAATGCCGCGCTCGCTATAGGCGGCGGAGAGGAGGATTCCGACCTTGCCGTCCGCGAATTTGGCGGAAACGAGCGCGGCGAGGCGCGGGTCGACGGCGGTGGAAAGGTCGTTGTAGCCGAGCTGGGCCGAGCCGGCCAAGGTGAAGTCGTCGCGATAATCGAACGGCCGAGCGGTCACCAGATCGACGGTTGCGCCGAGCGAGCCTTCCTCGACGTCGGCCGAGGCGGTCTTGCGGACCGTGATCGAGTTGAACAGCTCGGAGGCGAAGACGTTGAAGTCGAAGGCGCGGCCGCGATTGGCGCCGCCGCTCGAATCGGCGCCGCCGGTCGTGGAGAGGCCCTCCATGCCGTTGATCCGAACCCGCGTGAAGATCGGGCCGAGGCCGCGCACGGTGATGTTGCGCCCTTCGCCCTGGTCGCGGGTGATGGCGACTCCGGGGATCCGCTGGATCGATTCGGCAAGGTTGTTGTCCGGGAAGTCGGCGATATCCTCCGCCTTGATGACGTCGATGATCCCGGTGGCTTCGCGCTTCTCGCTCAGCGATCGGCGAAGCGAGGCCCTGAAGCCGGTGACGACGATGTCTTCCGACGTCTGGTCGTCGGCCGCCGTCTGGAGGGGGGCGGAATCGTTGTTGGCGGCGGCGTCGTCGGCGTCGGGAACGCCGTCGCCGCCGGCGCCCTGAGGCGATGTCGGGGGGAGGTTGGCGGCGTCCTGCGCCAGGGCCGGAGCCGCGACCAGAGCTCCCGCGATCAGCGAAGCGGCGCCGAGCAGCCGGGCGAGGCGGAGCTTGCGAGCCGTCGAATCGAAACCGGTCATTGTCACCCTCCCTGTGCGGCCGATGGCCGCAATTCCCTGACACCGGTGTCTGGCACCGGCTGCGGACTGCCGCGGGAAAAGACGCCGCGGCTTCAGATAGCGAAAGGATGAAGGGCCCTGAACCCCGTTCAACCTCTCCTCGAGCGCCCGCCTATCGCTGCCGGGTCGCTTTCACCGGCTGCTAAGTAACCGGTGTCATAAACACTGAACCGGCGTCCCGGCCCTGTCAAGTTCGGAAGTCGGGCGCCGGCGGGTCATCGCCGGACGTCGAGCCCGCCGGCCATGAACGCCTCGATGTCGCGCACTCCGAACAGGCTGAAATCGCCGGGCAGCGAATGCTTGAGGCAGGTCAAGGCCAGGCCCGAGCGGACCGTCCAATCGAGATCGCGGCCGTTGCGCAGGCCGTGCAGGATCCCGGCCGCGAAGGCGTCGCCGGCGCCGATCCGGTCGACGATCCCGGCGACGACCACTTCTTCGGTCTGGGCGCCGCCGTCTGGAGTGTCGATCCGGGCCGCGATTCGATGGCGATCGGCGTCGTCGACGTGGCGCGCGGTCGAGGCGATCATCTTCAAGTTCGGGAAGGCGCCGAAAGCCGCCTCGGCCGCCTCGCGCCGGCGGTCCGAACCCTCGCCGCTGAATTTCGTCCCGAGCAGAAGCGAGATGTCGCGATGATTGCCGAACAGATAGTCGGCCTTGGCGACCAGCCGGGTCAGGATCGTCCTGGGATCGCTGTCCCAGGCTTCCCAGAGCTGGGCCCGGTAATTACCGTCGAAGGATATCGGGATTCCGAGCCTCGCCGCCGCCTCGGCGGCGGCGACCGCCGCTTCGGCCGAGCGGGGGCCGAGGGCGGGCGTGATCCCCGACAGGTGGAGGAGGCCGACGCCCTCCAGCAGAGCGTCCCAGTCGAAATCGCCGGCGGCGGCTCGGGCGAAGCTGCTGTCCTTCCGGTCGTAGAAGATTTCGGAGGCGCGAAGGCCCGCGCCCTGGGTTAGGAAATAGAGGCCCATCCGGCCGTCCGTCCGGGCGACCGCGGACACGTCGACCCCGTGGCGGCGCACTTCACGAAGCGCGGCCTCGCCGAGCGCGTTGTCGGGCAGGCAGGTCACCAACTTCACGGCGTGGCCGAGATTGGAGAGGGCGACCCCGACATTGGCCTCCGCTCCGGCGACGTAGACGTCGAGATGCGGCTTTTGCAGCATGAGCTCGCGGCCCGGCGCGGTCATTCGAAGGAGGAGCTCCCCGAAGCAGGCGATCTTGTCCGTCATCGCAATTTCTCCGTTCGCCCTGGGTCCGTCGAAGGGTCTTCCTTCAATCTGCGCCGGGGATGGCGGAAGGAAAGGGCTTCGGCAAGCTCAGCCCGAACGGAGAGCGAATCATCTCGCGAGCCAGCCGCCGTCGACGGCGAGGATATGGCCGTCGACGTAATCGGACGCGGAGGAGGCGAGGAAGATTGCGGCGCCGCCGAGATCGGAAGGATCGCCCCAGCGCGCGGCGGGGATCCGCTCCAATATCTGGCGGTTGCGGGTCTCGTCGGCCTGGAGCGCGGCGGTGTTGTCGGTGGCGATATAGCCCGGGGCGATCGCGTTGACGTTGATCCCCTTCGAAGCCCATTCGCAGGCGAGCAATTTGGTCAGCCCGGCAAGGCCCGACTTCGACGCGGTGTAGCTCGGCACCCGGATACCGCCCTGGAAACTCAGCATCGAGGCGATGTTGATTATCTTGCCGCGTCCCCCCCCTTGTTCATGTCGCCCGATCATGTGACGCCCCGCCGCTTGGCTCAGGAAGAAGACCGACTTGAGGTTGGTGTCGATCACCGAGTCCCAATCCGCCTCGCTGAAATCGACCGAGTCGGCGCGGCGGATGATCCCGGCGTTGTTGACCAAGATGTCGAGGCCGCCAAGCTCCGAAAGCGTCCGATCGATCACCCCCCGGACCGGGGCGATCGTCGAGAGGTCGGCCGGGACGAGGGCGGCCCGGCGGCCGGCGGCGCGGACGAGTGCGGCCGTCTCGTCGGCGCTGGATCGGCCGACCAGAGAGACGTCCGCGCCGGCCCGGGCGAGCGCGACGGCGATGCCCTGGCCGATGCCCTTATTGGCGCCGGTGACGATGGCGACCCGGCCGGTGAGATCGAAGGCATTGGTCATTGTCGCTCCTTATCCGTCATCCCGGCGACAGCCGGGACCTCGGGTCGAAAAGGCGCCGCGGCCAATCTCCGCGAGGTCCCGGCTTTCGCCGGGATGACGTGTTTGTCCCATCACCCGCTTACTGAAGCTGGCAGATGTCGAGGACGTTCATGTCGGTATAATCCTGATTCTCGCCGGCCATCGCCCAGATGAAGGCATAAGCGCGGGTGCCCGAGCCCATGTGGACCGACCAGGGCGGCGAGATCACCGCCTCGTCATTGGCGATGACGATGTGCCGCATCGCCTCGCCTTCGCCCATATAATGGAAGACCCGGTCGTTCTCGCCGTCCAGCTCGAAGTAGAAATAGATTTCGCTTCGCCGCTCGTGGATGTGCGGCGGCATCGTGTTCCACACCGAGCCGGGCTTGAGCACGGTCAGGCCCATGACGAGCTGGGCGCTGTCGCAGACGCCGGGGATGACGAGCTGGTAGATGGTGCGCTCGTTCGATTCCTCGAGGCTTCCGCGCTGGAGCGCATTGGCCTGGGCGATCTCCAGCTTGCGGGTCCGGAATTCCTTGTGGGCCGGGCATGAGGCGAGGTAGAATTTGGCGCCGGCGCCGGCAAAGCTGACGTCCGTCGCGCCCATCGTGACGAAGAGGCAGTCCTTGTTGCCGAGCTCGAAGGCCTCGCCGTCGACGGTGACGGTGCCGTGGGTCCGGCCGACATTGACGATGGCGAGCTCGCGCCGCTCGAGGAAGGGATGGCCGGCCGCGGAGGGCGGCTCGGCCTGCGCCGGAAGCGCCACCGGCGCCGCGCCGACCAGGACTCCGCCGATTACGAAGCGATCCGCATGGGTGTAGTTGAGGACGCATTCACCTTCGCGGAAAAGATCCTGGATCAGATAGCGGTCGCGAAGCTCCTCGTTGGAGACGCATTCCATCATGTCGGGGTGGGTGGCGTAATAGGTGCGATCGAACATGGGGGCTCCGTTCAGATGGCTGAGGTCGGGGAAAGGTGGAGGCGACCCGTCATCCCGGCGAACGCCGGGACCTCGGGCCGGATAGGCTCGGCGGGTCTCCCCGAGGTCCCGGCGTTCGCCGGGATGACGGAGGGGTTCATGCCGCCACCGCCTTCGCACCGTCGAGCCGATATGCCTTTCTAACCAGCCCGTAGGCCAGCTCCTGCGCCAGCTCCGCGGCTTCCCAATCCTGAAGCCGCCCCTCGGCCACCAGCCGGGCGAGGAAAGCGCAGTCGACCCGGCGGGCGACGTCATGGCGGGCGGGGATCGAGAGGAAGGCCCGGGTGTCGTCGTTGAAGCCGACACTGTTGTAGAAGCCCGCCGTTTCGGTCGTCATCTCGCGGAAGCGGCGCATGCCTTCGGGCGAATCGTGGAACCACCAGGCGGGCCCCAGCTTCAGGCAGGGATAATGGCCGGCGAGCGGCGCGAGCTCGCGGGCGTAGGCGCTCTCGTCGAGCGTGAAGAGGATGATGCCGAGGCCGGCTTCGTTGCCGAAACGGTCGAGCAGCGGCTTCAGCGCCTGGACGTAATCGGTGCGGACGGGAATGTCGGCGCCCTTGTCGCGGCCGTAATCGCGGTGCAGCCGGCGGTTGTGGTTGCGGAAGGCGCCGGGGTGGATCTGCATTACCATCCCGTCCTCCAGGCTCATCGCCGCCATTTCGGTCAGCATCTGGGCCCGGAAGGTCTCGGCGTCCCGCGGCGACCAGCTGCCGTCGACGATCCGGTTGAACAGTGCCTCCTTCTCGGGCCTGGACAGGTCGGCCGTTCGAGCGGTCGGGTGGCCGTGGTCGGTGGCGGTGGCGCCGGCGGCTCGGAAATCGGAGCGCCGCTTGCGATGCGCCGCCAGATAGCCGGTCCAGCTTCGGACGTCCTCCCTCGACAGCTCGGCGAAGGCGTCGAGCGCGGCGGCGAAATCCTCATGCTCGGGATCGATCACCGCGTCGGGCCGATAGGTGGTGACGACCCGGCCGCTCCAGCCCGACCGGCGGATTGCGGAATGGTGGACGAGATCCTCGTGCGGCCCCTCGGTCGTCGCCAGAAGCTCGATCCCGAACCGATCGAACAGCGCCCGGGGCCGGAAGGCCGGAGTGGCGAGCGCCTCGGTGATTCGATCGAAATAGCGGTCGGCGGTCGCCGCCTCGAGCGCGACGTCGATTCCGAATACGTCCTCGAAAACCTGGTCGAGCCAAAGCCGCGAAGGCGTTCCTCGAAACAGGTAATAATGGCTCGCGAACAGACGCCAGGCTTCGCGCGGCTCGGTTCGGGAGGGGCCGGCCCGGCTCGGGACGCCCAGTGCGTCGAGCGATACGCCCTGGCTGTAGAGCATCCGGTAGAGATAATGGTCGGGAGCGAGAAGCAGGGCCGTGGGGTCGGTCCAGGCCGCGTTCGCGGCGAACCAGGCCGGATCGGTATGGCCGTGCGGGCTGACGATCGGGAGCGCCGCGACCTCGCCGTAAAGCGCCCGGGCGATCGAGCGGGCGCTCGGGTCGGCCGGGAACAGCCTGTCCGGATCGAGCTTCAGGGGCCGTGGCATTTGCTCTCCTAGACGCATCTGATCTGGTAACCGGTGTCATGAAGAAAGGCAAGAATATCCTCCCCGCCGCAAAGCGGTGGGGAGGGGGACCACCCGAAGGGTGGTGGAGGGGTAGCTGGAACAGTTCTGTGCCCTTACCCCTCCACCAGGCTTCGCCTGGTCCCCCTCCCCATGCTCCGCATGGGGAGGATTCAGCGCGGCGGCGCCACCGATGCCCGTTTCACCAGCCGCGACAGGAACAGCGACGGCTCCGCCACTTCGTCGCCGGTCTCACGCCGGGCCGCAAGCAGCTTCAGGGCCGCCGCGCGCGCCATCGAGACGATCGGCCAGCGCACCGTCGTCAGCGGCGGCCAGATGTGGCCGGCGATCGGCGTGTCGTCGAAGCCGACCACGGAAAGATCCTCCGGCACATTGAGGTCGCGGCTCCGCGCGGCATGAATGACGCCCGCCGCCATCTCGTCGTTGCTCGCGAAGATCGCCGTCGGCCGAGGCGACAGGTCGAGCAGTTTCTCGGCCGCGGCGATTCCGGATTCGAACGTGTAATTGCCCTCGGCGATGAGGCTCCGCGGCAGCTTCAGGCTGGCCGCGGCGAGCGCGTCCTCGAAGCCCAGGCGGCGCTCGGCGGCGGAACGGAAGCCGTGCGGCCCGGCGACGAGGCCGATCAGCTTGTGGCCCTGGGTGTAGAGATACTGGACGGCGTCGGCGACCGCCTCGCGGTCGTTCGAGACGACCATATGGTCGGGATCGTCGAGCTCGGCCGAGCCCATCCGGACGTAGCGGCAGCCGAGCTCGTCGCAGAGCCGGGCGATCGCGTCATTCTCGGACAATGGCGGGAGGATGACGACTCCGTAGGGGCGCTGGCGCTCGAGGAAGTGGCGGGCGTCGTCGACGAGGGTCGAGGAGCCCCGGTCGACCGGCCGGACGACCATCGCGTAATCGGTGCCCTGAAGCGCCTCCAATATGCCTTGCTGGACGTTGAGGACCATCTGGGCGTTGGGATTGTCGTGGATGAGGCCGATCAGGAAGTTGGTTCGAAGGGCGAGCGCCCGGGCCTGGGGATTGGGAACGTAGCCGAGCTCGCGGATCACGACGAGCACGCGCTCGCGGGTCTCGTCGTTGAGCAGGGGCGAGCGGTTGATGACCCGGCTCACCGTCTTCTTGGAGACTCCGGAGAGTCGGGCGACGTCGTTGATGGTCGGCTTCCCCGTGCGGCGATTGCCCCCCGCCGGCGCCTGTTCGGCCTTACTGGTCACGCCACTCTCCCTGGCCCACGCTATAGGCCCGGCCCCGGCGGAAAGCCAAGGCGCGCCGCCCGACCTTCACCGTCATCCCGGACTTGATCCGGGATCCATGAACACCGGCCCCGGCGAATATTTTCCGCTCTCGTGTTCATGGATTCCGGCTTTCGCCGGAATGACGGAAAGGGCAGCCGTCATGCATTCCGACTTGCGCCCGAATGACGAAGTCCCTTATCTGACACCGGTTACCCGATGACGCAAGCCGAACTCCTCGAAGCCGTGGCGGGCCGCCGCCGCGCGCTGCTCCGCCTGGACCCGAGCGACGATGTCGCGGTGGCGCCCATTGCGCTCGCCAGGGGCGACCGGGTCGATGCCGGGGGGCTCCTCGTCGAGCTGCGCGACGACATACCCAGCGGTCACAAGGTCGCGCTTCGCGACATGCAGGCGGGCGAGACGGTTCGTAAATATGGCTGGCCGATCGGGATCCTGACCGCCGGCGTCGCCGCCGGCGGGCACGTTCACAGCCACAATCTCTCGACCCTTCTGAGCGGAGTCGAAGGCTATGCCTATGAGCGGATGGCGGCCGAGCCTCTCGACGCCGAGGCGCAGCCGGGGTTTCTGGGCTATCGGCGCGGCGACGGGCGGGTGGGGACGCGCAACGAAATCTGGATCCTGCCGACGGTCGGCTGCGTCGGCCGGACCGCCCAGAAGATCGCCGCCATCGCCAATGCCCGCCACTCGGGCATCGTCGACGGAGTCCACGCCTTCGCCCATCCCTTCGGCTGTTCGCAGCTCGGCGACGATTTGGCCGGCACCCGCTCGGTCCTGGCGGCGCTGGCCTGCCATCCCAATGCCGGAGGCGTTCTTATCGTCGGCCTGGGCTGCGAATCGAACCAGCTCGACCGGCTGATCGAGGAGATTCCCGAAGCGTTGCGCGGCCGGGTCAGGACCTTGAGCGCGCAGGGCGTCGAGGACGAGCTCGAGGAGGGGCTGGCTTTGGTCGACGCCCTCGTCGCCACCGCCGCGCTTTCGACCCGCCAGCGGGTCGGTTTCGGCGAACTGGTGCTGGGCCTCAAATGCGGCGGCTCGGACGGCCTTTCCGGACTGACCGCCAATCCCCTGGTCGGCCGAATGGCGGACCGGGCGGTGGCGGCGGGCGGGAGCGCGATCCTCAGCGAAATCCCCGAGATATTCGGCGCCGAACGCCTGTTGATGGCGAGGGCCCGCGACGAGCGCGTGTTCGATTCGATCGTCGGGCTGGTCGACGATTTCAAGCTTTACTTCCTCGCCAGCGGCCAGCCCGTTTCGGAGAATCCGTCGCCCGGCAATCTCGCGGGCGGGATCACCACGCTCGAGGAGAAGTCGCTCGGCGCGGTCCAGAAAGCCGGACGTGCACCGGTCGGCGACGTGCTTCGCTACGGCGAGCGGGTGCGGCGGCGCGGGCTGACCCTGCTCGAGGCGCCGGGCAACGACGCGGTCTCCTCGACGGCTCTGGCCGCCGCCGGAGCGACCTTGATCCTGTTCACCACCGGGCGGGGGACTCCGCTCGGCTTCCCGGTGCCGACCGTGAAGATCGCGTCCAACAGCGCGCTTGCGCGGCGCAAGAGCGGCTGGATCGATTTCGACGCCGGACAGGTCCTGGAGCAGGGGATGGACACGGCCGCCGATGCGCTCGCGGCAAGGATCGCCGCCATCGCCTCGGGCGAGGAAACGGCGGCGGAGCGCAATTGCGAGCGCGAGATCGCGATCTGGAAGCGCGGCGTCACCTTGTGAGCGCCTGCGGGATCGTCCATTTCGGCCCCGGCGCTTTCCACCGCGCCCATCAGGCCGATTATGTCGACCGGCTTCTGAAGTCGGATCCGCGCTGGGGGATCGCCGCCGTGTCGCTTCGCTCGGGCGGGACGACCATCGAGGCCCTGAAGCGGCAGGAAGGGCGCTACACGCTCGCCATCCTGGATTCTGAGCCGGGCTTCCGGACCCTTAGCGCTCACCAGGGCTTCTTCGGGCCCGGCGAAGGGGAGGGGGTGCGCGCCCTGCTGAGCGATCCGGCGGTCCGGATCGTCTCCAGCACGGTGACCGAGAAGGGCTATTGCCTGGCCGGCGACGGACGGCTCGATTTCGGCCATCCCGACATCGTCCGCGATCTCGAGGATCCCGGCCGGCCGATCAGCCTGGTCGGCTGGCTCGCCCTCGGCCTCGGCGACCGGCGGCGGGCGGGGCTGGCGCCGTTCGTACCGCTTTGCTGCGACAATATGGTCGCGAACGGCAAGACGCTTCGGCGCGCGGTGCTCGGCTATGCCCGCCGGATCGATCCCGAGCTGGCGGCGTGGATCGCCGGCGAGGCGGTCTTTCCCGATACGATGGTCGATTCCATCACCCCGGCGACGAGCGAAGCCCTGCTCGGCCTGGTCCGGGCCCGCGGCTTGCGGGACGACATTCCGGTCAGCCGCGAAGCCTATTGCGCCTGGGTGATCGAGGATGCGCTCCCTCCCGGCTCGCCCGACCTCGGGTCGGTCGGAGCGGTGCTGGCGGCCGACGTCGGCGCCTGGGAAAGGGCCAAGCTTCGAATCCTGAACGGGGCCCATTCGAGCCTCGCCTATCTCGGGCTGTTGATCGGCCACGAGACGGTGGCGCAGGCGATGGCCGACCCGGCCCTCACCGGCTTCGTCGAACGGCTGGTGCGCGACGACATCGTCGCCGGCCTGGAGCCTTCGCCGATCGATCTCCAGGCCTATGTCGGCGAGACATTGGAGCGCTTCCGCAACCCCGCCATCGGCCATAAGCTGTCGCAGATCGCCTGGGACGGCTCGCAAAAGCTGCCCTACCGACTGCTCGACCCGATCGCCGACGCGCGCGCCGCGGGGCGGCCGCTGGAACGGCTTGCGGTGCCGGTGGCGGCCTGGATCCTGTTCGTCGAGCGACAGGCGAGGGCTGGGGCGGAGATTGTCGATCCGCTGGCGGCGGAGCTCACCCGGATCGGGCAGGGCGACGATCCGGTCGCCGGCCTGCTGGCCTTGCGGCAGATCTTTCCGGCGAGGCTGGCGGAGGACGCGGTGTTTCGCGGGGCGGTAGAGGGCGCTGCCACCACGATGCGGCTCATGGGGCCGGTCCCGGTGCTTGACTGAAAGCGTCGCCCTGAACTTGTTTCAGGGTCCGGTTCTCCATCGACCCAGCGGCTCGACGCTGGATGCCGAAACAAGTTCAGAATGACGAGAATTGACAGGCTCCCGACTGTTTTCATGCGCCTGCCGCCTCATGTGCCTTGCCTATGACACCGGTTTCCATTAGCGTCGGAAAATAAGGCTTCGAGGGGTCCCGAGTTGAATCTGCCGACTGCCGATCCGGCGACGATCGCCGGCCGTTTCCGTGCCGCGCGGCGTTCCGCCGGTGGGCTCGACGGCTATCCGGGCGATTTTCCGGGCAGCCTGGAAGAAGCCTATGCCGTCCAGGATCAGGCCATCGCCGGCTGGGACAGACCGGTCGTCGGCTGGAAGGTCGGCCGGATCAACCCGCCGTTGTCGGAGCGTTACGGCGCCGATCGCCTGGCCGGACCGATCTTCGAATCGCGGGTGGCCGCGCCCGGCGGCTCCGAACCGGATTGTCCCATCTACGCAGACGGTTTCGCCGCCGGCGAAGCCGAATTCCTGCTTCGGATCGGCCGGACGCCGCCGCCGGGGCAGGACAGCTTCACGCTGGAGGAGGCCGCCGATCTGATCGATTCCGTCCATGTCGGGATCGAGATCGCGAGCTCGCCCTTGGGCATTATCAACAGGCTCGGCCCGGTCGCGGTCATTTCCGATTTCGGCAACAATAACGGCCTGGTGGTCGGCGCTCCGATCCCGGACTGGCGCTCGAGCGGCTTCGAGCGATGGGCGGTGACCACCCTGCTCGACGGAGTCGAAGCTGGCACCGGCCGAGCCGCCGCTTTTCCCGACGGAGCGATCGGCGCGGCGCGCTTCCTGTTCGAGCTGATGGCGAAGCGAGGCATTGCGCTTCGGCCGGGGCAGTGGATATCTTCCGGCGCCGTCACCGGAGTCCATGAAGCGCGTCCCGGCCAGCGGGTAGAGGCGCGATTTGGGGAGGGCTATCGGGTGGTCTGCACCCTCAGCGCGGCGAAGGCGGAAAGTTAGCTCTGCCTCCCCATGCGGAACGCATGGGGAGGGGGACCACCGAAGGTGGTGGAGGGGTAGCGGCCACAGGGCATTCGGTTTTCCCGCACAGACGCCAATTACCTCTCCACCATGCTTCGCATGGTCCCCCTCCCCACCGCTTCGCGGCAGGGAGGCAAATACTCTAATGCGCCCACTCCTTCGTCAGCGCCTCCGCCTTCTTCCCGTCCCACTTGATCTCGAGCTTGCGCTGCCCCGAATCGTACAGCTCGTAGATGACGAGCCCGTCGGCCTGGCGGCTTTCGATCACCCGCCCGGCCTGGAAGCCTCCGGCCGCCTCGCGCACCGCCTCGGGCGCCGCGGCGAGCCGGATGTCGCGCTGGGTCTCGACCACGCGCCAGCTTGCGCCGTCCGCCATGATGTCGAACTCGACCTCGGACCCGTCCGCGAGCTTGCCGCCGATGTTGAAATAGGCGCGGCCGTCGCGAGTCTCGGATTCGGCCTCGACCGGTGTGAAGCCGGGCTGCGCCGCCGAGGCCGCGGCCAGCACCGCCTTCGGAACCTCGGCTATCGGCACCTCGGTCTTCCCGGAGGTCGCGACCTTGTCCGGAGTCGAATCGTTGCGCGTTGGAACCTCCGCCGGATTGCAGGCCGCGAGGCCGAAGAGGGCCGGTATCCAAAGGCCATGTTTTTGCATTTCCGGCTCTCCCTCGATGCGTTCCAGCGCGGTGTCGGATTGTACATGACACCGGTTTCCCCTACAAGCGCGAACGAAGCGTCGACAAGGCGCCACGGAGGGTGTTCGAATGGCCGAGACTATCGCCGGGGGGGCGCCGACAGGCGCGTCGAAGTTCAGCGGCGGGCGGGTGCGCTGGGGCATTTGCGCTCTGCTCTTCTTCGCGACGACGATCAATTATATCGACCGCCAGATGATCAGCGTCCTCAAGCCGACGCTGCAGGGCGAATATGGCTGGGACGAGACCACCTACGCCAACATCGTCTTCTCCTTCCAGCTCGCCTACGCGATCGGCTACGTCGTCTTCGGACGGCTGATCGACAAGCTCGGAGCGCGCTTCGGCTATTCGCTCGCGGCGACCATCTGGGGCCTCGCCGCCATGAGCCATGCCCTGGCCCACAACGCCACCCATTTCATGATCGCGCGCTTCGCGCTCGGCATCGGCGAATCCGGCAACTTCCCGGCCGGCGTCAAGGCGGTGGCCGAATGGTTCCCGAAGAAGGAGCGCGCCTTCGCGATCGGGATCTTCAACGCCGGCGCCAATATCGGCGCCATCCTGACCCCGCTGATCGCGCCCTTCCTGGTGGTGTGGTTCGGCTGGCGGGCCGCGTTCCTGTTCACCGGCGCCATCGTCTTCATCTGGGTGATCCTATGGTGGACCGTCTACCGCCGGCCCCGCGAGAAGAAGAACCTGTCGCCCGAGGAGCTGGCCTATATCGAGAGCGACCCCGCCGACGCCCCCGGCGACGTCAAATGGCTGCCCCTGCTGCGTCACCGCCAGACCTGGGCCTATGCGGTCGGCAAGTTCATGATCGACCCGATCTGGTGGTTCTTCCTGTTCTGGCTGCCGAGCTTCTTCGCCCAGGAGCATGGCCTGAACCTGCTGACCTTCGGCCTTCCGCTCGCCGCCATCTACATCATCTCGGACGTCGGAAGCGTCGGCGGCGGCTGGCTGTCGTCCAAGCTCATCCACCGCGGCTGGACCGTCAACAAGGCGCGCAAGACGGCGATGCTGGTCTGCGCCCTGTGCGTGCCTCCGGTGATGCTGGCGCCGGGCGTGGAGAGCGTCTGGGGCGCGGTGCTTCTGATCGGCCTCGCCACCGCCGCCCACCAGGGCTTCTCCGCCAATCTCTACACCCTCCCGTCCGACCTCTTCCCGCGCAAGGCGGTGGGGGCCATCATCGGCATCGGCGGAACGATCGGGGCCGTCGGCGGGATGTTCATGGCCAAGTTCACCGGCTGGGTCCTCGACGCCACCGGCAGCTACATGCCGATGTTCGTCATCGCCGGATCGAGCTACCTGGCCGCTCTGCTGGTCATCCACCTGCTCGTTCCGCGGATGGAGGAAGCCAGGCTGGCGGACGAGTGACCGCCCCAAGAGCCTCGCTTCGACGAAGTCTCAGCGCATCGGGCCGTCCGTGGCGGCGACCCGGCTTTCGAAAAGCCATTCGCGCAATATGCCGGGTAGCGAAGGGCTCAAACCCAGGTCGGAACAACTGCGCGCCCAGGCATCGAGATACTCGGCCAAAGGCAGAGTAGATCGCTCCGGCCACCGGTTCAGCGCGCCGTAAGAGGCGAGAAGGCGGGTATCGCCCTCGAGTGCGCGCACGAGCGAAGGAATGAGCGGCCAGACGATGTCTTCGAGAGCCTTGGCCGAATGCAGGGCTGCAGCTGTCGCAAGGTACCAGCCCGCTAGATCGCCGCCATAACGCTGCGCAGGGGCGCATGCGCCCAATTGCGCAAGACGGTCTCCCGCGTAATTGTCCAGGCACTCCGCGTAACTCGCCCAGTTCGGATAGGGAGGGTCGGTCGGCCATGCCGCCGCCATCCGTCGGAGGATGAAGAGTGAACAGGCCTCTGCGAGCGCCTCCTCCACCCAGTGCGACGGTGTTCGCGGAAGAGCATTGCCGTCCCACGATCCGGCCAGCACATGACCCAGTTCGTGACCGAACTGATAGGCGAGCTGGCTCCAGTGATTGTCGATGCTGGTCAGCCGGAGCATCGCCGCGCCATCGGGATGATCCACGGCGTACATGCAGGGGCAAGGCGCGTCCGGCTCACCTCGTACGATCAGTCGCGTCGGCATTCGATCCACAGGGGCTTCGACGTCCCTCAATCCATGGCTCAGGGTCGAGCGAAGCGTCGCGAGTACGTCAACCGGGCGAGAGACGCCCCAGGTCCCGGACAGTTCGATCGGTATTGATTGCCATCCATTCATTCGACGGAGATCGGGCTTGAGCGGGTAAATTCAATGCGCGGCCCATGGCGCGCACCGCATGAGACGGAGATGGGTGAGCCGGCGAAAACGAAGGGGCGCCGCGGGCAGCGCGGGTCCGGCGCGGCTTCACTCGGATGGCGCCGGATCGTTCGCCGGCTCGGGTGGGGCGCGCGGCTCGCCGTCGATCAGGCCCACCTTGCGCAGCCAGCGCGATTCGACGAGCTTGATGACGTCATAGCCCCCGATCGAGAGCATCGCGGCGGTGAAGGCCGAGCCGCTCTTGCTCAGGCCGAAGAGCTCGGTCGCCGCGGTCGCCGCGATGACGAGCAGCGGCGTGATGAGAAGCCGCCGGATCCACCATTCCCCGTTCGGATGGCGGTCGGCCTCGAGCTCGCGGCCGTAGGAGGCCGCTATTCCCGCCGCAAGGGCCGCGCGATGACGAGATAGTTCGCACCGGCGGCCAGAAAATCCATCCAATTCATGGGATGCCCCCCTCCCGCCGGTCGATGAAGTCGAGCACCCGGTCGAGCGTAGCCTGGCGGGGCCGCCTTCCGTCGCGCAGGTTCATCACGAAATTGGGATCGCCGACGGCATCCCTGCCGAGCCGCGACGGGGAGGTTTTCGAGATACGTAGGTAACGATCGATGCGATCGAGAATCATTGGAAACTCCGAATTGTCGAATTCCTATTCTCCCATGAAAAATCCTACTTGTCTAGGACAATTCCTGCCGCTAAAACCGGTCCATGGACCATAACGACCCTCGCGAAACCCTCGCCCGAATCCTCAAGGAAAAGGGGGAGGATTTTGCCGGGCTTTCGCGCCTGATCGGCAAGAACCCCGCCTACATTCAGCAATTCATAAAGCGCGGTACGCCGCGCAAGCTCGATGAGGACGATCGCCGGACGATCGCCCGCTACCTGGGGGTCAGCGAGGCGTTGCTCGGCGCGCCCTCGGGCAATCGCAGCGGCGGCTCGCCGGAAGGGATGATCAAGGTGCCGCGGCTCGATATCGGAGCCTCGGCCGGCCATGGCTCGATCACCGACGGCGAGGTCCCGGTCTCGCATATCGCCTTCGACCCCCAATGGCTGCGCCAGCTCTGCAAGGGCGGGACCAACAAGCTGTCCTTCATCCGGGTGCAGGGCGATTCGATGAGCCCGACCCTGGCCGACGGCGACGACATCCTGGTCGACGGGGCGGATGGGTCCGATCGGCTCCGCGACGGAATCTACGTCCTTCGGCGCGAGGACACGCTGATGGTCAAGCGTCTCGCCATCAATCCTTTCGCCGCGCGGGCGACGATAACCAGCGACAATCCCTCCTATCCGGAATGGAAGGATGTCGATCTTTCAACCCTCGCGATCATCGGGCGGGTCGTCTGGGCAGGGCGGCGGCTGAGCTGAATCCGGCGATAAATCGGCCCCGGATAAAAAACAGGAAAACTCCGAAGATCGTCTCGGGTCGATCCGCTCGCCTTTGCCGCTTCAATTTCCTACAGCGTCGGGAGCGAGAACTCGGTCCCGGACATGATGGCGCGATGATCTACAGCTATGACGATACCCCTGACCGCGGCGCCCGCCTCCTGAAGGCCCATCGGATGGCGATGGACCTGCTCCGCGCCGCGGAGGAAGCCGGCCTTTTCCGGCCGGGCGTTACGGAAGTGCAGCTGAGCAAGGAGCTGCAGGCGCTCGGCCAGGAGATGTTCGGGATCTTCAAGCACTGGCACAAGCGCATCGTAAGGGCCGGACCCAACACTTTGGCGACCTTCGGCGCCAGCCCGCCCGATCTGTCCATCCAGGCCGAGGACATGGTGTTCGTCGACCTGGGGCCGATGTTCGAATCCTGGGAGGCCGACGTCGGCCGGACCTATGTGATCGGAAACGATCCGGGCAGGATCCGGCTGAGGGATGCGATCGAGGCGGCATGGTATGCCGGCCGGGACTATTTCAAGGCCAATCGCGATAACGTCACCGGCGCCGACATGTACGAGCTCGCCGTCGAAGCCGCTCGGGCGCAGGGCTACGATTATGCGAACTGGCACGCCGGCCATCTCATCGGCAATTTCCCCCATGAGCTGGTCCAGGGCGAGCTCGGCGAAAATTACCTTCATCCCGGCAATCGCCTGCCTTTGTCCGGCCCTGACCGCGACGGCAATCCGCGGAGCTGGATCTACGAGGTCCATTTCGTCGACCCGGAGCAGGGTTATGGCGGTTTTTTCGAGCAATGGCTGGAACTGGACGACGAGCCGCCGTTGCGTCACTCTGGAGCGGTCTGAGAACATTCCCTTGCTGCGGGTCCCATGCAACGGTGGTTGAGCGATTCAGCCGGCTTCGCGCTGGCCGGCACCGGTACCTACGAGCCCGAACGCAGGGTCACGTCGGACGCTCTGGACGCGGCTCACGGCCGGGAGCCGGGGACGACCCTGAAGCTCGGGATCCGTGAGCGGCGCTACGCGTCGGCCGACGAAACGAGCAGCTTCATGGCGGCCGAGGCCGGCAGGCGCGCCGTCGCCGACGCCGGCTGGGAGCTCGGGCAGATCGACGCTCTCATCGGCGCGTGCGGGGTGATGGAGCAGCCGATCCCGGGAACGGCGCCGCTCGTCCAGCGCCGCCTCGGGCTCGGCGAATCCGGAATTCCGGCTTTCGACGTCAACGCCACCTGCCTGTCCTTTCTCCCGGCCCTGGATCACGCGATCGCGGGAATGGCCATGAAAGGGTGGCGCCGGGTGCTGATCTTCGCCGCCGACATCGCTTCCGCGGCCCTCGACCATGACGACCTCGAGGCATCCGCCATATTCGGCGACGGAGCGGCGGCCGTCGCCCTGGAGGCGGGCGGCACGTCCCGGATCCTGGCCTCGCGCCTTGAAACCTATGGCGACCATAAAGACCTGTGCCGGCTGGAAGCCGGCGGCACCCGGTTGAGGCCCCGGGAGGATCTGCCCGGCTTCCTGGCCGAAAGCCGTTTCCGGATGGAAGGCGTCGCCTTGTTCAAGGTGACGGCCCGGCGCTTCCCGCCGTTCATGGCCCGGCTGTTCGCCGACTCCGGCCTGGGCGCCGACGACCTCGGCAGCGTCGTCCCGCACCAGGCTTCCGCACCGGCCCTCGCCCATCTCGCCCGGACGCTCGGCGGCGATCCGGCGCGGATCGTCGACACCTTCGCGACCCTGGGCAACAGGATCGCCTCCAGCCTTCCGCATGCCCTCGCCGTCGCCCGCCGCGAAGGCCGGCTGGCGCCCGGATCCGCGTCGCTTCTCGTCGGCTCCTCGGCCGGAGTGTCGCTGGGCGGGGCGATCATCCGGTGGTGAAAATCCTCGTCACCGGGGCGACGGGCGGAATCGGCCGGACGCTCGTTCCACTGCTTGCCGCGCGAGGGCTGGACGTCGTCGCCACGGGCCGCGACTCGGCGGTGGGCCGAACGCTTGAGCGGCCGCGCGTGCGCTTCGTGCCCCTGGACCTGGTCCGCGGCGACCTTCGGCCGCTGGTCGCGGACGCCCGGATCGTGGTGCACCTGGCCGCCCGTTCCTCGCCCTGGGGACCCTATGCGGGCTTCCACGACGATAATGTCGTCGCGACGGCGAGGCTCGTCGACGCCGCCGCCCGGAGCGGCGTGGAGCGCTTCGTCCATGCTTCGACACCGGCCATCTTCAGCGAGCGCCGGCATCGCCTCGATCTCCGCAGCGGGGACCGCCCGGCCGCGCGGCCGGCCAACGGCTATGCGGCGACCAAGCTGGAGGCGGAGCGGCTGGTGACCGGCGAGGGCCGGATGGCGACGATCGTCCTGCGCCCCTCGGCGGTCCTCGGCCCGGACGACAAGGCGATCCTTCCGCGGCTGATGCGGGTGCTTTCGCGCGGCGTGCTTCCGGTCGGGAATGGCGGCGTCGCCCTCTTCCATCCGACCGACGTGCGCGACTCGGCCGAGGCTTTCGCGGCGGCCGCGGCCGGCTCGTCCGTCGGGGTCGTCAACGTCGCGGGCCGGGAGCCTGTGGGGATCGTCGAGATGGCCAGGGCGCTCGCCCGGCGCCTGGGCCTGAGCCTGCGCGTCCGGTGCGTGCCCGAACCGGTCTTGCACGCGCTTGCGGCCGCCGCGGAGCTTGGGGGCAGGGCGACCGGCCGGGAGCCGCCGCTGACCCGCTATTCGGTGTCCAACCTCTCCTGGTCGCGCAGTTTCGACCTTCGCGAGACGGAGGCGCTGCTCGGCTGGGCCCCGGCCTTCGGTCCGATGGACGCGCTCGACCATGCGGTGCCGCGATGAGGGAAGTGGGCTTGCGGATCGTCACGACGGGTTCGTGCCGGCACCCCGAGGTCGCCACGATCCGGGGCGGCTCCTGGCGCCCGGCGACCTTCCCGGCGCTGGCGGCGTTGATCGTGCATCCGATCGAGGGCCCGATCCTTTTCGATACCGGCTACGACCCGGCCTTCCTCGAAGCGACCGAGCCTTTTCCGGAGCGCCTGTACCGCTGGCTGACTCCGCCCGAAATCGCCTTTCCGGTGGCGGACCGGCTGGCCGCCGAGGGGATGGACCCCGCTGACGTCCGGCACGTCGTCCTTTCCCACTTCCATGGCGACCATTCCTCGGGACTGGCGCGTTTTCCCAATGCGATCGTTCATTGCTCGAAGGCGGGGCTGAGCAGGGTCTGGGACCGTGGCAGGATTCGCGCGCTGGCCGCCGGCACGCCACTCAAGCTCCTGCCGCCTGACCTGCCCGAGCGTTGCTCCTATTTCGAGGACAGGCCGTCCTTGTCCCTGAGCGGGGATGTTGCGCCATTCCACTCCGGCGCCGACGTCCTGGGCGACGGCTCGCTTCTGGCGGTCCCGCTGCCGGGCCACTGCCCCGGCCACTGGGGGTTGGTGCTTCGCGAGCCGCGCGGGCTGCATTTCCTCGTCGCCGATTCGGCCTGGTCCTCGCGCGCGATCCGGGAAAACCGGCCTGCGCCTTATCTGACCGCCGCGTTCCTTGGGGATCCGAAGCCGGGCCGGGAGACCCTGTGGAAGCTCCACGAGCTTCGGCTGCGCAATCCGGACATCCTCCTCACGCCCTCGCATTGCGCCGAGCGCGCGGCACAGGAAGACGAGTGACCCGGATCATGGTCACCGGCGCCAGGGCTCCGGTCGCTCTGGATCTGGCGCGGTCCCTGCGGTCGGCGGGATTCAAGGTGACTCTGGCGGATTCGGTCCGGCCGTTCGCGGCGTCGCTTTCGAGGCCGCGGTTCGACATTCTCCGGCTGCCGCCGCCGCGGCGGGAATTCGCGACGTTCAGGGCCCGCCTGCGCGCGCTCGCCGGAGAATATGATCTCATCGTCCCGACCTGCGAGGAGGTGTTCTGGCTCGCCGCCGCGGCGGAGCTCGACGGCTGGCGGGATCGACTGTTCGCGCCGTCGATCGGAACGCTCCGGACCCTCCACTCGAAAGCGAGCTTCCCCGCGCTGGCGGGCAAGGCCGGCGTGGACGCGCCGGCGACCTGGACGATCGCCTCGGCCGCCGATTTGGATCTCGTGCCCCTCGATCCGTCCGAGCTGGTGCTGAAGCCCGAATTCTCCCGCTTCGGCTCGAAGACGATCGTCGGTCCGGGCGCCGCGGTCATGGCCCGGCTGCCCGCTTCGCCCAAGCGGCGCTGGGTCGCCCAGGAACGCCTGTCCGGGGACGAGCTGTGCGTGTGGTCGGCGATGCGCGGCGGCCGTCTCGTCGCCTGCGTCGTCTATCGCCCGATCCTTCGGCACGGCCGCTCCGCGGCTTATGCGTTCGAAGCGGTCGACGCGCCCGCAATCGTCGACATGGCGCGCCGGATCGCCGGATATGTCGGGGGCGACGGCCAGCTTTCCTACGACGTGATCGTCCGGCCGGGCGGCGGGGTGGCGCCGATCGAATGCAATCCGCGGACGGTGAGCGGGATCCATCTGCTCGACGGATCGCCCGCGATCGCGCTCGCTCTGCTCGGCCGGGGCGAGCTCCCGCCGCCGCCCGCCGGGACGATCCGCTACCTCTCGCCGGCCATGGCGTTGATGGGTATCCCGAAAGCCCTCGCGGGCGGAAGCTTCAGCCGGCTGCGCGAGGTCTGGCGCGGTGGGCTCGATTGCGTGGGACGGCCGGGCGACCGTCTTCCCGTCGCCGGGGTCCTGCTCGATGCGGCGCGCTTCGCGCTGACGGGGGCCGCCCGCCTTCACGGCCCGACCGGCGAGACCACCGACGACATCGAATGGAATGGCGAGGCGTTCGAATGACCGCCGCCATGATCCGGGAGATGACTCGCCGCGGCGCGAGCGCGATGGTCTCGAACGTCGCCTCCCGCCTGTCGACCCTCGACGTCGGCGGGCGGACGATGCCGGTCACGGTCGACGACGGAGCGCTCGGCGGAAGCTACGTCTGCAGCCCGCACAGCGCCTATGTCCTCTACGCCCGCGCCGAGCTCGAACTGCTGAAGGTCGGCTGGACCGCTCATCCTTCGCGCGCCGCCCTTGCCGCGCTCGGCCTGCTCCTGAAGGCCGCTCGGATGAACCGGATCGTGCATCTGGGCAATTGGATGCTCTCCACCAACCTCCACGACGGCTGGCGCGGCGAGGGAGTCGAAGTCGCCCGCCGGGCGCTTGCCGAGGCGTATCCGGGCCATTTGCTGGGGATTCGATCGATCGACGACTGGTCCTCGCCCGGGCTTCGCGAGGCTCTGATCGCGGACGGCTGGATCATGATACCCAGCCGCCAGATCTGGGTCGTCGACGATCTCGCCCGCGAGTGGACGAAGCGGAACGCTTTCGGCAACGATCGCCGGCTCGTGGCGCGCTCGCCGCTCCGCATTTCGGACCTGGACAAGATCGGGGCGGCCGACGCCCGGCGCATCGCCGACCTCTACGCCATGCTCTACGTCGGCAAATATTCGTCGCTCAATCCGATCCTGACCCCGGCCTTCATCCAGGCTTCGGCCCGATCCGGGATGATGTCCTACCGGGTCGCGCGCAATTCCGGCGGCACGATCATGGCGGTCGCCGGAATGTGGGAGCGGGGCGGGGTGATGACTCCGCCCGTGGTCGGCTACGATACCGCGCGCCCGAAGCAGGAAGGATATTATCGGATCGCGTCCTGGATGTTCATGGACCGGGCGCTCGAGGCGGGCTGGCGGCTGCACGGCTCGGCCGGCGCGGCCCATTTCAAACGCCTTCGCGGCGCTCGCGGGGTGATCGAGTGGAACGCCTATCACGCCGCCCATCTCTCGACCGCCCGGCGCAAGGCGGTCGGGACGCTTTCGATCCTCCTGAAGCGATTCGTCCCCGTCATGGTGGCGAAGCAATGGTAGCCGCGTGGCCCGCCGCGGTCGCCTCGGGGTGGCATCCGGTCGCCTTTGCCTCGGCGGTCGGCCCCCGCCCGGTGGCGGCCAGGTTGATGGGGCGGCGGCTGGTCGTCGTTCGCGACGGCGAGGGTCCGTTCGTCCTCGACGACCGCTGCCCGCATCGGGGAGCGCCGCTGTCGCTCGGCCGGGTCGAAGCCGGCGCCATCGCCTGCCCTTATCACGGCTGGCGGTTTGGGCGGGGAGGCGCCTGCCTCGCGGTCCCCGGATCGCCGCTGCCCGGGTCGCCGGCCAGGGCGCTGCCCTGCGTCGAGGAAGCGGGCCTGGTCTGGACCAGCCTGGCCGAGTTTCCAGGCCCGTTCCCCCGCCTTCCGGACTGCTTCGGGGACAAGTCGCTCGACCGCTTCTGGTGGCCGCTCCGGGCGACTCTGGCGGGCCTGCTCGACGCGATCGAGAATCATCTCGACCCTGCCCACCCGCACCACGTCCATCCCTGGATGGTGCGTTCGCCGAACCGGCGCCGGCCGGTGGAAGTGTCGGTCCGCTCGGGGCCCTGGGGAGCGGAGGCGGTCTATCTCGAAGGCTCGAAGGCGGCAGGCCTGATGCCCCGGCTGCTCGAAGGGAAGAGGCTGAGGAGCGTCGGGCGCCTCTACCCGCCCACCATCGCCGAAATCGCCTTCGAGGGCGAGGCCGGCCTCAAGCTCTCGGTCGCCGTCGTGTTCGGCCCTGAGGACGAGGGCCTGACCCGGCCCTGGGCCCATTTCGCGACCCGGCGCGGCCTCGCCCCGGCCTGGCTCAAGCGGGCCGTGCTGAAGGCGTTCCACCTCCCCGTGCTGACCCAGGACCGAAGGATGCTTCGGCTCCAGCAGGAATGGCGCCAAGGGGAGGCACCCCTCTACGCCGCCGGCCCGCTCGACCTCATGGGCCCGACCATCTGGCGGCTTGCCAACGGCCTTCCCGAACCCGAGCGCGAGCGTTCCCTGACGATGGACCTTTAGCGCCGCTCGCGCTCGACCCGGCGCAGCTTGCGGTCGAAGCGGGGAGCGATGCCGCTCAGGGTCGTGACGGCCGATACGATTCCAATGCGCAGCAGGACGCGCTCCAATGCGCCCCGCACGGCGGCATGGACCTCGTCCGGAAGCGCCTCGTCCAGCTCCACCGACACCAGGCCATCCGTTTTCTGGACGATCCGATAATCTCTGATCCGGGAGTCGGCGTCGACCACGGCATTGCGAAGCACGTCGGGCGTGACGGTCAGCCGCCCTCGCGGCGTCTGGAACTCGAAGACATCGTCCATCCGACCGTGGATCCGGGCGACGGCCTGGAAAGGCGAGCCGCAGGGGCAGGCGTCCGGCGAAAGCTCCAGGAGATCGTTCATCCGATAGCGGATCATCGGCTGGACCCGGCGCACCATGTCGGTGACGATGGGGATTACGAGGTCGCTGCCGGGCACCGCCTCCCATTCGAATCGCACCACGTCCTCGGCGAGATGGAGAATACCGTGCCGGCAGCCGATTCCGAACAGTCCCTCCGTCGCCATGTAGATTTCGCGCAGGCGCCGCCCGCTCGCCCGCTCGACGATCTCGCGGTCGATCGGATCGAGCACCTCCGCGCCGCTGAACGGCTCGACCCCGCGGAGCGCGCCGTCCTCGGCCAGCCGCCGAAGCACCTTGGGCGGCGCTACCAGCACCTCCGGCGCGAAGGCGATCAGGTCGTCGCGCCACGAATCGACCCCGAGCGCCAGGTCGAAGAAGGCGAGGCGGATCCGGCTTCCGCTCGAGGCGGATTTGTATAGCGAGGAGAAACCCGGCAGGGCGAGCGCCACCCGCCGCCGCCGGATCAGGGCGTCCGGCACCGCCTTGGCGACGATCGTTCCGAGCCAGGCGAAGCGCTCTGCCGGGGAGATGACGAAGCGGCCGCGATTGCCGCTGGTGCCGGTGCTCTGCCCGACGAAATGGCCGCGGACCCGGTCCCGCCCGGCGGCCAGCGCTTCGACCGCTTCATCGAGCGTGATCCCGGGCCGGTTGAACGCGTGGAACCGTGCCTGCTGGACCGCCTTGTCGACGATCGGCAGGTCTTCGAAAGCGGGGCCTTTGTCGCGATAGAAAGGGATGGTCGCCCGCGCCGCTTCGGTCAGGCGGGCGCAGCCGCGATCCTGGTGCCGCCCGATCGCTCCGCGCGAACGCAGCAGCGCCTGGAGCGCCCGGGTCCTGACGAAAGCCGCCGCGGCGTGAACGACATCGAGCAATTGGGCGCCTTCCGGGAGCACGAGGGGTGGGTTGGCTAGCCGTTTCTCTCGGTCAAGTCAGGCCGCGGCGGCGCTTTCGGATACAAATGGCGATATGTTCATTCTCCCAAGGGGCATCGATTCACGGCGGAGATAGACATGGCGTTCGAACTCGTCCCACTGCCCTACACCCCGGACGCCCTCGGCGAATTCATGTCCGCGGAAACGCTAGCCTTCCATCACGGGAAGCACCACAAGGCCTATGTCGACAAGGTCAACACGATGCTGGCAGACGGGACGGACCCGGGCCGCTCGCTCGTCGAAATCGTCAGGTCGGCGCGCGATCGAGGGGAGACCGCGCTGTTCAACAATTCGGCGCAGATCTGGAACCACAATTTCTACTGGCGCTGCCTCGCTCCGCCCGAGGGACGGAAGCCGACGGGCCGGCTCGCCGCGATGATCGACGACAGCTTCGGCGGAACCGACAATCTGCTGCTCAAGCTGAAGGAGGAAGCGGCCGGACACTTTTCGAACGGCTGGGCCTGGCTGATACTCGATCGCGGCACGCTCGCGGTCACGTCGCTTCACGATGCGGACAGCCCCGTGGTCCACGATGGGATGAAGCCGCTGCTGACCCTCGATGTGTGGGAGCATGCTTATTATATCGATTATCGCAATGCCCGGGCGGATTTCGCCGAGAAGGTGCTCGGCAATATCGTCGACTGGGATTTCGTCGAACGCAATCTCGACGGGGAGGGCGTGAAGCGCGCCGATCAGGAGCGGTGAACCGTCATGCGAGCGCGTATGGCCGGGCCGCCTCATTCGATGCGGCTCGCAGCCGGCCCTTTTCCTGTCGACCGGCGGCGCGCCCTCGCATCGAGCGGGAGTTCGGATTCGCGGTGCGAGCTCATTTTTGAACGCAAAGACGCAAAGACGCAAAGATTCCGCGAAGCGGACCACTCTCTGCCGCTTGCCGACGGCGACGGTTCTTCCGCAGGCCGATTTGGAGCGCTCCGCGCTGTTTGCGTCTTGCGTTGAAGAATCGACTTGCCCCGCCGTCAGAAAGTAGAGCGCGCAAGGGCCTGAGCCTTAGGGGAAAAGGCGCGGTGGATTTTACCGGAATCCAGGATCTGGGCATTCGTCGCCTGGAACCCCGTCCCCTTCGCCAGCCTGAGCAGAGTCTCCGGATCGGGAAAGAAGCAGATGTCCACGGCCTGCGGGACCTGGTCCATGCTGGCCCGGTCGAACTTCCCGAGATTCTCCGCCCGAACGGCGTCGATCAGGACGCGCGAATATTCGAGCCCGAGCGCATCGGCGTAAGCCTTGGCAAGCGTGCCGAGCGAAACCTTGCCACAGCCTGTTCGGTGCATTCCCAGCTGGCCTTCGACGACCAGCCATGTCGCGCCTCGATTGACCCGGCTGCCTCGGACGGGCGCGCCGTCCAGCGCCTCCTTGCGGGCCCGTAGAGCGCTTGCGCGATGGACGGTGGCGACCTCCGCCGCGCTTGCGCGATAGACGGTGGCGTCGTCCTCGGCCACGGCATCCTGCCTGGGCGGCAGCACGTCCCGATGAAGGCCGGTCGGGTCGACGACGGGCGAGCGCCGTCGTTCGCTTTGCGTCGGGGCGCGGTTGAAATCCTCCGCGAGGATGCCGGCGATCTCCAATTCGGAACGGTTTTCTATGCCCAGCCCTCCGAACCTTTGCTCTCCCTCCTCGTCCCCATAATAGAAGGCGTTTTCGCCGCCCAGGAACCCCTCCGGATGGCGCTTGCTATAGTTCTTCGGCCCCTGGATGAAATATCGGCCGCCGCGCATGGCCGGCCGGTGGCCGGGGCCGCTGTACGGGCCCTGCCGGCCCTGGCCCAGCCCGGCTTCCTCCTCCTCGTCCAGGCCGGCCCGCGACGGCTCGTAGAATTCCTTGATCGGATTCTTGGCGTCGAGGCTGAATTGCAGCCGCAGGCGCTCATCCTGAGGCGTCTCCTCGTCCTCGCGGCCCAGCTTGGCATCGAACCGGCGGCGCCCCACCGCCCCCAGGATCGCATAATATTCCACGGCCTGCGCCGCCGTCTGGCATTCCGCGATGACCGGGACCGCCCTCGTCAGGTTGACGAAGCTTTCGATCGCCTTTGCAGCGCTCTTGAACGGCCGCAGGACCCAGGTGAAGCGTCCGGTCTTCGCGAAATATTCAGGGTCCGCGAAGCCCGTGCCGGCATCCTTCAGCCTGACGAACTCCTCTTTGCTGAGATCCAGCAGATGCTCGAACGTTTCGTTGGACGAATTGAGCAGGTCGGCAAGCTGACCCGGCGAGTGATCGACCAGAGCACCTACCGTAAGGGGAGCGTTATGCGGATATTTGATCGTGTCCTTGGCGTTGATCGCCTTCATCGTCCCGATCGTCAGATCGGGAAGCTCGCGGGCGATATCGTCCCTGGACCTCCATATCCGGATGTCCCTCAGTCCTTCCTCGTCGAGCCGCTGCTCGACGGCCTGGATATTCTCGGCACGGACCGTCAATTGTCCGCGGTCGATTTGGGCGGAAAATTCGGCCAGCATGTCGCCGTGCAAGTCGCGCAACGTTTCGTAGAGCGCCTTGCCGGTCAGGGGTGCGCCTTCCGGCTGGGGTTCGAAGAGCGTGAAAGGTTGTAGCCACCGCCACGCGGCCCCGCCACCGATCTCCTCGCCGCCGTCCAACTCGTCGTGTCCGGCATCCTCCTCATCGGCGTCGGAGCCTTCGTCCCGGGCATCGAGCCGCGGGCCTCCGTCATCCCTGTCTTCGTCTTCGCCGTCCAGGGCCGAGCGTCCCTCACCTACAGCGACATCGTCGCTCAAATGCACGTGTCCGATCAGTCCCATCACCCACTCCCGGGATGCCGCCTGGACGAACATTCCTCCATCCTGGAATACCAGGGGGGCGAATTTTCTGATGTCCTGGATGGCGGCGCGCCCATGTTGCGTCACGATCCAGGAATAGGCCTCGTGGCCTCGCAGCTCCATCCGGTATCCGGAGCGCCGCGTGGGAATCGTGAGCTCGAACAGCGAGCCGTTGCGCTGTATTACGTTCGAGCTCGCCGAGACGCGCTGCAGGGGCGATTGCCCGCCTGCGGTGGCAGGGTTTCGAGCCGATAGCCGGCTGCCGATCTGCCGAAGCGCCGCGACCCTGGGACTGTCGTCGAGCGTCGCCTTCAGTCGCTGCAGAGTATCGAGCTGCGGACCGGCGGCGCGATGAGCGCCGGGGCGGGTTTCGGGCCCGGCCGCCGTGCCGCGTGCTTTCGAATAGGCCGAGTCAGCCATGCTCGTCTCCTTTCCCTGGCGCCTGCGCCGGGCGCGGTGCACGCTTGCTTCATCGATCGATCGCCTGCGGCAATCCGGCGAAGATCAGGAAATAGACGTAGACGTTGCCGGGGCGGGTCTCGGCGCCGCCTCCGTCGACATTGGTGGTCGGCTGAGTCCCGGCATTGCCGCCGTTCGGGCTGTCGAGGCTGAGCTGGACGTTGATGTCGTTCCCGGCCCAGGAGATCGACTCGAAATTCTGGCCCCATTGGTGTTGGTGATCCTGCACCTGGCAGGCCTGCCGGCTGCCGACGGTCGGGCCCGCGACCCTCCCGTCGCCGGGGACCGGGCAGGTTCGGCTCGCGGCGTCGGGGTCCTGGCCGCCGCCCGGGTCGACTCCGCGGAGGAACATGCCCGCAAGGTTCGGGAGCTGGAAGTCGGGATTGCCGTCGCCGCCATAGGTCGTGCCGATCGCCGCGTAGAGCGCGGGGTAGTCGAAAGAGGAGACGCTGGCGCCGTCGCACTCCAGCCAGCCCTGGCGTTCCAGCCCCGCCAGAGTGGAGGCCATGCCCATGTAGGAGACGACGCTGCCCGGCGGCTGGCACAGATTGATGGTGGCGGTGGTGGCGGTGCTTGGCAGGGCCATCGTCCGATCTCCTTCATTGCCCGGAAAGAAGCTGCAGCGTGTAGGTCACTTCGAGCCGTTTCGGAGTCACGACATAGCTGCCGGAACCGGAGACCGGCACGGGCAGCGCATAGGTCGAGCCGGACGGGCCGTCGTCGGCGAGGATTTGGAACGGGGCGCCGTCGGCGACCTCCCAGGAAAGGGTGAAGGTGACCGGCGATCCCGGGACGACCGGGTCGGGGGCGATGGTGAAGGAGACGGGCGAATCCGGCGCCGGCGCCAGCCAGAAGGGCAGGGCGCAGAGATCGTCCGGCTGCACGACGTCGCTGTCATAGGCCACGCCGTCCAGGACGTCGCCGGCGATGGTCTGGACCATGCAATAGCCGTACGTCGCCACGTCCGGAACGTCGCTTCCGGACTGGCAGAAGAGCGTGAACGCCAGGTCCTCGAACAGCTCGTCGCCGTCCAGGATGTCGCCGCTGCCGACATAGAGGCCCGGCACATAGCCCGCCTCCGCCACCGGAGCGTACCAGGCGTTGCAGTAAGCGGCGACGTCGCTTGACGGAGTGCCCGCCGCGACTCCTTCCAGGTCCAGCCAGACGCTGACGCCCGGAGGCAGCCCGACCAGCATGGCGTTGGCCGCCGCATAACCGCCCTGCTCCGTGCCCAGGCCGGCGCTCGGTACCCAGCCCGCCGGAGCGACATGCTGGACCGCCATCAGCGCCAGCCCGGCGCCGAGTATGTCCAGCGCCTCTTGCGTCGTCAGGTCGGACTCAGCCTCGGGCGCGTCGCGCGTGAGATAGCGGATCGCGAACCGGAAGCCGGCGGCCGCGAACGCGCTCGCGCTGTCCGCCGTCAGCTTCGTGTCGCAGTCGAAGCCCACTGCGCCCGAGGACGCCGCCTGCACCGTGCCCGGCAAGACCGGCGGACTCGGCGGCGGAGGTGGCGGCGGCGGGCATGGCGGCGGCGGAGGTGGGCATGGCGGCGGCGGGCAGGGCGGCGGCGGAGGCGGGCATGGCGGCGGCGGCGG